>Ga0070734_10000044_pt1 | contig 360343 bp, 326 predicted proteins | sample Coa_R1_8_FD_66444 | JGI IMG/M metagenome (GOLD analysis project Ga0070734, IMG submission 66444) | Surface soil microbial communities from Centralia Pennsylvania, which are recovering from an underground coalmine fire - Coalmine... | ecosystem: Environmental > Terrestrial > Soil >...
TCTGCAGCATGTCGGCGAGCACCGATTTGATATCGCCGACGATCGCCTGGTGCTCGAGGGCCCGCCGTCGCCCGAAGACCGGAGAGCGCGGGAACAGGACTCCAGCCGCGAGTCCGAGTGAGTTCGGTTCAGCGCCTTAGTCCGTCACGAGCTTCACGCGCTTGCTCGACACCGTTCGCGCTGTCGGCGCAAGCCCGTTCAGCACGCGGAACCGCTCAACCTTGTAAGTGTCGAACGCCATGCGCGCGGCGAGGCTTGCCACCGTATCCGCGGGTTTGACGCTCACCACACGCACGCGCAGCGGCTTCAACGCCGCGACCTCGGCCCGCGTCAGCCGGCGAAAGCTTTGCAGCGTACGCTGATTGGATTGCGCGAGCTGCGCAAGCAGCGCGACCGGAGTCACGAACCTGAAGCGGCATATGCGGGTCGCGTCCAGGCGCAACGCGACGAGACGCAGCTCGACCTCGCCGTTGCGGCCCTGGCCGCGGAGTGCGGCGGTCGCGGCCTCGAACCCATTGATGCGCATCGATTGCACCGCGCCCGATGCGACGCCGGTGACGCCGCTCACGTATTGCGCGATCGAAAGCTGCTGAAATTTCGCCGCCTGCGGCTCGAGGTCGAAGACGATCAGCGCGCTGCCCGGCCCCTGCGCGTAGATCGCCTTGCGCGTGTCGAAGAGCTGGTATTCCGGCGGAACCTCGAAGCGGATACCGAGGACCGGATGCGCGAAGACCCGGCCGCGGATATAGCCCTCGGCGGGCGGCGCGCCGTAGAGCAGCCCGTCGATCGCATCGAGCCAGGCGTCGCGCCCGACGATCGGTGAGCTGACCGGCGCAACATTGGCGGCCTGGATCGCGCGCTCGATTCGGTCCGCGGTGTTGGGATGAGTGGCGAGGAAATCGAAGCGCTCGGCGCGCGTGGCCTGCCCGAGCAGCGTCCTTTCCAGCTCGCTCTGCGCCTGTAGCTTGTCCAGGAAGGTGGCCATCGCGCGCGGATCGTAGCCCGCCCGCGCCAGGTAACGCGCGCCGAGCCTATCGGCCTCGAACTCCTGCTCGCGCGAGTAGGCCTGCAGGAATGCAAGGGCGGTAAGTTGCGCTCCCTGCATCAGCGCCGGCGGCGCACCGACGATTGACCCCGCGATCGCGGCGCCGAGCATCCCGATCGAAGCGAGCGTCTGGCGGCTTTGCCGCTCGGCATGATGAAGCGCGGTGACGTGGCCCAGCTCGTGCCCGAGCACGCCGGCCAGTTCGGCTTCGTTATCAGCCAGCGCGAGCAGGCCGCGTGTGACATAGATGTAGCCGCCCGGCGTGGCGAGCGCGTTCACGATCGGCGTGTCCAGGATGGTGAAGCTGTAGGCGATATCCTTGCGCTCTGTGCCGCGCGCGAGCGACTGGCCGATCCGTTCGACATACGCCGCCAGCGCCGGATCGTCGTAAACGCCGCCGAATGCCTGGATCACCTGCGGGCGCTGCTCGCGGCCGATACGGATTTCATCCGCTGTGTTCATCGTGCCGGTCAGCGAAGTGCGGCCGGTCGCCGGATTCACCGCGCATCCGGAGACGCCTGGCAAGGCCAGGCACGCCATCAGCAGGCCCGCTAGAAGTAGCGGGGCGCGAATTTGGCCGGGTGCAATTTGTCGCGCACGAGAACGCATCGGCATCATTATCCGCATCACAATGTAGCGTGGAATCCGCGGGTTCGGGCGCGCCGGCATCGTCTTTCGATGCGCCGGTTGCATCTAACGGGTCGAGCGCGAGTCTGCCTGTCCGGGGTCTCTCAGCGGCCGCCATCGGACGGATTCTGCGGCGGCTCGAAGCGCGAGCCTGCGCGCACTCGGCGGCTCTGCAGGCGATCGCACCCATCTATCTGATCGCGGCGGCGATCGTTGCAGGCGATGCGGCGGGCGTATGCGTGGGCGGGGCGCCGCTTTGGCTTGCCGGGCTGTTCGCAGCCGCCGCGGCGATACTGTTCATGCGCCGCGCGTCGCAGTTGGGTATCGCGTTCGCGCTGCTCGCGCTCGCCGCCGCCGCATCGACGGCAGCGCGCGCGGCGGTTGCGCCGCCGCCCACGCGCGACGGCATCCGCAACTTTCCGGACGGCGCGGCGGTCACGCTCGAAGGGCAAATCGACCGCGACCCGCAGCGCTTCCCTGATCGCGAATATGTTTTCGTGCGCGTGGCGCGAGCGGGCACAGATGCGGCGGCGATACGGCCGGCCACGGGCGTCGTTCGACTGACGATGGTCGGAAGCGCACCGCCGGTTCGCGTTGGCGATCTGGTGCGCGCGGCGGGAACGCTGCGCTTCCCGCGCAATTTCGGCGACCCGGGCGAATTCGATTACGCGGGCTATCTCGCGCGCGAGGGGATAGCGGCAACGATGGTCGTGAATGGCGGCGAGCGCGGCGGGCGCGAGCATCTGGAGGTGATCGGTTATCGTCACGCATTCCCGGCTTCGATCGTCGCCGCGATCCGTTCGCGCCTCGGCGGCTTCATCGATGCGCATCTTGCAGGCGTGCAGCGCGCCGAAATGCGTGCGCTGATCATCGGCGACCGCGGCGGGATCGAACCGGCGCTGCGCCGGCGCTTCGCGCTGACCGGCCTTGCGCACGTCCTGGTCATCTCCGGCCTGCACCTGGGGTTCGTCGCCGCGGCCGGGTTTGTTGCGGTGCGGCTCGCGATGCTGCTGGCGCCGGGACTGACTGCGCTCGGCTACGCGAACAAGGCGGCGGCGGTCGCCGGCGCATTCGCCGCGTCAGCTTACGCCGCGATTGCGATGCCGCACGTCTCGACCGCGCGGGCGCTGGTCATGGTGCTGGCGTATGCGCTGGCAATCGTGGCCGACCGATCGCGCGCGCTGCTCGCGAGCCTCGCGCTCGCGGCGATCGCGATCTGCCTCGCGATACCGGGCTCGACGGCGGACATCGGCTTTCAGCTCTCGTTCGTATCGGTGCTCGCGATCGTGCTGGGGATGCGGCGTTTCGCGCCGTGGTGGCGCAGGCGCTTCGCCGTGCGCGATCCGGCGCATTCCGCGCCGCCCTTTGCCCGGCGCGCCGCGGCCGCAGCCGCCGGTTATGTCGCGGTTTCGTTCTGGGCCTTGCTGGGAGTCGCGCCGCTGACCGCTTACCATTTCAACCAGTTCTCGGCCGTCGGCGTCATCGCCAACTCGATCGTGGCTCCGCTAATGGCGATCGGCGGCGTGATCGCGGGCTTGGTCGCCTGCGCGCTGGGGATGGCGGCGCCGGCCTGGGGAGCGCCGCTGCTCGGGCTCGCCGGATGGTCGCTCGCGTTGGGGACGTCGCTCGCCGGATGGTTCGCGCGATGGCCGGCCGCCTATTTTCGAATCTTCACGCCGAGCGCGCTCGAAGTGGCGCTCGCCTACGGATTGTTGCTCCTGTGGCTGACGCGGCCAATCGAACGCGATCGCGACCCACGGAAAATGCCGGCCCGGGCGGGCGCAGCGTCTGCGGCGCGCCCGTGGCGCGGCTGTTGCCTCCTGCTGGTCCTCGCGCTGGCTGCCGACGCCGGATGGTGGGCGCACGATCGCTGGTTCCATGGTGCGATGCGCATCACGTTCCTGTCGGTGGGTGAGGGCGATGCGGCGGTGGTGCGCTTCGCCAACGGGCGCGTGATGCTGATCGATGCGGGTGGCGCATGGCCCGGCGGCTTTGATTTCGGCGAGCGCGTGGTCGCTCGTTACCTGTGGTCGCGCAAGATCATGCGGGTCGACTACCTGGTCGTGAGCCATCCCGACCTCGATCATTTCGGCGGCATGGCGTTCATCGCGCGCAATTTTGCGCCGCGCGAGTTCTGGGCTCCCAAGGCGGTCAAACCCGAACCGACTTATGCCGCGCTGCTGGCCGAAGTCGCCGCCGAACGTATACCGATCCGCTTCGTGGATTCGTCGATGAGGCCGCTGCGGGTGGGCGGCGCCTCCGTGCTCTGCCTCTCTCCGGCGCCGGGCGAGGTCGAGCGAAAGGACAACAACCTCTCGCTGGTGCTGCGCATCGGCGACGGCCGGCGGAGCGCGCTGTTTACCGGCGATATCGAGGCCCCCGGCGAGCGCGCGATGCTCGAGCGTGAGCCAAGCTCCGAGTTTTCCGCGACGATGCTCAAGGCGCCGCATCACGGCAGCCGCACATCGTCGTCGCCCGCGCTGATCGCCGCCGTGCATCCGCGGGTAGTGGTGCTGTCGCTCGGCCGGCGCAACATTTTCGGATTTCCCGCGCCCGAGGTGGTCGATCGTTACCGGACAAGCGGCGCGCGCGTCTTGCGCACCGATTTGGATGGCGCGATCAGCGTGGATTTCGCGCGCGCGCCGCCGATGGTCTCGGCCTATAATGCCGATTAGGCTGTCCCGCGATGGACAACAGGATGCTTTCACGGTCGATCCCGCGCACCGGCGAGCTGCTGCCGGTTATCGGGCTTGGCACCTGGCAGACTTTCGATGTCGGTGACGACCAGGCTGAGGTCGCGAAGCTCGAGTCGGTGATGCGCGGCTTCTTCACGGGCGGCGGCGCGGTGATCGACAGCTCGCCGATGTATGGCCGCGCAGAGGCCGTGGCGGGCATGCTGCTGGCGCAGGCGCGGGATCGCGCGTTTCTCGCGACCAAGGTCTGGACCTCGGGACGCGAGCAGGGAATCGCGCAGATGCGACGTTCGGCCGAGTTGCTGGGCGCGCGCACGATCGATCTGATGCAGGTGCACAATCTGCTCGACTGGCGCACGCATGTAAAAACTCTGCGCGCGATGAAAGAGGCGGGCGACATCCGCTATATCGGCATCACGCACTATACAACGTCCGCTTTCCGCGAGCTCGCCGCAATCATCGAAAGCGAGGAAATCGATTTCGTGCAGTTGCCCTATTCGATCGACGTGCGCGAGGCCGAGCGGCGGATGCTGCCGCTGGCGGTCAACCGCGGGGTCGCGGTGCTGGCGAATCGTCCGGTGAGCGGCGGCGATCTCTTTCGCCGAACGCGCGGCAAGGCGCTGCCGCCCTGGGCCGCGGAGCTGGGATGTGCGAGCTGGGCGCAGTTCTTTCTGAAATACGTGGTGTCGCATCCGGCGGTCACTTGCGCGATTCCGGCGACCGCCGACCCCGCGCATGTGGCGGACGACCTGGCGGCCGGGCATCCGCCGATGCCCGACGCCGCCGTGCGGCGCCGAATGGCGCGATTCTGGGACGAGATGTGAGATGCGAGTGTCCGATCTCAGGGTTGACGCTCCGATTATGCGTGTGGGAGACTCCGTTTTTGGCGTGTAGATACCGAATAGCGGAGGCATCGTTCGATGGCTGAGCAGGCACAGGCGGCGGACACCGGTCCGCGGCCGATCGTTTCCTTTCTCAAACTGCAACCCAAGCCGCACCTGGTCGGCTCGAAGTGCGGAACCTGCGGCGCGGTGTTCATCGACACGACCCGCATCGCATGCTCCAAGTGCGGCGCGACCGAAGGGTTCAAGCCGCTCCAGCTTTCGGACAAGGGCAAGGTTTACGTCTTCTCGGTGGTGCATCAGTCCTTTCCCGGCATCAAGACGCCCTACATCACCGCAATCGTTGATTTGCCGGAAGGCGTCAGCGTGCGCAGCAACCTGATCGACATCGATCCGGAAGACGCGCAGAAGAATCCGCAGAAGATGTTCAACATGCCGGTCGAGATGGTGACCAACGTGGTTTCCAAGGACCGCGAGGGCCATGAGGTGGTGGCGTTCGCGTTTAAGCCGAGCCGCAATTAGCGCTATAGTTTAATCATGCAACTGCGCCGGCCGCGCGCGCCGCGGCGCACGATATCGCGATAACTCGGGTGCCGCGTCGATCGCGGGCGCCCGTGGCCGGCTCGTCCGGCAGGAGGATGCGAGATGCAAAACGTTTACATACTGGGAACGGGCATGCTCAAGTTCGGCCGCTATCCGACCAAGACCGTGCCCGAGCTCGGCGGCGAGGCGGCGATCATCGCGCTCAAGGACGCCGGCATCACGATCAAGGATGTGGAGATGTTCGCGTGCGGCAATCTCTACCAGTCCAACGCGATGGTCGGACAGCGCATCCTGCAGCAGATCGGCCAGACCGGCATTCCCGTGATCAACGTGGCCAACGCCTGCGCCACCGGCTCGACCGCGTTTCGCGAGGCCTACATGGCGGTCGCCTCGGGCATGTACGACGTGGCGATGGCGGTCGGCGTCGAGCAGATGGGCAAGCAGGGATTGCTCGGCGGCGGCGGCGGCGGCAGCGATCCGGCCTATAGCGCCGAGGGCCGCCTCGGTTCGGGCCTGATGCCGGCGGTGTTCGGGCAGGCCGGGATCGAGCACATGCGCAAGTACGGCACCAGGATGGAGCATTTCGCCAAGATCTCGGTGAAGTCGCATCAGCACGCCACCAGGAATCCGTTCTCGCAGTATCGCAACGAGGTCACGCTCGAGGACGTGCTCAACGCGCGCATGATCTCCTATCCGAACACGCTCTACATGTGCTGCCCGACGGGCGACGGCGCCGCGGCCGCAATCCTGGTCTCCGAGAGCAAGCTCAAGCAACTGGCCGCGGGCCGCAAGCGCCCGCGCGTGGCCGCGTCCGTGCTGACCTCGGACCCCTACACCGAGCGCACCGCGGCCCTGCCGGACGTGAGCACGCTCACGCGGCGCGCGTCGAAACAGGCCTACGAGAAAGCCGGCGTCGGCCCCAAGGACATCGCGCTGACCGAGCTGCACGACTGCTTCGCGACCGCCGAGCTGGTTCATTACGAGAACCTCGGGCTCTGCGGGGACGGCGAAGCCGGCGCGTTCATCGATTCGGGCGGCGGCAAGCATCCGGCGCTCGGCGGGCACGACCCGGTGAACGTGTCCGGCGGGCTGTTGAGCAAGGGCCATCCGTTGGGCGCAACCGGCGTCGCCAACATCTGCGAGGTCGTGTGGCATCTGACCGAGGACGATCGGGCGAAGGATCGCCTGGTGCCTAATGCCAAGGTCGGCCAGGCGCACGTGATCGGACTCGGCTCGGCCTGCACGATTCACGTGCTGACGATCTGATCGCGACTGGCCGCGATCGCAAGCGCGATCGCGGACGCTACGTTTGAAACGAGAGGGGTCGCCCGCAGGGCGGCCCCTTTTTCTCATGGGCGCGCGCGGATAGATTCTATGGATTCAACAGCGGGGCCATCGCCGCGCGGCAGACGCCCCCAATCATACTGGCTCAGGATGCAACCGAGGCGGCTAAGAGGATTTCAGGACATCGCGGGCGCGCAGGCGCGGACGCTCGCTGCGGTCGAGGACTGCGCGCGCGCCATCGCCGAGCGCCATAACGTCAGCGAAATCCGCATCCCGGCGCTCGAGCGGCTGGACCTGTTCCAGCACTCGAGCGGCGAAACCTCCGATATCGTCGAGAAGCAGATGTACGCGTTCGTCGATCGCGACGAGGCCGAAACCACGCTCGCGCTGCGGCCCGAAGGCACGCCGGGCGTGGTCCGCGCGTATATCGAGGCCGGGATGGATCGCAGCGAGCCCGAGCAGCGCTTTTACTATGTCGGGCCGATGTTCCGGCGCGAGCGTCCGCAGAAGGGCCGCTTTCGCCAGTTCTCGCAGTTCGGAGTCGAGATCTTCGGCCGCGCCGACGCGGCGACCGACGCTGAGCTGATGATCATGGTGGACGAGCTGCGGCGCGAACTGGGTCTCGAACTAAACTTCGAAATCAACTCGCTCGGCGACGGCGAATGCCGGCCGCGGTTTCGTCAGGCCGTGCTGGAGTACGGGCGCGCTCACCTCGGTGAGCTGTGCGAAGACTGCCGCAATCGACTCGAGCGCAATCCGCTGCGGCTGCTGGACTGCAAGATTGACGTGAAGCTCGCCGAGAGCGCGCCGCGCAGCCAGGACTATCTATGCGAGCACTGCCGCGCGCATTTCGCCACCGTGCGCGAGCTGCTGGCCGACGCCGGCGTTGCGCACACGGTCAATCCGCGCCTGGTGCGCGGACTCGACTACTACACCCGCACCACCTTCGAAGCGATTTCGATCGCGGTCGGCGCGCAGAGCGCGGTTGCGGCGGGCGGCCGCTACGACGGGCTGGTCGAGGCTTTGGGCGGCGCGCCGGTCGCGGGCACCGGCTTCGCCATCGGCGTGGATCGGCTGGCCCTGGCGCTCGACGCGGCGCGCTTCGCGGCGCATGCCGACGCGGCGATTGCGGCGCTGGGCGATGCGGCGCTGCGGCGCGCGATGTCGCTGGCGACGGCCCTGCGCGGGCGCGGACTGCGGGTCGAGGTGCTTGCGCCGGGCCGCGGCCTGAAGGCACTGATGCGCCGCGCGGACCGGATCGGCGCCCGTTATGCGGTGATCATCGGCGACGATGAACTCGCGCGCGGCGCGGTGACGCTGCGCGATCTCGCGGCCAGCACGCAAACCGAGGTTGCCGAGCGCGACCTGGCCGCGACGCTGGCGGCGGCGCGCGCCGCGGCCCGCGCATGATGCTATTCCGTCGCCTGTTTGACGCAGGTATTCTTCCACCGACGTAACTCAATGGTTTCCGGTCACGAATATTCGCCGCTGCCGCCGTGGGCGCGCACCGACTATTGCGGCGCGTTGCGCGCGGCCGACGCCGGCCGCGAGGTGGCGTTGTGGGGCTGGGTCGCGGCGCGCCGCGACCACGGCGGTTTGATCTTCATCGATCTCCGCGATCGCGAGGGCGTGCTCCAGCTCGTGTTCAATCCGGCCGAGGCGCCGGCCGCGCACGCAGTGGCCGGGCGCGCGCGCGCGGAATATTACCTGGCTGCGCGGGGCAGGGTGGTGATGCGCTCCGAGGGCACGGCCAACGCCGAGCTGCCGACCGGCGCGATCGAGGTCGCGGTCAGCGAGGCGCGGATTCTCAACAGCTCACAGCCGCCGCCGTTTCCGATCGACGGCGAGACCACTGCCGAGGACGTCCGGCTGCGTTACCGTTACATCGATCTGCGCCGCCCGACGATGCAGCGCAACCTGCGCCGGCGAGCGCTCGCCGTGCAGGCGACGCGCGCGTACCTCGACCGCGCGGGATTCGTCGAAATCGAAACGCCGATCCTGTGGCGCGCGACGCCCGAGGGCGCGCGCGATTACCTGGTGCCGAGCCGCGTCAACCCGGGGCGCTTCTATGCCCTGCCGCAATCGCCGCAGCTGCTCAAACAGCTCCTGATGGTCAGCGGTTTCGACCGCTACTATCAGATCGCGCGATGCTTTCGCGACGAAGATCTGCGCGCCAACCGGCAGCCCGAGTTCAGCCAGGTCGATATCGAGATGACCGGCCCGCGGATCGAGGACGTGGTGGCGACCGGCGAAGGGATGATGGCCGAGATCTACAGCCGCACGCTCGGCATCGATATACGTCCGCCGTTCGTGCGCATGCCGTACGCCGAGGCTATGGAGCGCTTCGGCATCGACAAGCCCGACCTGCGCTTTGCGATGGAGCTGAAGAATCTGAGCGCGGCCTTTGCCGGCACGCAGTTCAAGGTTTTCGCCGAGGTGCTGGCGGGCGGCGGGAGCGTTTACGGAATCGCGCTGCCCGGCGCGCATCAGCTCAGCCGCCGCGAACTCGACGAGCTGACCGAAGGCGTGCGCGCGCGCTACGGAGCCGGGCTCGCCTGGGTCAAAATCGCGAGCGACGGATGGCAGGGACCGATCGCACGCCACGTGAGCGACACCGAGCGCGCGCGCGCCGCCGGCGCGGCCGGGCTCAAAACCGGCGATACGCTGCTGATGGTGGCGGGCGATGCGGCGCGCGTGCGGCCGGTGCTGGGCGATCTGCGCCTTCAGCTCGGCGGCCGCTTCGGCATGCGCGAGACGGGCGAGCTTAAATTCCTGTGGGTGGTCGAGTTTCCGCTGCTCGAATATGACGAGACCGAAAAGCGCATGGTCTCGGTCAACCATCCGTTCACCGCGCCCCACCCCGACGACCTCGCCCTGCTCGACAGCGAGCCGCTCAAGGCGCGGGCGCTCGCCTATGACATGGTGCTCAATGGCGAAGAACTGGGCGGCGGATCGATTCGTATCCACCACCCCGAGCTGCAGCTCAAGCTGTTCGAGCTGCTCGGCTTCCCGCGCGACGAGGCCATGCGCAAGTTCGGCTTTCTCATCGAAGCGCTGGGCTACGGGGCGCCCCCGCACGGTGGAATCGCGTTCGGCGTCGATCGCATCGCGATGCTGGTGTGCGGGACGGATTCATTGCGCGAGGTGATGGCGTTTCCCAAGACGCAGAAGGCGGTCGATCCGATGAGCGGCGCGCCCTCCGCGGTTGACCCGCGCCAGCTGCGCGAACTTTCGATCAAGGTGACGACGTGACGATTCGTTTATCCGCCTTGTGTGCGATGCTCCCGGCGCTGGCCTTGCTCGTCCCGGCCTGCAGCGGCAACAGCGCTGTCTCGCCCGGTCAGGTGTGGACCGGTACCGTCGAGTCGTTGCCGGTGGTGGGCAAGGACCCCTCGCTCGAGCTTCATTCCGTGCGCGCCATCCGCACGATCAAGGTTCATCGCGTCGCCGTGATGCCGCTTATCGATCATCCCAACGCGACCGGCGAGCCGATCGAGGAGGGCGCGGCCGAATCGATCACCGCGGATGCCTGGGGACGTCTCACCCTGGTTTCGGGATGGGAGGTTGTGCCCGAGTCCGACGTGCGCGGCGTGATGCAGCAGTTGCCGCCGACCACGCTCGCGAACATGCAGAGCAACGCCCTCAAGCTCGGGCGCGAAGTTTCAGCCGATGCCGTCCTGTACGGCACGGTGACGCGTTATGAGGAGCGCGTCGGCACCGACTACGCGGCCAAGAGTCCGGCGGCGGTGGCTTTCGCCCTGCACCTTATCGACGTGCACAACGGGGTGGTGCTGTGGACCGCGCGCTACGCGCGGCAACAGGAGGCGCTGACCCAGAACATCTTCAATGTCGGTAATTTCCTCGCAAACCGCGGGCGCTGGGTGCGCGCCCACGACCTTGCCGAGCGCGGCGTGGACGAGGCGCTGGACGATCTCAAATCCAAGCTCGGCTACACGTTGCCGGTCTCGCCGCAGCCGATGCCGCCGACGATGAACGCCGACTGACGCCTAGTCCCACGGCGAGCGCGGCTTGACCCGCAGCGCCGCGGCCACCGCCGGATGAACCACGTGGCCGTCGTAAATGTTGACGCCGGCGCGCAATGCCGCGTTGCGCGCGCCGGCTTCGAGCACTCCATGGTCGGCGAGCTCCAGCGCGTAGGTCAGGGTCGCATTGGTCAGGGCGTAGGTCGAGGTGTGGGGCACGATGGCGGGCATGTTGGTCACGCAGTAGTGAACCACGCCCTGGGCGATATAAATCGGCCGGCGATGGCTGGTCGGGCGCGACGTTTCGGACAGACCGCCCTGGTCGATCGAGAGATCGACCAGCGCGGCGCCGCGTTTCATCCGCGCAATCATCGCCCGCGTGAGCAGCCGCGGCGCGCGCGCGCCGGCGACCAACACCGTGCCGATTACCAGGTCCGCGCGCATCACCTCTTCTTCCAGTGTCACCCGGTTCGACATGAGCGTGGTCACCCGCCCGTCGAAAAGGTCGCCGAGATAGCGCAGGCGCGTCGGGTTGACGTCAAGAATCGTGACTTCGGCGCCGAGGCCGGCGGCGGCCCGCGCCGCGTTCGCTCCGGCGATACCGCCGCCGAGCACGGCCACGCGCCCGGGCCGCACCCCCGAGGCGCCGCTCAGCAGCACGCCACATCCGCCGTTCTGGGCCTCCAGGCACCATCCGCCGACCTGGACCGCGAGTCGGCCCGCCACTTCACTCATCGGCGCCAGCAGCGGCAGGCTCCGATCTTCCAGTTGCACCGTTTCGTAGCCGATCGCGGTAGTTCCGTGCCGCAGCAGCTCGCGTGCCGCGGCCGGCTCGGCGGCGAGATGAAGGTAGGTGAAAAGAATCAGGTCGCGGCGCAGGTAGCGAAACTCCGAGTGCTGCGGTTCCTTGACCTTGAGCACCATTCGCGCGCGTTCCCATACCGCCGCTGCCGAGCGCACGACCTGCGCGCCGGCGGCGCGATACTCGGCATCGCTGAAGCCGCTGCCCTCGCCGGCTCCGCTCTGCACCGCCACGCGATGATTGTGGCTGCGCAGGGCCGCGGCGCCCGCGGGCGTCAACGCGACGCGGCGCTCATCGGGCTTGATCTCGGTCGGCACTCCGATGTTCATACCTGAAAGCTCCTTTCAGCGAGGGACGCTTGGTGAAGTGACCGATGCCGCCGCTTTACGGCCGACACGACTGACGTCAGGGTTCGCAATAGCATGGCGCCGGAACTTGACAAGCGGATTGCCGCTCGGCGTGATGAAGGTGCGTGAGCACGGCTTTTCATATCTCCCGATCGCGGCGCCGGCGCCTGCGGGGCACTTCTTAGGGGGTGGGCATGGAAGCTCCACCGGGGCTCAAATATTCGAAGGAACATGAATGGGTTGCCGCCGAGGAATCGGTCGCCACGATTGGCATCACCGACCATGCGCAGGATCAGCTCGGCGAGATTGTCTATCTCGAGTTGCCCTCGGTCGGCGAAAAGATCAGCAAGGACGATCCGTTCGGTGTAGTCGAGTCGGTCAAGGCGGTTTCCGACATTTACGCGCCGGTGAGCGGCACCGTAGTCGAAGTCAACGAGGGCCTGCCCGAGAGCCCGGAAGTGATCAACGAGGATCCGTACGGCGACGGTTGGCTGGTCAAGGTACGAGTCAGCGACCTCAGCGAACTTGACGACCTGATGGACAGCGAAGAGTACGAAGAGCTGGTGGCCAAGGAAAAGGAGTAGGGCGCTCAGCCGCCGCTCTGCGCTGCGGCTGTGGGAGCGGCGGCGGGCTCGGCGCGAATGACCTGCAGCTGGAAACGTCTCGCGCCCGCCGGCGGCTCGACAAAAACGATCACGAACGGCGCGCTCGCCTGGGGCGCCAGGGTGAAATTCTTCGGCGCGTCCAGCTTCTCGAAAAATTCAATCTCGCGCGGAGTCATTTCCCGGAGCAGGCTCGCGGAGAGATTGTTGCCGCAGTAGACCGCCTGGGTGCGCAGTCGGGCTGAATCCGCCCCGGTCAGGGCGGCGACGATCTGGACAGCCCCCAGCGTCCCGCCCGTCAGATTTTCGGCGTTGCCGCTGATTACGAGCGCGCTGCGATCGCCTTTGAGCGCGGTGTATTGCGCCTGCACTCCGCTGAGCGCGACGCGGCGCGCAGGTGAAATCGGCGGCTCGAGCCCGGCGCCGACAATCGGCAGCGTGCTCAGCAGCCCCGCACTCGCAAGCGGAGCGCTCTGGATGACCATGGTGATGAGCCCGAAGCCCAGCACGACCAGCGCGAACAGTCCGATAAAGTAACCCGCCGAATGCGGAGCGTAGGGTCGGCCGCGCAGCTCCTCTTCCAGGCGGCGCGCATCGGCACTCGCTTCTTCGGGCCTGATGCGATCGAAGTCCTGGGCGCCGCGGCGATCTGCGGCCGGCGGTCGAACCAACGCTGAATCGAGCCTCGCCGGGCGCTCCAGGGCTTCATCCATGTCGGCAATGCTGATGCGCCGTCTGGGGCGAGACGTCTGCCCCGCAACCGCATCGTCGTCCCTGACCCCTTCGCCTACCTCCCATTTCTCCCGATGGTCGCGCTCGCGGGCCTCCGGCGGCGGCTCGTCATGAAAATCGAAGGTCAGGTTCTCGCCCTGGCGTTCGGCTTCGTCTGCCGGGACGTTGCCGAAGCGTCGCCGCAGGAGATCGCGTGTATCGTACCCGGGCGTTTCAGGCTCCGGGCGCCGCGGTTGCGCCCGTTCGTCGCGCGGCCGTGCTTGCGGCGTTTGCGCCGCCGCACGATCCGCGGCGGCGGGAGCGCTCGGCTCCGATGCGAGCGGCGTCGGCCCAGGCGGGACGCTGATGTCCGGCTCAACTGCGTCGGGCGCCGGCGAGCCGATTTCCGCGGACTCGTCGTGGCGCACTTCGGACGCGCTTTGACGGGCAATGGATGGCTCCGGTGGGACTGGTCCGGTCGTCTGATGCGTGGCTGTTGACGAAATGGACGACGCCGCGACATCAATCGGCTCATTCGCGGCTGTGGACGCGCTCGCGGGAGCGGAAGCGGCAGTCGCGCTCGGCGCGCCCGGCGCATCTGCAGGGGGGGGCGCGGCGGACTCGCCGGGGGCCGGCTTGGCCGCCGAAGGTCGCGTTCCGGGCGCACCCGGGCGCCGGGCCGCCTTTTGGCGCGGCTCCGCCGAGAACACGTGTCCGCAACGCGAACATTTGAACGTGGGCGTGTCCTCAGGCAGAATCCGTTCGTCGATTCGGTAGCGAGTCTGACAACTAGTGCACTGGATTTCGATCATCGCCTCAGCGCCTCTTTCCCCGTCGAGTTACGCTAACACAAGACCGCCGGCCGAGCATCTATTCCGTTTTCGCCCGGCGCCGACGGTAGTCCCAGGCTCCGCGGCACAGGGATCGTCGCATCATGCCGCGCATCGGACAGCGCGATGCGGATTGCCCTGATCGCACGCCGCTTCGATCCGGCGGGCGGAGGCACCGAGCGCGACCTGATCGTCACCGCACAATGTCTGGCCGAGGCCGGACACGAGGTCTCGGTTTATACGGCCGAAAGCCGCAGCCCGCAGGCGAACTGGCCCGTGGTCAGGGTGGGATCGCGCTGGCCAAGTCCGACGCTTCAGCTCATGCGCTTTGCGTGGGAGGCGCCGGCGCGGGCGCGGCGCGCGGGAGCCGACCTCGTGTTCAGTTTCGCGCGCGCGGTCGGCGCCGACATCCTGCGCTCCGGCGGCGGCTCCCACGGTGCCTATCTGCGCGAGGCGCGGCGATGGCGCGGCGAATGGGCGGCGGCGGCGATGCGGATGCGCCCGTACCATCGCGCGCAGATGATCATCGAGCGTGCAGCGTACCGATCGCCGAGCCTGCGATGCGCGATCGCGGTTTCGGAACTGGTGCGCCGGCAACTGATCGTTGAGTTTGGGATCGAAGAGTCGCGCGCGGTGACGCTTTACAACGGCGTTGACCTCGAACGTTTTCGCCCGCCGGATCCCGTCGAACGCGAGCGCCGCCGGCGCGCGTTCGGCCTCGACGGCTCCGCGCCGGCGCTGGTTTTCGCGGGCAACGGGTTCGCGCGCAAGGGTTTGGGCTCGCTGATCGCCGCCTTGCCCTCGATAAGGGAGCGGCCCTGGCTCCTGGTCGCCGGTACCGATCGCTCCGCGCTTCGTTATGCTCGGCTGGCGCAAAGGCTCGGGGCCGGCTCGCGCGTGAGATTCCTCGGCGCGGTCACCGGAATCGAGCGGTTGTTTCAGGCCGCGGACGCTTTCGCGCTGCCCTCGTTCTTCGAGCCGTTCGGCAACGTCGTGATGGAAGCGATGGCGTGCGGTCTGGGCGCGGTCAGCAGCGCACGATCGGGGGTGGCCGAGTTGGTGCCGCCGGCGCTGCGGCCCTTCGTCGTGCACGATCCCGCCGATGCATCCGAGATCGCCCTGCGCACGGCCGCAATGCTGCAGACGGGCCATCGCCTGGCCGCGAGCGCCCGCGCGGTCGCCGAGGCGCATCCATGGAGCGGCTACGCGGCCGGTCTGTTGAAAATAATCGATTCGTTCAGGAAGTAGCGCGCCGCGCCGGACGCCGCGCCTCGAGCATCCCCTGCGCGACCGCCAGGCGGCGCTCCTCGCGCGCCATGCGCTCGGGACGGGCGCCAACCAGCCGCGCCACCCACACGCGCAGCGCGGCCACGGCATGGTTTGCCATCAGCTCGGCCGCACCATGCGATTCGTGCAGCATGCGGCAGCGTCCACGCTCGCGCGCAATGCGCAGGAAGCGGGCGCGATCGGCGCGCGCCGGATCGACGTCATGGTAGACCAGCGCGCGTGGCGCGTACCCGATTCTGAATCCGGCGCGCCGCAGCCGCAGCGACATTTCGGTCTCCTCCTCGTGGCCCGCGGCCCCCGGTCCGAGACGCTCGTCGAACAGTCCCACCCGTGCGAGCGCCGAGGCGCGGAATGCCATGTTTGCGCCGAGCACGCCGCGCACCTCGACCGTCTCCTCGCCGTGATCGACGATCGGGAGATCGAGCCATGGCGCGGCCTCGGCACCAAGCTTGAGCGCCGGATCCTCGGCCGGCAGGATGCGGCCTTTCATGGCCGCGAACTCGGGATGCTCGGCGAAAAAGCGTTCGACCTGGTCGAGGTAATCGGGCGCCGCGACCAGATCGTCGTCGAGGCAAGCGATTATCTCGCCGGCGGCGCGGCGAATAGCCGCGTTCTGCACGCGGCATTTTCCGGGGCGGGCATCGTGCAGATGCTGAAGCGGGGGCGCGGTCGCGGGCAGTAGCGACCGCTCCGGCGTGCCGTTCTCCGCCAGCAGGATTTCGCGCGCCGCGGCTCCGCCTCTGTCGAGCAGCTGCGGCGCGAGGCTCTGGAGCAGGCGCGCCAGTGAATCCGGGCGCGCGTGCGTCGCGATTACGAGGGAAATCTTCATGTTGGATGCGAGTCGCGACGATGCTCTCTATTAAAAAGCTTGATTTTGGATTAAAGCTTCCCGGCTGTAATTGTTACTTTGCTGTTGCACCCGGTGCCGTGTGCTTTCGCTCCTGAACGCCGCGAGCGCTCGCGCAAAGACGTCGCCAAGCGTTGTATCACGTCAATCCGGCCGTCGCCGCGGGTTGGAATGGAACTTGCGCGGATTTTTCTCCTGATATGCTCAGAACGACCCTTGTAGCAGCGGGCGTGCTCTGCTGCCTCGCCTGCGGCTCATCCGCGCTGGCCGGCGACAACGGCCGGCGCGCCGGCGGCGACCAGACGGTTGAAGCGATGAGGTTTGTCATCCTCAATGCGGACGACGGGCAGGTGATCGGTCACGCCACCTATCACAGTGAACAGGTAAACGACCGCATCGTCGTCTGGGGCGAAAATCGTTACAAAAACGGCGAACATGACGTCGAGCGCGACGAACTGTCGTACCTCCACGGCGATCGTATCCCGACGATGCTGCATTTCGAGCATCGCTTCTTCAACGCCGACGGCTCGCTCAAGCTGATGGGGCGCGCCGACCCGCAAAGCGGCGAGGCGTCGTGCGAAAGCTATGCCGCGGGGCAGGAGCATAAAGAGTCGAAGAAGCTCGACTTTCCCACCGACGCGTATGCCGGCGCGGCCGCCGTAATCGCGATGAAGCGGGCATTTCTCAACGGCCGCGACAGCATCGATTTTCACGTCTTTGATTGTGCACCGGGTCCGGTCCTGGCCTCGGTAAACGCCGAACGTGCCGACGACAACCAACATTGGGCCCCTTATCCGAAGCCGCTCACGCGCGTGGAATTGAGCGCCAGCCTCGGCATGCTGAGCAAAGTGCTGGGCAGCCTGCTGCCGAGCCGCAACGTGTGGTTCGATCCGTCCGACGGATGGCAGTATGTCGGAGGCAGGATTCAGCGCTATCTCGCGGGCGGTCCGCAGGTGATACTGGTGCGCGAGGGATCCGCCGCCGCCTACGGTTTCGCCGAGCGCCATCGTTAGCTCTCTCTCGCGCGCGCGACTCCGCCTATTCGCGTCTACTCCCATCGTGTCGCCGGCGAGCGTCGGGGGCCCGGCTTGAATTCGCCGCCATGGCCGATTAAACCCTTTCATCTACCGGTGCGCGAGAGTGGCGGAACGGCAGACGCGCAAGGCTCAGGACCTTGTGAGCGCAAGCTCGTGGGGGTTCAAGTCCCCCCTCTCGCACCATCCGTTCGCCTGCGCGGTATTGGGTCGATGCGCGGCGCGCGATATTCTGGCCGCTGCGACGGTTGACGCGGCCGGACCGTGCGGGCGCGTCCGACCTGTCTGCGGGGCGCCGAAACCTTCGGGCTGAAACGGACTGCTTTTGGAACTGAGCAAAACCTTCGATCCCAGAGTTCCGGAAGAACACTGGTTCCAGCGCTGGATCGATCTCGGCTATTTCAAGGCCGATGCCGCGCGTCCGGGCCCGGTCTTCTCGATCGTCATTCCGCCGCCCAATGTCACCGGCCAACTCCACCTTGGCCATGCGCTCAACGTGACGCTGCACGACGTGATCGTGCGGATGCGCCGCATGCAGGGGTACAACACGCTCTGGCAGCCGGGCACCGATCACGCCGGCATCGCCACGCAGAACGTGGTCGAGCGCGAGCTGGCCAAAGAGGGCAAGAGCCGCCATGACCTCGGCCGCGAGGCGTTCGTGGCGCGCGTCTGGCAGTGGCGCGAAACCTACGGCGGCCGCATCCTCAACCAGTTGCGCCGGCTCGGCGCGTCATGCGACTGGAGCCGCGAGCGGTTCACGCTCGATCCGGGGCTCTCGCGCGCAGTCACCGAGATTTTCGTGCGGCTGTATCGCGAGGGGCTGATCTATCGCGCGATGAGCCTGATCAACTGGTGCCCGCGATGTGAAACGGCGCTGAGCGACCTCGAGGTCGATCACAAGGAGACGCCGGGCCATCTCTGGTACATCCGCTATCCGCTCGCCGACAAATCGGGAGCGGTTACGGTTGCGACCACGCGGCCCGAGACGATGCTTGGCGACACCGCGGTGGCGGTGCATCCGGACGACGCCCGCTACAGATCGCTCATCGGCCGCAAAGTCATCCTGCCGCTTCTGGGACGCGAGATTCCGGTCATCGCGGATGCCGCCGTGGATCCGGCCTTCGGCACCGGCGCGGTCAAGATCACGCCCGGGCACGACTTCAACGACTTCCAGACCGGCCGCCGGCACAACCTCGCGCAGATCTCCGTGATGGATACGCACGGGCGGATGAACGACGCCGCCGGTCCGTATCGCGGGATGACGCGCGAGGACTGCCGGCGCAAGGTGATCGAGGATCTGGGCGCGCAGAACCTGCTCGAAAAGACCGAGCCGCATCAGCACGCAATCGGCGTGTGCTCGCGCTGCGAGACCGTGGTCGAGCCGATGCTTTCCTACCAATGGTTCGTGCGCGTCACACCGCTCGCGGAGCAGGCGATTGCGGCGGTGCGCGCCGGACACACGACATTCCATCCGAAGTTCTGGGAGAACACGTATTTCGCCTGGATGGAGAACGTCTACGACTGGTGCATCTCGCGCCAGCTCTGGTGGGGCCATCGGATTCCGGCGTACTGGTGCGATCGCTGCAATGAAATGATCGTCGCGGCCGAGCGTCCGGCCGCCTGCGCCAAATGCGGCGGCGGCGATCTGCGCCAGGAGGACGACGTCCTCGACACCTGGTTCAGCTCGGCGCTGTGGCCGTTCTCGACGCTCGGATGGCCGGATGAGACGCCCGAGCTTGCACGCTACTATCCAACCAGCCTGCTCATCACCGGCTTCGACATCATATTTTTCTGGGTCGCGCGGATGATGATGATGGGGCTCAAGTGTACCGGCCAGGTGCCGTTTCGCGACGTCTATATCACGCCGCTGGTGCGCGACCAGTACGGCAAGAAGATGACCAAGTCGCGCGGCAACGTGGTCGATCCGCTGCAGATCATGGAACGCTACGGCACCGACGCCGTGCGCTTCACGCTCGCCCAGTTGAGCGTGCAGGGACGCGACCTGATCCTGTCGGACGATCGGCTGGCGGCCTCGCGCGCGTTCGCCAACAAGGTATGGAATGCCGCGCGTTTCGTGCTGATGAATCTTGAAGATGCGCCGCAACCAATTGCGCCGGTCGAAATAGACGCACTTGCGCTTGCCGAGCGATGGATTCTGCATTCGCTGGATCAGGCGATTGCCGAGGTCACGGCTGCCATCGATCGCTACGAATTCAACCTTGCCGCTCTGCGCGCCTACAGCTTCATCTGGCACGAGTTCTGTGACTGGTATGTCGAGCTGGCCAAGGAGCCGCTCAGGCAGGCCGGCGAGCGCCAGGCGGCCGCGCGCTGGGTGCTGGTGCGATGCTTCGACGGGCTGCTGCGCCTGCTCCATCCGTTCATGCCCTTCATCACCGAAGAGATATGGCAGGCGCTGCGACCGTACATTGACGAGCGCGATTTGGCGCCGCATCTGGCGATCGCGAAATTTCCGACGCCAGCCTTCGCCGGCGCGCTCGACGCGCAGGAGGCAGCGGCGATGGATCGATGTATCGCGGTGACTGAGGCGATCAATTCCCTGCGTTCGCTGCTGGGCTATCATCCGGGACAACGCGTCGAAGCGCGGATCAAGCCGGCGGGCGCGGCGGCGGAGGAGAACGGAGCCTCGTTTCGCGCCGAGTTCGAGCGCTGGAAACCGTACGCGGCGACCATGGCCAAGGCGGCCAGCCTCGGGCTCGCGCCGCGCAATGAGAATACGCCGGGCGGAATGGTGACGGCAGTGCTTGGCTGGTGCGAAGTGTCGGTGATGGCGCCCGGGGGTTTCGATTTCGAGCGCGCGCGCGCCGCGCTGCGCAAAAAGCTCGACGAAGTCGCCGCGCATCATGCCCAGCATGAAGCGCGCCTGAACAATCCCGACTTTGTCGCCAAGGCAGCGCCGGAGATGCAGGAGCAGATGCGGCAGCGCGCCCACGAACTTGCAGCCCAGCAGGAGCTGTTGCGCAAGCAGCTCATGCTGCTCGCCGAGGCCAACTAGAGCGCCCGTGGAGCTGTTCAGCCAGCTTGATTTGCTCGACTTGAACCCGCTGCTCCGCGCGGCGCTGCAGGAGGACCTTGGCCACGGCGACATCACCACAGCGGCGACCGTGCGTCCCGGACAAAAGGGCCGCGCGCGCATCAAGGTCAAGGAGACCCGGGGAATCGTGTTCTGCGGCGGCGTGCTGCTCGAGGAGATTTTCCGCCTCGCGGGCGCCTACCCGGAAATCGCGGCCTGCGCGTATGAGGGCGCAATCCTCGAATGCGGCGATGAAGCCGCGGTAATCGAAGGCCGGCTGGGCGGCCTGCTGATCGGCGAGCGCACGGCGCTCAACCTGATGCAGTTGATGTCCGGGATTGCGACGATGACTCGTCGCTACGTCGAGGCGGTCGCAGGGACGCGCGCACGCATCATCGATACCCGCAAGACCCATCCCGGGCTGCGCGTGCTGGAGAAGTACGCGGTGCGCGCCGGCGGCGGCTTCAACCATCGCTTCAGTCTCGACAGCGGTGTGCTGATCAAGGAAAACCATATCGCCGCCGCCGGCGGCGTCCGCAATGCGCTCGAGGGCGCGCGCAGGCTCGCGCCGCACACGATGCGAATCGAGATCGAGTGCGAGACGCTCGCGCAGGTCGAGGAGGCGCTCGCGCTGGGCGCCGATTCTCTGCTGCTCGACAACATGACGCTGGACCAGGTGCGCCAGGCGCGCGCGCTGGCTCCGGCCGGACGAGTGCTGCTCGAGGTTTCCGGCGGTGTGACCCTCGAGAGCGTGCGCGCGATTGCCGAAACCGGCGTTGACCTGATTTCCGTCGGCGCACTCACCCATTCGGCGACTGCCGTCGATATGAGTATGCGCATCGAGCCTTTGTAACCTTGCGCGCCGGCGACTGGCGCGACATGCAACCATGGCGGAGAACCCCTATCTGCAGGCCGAGGCGGGACGCGCGCGCGGAACAATCGGATGGCGCGTCCATTACTTCGACGAACTGGACACGACGCAGCGCGTCGCCGCCGAGCTCGCCGCGCAGGGCGCGCTCCATGGCGAGGTGGTGATCGCCGACCGTCAGAGCGCCGGCCGCGGCCGGATGGGGCGGCGATGGCATTCGCCGCCGGGCGTGAACTTCTACGGCACCTTCATCCTGCGCCCGGAAATGCCGGTGGCCGACGCCGCGCTGCTGGGGCTCGTCGCCGGCGTCGCAGTGGCGGAAACGATGGAGTTGGTGGCGCCGCGCATGGTCGCGCTCAAGTGGCCCAACGACCTGTGGCTGAACCGGCGCAAGGCCGGCGGGATGATCGCCGAGGCGGTCACGGATTCGCGCCAGCGGCTTGCCTGCGTCCTGCTGGGCATCGGGCTCAATCTCAACCTGGCGCCGGAGCATATCCCGCCCGAGCTGCGCGACCGCGCGACTTCGGTGATGGCCGCGACCGGGCGCCCGTGCGAGCGGAGCGAGCTCGCAAGCGAGCTTTTTTCCCGACTGGAGTCTCGCTATATCGAAACTATGACCAGCGGCTTCGCCGCCGTGCGGCCGGCTTGGGAGCGTTACTCCGCGCTCACGGACCGGCGGGTCACGGTGGTTGACGGCGCAAGCCGGGTTGCCGGGACGGTGCGCGGAATCGATCCCGACGGCGCGCTGGTGCTCGAGGCCGACGGCCGGACAGTGCGCATTCTGGCCGGCGACGTCACGATCGAGGGCGCCTACGATTGACGGCCGGCCGCAAGTGTGGCGAGCATCGGCAGCATCGCTCGTCCGTGCCGCCGGGGCGGCATGGGCGATGACCGCGCGGGCAGATAACTTCTCCAGGAGCGAAGCTTATGGCTGTGGAGGAAATCGGACGTCTCAGAAGCATCGCGATTGTCGGTCAGGGGGCGACCGGCAAGACGCAACTGGCCGAGGCGATGCTGTTCACGGCGGGCGCGTTAACCCGGTTGGGACGGCCCGATGACGGAACCGCGGTGATGGATTTCGAGGCCGAGGAACTGCATCGCAAAATCTCGATCAGCTCCGCATTCCATCACTACAGCTGGAAAAGGGACGACGTAATTGTCGCCGACACGCCGGGCTACCAGGCCTTTCTGCCCGATGCGTTTGCGACCCTCGGCGCGGTCGACGGCGCGGTGTTCGTGGTCACGGCGGGCGGCGACCTCAAAGTGGAATCGGAGAAGATCTGGGCCGAGCTGAATCGGCTGCGGCTGCCGCGGATCGCGTTCGTCTCGCGCCTGGACCGCGAGCGCAACAATTTCGACGCCGCGATGCTCGACCTCGAAAAGTCGCTCGAGGCGCATCCGGTCGCGCTTACTCTGCCCATCGGATCCGAGGCCGCCTTCAGCGGCGTAATCGACGTGCTCTCGATGAAGGCGCTCATCTATCCCGAGGCGGGCGGAAAGCCTCGGGAGGAGGCGCTCAACGACGAGCAGAAGGCGCGCGCGGAGGTTGCGCGCACGCGGCTGTGCGAGGCGGTAGCCGAGACCGACGACGAGCTGCTCGAGAAGTATCTCGACAAGGGCGCGCTCGAGGAGGCTGAGCTCCGCTCGGCGCTGCGCGCGGCAACCCTGGCCGGCAAGCTGACCCCGGTGCTGTGCGGCTCGGGGGCGAAGGCCGCAGGCATTGGACCGCTGCTCGATGCGGTCAATGCACTGTTGCCCGCGCCCAATGAACGGCCGGCGCGCACAGGCTTTGCCGGCGCAAATACGGAGCAGGTCGAACGCGCGCCCGACCCGGAGGCTCCGTTCTCGGCTTTCGTTTTCAAAACTGTCATCGATCCGTTCGCCGGCAAGCTGTCGATCTTCCGCGTCGTCTCGGGACGCGCGGCGAGCGACGCCGCCGTGCTCAATTCGACGCGCGGGGCGCGCGAACGGTTCGGTCAGCTCCTGCGGCTCGAGGGCAAGAAGCAGTCGCCCATCGCTGCGGCCCTTCCCGGCGAAATCGTCGCGGTGGCGAAGCTCAAGGACACGACGACCGGCGACACCCTGTGCGACGAAAAGGCGCCCGTGATTTTCCCGCCCGCCGAACGCCCGGCCCCCGTCATCTCCTTTGCGATTCGTCCCAAAACCAAAGGCGACGAGGAGAAGGCCTCGCAGGCGCTGCAGCGGCTGGTCGAGGAGGATCGCGCCCTGGAGACGCATCGCGACCCGCAGACCCATGACATCATTCTTTCCGGCACGGGCCAGATGCATATCGAGGTGACGGTCGAGAAGCTCAAGCGGAAATTTAATGTAGAAGTTGAACTTCAGGCGCCCAAAGTCCCCTACAAGGAAACCATCAAGGGCCGCGCCGAAGCCCAGGGCAAGTACAAGCGCCAATCCGGCGGCCGCGGCCAGTATGGTGATTGCTGGCTGCGCGTCGAGCCGCTGGTGCGCGGCGGCGGCTTTGAATTCAAGGATGAAATCGTCGGCGGCGCGATTCCGCGCCAGTTCATCCCGTCGGTGGAGAAGGGCGTGCGCAACACGCTGGTCGAGGGTTATCTCGCCGGCTACCCGGTAGTCGATGTCAAGGTGTCGGTGTTCGAGGGCAGCTATCACGACGTCGACTCTTCGGACATGGCGTTTCAGATCGCGGCCTCGATGGGCCTGAAGGCGGCGTTCGAAAAAGCCCGCCCGATCATTCTCGAACCGATCATGGCGCTGGAGGTGAGCTGTCCCGAAGAATCGATGGGCGACGTGATCGGCGACCTCAACTCGCGGCGCGGCAAGGTGCTCGGGATGGATCGCAAAGGTCAGAGCCAGGTCATCAAGGCGCTGGTGCCGATGTCGGAAATACTGAAGTATGCGCCGGACCTGCGCTCGAAGACGTCCGGGCGGGGATCGTTCGAGGCGCATTTCTCGCATTACGAGGAGGCGCCTGCGCCGATCATGGAAAAGATCATCAAGGAGGCGCGCGAGGCGCGCGAAGCCGCGCAGAAAGAGCGCGCGCACGCCTAGCGAGCGTTGATTTGCGGCGCGCCGCATGCGCGCGCGGAACACTTGGCGATGGTTTCGCTGGGTAAGGCACTCATCGTGGTCGGGCTCTTCGTGGCCGTCCTCGGCGCCGCGCTCTGGGGACTGGGGCCGTCGTTCATGCCTGGACGCCTGCCCGGCGACATCTGCGTGCGGCGCGGGAATTTCACCTTCTACTTTCCGATTACGACGGCGATCGTCGTGAGCATCGTGCTCAGCCTGATCGCCGCATGGTTGAGACGCTGAGCGATGGCGGCCGGCCCCGCAATACGGGATTCGCTGCGCGAGGCCGACCTCAAGCGGCGCCGCCGCGAACTCATCGCGGTGGGGGTGGCGGCGACCGTGCTGGTCGCCTTCGTGCTCGCCCAGACCGAGTTGCCGCCGCTTACGCAGCATACCTCGCTGGTTTCCAACCTCGTCGTAATCCTGCTGTTCGACGTCAGCTTTCTGCTGCTCGGCCTGCTGCTGCTGCTGGTCGGGCGCAATCTGGCCAAGGTCATCTTCGAGCATCGTCGCGGCCTCATCGGTTCCAAGTTCCAGGTGCGCCTGGTGCTGGGATTCATCGCGGTCGCGCTGCTGCCGAGCGTGTTCCTGCTGATCGTGGCGGGCGCGTTTCTGCGCGCCGACGTGGCGAGCTGGTTCAATCCCGAGTACGAACGGGTGCTCGACGACTCGCTCGATATCGCGAAGGTCTATTATTTGAACGCGGCCAACAACGCGGTGCATTTCGCGCGCGAGCTCGCGGGCGAAGTCGGCGCGCGCGGGCTGATGCAGGCGGATCGGCGCGCGCAATTGAAGAGCTTCATCGCCCAGCGCCAGCAGGAGTACAACCTGGGCACGATCGAGGTCTTCGACAGCACGCGCCATCTGCTGCTGATCGCGCTCAGCCCGCGCACGCCAACCGGCATCGGAGTGCCACCCGATTCGCCGCTGCTTGCCCAGACGCTCGCGGGTCGCGGCGTCACGCGCACCGATCGTTTCGGGAAATCCGACGTGATTCGCGGCGCCGCGCCGATCTTTTCCTCCCCCGAGTCCGACACCGTGGCCGGCGCGGTGGTGATTGACTACTACCTGCCGCGCAATCTCGCCCAGCGCGCGGCCGGCATTTCGCAGACTTCCGAGGACTACTTTCAGCTCCGCACCCTGCGCCAGCCGATCCTGCGCAGTTACTTTCTCGCCCTGATGCTGATCGGGCTGGTGGTGGTGCTGCTGGCGAGCTGGTTCGGGATGTACCTGGCGCGCGGCGTGACCGTCCCGATCAAGCTTCTGGCTGAAGGCACCCAGGCGGTCGCGCACGGCGATCTCGAACATGAGATACCCTCGGCCGGCGATGACGAAATCGGCCAGCTTATCGGCTCGTTCAATGCGATGACGGCCGATCTCCGCGCCTCGCGCGCCGAACTCGAGCGCCGCCGCGCGTACACCGAGACGCTGCTGCGCAACGTGAGCGCCGGCGTCGTCGGACTCGATCCGCAGGGCGTGGTGACGGCGATCAATCCTTACGCCGAGCGGATGCTGGGGCTGCGGGCGAGCGAGGTGCTGGGACGCGGATGGCGCTCGGTTCTGCAGCCGGCGCTGGCGCAGACGCTCGAGCAGATTTTCGCCGAGCATCGCCGCCCCCAGGAGGCCCGCTCTTCGATCAAGCTGCAGCCGCCGGGCGGAGGCGAAATCGACCTGCTGGTCACGGCCAGCGCGATGGGCGAGGACGCCGACAGCGAGCTGGGCACGGTGCTGTTTCTCGAGGACGTGAGCCAGCTCGCCAAGGTGGAACGGATGGAAGCGTGGCGCGAGGTGGCGCGCCGCATCGCGCACGAGATCAAAAACCCGCTCACGCCGATTCAGCTCTCGGCCGAGCGGCTGCGCCGCCAGCTTGCGACCCTGGCCGACGGCGACGCCCGCCTGGTCGACGAATGCACGCGCACCATCATCGGCGAGATCGAGGACCTGAAGCGCCTGGTCAGCGAGTTTTCGGCCTTCGCCCGCATGCCGCATCTCAATCCCACGCCGGGCGACCTGAACCCGCTGGCGGAGGAGACGGTAGCGACGTTTCGCGACGCCAATCGGGAAGTCGAATTCACGCTTGCCCTGGCGCCCGCTTTGCCGCAGATCGCGATCGATCGCGAGGCCCTCAAACGCGCGCTGGTGAACCTGCTCGAGAATGCGGTCAACGCGGTTGCGGGCGACAACGGCAACGGCGCGCGCCCCCATATAGACGTCCGGACCGCGCTCGACGAACAGAGCGGCGTGGTCACGCTCGAGATCGCCGACAACGGTCCGGGCATCCCGCCCGCCCTGCGCTCGCGGATCTTCGAGCCCTATTTTTCCACCCGCAAGGGCGGTACCGGGCTCGGCCTCGCCATCGTTTCCGCGATTGTCGCCGACCATCACGGCTTCGTGCGTGTGCGGGACAACCGGCCGCGGGGAAGTAGATTCGTGCTCGAGTTTCCGATAAAAGACCAGCAATTCGCCAAAGTGCTCGGCGAGTAGCGCCCGTATGCCGAATCCGGCGCACACAAAGGAACGCAGTGAACGAGACCGTACTGGTGGTGGACGATGAGGAGCGGATTCGGTCATCGCTCCGCGGCATTCTGGGCGACGAGGGATTTCGCGTGCTCGATACCGGCGACCCCGCCGGCGTGATGGACCTGATCGCGCGCGAGAACCCGGCGCTGGTCCTGCTCGACATCTGGATGCCCGACATCGACGGCATCGAACTTCTGCGGCGCATCAAGTCGGAACGGCCGGAGACCCGGGTGATCATGATCTCGGGCCACGGCAATATCCAGAACGCGGTCGCGGCGACACGGCTCGGCGCCGCCGACTTCATCGAGAAACCGTTCTCGGTAAGCGGCCTGCTGACTTCGATCGAGCGTGTGCTGGAGCGCGAATCCGGCGGCGTGCGGATGGCCGGCAGCGTCGCCGCCGCCGCCCGCGCGGCGCGCAAAGCATCCGGCGTCGCGCCTTCGGGGCGCAGGCAGCGCACGCTCGCGCGGTCGGTCGTCGCGGCCGGGCATGGGCTCCATTCGGGCCTCAAGACCGGCGTTATCTTGCATCCGGCGCCGCCCGGATCGGGCATCGTGTTCTCCTCGGTCGCGGACGAAACGGCGATCACGGCGCGGCTCGAAAACGTCACCGACACCGGCTACAACACGACGCTGACCGCGGGCGGGCGCTCGGTGCGCACGGTCGAGCACCTGATGTCGGCGCTGCACGGGATGGGCATCAGCAATCTCCTGATCAAGACCGACGACGAGGTGCCCGCGCTCGACGGTTCGGCGATCGAATTCTGCCGCCAGATGTCGGAAGCCGGCATCGAGGAGCAGGACGCCAGCATCGAACCGGTGAAGGTCGCGCGCGCGATCGCGGTGGGCAACAAGTCCGAATCGATTCGCATCGAACCCGCGGATCGCCTGATCATCGATTACACGCTCGAGTATCCGCGCCCCATCGGCCGCCAGAGCGTGCACTTTGAACTCACCTCGCCCGCAGCCTACATGCGCGAGATCGCGCCGGCGCGGACCTTCGGCTTCGTCAAGGAATTTCACAAACTGGCAGAGATGGGACTCGCCAGCGGCGGCAGGCTCGACAACCTCATCCTCATCGACGACGAGAAGGTGGTGAACACCCAGCTGCGTTTCGCCAACGAATTCGCGCGGCACAAGGGGCTCGATCTGATCGGCGACCTCTACCTGCTCGGCCGGCCGATCCACGGTCACGTGATCGCGCACAAGACCGGCCATTCCGACAACCTGGCGCTGCTGCGCGCAATCAAGGCCGCGCTCTAGACCGCCGCCCGCGGCTCCGCAACAATGGCTTCAGGGCGCCGCTTGCGAGGCGCGCGCGCACAGGCATCCGAATGGAACTGGAGGACAAGGTTGCGCTGGTAACCGGTGCGGCGCGGCGCGTCGGCCGCGCGATCGCCGGCCGCCTGGCCGAACGCCGCGCCATTGTCGCGGTTCACTACAACAGTTCGCGGCACGAGGCCCGGTCGCTGGTCAGCGAGATCGAGCGCGCCGGCGGACGGGCGCGCGCCTTCGGCGCCGATCTCGCGAGCGTGGCCGAAATCGAGCGCATGGTCGGCGAGATCCTCGATGCGTTCGGCAGGATCGACGTGCTGGTCAACAGCGCTTCGGTGTTCTATCGCAAGCCGATCGAGGATGTCACCGAGCAGGACTGGGATCTAAACCTGAACGTCAACTTGAAGGCGCCGTTTTTCCTCTCGCGCGCCGCGGGAGCCGCGATGCGCCGGCAGGGCGCCGGGAAAATTATCAATATCGGCGACTGGGCCGGGATTCGTCCGTACAACAATTACCTGCCATACACCGTATCCAAGAGCGGGCTCATCGGGCTGACGCGAGCTCTCTCCAAGGCGCTGGCTCCGGAAGTCCAGGTGAATTGCATCGCCCTGGGTCCCGTGCTCCCGCCCGAGGATTACAGCGACGAGGAGAGCGCGCGCCTTATCGCCGGCACGCTGACCAAGCGCCTGGGCTCGCCCGAGGACGTGGCCCAGGCAGTGCTGTTCTTTTGCCAGGGGACCGATTTCGCCACCGGCGCGACGCTGCTGCTCGACGGCGGTCGCCTGCTCAACTAGAGCATTAACTTCTACAGCTTCGAAAAATGAGCACTTCACCGGCGGGTAGCACGGAAGTCCTGATCGTCGGCGCGGGGCCGACAGGGCTGGTGCTCGCGCTGTGGCTGACACGCCTGGGCGTGCGCGTGCGCATCGTCGACCAGACCGCGCAAGCGGGCACAACCTCGCGCGCGCTCGCATTGCAGGCGCGCACTTTGGAGTTCTACCGGCAGTTCGGATTGGCCGATGAAATCGTCGAGCGCGGACGACCGCTCATCGGAATCAACCTGTGGGCGAGGGGGCAGCGCGCGGGCCGCGTCGTCTTTGGTGACCTGGCCACGGAAATCAGTCCGTATCCGTACGCGCTGGTTTTTCCCCAGGACGAGCACGAGAAGCTGCTGATCGAGCGGCTGCGGCAGGCTCAGGTCGAAGTCGAGCGCCAGACGGAGCTGCTTGGCTTCCAGGATGATGGCAGCGGGATTCGCGCGCGCCTGAAACGCGCGGATGCGACCGAAGAGGAGTGCGCGGCGGCCTTTATCGCCGGATGCGACGGCGCGCACTCGCGCGTGCGCGAGTCGCTGCATATCGGCTTTCCCGGCGGCACCTACGAACATCTCTTCTACGTCGCCGACGTCGAGGCGGCCGGACCAACGATAGACGGCGAGGCGCATGTCGGCCTGGATGAGACCGACTTTCTCGCTGTCTTCCCTATGAAAGCCACCGGACGCGTGCGGCTGGTGGGCACGATGCGCAAAGTCGAGCAGCAGGGCGCCGACCTCACTTGGAACGACATTGGCACGCGCGTAATCGACTGGATGCATCTGGAGGCGCGGCGGGTCAACTGGTTCTCGACCTACCACGTGCATCATCGGGTCGCGAGCCGCTTTCGCGCCGGCCGCGCATTCCTGCTCGGCGACGCGGGGCACATTCACAGCCCGGTGGGCGGGCAGGGCATGAACACCGGCATCGGCGACGCGATCAATCTCGCCTGGAAGCTCGCGATGGTGGTGCGCGGACGCGCGGACGCATCTCTGCTCGACAGCTACGAACCCGAACGCATCGGCTTCGCGCGCCGCCTCGTCGCGACCACCGATCTCGGCTTCACCGGCGTGACGGGATCGGGCGCGATCGTCCGCACCGTGCGTCTGAGGATCGTTCCGCTGCTGTTGCCGCTCGCCTTCGGCTTCAGCGGGGTGCGGCGCCTGATGTTCCGCACGATATCGCAGACCGCGCTGAACTATGGACGCAGTCCGCTCAGCCAGGGGCGCGCCGGATCGATTCGCGGCGGCGCGCGGTTGCCGTGGGTGAAGTTCGGCGACGGCGGAGACGACAATTTCAGGGCGCTCGAGACCCTCGATTGGCAGGTGCACGTATACGGCGAGGACGCGCCGGCTTTGGAAGCCGCGTGCGCGACGCGCAAGCTGCCGGTGCATGTTTTTCGCTGGCGGCCGGAAATGGACCGATCGGGATTGCGGCGCGATGCGGTTTACCTGGTGCGGCCGGACGGCTACGTTGCGATGGCCGCGGCCGCGCCCGGCGCAGATGCGATCATGGCTTACCTCGATTCACGCGGGCTCCTGCCGGCGAAATGAAGACGCCGACAAGCTTGCCGCACGCTGCGGCGCCCTCGCGCATGGGACCGATGAGCCGCAACTACCGCATCGTTCCGGCGCGCAACCGGCTGGCGGTGCTGGCGAGCGGCGGACTCGACAGCTCGGTGATGTTGGCGGAGCTGGCGCGCCGCGGGCGCGAGGTTTACCCGGTTTACGTGCGCGCCGGCTTGATGTGGGAAGACGATGAGCTGGCCGCGCTGCGCGGTTACCTGCGGCGCCTCGGACTGCGCCGGGTCCGTCCGGTGAGCGTGTTGCAATTGCCGATGGGCGACGTGGCCGCGAATCACTGGAGCATCACCGGCCGCAAGGTCCCCGGTTACCACGCTGCGGTAGCTTCCAACTACATTCCGGGCCGCAATCTCAGCCTTCTCGCGAAAGGCGCGATTTTCTGCGCCGGCCATCGTATCGGAGCGATCGCGATGGCGCCGCTGGAGAGCAATCCCTTTCCCGACGCGCGGCCGGAGTTTTTCCGCGCCCTCGAGCGGGCGATCGACCTCGGCGTCGGTCTCAAGCTCAGGATTCTCACTCCATATGTCGGGATGACGAAGGCGCAGGTGATCCGCCGCGGCGCGAATCTGCCGCTGCGATTCACGCTTTCGTGCGCGCGCCCGCGCGGCATCACGCATTGCGGCCGATGCACCAAGTGCGCCGAACGAATCGAGGGCTTCCGCGCAGCCGGCATTCGGGATCCCACGCGCTACGCCCGCCGCATCGCGCGGCGCGGCTGACTCAGGCGGGTGCGGGAACGGGGGCGGGGGTGAAGCTCGCCCTGCACGGCGGACCCGGAGCAAAAAAATGGCTGAGTTGGCCGTCGGCGCGCTCGAAGATCAGGCTTGCCGACCGCGTGCCGTATTCGCCCATGTGCAGGCAGAGCGCGTTGGGCCGTCCCTCGCGCGCGTCGAGCTGCGTCGAGTGGTCGGCGAGGAGGTCCGCGAGCTGCTGCCGATTGGCGATCGGATCGCGCGCGAACTCGGCCGGCGGACATAGCGAGGCGAAGCGGTCGTGCGCGCGGCTGATTCGCGGGCACTCGAAATCGTTGAGATCCACGTTGGTCAGAAGATGCATCCCCGGCGTGAGCTCGACGATCTCCAGCGCCCCGCCGCGGTTGTAGGCGACGAAGGCCGCCTCGCGCGACGCGACCAGCAGATTGAAGGCATTGTAATCCGCGCCGCGCTGGCTGCGCACAAAACCGGCGGCCGCGGCCACGCTTGAATGGCGCAGCGCGTCGAGGCACAGCAGCCCGCGCGATCGCAGCGCCGGATTCGGCTCGCCGAAATCCGCCCGCCGCCGATTGAGCAGGCCCGCGACCAGCCCATGCTGGTTGATGCCGAGCCATGTCCCGCTCGCCTGCAGGTCCTTGCCGCCGACGACGTGCGGATGCTCGAGCAGGGTGGTCGGAGGCAGGGCAGGGCGCGCGAGATATTCGTCGCGATTCGCCGCGATTACCACCGGATACTCGGGAAAGACCTTGAAATAGATGGCCAGCGTGCACATCGGCTCACGATTGGCAGACCGCGGCGCGCGCGGACAAGCGCGATTTTTTGATCGGCGCGCGGCGTCGCCCTTTGCGATAGAATCGTAGCATGGCTGGGGCGCGGCGCTATGACGTTGTGCTGATCGGCGGCGGCGTGGTCGGCAGCGCGGTCGCGATGGCGCTCGGCGAACGCGCCGTCAAGGTCGGCGTCGTCGATATCGACCTCAGCGGGCGCCTCAGTTCGAGCGAAAAGAACGCCGGCGGGGTGCGCGCGACCTGGTGGCAGCCGGTCAACATCGCGCTCTGCCGCGCCTCGATCAAGTACTACGAAAGCGTGCGCGAGGAGGTCGGCTTTCGCCAGAAGGGCTACCTCTGGCTGTACGACGCCGCGACCTGGCCCAAGGCCCGGGAGCATCTCGCGATCCAGCGCGAGCTGGGCCATCCGATCGAGCAACTCGACGCCGCGGCGGTCAATCGCCGCGTACCCGAAATCGATCGCCTCGAGGGGATCGCCGGCGCGACCTTCTCGCCCGAAGACGGCCTGATCAACGCCAACCTGCTCAAGGAGCACTATCGCGCCCGCTCGCAGGCGCTCGGCGCCGAATACCTCGACCGCCTCTTTGTCCACGCGATTGAGCCGGGCGCGAACGACGTACGCATCGGATGCTGGCGCGCCGACGACGCGCTCACCGACGAAACCCTGATTCGCATGATGACCGAGGACGGACCGGGCGAAGCCGCCGCCGGCCATCTGGTCGAACTTGCCGCGGACGCGATCGCGATCACCGGCGGCGCATGGTCGCCGAGCGCGCTCAAGCTCGCCGGGTTGCCCAACTTGAGTGAGCCGATTCGCCGCCAGATTTGCCTGGTCGATAACCGTACGACCGACCTCTCGGCCTACGGCATGATCGTGGACGCCTCGGGCATCTATTTCCACAACGACGGCGCCTACATACTGGCCGGCTACTCGCCTCCCGAGGAGCCGCCGGGGTATCATTTCAGCTACGACGGCGAGCGCTTCTTCATGGACGAAATCTGGCCGCGGCTGTACGCGCGGATGAGCGCGTTCGAGCGGCTGCGCCACGTCCGCGGATGGGCGGGCCTGTACGAAGTGTCGCCCGATCGCAGCGCGATCGTCGGCCGCGCGGCGCCGCGCGTCTACGAAGCGCATTCATTCAGCGGCCGCGGCGTGATGCAGTCTTACGGCGCCGGCCAGGCGCTCGCGGAGCTGATCGTGCTCGGGCACTATCAGCGGTTCGACGCGAGCGCGCTCGCGCGCGAACGCTTCGCGACCGGCGCGCTGGCGCCGGAGGAGCTGCACATCTGAGCGCCGCGCCGGCGGTTTTAAAGCCGCAGCGGCTCATGGTATTGAAATGGGATTGCGCGGCAGCCCGCGCGCGGGCGTCCGCAGCGCTCCAGGAGGATGAATGTTCTCGTCGATCGAAGAGGTAATCGAACGGTTTGCCGCGCAGAAGTACATCGCCAGCCGCAGGATCGCCACCGTGGTTTATCTCGCGGCGGCGCTGCGCAAGCCGATCCTGGTCGAAGGTCCGGCCGGCGTCGGCAAGACCGATCTCGCCAAGGTGCTCGCGCTTGCGCTCGGCCACGACCTCATCCGCCTGCAATGCTATGAGGGGCTCGACGAGGGCAAGGCGCTCTACGAATGGGAATACGCCAAGCAACTGCTCTACACGCAGATTTTAAAAGACAAGATCAGCGAAGTCCTGACCGGCGCGCAGGGACTCGCCGCCGCCGTCGATCGGATCGCCAAAGAGGACGAAGTGTTCTTTTCCGAGCGCTTCGTGCTGCCGCGCCCGCTGCTCAAGGCGATCACCGCCGACAAGCCGGTCGTCCTGCTGATCGACGAGATCGACAAGGCCGACGCCGAGTTCGAGGCCTTCCTGCTCGAACTGCTCTCGGACTTCCAGGTCACCGTGCCCGAGATCGGCACCTTCAAGGCGCGTCAGGTTCCGCTGGTCGTGCTGACCTCGAACAACGCGCGCGAGATGTCCGACGCGCTCAAGCGCCGCTGCCTGCATCTGTACATCGATTTCCCTGATCGCGAGCAGGAGCTGGCGATCATCAAGCTTAAGGCGCCCGAGGCGGCCGACCGGCTGGCCGGCGAGGTGGTCACCGTCGTGCAGTCGCTGCGCAAGCTGGATCTCAAGAAAAGCCCCGGCATCAGCGAGACCATCGATTGGGTCAAGGCGCTCACCCTGCTCAATGTCCAGCATCTCGACCAGGACCTGGTGAATGAGACGCTGGACACGATCGTCAAGTACGAAGGCGACGTGCGCAAGGCGCAGGAAGAGCTCAAGGAGTACGTGCGCCGCGCGCGCGCGCGCCGCGGCGGCGAAGCCGGCCAGCCCGGCCCGGCGAGCGACAAGGACCTGCTGAATTAGGCTTCCTCGGCGGCGGCCCGGGTTTTTCTCATGGACGACAAACTGGTCGAATTCGCCAATCTGCTGCGCCAGAACGGCGTGCGCGTATCGCTCGCCGAAACGCTCGACGCGCTCGCCGCCTCGGGTGTGACCGGGCTCCTGGACCGCGAGTCGTTCCGCGCCGCGCTGCGCGCCACGATGGTCAAGCGGGCGAGCGAGCTGCCCGTCTTCGAAGAGCTGTTCGAGGTTTATTTTTCGGGGCTGGGCGAGATCATCAAGCAGGCCGGGCAGGGCGTGCAGGAAGCGCTCTCGATGTCCGACCAGGAGTTCCAGAAATTCCTCGACCAGGTCGAGGAGATGCTCAAGCAGCAGGGCGAGAAGCTCTCGGAGCTCGCGCGCGAACTGCTGCAGAACCGCTCGGGCCAGCTCGAGAAGCGGCTGCGCGAGGCCGCGCGCGCCGTACGCCTGCAGGGCATCGAGCGCACGATCGAGGAGAACTACTTCGCCCGCGCGCTGGCGCGCGCGCTCGGCCTGGACAAGCTCGAGCAGGAGATTCGCGAGCTGCGCGAGCAGATCCAGACGCTCGATTACGGCAACGCGCTCAAGGCTCAGCTCGAGAAATATCTCGACCGCCGGCTGAAGGCGCTCGAGGACATCATCCGCCGCTACGTGCGGATGGAACGCGAGAAACGCGACCTGCGCGCGCGCGAGGAGCAGCGCCTCCACCAGCTCTCCGACAAGAGCTTCTATTACCTCAGCGACGAGGAGCTGGAGCGCATGAAGGAGGCGGTGACGCGCCTGGCGCAGCGGCTCAAGAACGCGCTGGCGGTGCGCCGCAAGCACGCCAAGAAGGGGCGCTTCGATATCAAGCGCACGCTGCGCCACAACCTCGAATACGGCGGCGTGCCGTTCAAGCTGCGCTTCGAAAAGCGCCGGCGCGAGAAGCCGCAGGTGGTGATCCTGTGCGACGTCTCGGACTCGGTGCGCAACGCGTCGCGCTTCATGCTCCAGTTCGTGTACTCGCTGCAGGATCTCTACTCGCGCGTGCGCAGCTTCGTCTTCGTCTCGGACATCGGCGAGGTCACCGAGCACTTCCGCGGCAACGACATCAAGGAGGCGCTCGATATCGCGCTCAAGGGCGACGTGATCAACGTCTACGCCCATTCGGATTTCGGTCGCGCGTTTCGCAACTTCGTCGGCGACCATATCGGCGCGGTCAACAAGCGCACCACGGTGATCGTGCTGGGCGACGCGCGCAACAACTACAATCTGCCGCACGACTGGTGCCTGCGCGAGATCCGCCAGCGCGCCCGCCGCATCATCTGGCTCAATCCGGAAAGCCGCAACACCTGGGGTTTCGGCGACAGCGAAATGGAACGCTACGCGCCGCACTGCGATTTGGTCGAGGAGTGCCGCAATCTCAACCAGCTCTACCGCGTCGTGGACCATCTGGTCGCGCGCTGATCGACGCGTTTGGCGCGCTGTGGCGGCACCTCAGGTTGACCGCCGCACAGCTTTGGTCCAGAATTATTTGCAGACGCGATGATCGTCGGCGGACGCGCTCGGGGACGCGCGCGCGCGGCGTCGCAATCGTCGGCGACGGCGGTCGCGGCGCCGGGCGGGACGGCAAAGCAAGAAGATTGACCATGGCTGCGCGCAGGGAAGATTTCATTTTGATGACGGTGGGTGGACTGACGCTTGACCCGACCACCAAGATGCCCATCGTGGTGCTCAAGGATCCCGACAACAAGCTCAACCTGCCCATCTGGATCGGTCCGCTCGAGGCGGCCTCAATGGCGACCGAGCTCGAAGGCATCCGCCCGCAGCGTCCGATGACACACGACCTGATGCGCAATCTGCTCGGCGATCTGGGCGCCACGGTCGAAGCGATCGAAGTCACCGAGCTGCGCGAGAATACCTACTTCGCGCGCATCCTGATGCGCACGCGCGAGGGGCGCGACCTCGAGATCGACTCGCGGCCCTCGGATGCGATCGCGCTCGCGCTGCGCACCAAGTCGCCGATCTACGTGGCCAAGAAAGTGCTCGAGATGTCGAGCGAGCTGCACGAACAGGCGGCCGAGCCCGGCAACGGCGCCGACCAGAACCTGGCCAGCGTCTCGCGCGACAAATGGTCCGAGATCCTCGAGCGCATGTCGCCGGATGACTTCAAATACAAGATGTAGTCACACCGGTGCGCGCCGGCGAAGGTGCGCGCCGAGACTCCATTGGCGACGCGCCATCGCATAACCCGCAAAGAGCTCAAGCAGCCCGACGAGTTTCAGACCGTATTTGAAACCGCGGCGCTCTTTTTCGAGCTCCACATGCGCGAGGTCCTGCTCGCCGCCGCGGCGCTGATCGCGATCGCGGCGATCGTGCTCGGATTGTACTACTACGAGGCCAGCCGCGCGCGCTCCGCCGCCGCGCGCTTCGACCAGGCGCTGAACGAGCTTCAGGGCGGCGAATACACAGCCGCCGAGCAGCATTTCGCAAGTCTTGCCGGCGCCGAGCCGCATCGCGCCGTCGGCCGGCTCGCCAACCTTTACCTCGCCGATGCTTTCCTGGCGCAAAACCAGCCGGCAAAGGCTCGCGACGCCCTGCAGCGATTTCTGGCTTCGAGCGGCCCACCGCTGTTCCGCGATGCGGCCCTCAACGATCTCGCCGTCGCGTACGAAGACCTGGGCGACTACAAGCAGGCCGAATCCGCCTACCGCCAGGCCTCGGATATCGCAGGACCCGACCAGGTGCGGGCAGAGTTGGGCGTGGCGCGGATGCTCCAGAAGCAGGGCAGGAAGACCGACGCGATTGCCGCCTATCGCGATTTCCTGCGCCTGCATCCGTACGCGCCCGAGCGGACGCTGGCGATGGGCGCGATGGCGCAGCTCGGGGTGGCGCCCGACACCGTGCCCGCGATCCCGCCGACGGTCAAGTTGATAAAGCCGGCCGCAGCGCAGTAGCGCTCGCGGGTTCGTGCGCTGGCGCGCTAGCGCTTCGCCTCGCGCTGTTGCAATTCCGAATTTACCACGTACTCGAAGGTCTTGTCCGACGGCAGTCCGACCATTTCGATCCCGTCGACCAGGAAGGTCGGCGTCGAATTCACGCCGATCGCCAGGCCGTCGTCGCGATCCTGCGTGACCTGGGCCTCGGCCTGCGGCGCCATGATGCAGGCGTTCAGCACCTGCTGGTCCAGGCCCAGCTTGCCGACGTAGCCGTCGACGTGCTGGCGCAAGTTGGCGGGACTGATAGCGCCCTGGTCGCGATAGATGTCGCCGACGAACGACCAGAACGCCTTGGGGTTCTGGCGCCGCACGCACTCCGCCGCGATCGCCGCCTGCATCGCCCACGGATGAATGTTGAGCGGGAAGTGTTTGAAGATGAGCCGCACCTGGCCGCGATGCGTGGTGTTGACCAGCGTCTCGATCTCGCTGAAGGCGCGCGCGCAGAACGGGCATTCGAGGTCGCCGAACTCGATGATCGTCACCGGCGCGTTGTCGGGTCCGTCGCTGGCGCGATCTTCGAGATGAACCTTGCTCAGATTGACGCGACCCCACGGATCCTTGGTCAGGTCGAGTTCGGTGCCGAGGATCGCCTTGCCGGGCGCGTCCGTGATGAGCACCGATTTGGCCGGCGAGCCGGGCGGCTGGTTGGCCGCGCGCAGCGGGCGGCTCCACAGGCCGCGCAGCGGGCCGGGCGTGGCCGCGCCGACCTCGACGTCGCTCAGCACCGCGGTCTTGCGGCCGGCATCGACGTAGAGCACGAAGGTGCCGGAGGCGCCGGCGTCGTTGTGCATGGTCACGGTACGCTCGGACATGCCGGCGATCGGCGCCGGACGCGGCGGTCCGATTTGCACGTCGGAGGCGCTGGGGAGCCGGAACCGACGCTGGAGGAAGACCTGGAGCCGCGTGGTGTCGCCGGCCGTCTCACCGCGGCCGCCGTGGGTATCGGTCGACGAGGCGGCGAAGGCTGCCGTGGCCGAGGATGCGAGCGCGAGCAGCGCCGCGCAGATTATCGCGGCGGACTTCGATTCTAGCTTTAGGGTCATAACGGCCCTCAATCATAGAGAGGCATGGGGACGCGCGCCAGCCGGGGCGGCGCGGGGTGTCGAGCGCGCACCCGGGCCGGGGTTTTTCGAGGCAGCACGGACGGCCGCTCGGCCCGGCGTGCATTCCCACGCCTGCGCCATAACTTCGCATAAGAAATATTATGTCAACTAGCGCAACGAACCTGATCCTGAAAAAAAGCGTGGTACGCCAGCATGGGCCGGACAGGCGCGGCTCGTTCGGAGCCAGCACGACTGCGCAACCCGCATCAAGTCTATGCGGGGCGCTGCCGCGCGCGCGCAGCGCTGCGCGATACGCGCGGGCGCTTCGCCGCTGCCCCGCCAGCCGACCGCGTATGATGCAACCGAAGCGTTTCAGAACGGCGGAGGTCCGACGAGTTCCCAGCCGTGGCGGTCTAGAATTTCGGCGTCACGTAGCGGCGCAAACGGATTGTCGTCGACCGAAATCGCAGGTGTCGTAGCGCCCTGTAATGTCACCGCCTCTTCGAATGCCTTCCCCGCCTCGCCGGGCGTGTAGCAGATGAACGCTCTTCCGGTTTCGTCGCCGACGTACTTCCAAGCGTGGGGAACGCCGCGCGGCATGAAAACGCACGTCCCCGGTCCCCCGGAAATGGTTTGGTCGCCGACTTTGAAGCTGAACTGTCCGCTCAAAATATACATCACCTCGTCGCTGTCATGGTGGAGGTGGAGCGGAGTCGCGGTGCCGCGCGGGGCTACCTCTTCGAACGCCATCACGTTTTGCCCGGTCTGCTGGTTCTGCAATTTCAGAGCTACCTTCCTACCGGGCGCCATGTTCCATACCGGTTCCTGTCCGGGTAAAGTGGCGAAGCTTTCAGGTTTCATCGTCGTCGTTACCTCCCCTGAACCTTGCGTGCTTACCTCTATTCGTTCGCTGAACTTAAAGCGAACCCCATTGTGGCGCGGGATGGCAACCTGCTCTGCTCCGACATGCGCACGGTCTTCAAATGTCATGTCAACTTGATGATCGAGACGAGACAACTTTTTTTGGGACACGGTCACTTGCCGTGTGTTTGGCAGTCAACGGGACACGTCCGGTGGATGACGGCTTGAGACGCTACGCGTCAGCGTTGAGCGAACGAATCGCGGTCGCACCTTTGGCAGGCGAAGGAATGCCGCGACCGATGGCTAAAGCTCCGTCCCTGCCCGTGCAGTGTTCGGGCCGGTCCGCAGCCCGACTGCTACGATTGCAAAAGTGCTGCGGAATCCCAGCAGCTCGCCGGCTCTTTGGAATAGCGCGGATTGTGTGGACCAATATGGGATAATCTGTACAGATTCAAAAACACCCTGGAGGAAATCCAGGATTTCGGTTTGATTCACTCCATTGCGCACCACGTGATATTCGGTCATGTCCGCCGGTTCATCTTCAGACAAAACGCCAAGAGCCCGGCGAACTCGAGTTTTGGCGCCTCGCACGTAGTTGCCTTGGCCCAGGCGCCAGGCGAAGTACGAGGCATTCGACGCAAAGGAATCTTTCCAACGGAGGGCCGGATACCACAAGGGATCCTGAATTGAAACCAGAGCTCCCCCCTGGAGTAGGTGCTCCGCAATCGCGCTGCGAATGGCCGACATGTAATCCGGAATATGATGGAGGACCGAAGCGTAAAAAACGACCGCGAAGCGCTCGGTGCCAAGTGCATTAAGAGACCCATCGGGATCGAAGACGCCGCGGAAACCCGGATTCAAGCCGAAGCGCGTTTCTAATTCAGCCAGAGAGGAACGCGACATTTCCGTCGCGGTCATGAGAAAACCGGATGCGAGGATTGGTTCGGTAAAGCCGCCGTGCCCGGCGCCAATCTCGAGAACCGTCCGGGGCAAGTTCCTGCGAATTACGTCCGCCAGCGCTACTTTGGTTGTAGAAACCAGGCGTTCGTGCAAGGCCCAATGTTTTAAGTGGGGCGACCCGGCGCGGTAATCGAAATCGGCGGAGTGCCAGAGCTCCTGAATGCGTTGCATGTCAGCCATAGGGGTGCTCCTTTACCGCGACGCTATCGCCTACCGCGACGCTGTCGCCGCGGCTGCCAGTCAGCCTCCGGTGCACCAGGATGCAGGCAAGTCGGAGTAAATCCGGTCCTCGTATTCCTCTCGCTCAGATTTTGTCTTAGGAATTTGTATAAAATTAGCGCCGAAGCACAATCGTTCTGTAAGTCAGTGTCTGGATTCATCAATTCGTCTGTGCTTCGGGGATCTCCCCGAATCGGCCTTCATGCGGATTTCAGTCGCGTTTCCGATTCCGCGTGAGGAGAGGCGAACGAGCCTCGATCGCGGAGCGCCGCCTCGCCAGACCGACCGTGAAATCGGGAATGTCCCGACTGGGAATCGCGGGCGGCGGCGGGGAGCCGCCCGGCCTTTTCGCACTCGGTCGTCGGGTGGCTATTGTCGCACACCGATCGAGAGAGCAAGCTGCATGCGGTGAGTTCATGCCTGGAATTGCCGCGGCGCTCATTTTCCTTTCGGCTCGAAGAAATCGAAGAACGCCATCGGTGATGGGACGATGACAAACCGAGGCTGCCTGTCCGACCCTGCCTTCCGGCAACGTCTCCGGCTGAATCCCGAGCTGCTCCGAATCGCGGCGTGGGCCCTGCTCGCCCTGTATATCTCGGGATTCGCCATCTCGGCCGCGTCTCGTTCGCAAAGCGATTTCGTGATTTACAGAAATGCAGGCCTGGCGGCGCTGCATGGAAAGCCCATTTACAATTTGCACGACCCGAGCCCGTTTCAATATGCGCCGATATATGCGATGGCTTTCATCCCCCTAGGCCTCATTCCGCAGCGTCCGGCTCAGCTGCTGTGGTTCGCCCTAAGCATGGCGTTGGCGTTGCCCCTGATGATCCTTGGCGCCAGCCGACTCTTGTTTGGCCGCGGGTTCAAGCCCGGCGCGGAGCTGATCGTGATTCCGGTGCTGCTGTGCGTCCGATTCATCCATCCCAACTTCGATCACGGACAGATAAATCTGCTGCTGCTCGCGGCGATGGTGTGGGGGTTCGCGCTGGTGAATGAATCGAGACCCGTCAGTGGGGGCTGTCTGCTGGCGGCCTCGCTGCTGGCGAAGCCGTTCGCGCTGCCGGTGCTGATTTACTTGCTCGCATGCAAGCAGTTCGTGGCCCTGCTTTCGCTGGTGATTTTCGTTGCGGCGCTGATTCTCCTTCCCAGCCTGCTCCTGGGCGTCGGATATACCGCGCAGGCGAGCGGCAATTACGTGACGGCTCTCACCACCCGGGGCGTCCAACGCTCGCACGATCTGTGGAACAGATACAACCAATCTTCGGCCGCACTCGCGGTGCGCTGGTTCACGCCGCGAGCGACGAGCCTCGCGACCGAGAAGGTTGCGGCGACGGCCGGATTTGCTTTTCAGTTCGCTTTAATGATGGGCGTCATCGGATGGCTCGTATTCCGACGAGGTCACATCGCCGGGCCGGATGCCCGATTGTCAGTGGCGGCGTTGTTCTGCATTGCCACGGCAATCTCTCCGATCTCGTGGCTCGAATACTACATGGCGCTCGCGGTGCCCTATATGGCATTGGCGCATATCGCATTCAGCGCCGGAGAGAGTAAAAATCGTGCGCGAGCGGCGACATGGGTCCTCGCCATTGCTCTGATCTTCAACCTTGGCACGCGGCTGTTCGAGTCGGCGCTTTACGGTGGAGCGGCGTATCTCGGCTCCCTGATAGTGCTCGCGGCCGTCCTGGTCCTGACGACCATGGGCGCGCGCGCCTCCGAGAGCGTGCCGCAAGCCGAGACGGCCGCGTCGCTCACGGTATGAAGAACCGGCGCAATCTCTTTCGCCACGGTGGAGCGCCGTGTGAAATGACGCGTCGGTCTGGATTTGGCGCTTGACGCGAAGCCATCGAAGGGGAGGTATGCGCGATGAAAAAGGTCCGGGAGATGTTCCGCCAACCGGCGCGCTGGCATCGTATGGCGTCGCGTCCGGCGGCAGAACTTCTTGCCTCGCTCATGCTCGTGAGCTGGACGCTGGTCATCAAGATGCCGGGGAATTCCGCTCCCACCACGCAAACCGGCTTCCCGACCAAACGCGCCTGCGAAGAGGCGGGAGCGAAGTGGCGATCCAACTTCGAAACCCAGGTCAAAGAAGGCACCATCCGCACCGACACCGATCGACGCAGACGCCTGGCGCGCGCGATCCCGTCGATCATATGCGTGGAGGATTCAAACGCCGCCCACGCTAAGCCCTAAGGGTTCAAGCGCCGCGTCTCGATCAGATAATGCCTCGTTCTAGTCGTCGTCCCCGTGATGTTTGCCGTGATGCTTAGTGTAATGCTCGTGATGGTCGTGATCTTCGTCTTCGTCGTGATGTTTACCGGAATGTTTGTACCACCCGAGATGCTTGCCGTGGTCGTGATGCTCGTGCTCTTCCTCTTCTTCGGCGATCTCGGCTTCGCGGCGTTCCTCAAGGATTTGTCGCTGGCGTTGCCAGTCCTGACGCCAGTCGCGGTCGCTCCAGGCGTCGACGTCGCGCCATTGATTGCGCTGGTCCCACGGATGCGTCTGCTCCCAGCCCGAGAAGCTCCACCCTCGCCTGCTCAACTGCTGCGCGACGCCCGGATGGTGCTGAAGGAAGCCCTTGAAATCCGGATGCTGCGCCAGATAGGCCGGGTTGTTGACCAGCGACGGATTGGCCGCGAGCGCCTGCGCAATGTCGGGATGGTAGTGCAGGTAGTTCGACAGATTGAATGCCGCCACGTCCGGAGAATAGGCCGGCGCTCTGCGGGCCAGCGATTGATACAGCGCCGGATTCTGGTTGAGGTATGACCATACGTCGGGATGCGCGGCCATGAAGCCGGGACTGCGATAAAGGCTCGGATTGGTCGAGAGCGCCTCGGCGGCCGTGGGATGCTGAGCCAGGAAATTCTCGTATGCAGAGAGCGGATCCATCTGCGCGCGAGCCGGCATGGCGAACGCCGCCGTCGTCGCTATCACCGCGATTATGCGAATCATTCTGGACATCGTCTTCCTTGCTCCTTCAGCCTCGGCAACCAGCAGATGTCACTTTGGCCAACCGCGCCCTGCTGATGGCGCTGGCTATAAAGCATAAGGGATGCCATCGAGCGCCAATTCGGCGGCGCTAGCCTTTTTCGCGTTATTTGTAGCGAGATGAATGGGCGACCACTCGTTGATGACGCTAAAGGTGCATCTCCGCGACGCAGACCGTGCATCAGCAAATCAAGCACGGGCGGATCGATCCGGGATGGACGGGTTTACTGCGGCCTTCGAGCGGCGGCTTGTGCGACCCTGACGTTCACATGCGAAAGCAGTCGATGCCGACATTTTGAAAGATTGCGAGCATCAATCCGGCGCGGCCAGCAAACCGCTGGACTCGGGATGCACGTGCGACTAAGTCTCTTGAGCCGGAGGTCCCGACGGAGGTTTCCAAACACGCCGCGACCAAGAAGAAAAATTTGAATCCGGAGATAATCACGAGGCCGCCGAGATCAATCATTCGCGTGCTGCTTGCCGGTGCGATCGCCGGAAGCTTGGCCGCGATGAGTGCGCCCGGCCTGCGCGCCGCGCCCGCAGCCACCCTGCCCTCCGCAGTGCTCGAGCGGGTGCCCTCGTTCCATCAGGTCGGTAAGGGATCGCACACTTACTTCGGACTCAAGGTTTACCACGTCGCGCTATGGGCGACGGGCGCGCGCTGGAATCCCGCGGAGCCCCATGCGCTGGATCTCGAATCCAACCGCGCGATCCCGGGCGATCAGCTCACCGCCGCCGGTGTCGGCGAGATGACGCGGCTTGCGGTCGGCACGCCGCAGCAGATAGCGGCGTGGCGCGGGCAGATGGAGCGCGTGCTGCCGTCGGTGAAGAGCGGCGATCAGCTGGTCGTGTTCTGCGCACCGAATCACAAGACTTTCTTTTATTACAACGGCGCGGAGCGCGGCGAGATCGACGATCCGGCCTTCGGCGCCGCGTTTTTCAGCATCTGGCTCGACCCGCGCACGAAGAACCCGGCGCTCAGAAAGTCGCTCCTGAACCATTAAGCACGGCACCCGGGCGGGGGCATGGGTTCGCGGCCGCCGCTGGTCATCACGCGCGTGCGAACGGCCCGCGGCCGCTGACGGGCCACCTTTCGCGGGCTGAAACTGCAGGCGCCTTTGCGCGAGGCGCGTCGCGTGCGCGTTCCCGGCGCAGTGCGAGGAGCACCGGCGTGCGACGGGAAGGGTTCGCCGGCCGCTATCCAGCCTTGGTGGATCGCGGGCGGAAGAATGTGCGGGGGATGCCGGCGTCGTTCAGGTAGCGGTTGAGCGTCAGCAATTCACCCGCCCGCGCGACCTGCACATCGGTCTGCCGCGCCAGGTCGCGCATGGAAAGCAGGCGCTCGAGGATTTTTTCGACTTCGGCGGTCTGGCTGCGCATCTCCATCAGCGATTCCTCGACCAGCGCCAGGGAGGCTCCGATATTTTCGAGGATCGCTTCATGTTCCGCAGAGACCATGTCCCATGCCTCACCGTCCAGAGTGTCCGCCCTGCGCGAGTTGATGGCCATGGCGGCTTTCTCCCTCCTCGGACCAACCGCGGCTGGTCCGCCCGTGCGTGTTGCTCCTCAGGCAGCGTCCTCCTTCTTCACGGATCCGAGCACCAGCAGCTCGCCCGCCCTGCTGATCTGAATATCGCTCTGCAGCGCGAGCCGGCGCGCCTCCATCAGGCGGGCGAGAATCTGGCCGGTTTCGAGCGACTGTCTTCGCATGTCCTGGAGCGACTTCTCGATCAGCCGCAGCGACTCGCTGAGATTCTCCAGGATCGCCCTGTGCTCTTCGCCGAGACGGTCCAGGTCCCGTGTGTTCATTTTCCCCCCTCGGCGAAGCGAAGGATGAAGCGCCACCATCCTCTTCTACTGCGGCGCGCCGGCAAACGCAAAAACATCTTCGCCGACAACTTCGTCACGCGACGAGCGCCGCCAGCGTGCGTTCGTAGCTCGCCGGATCGGGCGCATCGATCTCGACGCGATGCAGATCGGCGCCGGCCGCGCTCTGCGCCGCCAGGCGCTCGCGCGCGCCGGCGACGTCGCCGACATAACCCATCTCGTCCAGTAGCCGGCGCGAGACCGCCTCGCTGCCGGCCTTCGACCCGCCCGCCGCCCATGCCTCGCGCACGCGGCGCACGTCGTCGGCGAAGCCGAAGCGCGCGAGCTGTTCGGCGTAAAAGGTGCCCATCCGTGCCGCGTAGAACGAGAGCGTGCCCGCCTGCTGTGCCCGCGCATGCTCGAGATTGCCGGTCACATGAACCGTGCCGGGGGCTTTCACCGCGACCGAGCCGGGCTCGCGTCCGGCACGTGCAGCGGCCGCGCGAAACTCGGCGATGGCCTGCCTGAGATGCGAGAGCGGAATCATCACCGGCAACCATCCGTCAGCCCGCTCGGCGGTGAACTCGACGCTCCTGCGATTGAGCGACGCGATCCAGATGGGGATGTGCTTGCGCGGCGGTTCAAACCGCAGCGTGAAGCCGCGGCCGAGCTTGAACAGTTTGCCGTCGTAGTGCAGCGGCTCGGCGGCGACCAGGCGATTGACGATCTCGACGTACTCGCGCATCCGGGTGAGCGGCGGATTGAACGGCACGCCGTGAAAGTGCTCGATGACCTGCGGGCCGCTGGTGCCGAGCCCGATGATCATGCGGCCGCCGCTCAGCTCGTCGAGCGTGGCGAAATGCTGCGCCAGCGCGCCCGGCGTGCGCGAGTAGGTGTTGACGATGCCGGTGGCGAGCGCGATGCGCCGCGTGTGCTCGGCGAGCAGCGTGAGGCTAGTGAAGGCGTCGCGCCCCCAGGCCTCGGCGACCCAGATCGAGTGCGCGCCGGCGGCGTCGGCCGCGCGTGCGCGCGCGATCAGGCCCGCGTAATCCGGCTTGCCCTGCCAGTTGACGCCGAGCGCGATGTTGTAAGCCATCGATTTTGAACCTTGCCCGTTTGAACCGGCCGCCTCAATTCTGACCGCGAGCCTGTCCCGTACGCCTCGCGCAACGGTGCGGGCCCGATGCGCCCTGTGTCTATCTTTTCACACTAACGCGGCGGCGCCGTGGCCGTCGAGCGCAGCGCGTCGAATGGGCGCCGTGGGCGGCGAATCGTTCACGCAGCCGTAATTCGGGCGCAAAGCATGGCCGGTCGCGCGCACTTTTCGCGCACCGCCGCACGGGCTAAAATAAAACTCGTGGGTGAGGCGGAGCGGTCATCTCGCCGCGTCTAAAGCGCAGGTCGTTTCACGTGTCGGCGGACAACGAGCCGGAAAACAAGCGCGCGGTTACGGGCAAGATCGTCACTATCGACGAGAAGCTCGGGCGGCGCGTAGTCGTCGATTTCACCCTGCTGCGCCGATTCGGCGGCCGCAACTTTCGCGATCTCGGCGGTCATCCGACGGAGGGCGGCGCGCGCGTGCGCAGCAACATGGTTTTTCGCTCGGCGCATCTGGCCGAGGTTCCCGAGGAGAGCCCAATCCGCACGGCCGGCCTGCGCACGGTGGTCACGCTGCAAAGCCGCACCGAGATTTCGATCATGGGTCCGCCGCACGCCGACGTGCTGCGCGAGGTGCGCTGGGAGCACATTCCGATCGGCGATCGCTGGTTTCGCGAGCGCGAACCGATAAGCCTCGTTCCGGGCCGCGAGCATCACGCGATCCTGCACGACTTCCGCGAGGACTGGCGCACCTTTTTCAATGTCCTCGCCGAGCGCGATGTCTATCCGCTGCTGTTTCATTGTTCGGCCGGCCGCGATCGCACCGGCGTCGGCGCCGCGATGCTGCTCGAACTACTAGGTGTGAGCCGCGAGCGCATCGTCGCCGACTTCCTCGAGAGCAACCTGGTGTTTCCCAAGATGCCGCTGGCGGCCGAACAACTCGTGCCGGTGTTCGAGCTGATCGACGAGTCGGGCGGTATCGAGGCGTTCATGACCGAGGGCATCGGGCTGAGCCGTGCCGGCCTCGAGGCGATCCGGGCCGACCTACTCGAGGACCGGGCCATCGCCGAGGACGCGGACGAGCGGCGCGACGAAGACTGAGCGCCGCCGGCGCCCGCGTCGACGCGAAGCGGCGGGGGCGGCGCGCGCTCAGATGCGATTGCGGTTGAGCAGGCCGCGTGCGATCACCAGCGCCTGGATCTCGCTGGTGCCCTCGCCGATGATCATCAGCGGCGCGTCGCGATAGAAGCGTTCGACCGGAAATTCCGCGGTGTAGCCGTAACCGCCCAGCACGCGCATCGCATCCAGCGTCACCTTGACGCAGGCCTCCGAGGCGAACAGCTTGGCCATGCCGGCCTCGACGTCGCAGCGCTCGCCCGCGTCTTTTTTCTCGGCCGCGCTCTGCACCATCAGGCGCGCCGCCTCGACGCGCGTGCCCATGTCGGCCAGCAGCAGTTGCACGGCCTGATGCTCGCAGATGGGCTTGCCGAAGGTGGTGCGCTGCTGTGCGTATCGGATCGCGTTTTCGAATGCGGCCTGGCCCACGCCGACCGCACGCGCGGCGACATTGATACGCCCGACCTCGAGCGCGCTCATCACCTGCTTGAAGCCCTGCCCTTCCTGCGCGCCGATCAGGTTGGCCGCCGGCACCTCGAGATCCTCGAACAGCACCTCGCACGTGTCGAGCCCCTTGTAGCCGAGCTTCTTGATATTGCGGCTGACGGTCGGTCCCTGCTCGTTCTTCTCGACCGCGAACATGCTGATTCCGGCATACGCCGGCTTGGCCTTGGAATCGGTCTTGGCCGCGACCGCGAGCATCGTGCCGTGGCGCGCGTTGGTGATGAACATCTTTGCGCCCTTGAGCACGTAGTTGTCGCCGTGGCGCGTGGCGGCAGTGCGAATCGATTGCACGTCGCTGCCGGCGTGCGGCTCGGTCAGCGCAAGCCCGCCGCGCTTTTCGCCCGACGCCATCCCGGGCAGAAAGCGTTTGCGCTGATCGTCGGTGCCGTGATGCGTGATGATGTAGGCCATGATGAGATGGCTGTTGATGACGCCGGCGAGGCTCATCCATCCGCGCGACAACTCGGTCATCAGCCGCGCGTAGCTGACGAAACTGAGTCCCAGGCCGCCATACTCGACCGGGATGGTCGCGCCGAAGAGCCCCAGCTCGCGCATCGTCGCGACCAGCGCATGCGGATACTCGTCGCGGTGCTCCAGTTCAGAGGCGACCGGGATGACGTCGCGCTCGACGAAGCGGCGCACCGCCTCGATAACATCGCGGTCCTGTGTCTCAGCCATCGTTACCGTTCCTTCCACGGAGAGGAGTCAATGCTCCGGGCGCCATCGATGCGGCTGGCATCGGCGCGGGGAGTGTCGTCAGCCGAGACTAACAGAAGGAATCGGCGGCCCGCCAACCGTTGCGCGCCAATGGCGCCAGGCATCGGCGGCGGAATCCGGCGTCCGCGGCGGCGCGAGCGCGGCGCTTGCAAAGGCGGCGCGGCGGTTGATAGACTAAGTGTCAAATTGACGCAAAGTAGGCCGGGAGAATTCGCCCCCAGAGGTTTCGATCGATGTCGCTTGGAATACAGCCCCCTAACGCAACTACCCGCGCAACCAACCCAGCAGCGCTACAGCTCCATCGCAAGTTTGCCGCCCTGGGCCAGGACGGCTACGAACTTGCCGCGTGCGAGCGCTACGCCGAGCAGATCGACGAGATCCGGCGGCTCAAGGCCGAACGGGGCGCGGTGCTGCTCGCGCACAATTATCAGCGTCCGGAGATTTTCGAGGTCGCCGATTTCATCGGCGATTCGCTGGAACTCGCGTACAAAGCGCGCGAGGTCCGCGACGCGCACGTGATCGTGTTCTGCGGCGTGCACTTCATGGCCGAGACCGCGAAAGTGTTCAATCCCGAGCGCACCGTGCTGCTGCCGGACATGCGCGCCGGATGCTCGCTGGCGGAGAGCGTGACGGCGGAGGCGCTGGCCGAGCGCAAGGCCGAGCTGCGCGAGCTTTACCCCGATCTCAAGGTGGTTTCGTACGTCAACTGCACGGCCGACGTGAAGGCCGAATCCGACGCCTGCTGCACTTCGGCCAATGCGCTCAAGGTGGTCGAGGCGATCGATTCCGAGCACGTGCTGTTCGTGCCCGATCAGAATCTCGCCAATTACGTGCAGAGCCAGAGCCGCAAGAAGATCATCTCGTGGGACGGCAACTGCTACGTGCACCATCAGATAACCGCGGCCGAAATCGAGCGCGCCAGGCGCGCCATCCCCGGCGTCAAGGTGCTGGCGCATCCCGAGTGCCGCGCCGACGTGCTGCGGCTGGCGGACGCCGTGCTCTCGACCAGCGCGATGGTGCGTTACGCACAGAACAGCGACGCGGACAAGTTCCTGGTGGTGACGGAATGCGGCTTGTCGGATCGCCTGCTGATGGAAATTCCGGACAAGCATTTCTACAAGGCGTGCAAGCTCTGCCGCTACATGAAGATGATCACGCTCGCGGGCGCGCTCGATTCGCTGCGGCACATGCGTTACGCGATCGAGCTGGCCGAGGACGTGTGCGACGGGGCGCGCCGCGCGCTCGAGCGGATGCTCGAGCTGGGCGCCTAACCGCCCTGCCCGCGCTCGCCCACCGAGCGCTGCCAGCCGCGCGAGCGGTGGAGAAGGCGCTTTGAATCAGCCCCGATCCGGCGGCTATGCTTGCGCCGATGAACGCGCATTCGCCGCAGGCGCCGCGCGCCCCGGCCGCGGCCAGGCCGGCGCCCGGGACGCTCGCGCGCAGCCTGCGCGCGGCGCGGCCCAAGGTCGCGGTGGACACGGTCGTGTTCGCGATCGAAGGCGGACGGCTGAAGACCTACCTGGTGCAGCTGCGCCACGGTCCCGGACGCGGCCGCTGGGCCTTCGCTGGCGGACTGGTGCGCATCGGCGAGATGCTTGACGAGGCGGCGCGCCGCGAGCTTCTCGCCTATACCGGCATCCGCGAAGCCTACCTGGAGCAGCTTTTCACCTTCGGCGATCCCTCGCGCGATCCGCGGGCGCATGTCGTTTCGGTGGCATACATGGCGCTGATTGCCGACGCGCAGCGCGCAGCCGCGCCGGGACGCGAATACGCGGACGGGCGCTGGTTCGAGGTTTCGGCGCTCCCCGAGCTTGCATATGATCACAAACAGATGGCCGAGTATGCGCTGGCGCGACTTAAAGCGAAGCTTGAATATACGAACATCGCATGCAATCTGCTGCCTGAGACCTTCACCTTCGCCGATCTGGAGGCGCTGTACGCGATGATCCTGGAACGGCCGATTGACCGGCGCAATTTTCGCCGCCGGATACTCTCCATGGGCATCCTGCGCCGCCTGCCGGCCAAGCGTCGGGGGCCGCATCGACCGGCCGCGCTCTACAGCTTTGTGCAGCGCGATCCGCAGGTGGTGGAAATGCTATAATGAGGAACGATTCGGGTGAGCATCATGGGCAAAAACAGGAAGCCGCCAAGAGCGATTGAGCGCGAGCAGCCGGCCGCGCGCGGCCGGAGTGGCCGGCGGCGTTGGATAATCGCCGGGTCGGTCGTGGCGATCGCTCTCGCACTTGGCGCCGGCGCATGGTCGATGCGTTCAGCGGCCGCGCCTGCCGCGGCGGCGAAAGGCGAGCGCCCGACGCTTGACCCCAACCGCTTTTTCGGCGCGGCGCATGACGCGTATGAGGTCGCGGCGAAAAATCCGGCGCTGCTCGCGCAACTTCACTGCTACTGCGGATGCGACAAGGAAATCGGCCATCAGAACCTGCTCGACTGCTACCGCGACGAGCACGGCGCGCATTGCCCGGTCTGCACCGGCGAGGCGCTGGAGGCGGCCAAGCTCGCCGACGAAGGCTTGCCGATCGAGCAAATCCGCCGCGTGCTGCGCGATCATTACGCGCAAGGGAATTGACGCTTGACCGGTCTGGTTTCGGCCTACATCCAGCATTTCACCTATGCTGGATTGCTGGGGGTGCTTATCCTGTGCGGGATGGGTCTGCCGATTCCCGAGGACGTCGCGCTGCTGGCGGGGGGCTTCCTGGTGCATCGCGGAGTGATCCGCTACCCGACGACGATGATGGTTGCGCTGGTCGGCGTGGTGGCGGGCGACAACCTGCTGTTTTTTCTGGGCCGGCACTTCGGCACCGGGCTGGTCGCCTATCTGGGCATCGGCCGGCCGCGCTCGCAGCGTCAGATCGCGTGGCTCAAGAGCTTCATGCGGCGTCACGGCCATCGCGCGATCCTCTACGCGCGCTTCGTTGCCGGACTACGCGCGCTGGTTTACCTGACCGCCGGGTCGCTCGGCGTCAAACCGCTGCGCTTCCTGTTCTACGATCTTGCGGGGGCGGCGATTTCGGTCCCGATCGTGGTCACCCTCGGCTATGTGTTCGGCAGCCAGATCGAGGTGGTGCTGCAATACATCGGCGGAGTCGAAAAGCTCATATGGCTGTTGCTGGCGTTGTCGGCTGCGGTTGTCGCGACGCGGATGCTGATGTTCACGCGCGAGCACGGAGAGAACCCGACCTGAACCGCCTGCGGGCGCGCGACAATTTCGCGGCGGGCCGCGATACGCGGCTGCATCGACCCCGCGCACCAATGCGATGAGATTCCCGGCAATCAATCTCAAAGCCAAGCTGATGGCGCTGATGGTGCTGCTGCTCGGGCTGACGCTCGGCGCGGAGCTGCTGGTCAGCCTCAACACGCAGAACCGCATCGTCGAAGCGACCCAGGACAACGTCAAGGAGCTGGCGAGCGCGATCCAGATCAGCGTGCAGGAGCTGACCTCGGTCGGCGCCTTCGATCGCGACCGGCTGCAGAACTACGTCAACTCGCTGCACAACAACGGGCTCGAAGTTTCGATCGCCTCGAGCAAGGACCTGATCATCAACAGCTCGAACCCGGCGCTGATCGGCGAGGCGATCGATCGCGGCGCGGTGCATCTGGTGGCGGCGCAGAACGCCGCCCACGGCGGCGAGCCGCTTTCGGTGCCCGCGTTCACCGTGGGTCCCGCGGGCGAGCAGACGGTGTACCTGATTCCGGTCGAGGTCGAAGACCATCTGCTGGGCTACGTGCAGGTGGTCGCCGATTTCGCCGACTTTGCGCGGCCGCTCGAAGAGCATCGCATCCATCTGCTGACCGTGGCGTTGGCGATCTTCGCGATCGGGCTGGTGTTCTCGTACGTGCTGGCCGACCGCTACGTCGAGCCGATCCATGCGGTCGCGGCGGCGGCGCAGAACATTCCGGCCCGCGGCCTCGAGCCGGTCCCCGAGGCGCATCGGCGCGACGAGATCGGACTGCTCACGCGCAGCTTCAACGAGATGGTCGAGCAGCTGCGCCGCGCGCGCGAGCGCGAGGCCGAGCTCAACCGGCTCGAGCGCTTCACCGCGCTCGGCCAGCTCGCGGGCGCGCTTGCCCACGAGATCAAGAACCCGCTGAACTTCATCAGCCTCGCCATCGATCAGCTCCGCGCGCGCTACGCGCCGCAGCTGCAGAACGACCAGGAGAACTACCGCCGCCAGCTCGGCATCATGAAGGACGAGGTCCATCGCCTCTCCGAGCTGATCCAGAGCTTTCTCAATTACGGCCGGCCGGTGGAAATCCATCCGGCGCTGACCGACGTGCGCGCGCTGGTCGGCAACGTGCTCGAACTGTCCGATTCCAAGCTGCGCAGCCAGTCGATTCAGGCGCAACTGGTGGGCGCGGAGCAGCCGGTGACGCTCAACGTCGACGCCGAGAAGCTGCACGCCTGCTTCATCAACGTCGTGGCCAACGCGATCCAGGCGATGCCCGAGGGCGGCGAGCTGACCATCGCCTTCCAATGCGAGGGCAGCAACGAGGTAATCACCTTCGCCGATACCGGCGCGGGCATCGATCCCGAGGTCGCCAGCCACGTGTTCGAGCCGTTCTTCACCACCAAGCGCGAGGGCATCGGGCTCGGGCTGTTCTTCTCGCGCGCCATTGTCGAGCGCCACGGCGGCGCCATCCGCATCGGCGCCAATCCCGCCGGGCGCGGGACCACCGTCACCTTCATCCTGCCGCGGGGCACATCGGGTAAACATTCATGAGCCAGCCATCGGTACTGGTGGTCGAAGACAACGACCTCGAACGGCAAATTACGGTCGAGACCCTGCGCGAGGAGGGCTTCCTGGTCGATGAGGCGCCCAACGGCAAGCGCGCGATGGAGCAGCTCGCGCTGGGCAGTTTCGACGTGGTGCTGACCGACCTGATGATGCCCGGGATGAGCGGCGACGAGCTGCTGGCGGCGGTGCGCGAGACTTACCCGGGCAGCCAGGTCGTGCTGCTGACCGCTCACGGCACAATCGAGAGCGCGGTCAAGGCGACCAAGAGCGGCGCCTTCGAATATCTGACCAAGCCGACCGATCGTGAAAAGCTGGTGATGACGGTGGGCAAGGCGGCCGAGTTTGCGAGCCTCACGCAGGAGAACATTCTGTTGCGCACGCGCCTGGAAGGCAAACTGCAGGTCGAAGGCATCGTCGGCCAGCATCCCTCGATCCAGGAAGTGATCCGCGTGGTGCGCAAGGTCGCGCCGTCGTACTCGACCGTGCTCATCCAGGGCGAGAGCGGCACCGGCAAGGAGGTGATCGCGCGCGCGATTCACAAACTGTCGCCGCGAGCGGCGCGCCCGTTCGTCGCCATCAATTGCTCGGCGATCCCGGAGAACCTGATCGAAAACGAGCTGTTCGGCCATGAACGCGGCGCTTTTACCGGGGCCACCGAGCGCAAGATCGGACTCATCGAGAGCGCCGACAAGTCGACGCTGTTTCTCGACGAAATCGCCGATCTGAACATCGGCCTGCAGGCCAAGATTCTGCGCGTGCTGCAGGAGCGCGAGCTGCGCCGCGTCGGCAGCAACGAATCCATCCGCGTGGACGTGCGCCTGGTCGCCGCGACCAACCGCGACCTCGCCGAGGAAGTCGCGCAGGGGCGCTTCCGCGAGGATCTTTACTACCGCATCAATGTGGTCACGATCACGCTGCCGCCGCTGCGCGATCGCCGCTCGGACATCCCGCTGCTGGCGGAAAACGCGCTCAAGAACCGCTTCGCCCATCTGGCCCAGGGCCAGGTCAAGGAAATCAGCCGCGAGGCGATGGAGGTGCTGCTCGACTATCCGTGGCCGGGCAACGTGCGCCAGCTCGAGTCCGCGATCGAGCGCGCGCTGCTGCTGTGCGAGGGCGATCGCATCATGCCCAAGGACCTGCCGCAGGAGGTGCTGGAGCGCCGGACGCCGATGCGCGGCGGCGAACGGCCGCGCGCCGAGCGGTTCGAGATTCCCGCCGAGGGGCTCAACTTCGAAAATCTCGAACGCGACCTGATCCTGCAGGCGATGGAGCGCGCCGACTGGGTAATCGCCAAGGCGGCCAAGATGCTCGGCATGAGCTACCGCACCCTGCAGTATCGGCTGGACAAGTTCGGGATCAAGAAGCCGGACGGCCGGCCTCAGCCCGCCGATCTCAAGGCCTAAGCAACGGCCGACACTTACGCGCCGGCGGCGAGCAGCTTGGCCGTGGGCAGATAAACCCAGCAGCGCCGCCGCGTGCCGTCCGCGCGCGTGACGACGGCCATGGCGCGCGTGTAAAGCCGCGGCACGTCCTCATAGCGATCGAGCGCGGCAAAATCGCGCTCGTTCAACCCCTCGAGCACAAGGCCCTCGACCACGGCGCCGGCCCGCTCCACGAGGTAGAAGTAGCGGCCGCGCAACCGCTCGTAACCGGCCAGACGCGCAAGCGCGCCGGGAACCTCGCGGCCCAGGAGCGAGGCACGATGGGCCGCATCAAGCAGCGAGCCGTAGACGAACAGGGCTCCGTCGTCGATTGTGGGGGTCGGAGTCATCGCAGTTTCAACGCGCGCGGCGCGGTTGCCGCCTCCGGCGGCTTCACTTAACCTCACGACTTTGGAATCCCGCTGAACCATGGCTCAGGCATTCAGACGCTTCCTCGAACAACTCGGCGAGGTCGGGTTGCTGACGCGCGAATGTGCGCGCCAGGCGGCGCGCCGTCCGTTCGAGGGCGCGCTGCTGGTCGAGCAGCTCGACAGCGTCGGTGTGCGCTCGCTCAACGTGGTCAACCTTACCGCAATTTTCACCGGCATGGTGCTGGCGCTGCAGATGGGCCAGTTCCTGTCGCGCTTCGGCGCCAAGATCTATATCAGCCGCGTAATGGGTCTGTCGTTGTTTCGCGAGATGGGCCCGGTGTTGACAGCGCTGATGATCGGCGCGCGAGTCGGCGCGGGCATCACTGCCGAAATCGGCAGCATGAAGGTGACCGAGCAGATCGACGCGATGCGCGCGCTCGCGACCAGCCCGGTCAAAAAGCTGGTCGTGCCGCGCGTTTTGGCCACGGTGTTGATGATGCCGGTGCTGACCGTGATTTCTGACGCCATCGGACTGGTGGGCGGAGTGATCATCGCGGTGACTCAGCTCGGGCTCGGCGCGGGATATTTCTTCACCTCGATGGTGCAGAACACCCGTTTGGGCGATCTCACAAGCGGCCTCGGCAAGTCGCTGTTTTTCGGCTACCTGATCGCCATCATCGCCTGCAGCAAGGGACTCAACGCGAGCGGCGGCGCCGATGGCGTCGGGCGTGCGACCACATCGGCCGTGGTCGCGGCAGCGATCGGCGTGCTGGTGTCGGATTTTTTCCTGACCAAGCTCTTCCTGGCCGTCGGATGAAAAACGGGGCGCGTCCTTATATCAGCGCACGCGGGCTCTACAAGAGCTTCGGCGGCAGGCCGGTGTTGCAGGGCGTTGACTTCGACGTGTACGAGGGCGAGACGCTGGTCATACTGGGCGGCAGCGGTCAGGGCAAAAGCGTCATCCTGCGCCATCTCAACGGACTGGTGGCTCCGGATCGCGGCGAGGTCCTAATCGATGGACGATCGCTGAGCGGGCTTGGCGAAAACCAGCTCTACGACGTGCGCCGCAAGGTGGCAATGGTGTTTCAGCTCGGCGCGCTGTTCGATTCCGAGACCGTGTACGGAAATATCAGCTATCCGTTGCGCGAGCACGCCGGACTGGGCGAAGCAGCCGTCGCGGCGCGCGTTGCCGAGCTGCTCGCGATGGTCGATCTCGAGGGCATCGAGCGGCTCTATCCGGCGGAGCTGTCGGGCGGAATGAAAAAGCGCGTGGCGCTGGCGCGCGCGATCGCGCTCGAGCCGCGCGCGGTGCTTTACGACGAGCCGACCACCGGCTTGGATCCGATCGTGACGATGCATATCAATGAATTGATCCGGAGCCTGCAGCGGCGGCTCGGCTTCACCTCGGTGGTGGTGACGCACGATCTCAGGAGCGCGTTTGCGGTGGGCGATCGTTTCGCGCTGCTCGACCAGGGCCGCATTCGCTTTTCCGGAACCGCCGAGCAAGTGCGCACCACGGACGATCGGCTGATGCGGGAATTTCTGCGCGCGGCCTTCTGAAGCGGCCGCGCTTTGCGCAGGGAGAGAATCAAGGCCATGGCGGAAAACGACGGTCATGCGTTGCGCGTCGGAATCGTTATCGTGTTTGGCATCGCGATCCTGGCGGTCGCGATCTTTTCCATCGGCGGCGGCCTGCGATGGCTGGGCGGCAGCGAGGAGCTGATCGCGCGCTTCAAGCGCGTCAACGGATTGCAGGTCGGAGCGCCGGTCTATCTTTCGGGCGTCAACATCGGCTCGGTCGGCTCGATCCAGTTTCCCGAGGACCCGCGCGCCAACTACGTGGTCGTGCGCCTGCGCGTTGAAACGAACGCGGCCCAGCGCGTGCGCGTCGATTCGGTGGCGAAAATCGAGTCGCTCGGACTGCTCGGCGACAAGTTCCTGCTGCTCACCGCCGGCTCGGAAAACGCGCCCTCGGCGCAGCCGGATTCGCTGCTCAAGGCCCAGGACCCGGTCAACTACGCCGCGCTGCTACAGGCGCGCGGCACCGGCGACCTGGTCGCCAACGTGATCGCAATTTCCAACGGGATGCGCCAGCTGCTCGAGTCCATCAACCAGGGCAACGGCATCCTGGCCGAGCTGATCCGCGGCAGTTCCAATCCGAATGAAAAAGCGCTCACTGTCGAGTCCGTCCGCCAGACCATGGACAACCTGCAGAGGCTCACCCAGCGGCTCGACCTCGCGGTCGGCCGCATCGAACGCGGCCAGGGCATTGTCGGCGCGCTGCTGAGCCCGCGGACCGACGGCCAACGCGTGGCCGCGAACATCGCCGGCGCGTCGGAATCGCTGCGCGCGGCTTCGCAGCGTATCGACGAGACTTCGCTTGAATTTCACGACCTGGTGGCGCGCATGGACACCGCCAACGGTCTGCTGCCGCGGCTGATGCTGGACACGCGCTACGCCGGCGAGGTGATGAGCAATGTGCGCCGCTCCTCCGAAGATATGCGCGACGCGCTCGACAAGATCGACAGCCGCCAGGGCACGCTCGGCCTGCTGATCAACGATCCCACGCTCTACAACAAAACCAATAATCTGGTGAGCGCCAACGGATGGGCGTTCTCGCTGCTGCGCGGCGCCTACAGCGTGACACATCCGTTCGGCACGACAGCGTCGCCGAGTTACGCGCCGCCGTCAAATGGAACGCTGAATTACACGCCCGAAAACGGCAGCGCGCCACCGGCACCGAGCGCTCCGTTGAGCCGCTGACGCGGCCGGTCAACTCGCGCCGGCAGGCTTTTTGAGGCCGAGCCGCTCGTAATACCTGGCCGGGACCTTCGAGCGGTCCTTGTAGATGATGAAATTGCAGTGCTGCTTGCCGATCTCGTGCGCCGGCTCGACCACCACGAACGGCGCGCCGTGGGCCTCGATATCCTGCCGTTCCATCACCGGTTCGTGCGCGCAATACACCGGGAAGCTGTCGCGGCCGTAGGTCAGGAACTGCTTGCCGCGCACCGTGAGCATGGCCTCGGGGCCTTCGTATTTGCCTTCCAGCACCAGGCGGCCGCCGCTGCCGCACGGACGCATCTGGATCGTGATCTTTTCGTCATCCTCCTCGATATGCATCGGCTGCAAGTGGCCGCGCAGGCCGGCCGCGAACATCTTGATGCGCGCGCGCAGGTCCTGCGGCATCTTGTCGAGGTTGGGACCCCACCATGCCTTGACGCCCTCGTCCATCGCCTCTTCCAGAGCCTTGTCGCCGAAGCGACGGCCAACGAAGCTGAGCGTGGCGGCGGTCCAGTTGCGATAGAGATCGTGCATGCTGAGAAATTCGTTGTACATCCGGCGTGCGAGCTTCTTTGCGCCCTCGCGATCGCCGCGATCGATGCTCTCGAGCACGCGGTCAACCGTCAGTTTTTCCATCTCGGCGATTTCTTCGTTGCTGAGTATCCGATTGGCCATCGGCGATGTCCTCCGTTCGCGTGCGTGCGCCCGCGTCCGAGCCTGAAGCTAGCGCACTTGGGTCGAGCGGGTGAAGCGCGCCGGGGAGAGACGGGGTCGGCATTCCTGCCGCGTTCGCTTGGAAGTGAAAAGCGCCTGCGCTATAGTCCGTGCGTTTCACGAGAGCCGGATACGCGCGCCGCCGTGCGACCCTGCTCGCGATCCGGGAGGGGGACTCCTCGGAGTTAAATATGACTTATATGGGCACGCTATTGAGAAGTAGCCGCGCTTATCGTATTTATCCTAGAGTCATTCGTACCGAGGTCTGAAAAGCCGTGGAAACGTCTTCTCACGATGTTGTACTGATCGGCGGCGGCGGCGCCGCCCTGCGCGCCGCGATTGCTGTGTCCGAATCCAATCCGAAGCTCAGCGTGGCCGTGGTTTCCAAGGTCTACCCGATGCGCAGCCATACGGTGTCGGCTGAAGGCGGCGCCGCCGGGGTAATCGCCGAGGACGACACGCTGGACGAGCATGCGTACGACACGATCTCGGGCGGCGATTGGCTGAGCGACCAGGACTGCGTCGAGATCTTCGTCAACGAGGTCCCCAAGGAACTGCTGCGGCTGGAGAACTGGGGCTGTCCATGGAGCCGGCGCGACGACGGCAAGGTCGCGGTGCGCCCCTTCGGCGGTATGAAGAAGATGCGCACGTGGTTCGCCGCGGACAAGACCGGCTTCCACATGCTGCACACGCTGTTCCAGACTTCACTGCGCTATCCGGTCACCCGCTATGACGAAACTTTCGTCACCAGGCTGATCGTCGAGGACGGCCGCGTTTGCGGCGTGGTCGCGATCGAGCTCAAGAGCGGCAAGGTCCGGCTGATAACCTGCAAGGCCGTCATCATCTGCACCGGCGGATGCGGCCGCGTCTTCCCCTACACCACCAATGCGAATATCTGTACCGGCGACGGGATGGCGCTAGCGTACGAAGCCGGCGCGCCGCTGAAGGACATGGAGATGGTGCAGTATCATCCCACCGGCCTGCCTTTCACCGGTATCCTGATCACGGAAGCATCCCGGGCCGAGGGCGGCTACCTGCTGAACAAGGACGGCTATCGTTACCTGCAGGATTACAATTTGGGCAAGCCGCACAAGGATCCCGTCTTTCGCAGCATGGAGCTCGGGCCGCGCGATCGCCTCTCGCAGGCGTTCGTCAAGGAGATGGAAAAGGGCCGCACCATCAAGGGACCGTACGGCGACGTCGTCCATCTCGACCTGCGCCACCTGGGCGAAGAGAAGATCAACGCCAAGCTGCCGATGGTGCGCGAGCTGTGCGTCAAGTACGAGAATATCGATCCGGTGCACGAGCTGGTGCCGGTGCGCCCGGTGCAGCATTACATGATGGGCGGCGTGCATACCGACACCAGCGGGGCCACGCCGATCAAGGGGCTCTATGCCGCGGGCGAAGCGGCCTGCGTGAGCCTCAACGGCGCCAATCGCCTCGGTTCCAATTCGCTCGGCGAGCTGCTGGTTTTCGGCGCGCGCGCGGGTCGCTCGGCGGCCGAGTACGCCAGTTCAGCGCCGGCGCCCGGCGCCAATCCGGTGCTGGCATTCGGCGCCGACGAGGAGCGGCGCATCGAGTCCGAGTATCTGCGCAAGACCGGCGGCAGCGAAAAGATCTCCGCGCTGCGCGAGGCGATGCAACACACGATGGAGGTCGGCGCGGGCATCTATCGCACGCGCGCGTCGCTGGCCGAAGCGGCGGGCAAGATCGCCGAGATGCAGGGGCGCTACAAGGCGATCTCGATGGAGGATCGCAGCCTCGCCTTCAACACCCAGTTGGTGGCGGCGCTCGAGCTGGGGTTCCTGCTCGATGTCGCCGAGAGCATTCTGCAGTCGGCGCTGCAGCGCGAGGAATCGCGCGGCGCTCATCAACGCACCGATTTTCCCGAGCGCGACGACCAGAAGTTCCTCGCCCATTCGATGGTAACCAAGGGCCCGGACGGCCGGCCCACGGTCTCCTATCTACCGGTAACGATCACGCGCTGGCCGCCGGGCAAGCGGGTTTACGGAGAGCAATCGACCGATGGCGGACACGATAGTCATTGAGGTGGCGCGGTTCTCGCCCGAGACCGACGCCGAACCGCGCTTCCAAAGTTACGAGGTTCCGCTGCGCCGGGACTGGATGGTCCTCGACGCGCTCAACTACATCAAGGACCGGCTTGACGGTTCGCTCACCTTCCGCTGGTCGTGTCGGATGGGCATCTGCGGAAGCTGCGGGATGGTGGTCAACGGTTACGAGCGGCTGACCTGCGAGACATTGCTGTCGCAGTTCGCGCCGGGCCCGGTGCGGGTGGAGCCGTTGCGCCATTTCCCGGTCGCGCGCGACCTCGTGATCGATATGACCGACTTTCTCGAGAAGCTCACCAAGGTCAAGCCGTGGATCGTGCGCAAGGACAAGACTCCGCCGGCGCGCGAATATCTGCAGACGCCGGAGCAGCTCGCGACGTTCAAGCAGTACAGCCACTGTATCAATTGCATGCTCTGTTACTCGGCCTGCCCGGTGTACGGCATCGATCCGCACTTCACCGGCCCAGCCGCGCTCGCGCTGGCCGAGCGCTACAATCTCGATTCGCGCGACCAGGGTTCCGACGAGCGGCTCGACGTGCTCTCGCAACACGATGGCATCTGGGATTGCACCGTGATCGGCGAGTGTTCGGAGGTCTGTCCCAAGGAGGTCGACCCGTCGCTCGCGATCCAGGAATTCAAGCTGGCGGCGACCAAGGAATGGTACAAGTCGTTCCTGATGCCGTGGGGAGGCAAGTGACGCGATGGCCTCGTTTCCGCACTCGCAGCCGCGTGAGTACCGCCCGGCGTTTTCCAACTGGTGGTGGCTCGGACGGCGCAACTATCTGATCTTCATCCTGCGCGAGTTCTCGAGCATCTTCGTCGGCTACTTCCTGATCGTGACACTGTGGCAGGTATGCGCGCTCGCCAGCGGTCCCGACGCCTACGCCAATTTTCAGGCCGACATGCGCAATCCCTGGATGATCGTGCTCAACCTCATCGCGCTCGCCTTCCTGGTGCTGCACACGATCACGTGGTCGAGGCTGGTGCCGCGGGCGTTCTTTCCCCGCCGCAACGGCCATCCGACCGACGAGATGACCACCGCCCTGCCGAGCTACATCCTGTGGGCGGTCGCCACGATCATCATCGCGGCTTTCATCGTGGGGGCATAGAGATGCGCAAGCGCGCCAATGAACCGGCGGTCTGGTTCCTGTTCGGCACGGGCGGCTTCATCGCCGGTTACCTGCTGCCGGTGCACATTCTTTTCTACGGCATCCTGTTTCCGCTCGGCGTTTTCACCGATCCGGGGTACGAGGCGACGCGCCATCTGATCGAGCATCCGCTGGCCCGGTTGTACCTGGTGGTGCTGTGCTTCTTCGGCTTGTTTCACGCGGCGCATCGCCTGCGCCTGACGCTGGTCGATTTCTTTCGCGTCAAGCACCTCGAGAACGCGCTGGGCGCGGTGCTCTATACGATCGCCGGGCTCGGCACGCTGTACGCGATCTATCTCGCGATCGCCGTTTAGTACGGCGGTGCGCGCGGCCGGCCGTTATCGCCCCTTGGTCTCCGGCACGCCGATGCCGGCCAGGAAATCGGTGCGCGCCTTCATCGCATCCTGCGCAACCGCCTGGTTGTAGGCGTTCATCGTCACGCGCGCGTCCTCGCTGCACATCACGTCGCGCATCTCGGCGCGCTCGATATAGAGCCCCTCGGCCAGCGCCAGGTCCGCTCCGAGGTACACCGCACGCTTGATCGCGGCGACGGAGCGCGGGGCGCGTTTGGCCAGCGTTCGTGCCCAGCCCATGGCGAACGCCATCAGCGTATCCGGCGCCAGCACCCGGTTGACCATTCCCATGCGCTCGGCGTCGCGCGGCGCGTATACGTTGCCGAAGAGCATCACCTCGAGCGCCTTGCCCCGGCCAATCAGGCGCGGCAAGCGCTGCGTTCCGCTGCCGCCCGGCAGGATGCCGAGCACCGACTCCGGCAGTCCGATCTGGTAAGGCCCGTCGGCCGCTAACCGGAAATCGCAAGCCAGCGAAAGCTCATAGCCGCCGCCCATGCAGTCGCCGTTAATCGCCGCGATCACCGCCTTGGACAACAGCATCAGCCGGTCGAGCATGCGATGATAGCCGGCCTCCATTTCGGGGAACACGCGCGCGCATTCCATGGGATCGGCGGCCATCTGCGCCAGTTCGTCAACGCTGTAATGCGTGATGAATTTGCCCTCGATGCCGCCGGTCAGAATGATCGCGCGCAGCTCGGCATCGGCCTCGGCCCGCGTGATAAGCTCGAGCAGTTCGCCGACACCCGGGGCGACGAAGTAATTCATCGGCGGGTTGCGATAGGTCCATACTTCGATGCGCTCGTGGCGCTCCACGGTCCAGTGCTTCATCGCGGTTCTCCTCGCCCGCTGGCGTAACCCGCGCATGCTTCGAGTGTCAAGGCCAATCGGAGTACAGTGATCTTAACAGCGTGCGCGACGGCGCGCGGCGAGGCGCAAGCATGAAAGTCGATATCGATCTGAAGGCGGGCTTCCTGCAAAGCATCAAGCGCGAGGTGCTGGCCCGGCTGACGTCCGAAGAGCGCGCCGTGATCGAGGTTTCCACCGGCGAAATGGGCAACAAGCCCGACGCGGTCAAACTCGGATGGCTCAAGATGCGCACCGGCGAGGTCTGGACCAAGCAGCGCTACATGCGCGCGCTCGACAAGCTGATGAAGCGGCTCAAGGCGCTGGTCGCCGAAGAAGGGGCAAAAAAGGACTAGCGGCGCGAGATCGCGATCCGCCGCGCGCCGACCGCGCGCGCCCGCATCGCCTAAGGCTCGATGCGCGCGACGCGGCGTTTGCCGACCTCAATAACCCGGTGCTGCCCCGGAACGAAGCGGAAATTGACGTCGCTCACGGTCTGGCGATCGACCCGCACCGCGCCCTGCCCCACCAGGCGGCGCGCCTCGTTGGTTGAAGCGGCGAAACCCAGTTGCTTCATCAGCTCGCAGATCCAGAGATCGGCCGCGATACGAAAGACCGGAATATCCTGCGGCACTTCGCGACGTTGAAACTTGCTCTCGAAGTATTCGCGCGCCTCACGAGCCGCATCCGCGTCGTGATACTCGGTGACGATCGTCGTCGCCAGGCGCTTCTTGGCTTCCATCGGATGCGTCGCGGCCGATCGGATCGCGGCGACGTCCTCCGGCGTCGCATCGGTTAGCAGTTCGTAGTAGCGCGACATCATCCGGTCCGGGATCGACATCAGCTTGCCGAACATGTCACGCGCGTCATCGGTCAGGCCGACCGCATTGCCGTAGGACTTCGACATCTTGCGCACGCCGTCGAGTCCCTCGAGCAGCGGCATGGTCATCACGATCTGCGGCGGCTGGCCGAAGGCGCGCTGGAGCTCGCGCGCGACCAGCATATTGAATTTCTGATCGGTGCCGCCAAGCTCGACATCGGCGCGCAGCGCGACCGAGTCGTAGCCCTGGACCAGCGGATAGAGCAGCTCGTGCAGGAAGAGCGGCTGCTGCTCGGCCAGGCGCTTTTCGAAGTCGTCGCGCTCGAGCATCCGCGCCACGCTCAGCCGGGCCGCGATTTCGATCAGCCCGCGCACGTCAAGCTTGTCCATCCATTCGCTGTTGAAGCGGACCTCGGTCAACGCGGGATCGAGAATTTTCGACACCTGGCGCTGATAGGTCGCGGCGTTGGCGGCGATCTGCTCGCGCGTAAGCGGCTTGCGGGTTTCCGAGCGTCCGGTCGGGTCGCCGATCATGGCGGTGAAATCGCCGACCAGGAACACGACGGTATGGCCGCGGCGCTGAAAATCGCGCAGCTTCTTGAGCGTCACCGAATGGCCGAGGTGAAGATCGGGCGCGGTGGGGTCCATGCCCAGCTTGACCCGCAGCGGCCGCCCCTCGCGCAGTCTGGCGGCGAGTTCGTCACCCGAGATGACCTCGACGGCGTTGCGCGAAAGGTCCCGCGCCTGCTCTTTAGCGTCGTGCTCTTCCAATACTCGGCCTCGAGTCCGGAGTCGAACGTTCAACAGAATAGCGGCCGGAGAGCGAAAGCGAAACGCACGCGCGGGCCCGGGTGCCCCTGCTAGTGCTGCGCCATCTGCTTCAGGCCGTTGGGATTCTGATAGCGGGCGATATTGTCGTATTGCGGCGAGTAGCGGTCGGCCCACAGGTCTTCACCCCTGGCGTCGGCGGTGAAGATGTGGCTGGCGTGCTGATCCTGCAGATTCCAGTACTGCTCGATAATGCCGCCGCCGAAGTATTGCGGCCCCCATTCAGGATGCAGCTTGTCTTCGCGCGCGCGCAGCCCGATATTCACGATTTTCCACAGGTTCATGCCTGCGTCGTAGAGGTCCTCGTGCACGTTGGCGAAATACGCCTGCACCGTGTACATCACCCGCTTGCCGTAGCAGTACCCCGAGCGCATCGACTCGATGCGGCGCACGTCGGTCACCCACGCCGGCACCACTTCCCACTTGCCCCACGACGGGCGCGCCCATCCAAGCGGCAGGTCGTAATTGTCCGGGAACTTGCCCATCGCATCGGTCATATCGACCAGCGCGAGAATATTCTGATCGCGCAGAAATTTTCCTTCGAACACAGAGGCCCCGCCGTTCCATCCGACGCGCTGATCGTCATGCGTTGCGTCGCTGTCGAACAGCGGCGCGCATCGCGCCGCGGTCGAAAGCCGCATCGCCTGGCGCAGCGCCGGGATGAAAACGTAATCGTCGGGCAGACGCGTCACGTCCTGCCAGAACAGCGTAAGGTCGGTCGAGTACTTCGCCTCCTCGGGCATCTCGACCATCAGCCATTCGCCATACCATGCCCCGGCCGCACCCGCCTCGTTGTGGGCGATGCCGGGGAACCAGTTGTAGGCGAGCTGCCGATAATTGTAATCGACGCGCGTGCAGGCCTTGCTGGCGAAGCGATCCATCGTGCAGAACGAGGCCGGGGTACCCGAATCGGGCATGCCCACGTACAGATGGCCGACCGGGCGAAAGGTGACGTCGGCGGCGATCTCGGTGCCCTTGTCAGGGCCCGACGGATGCGGGAACGGCACGCCCGCGACGTAGTTTTCAAGCTTGTAGGCGCCGTTGGGCAGCTTGAGGAAGCGCGTCTGCGCCGAGTACTTCTCGACCGCGTCCCAGAACGGCTTGGGCAGCGGATGCAGCGTGGTCGGCCCGACGTCGATCTCGACGTCGGGCGGCATCTTCCACGCCACGCTGCCGCTGAACAGCGCGATCATGCCGTCGGGCATGAAGGCCTTGTACTGCTGCCAGTTCTTCATCGTGATCGTGGTGCCGGGCGGAATCGTGGCGGCGGTTTCCGCCGCCTGCGCCAGCGGAGCGGCGGCCAGACCGAGAGCAAAGACGAGACTTGCCGCACGCGCCGCGTGCGACCGTCTGCAAACATCGTTCATGCCGAAAACCCTCCTGACTCTCATCGCGGAAAGTGCGGCGCGCGGCATCCTCTAGACGCGATCGAGCACGATCGCGAGGAACATGAGCGGCAGGTAAAGCAGCGAGGCGAACATCACACGACGCGCCGCCGCCGCGGCATGCGGAGTGCGCGCGAGCTTCACTCCAAACGCGAGCATTATCGAGCCCAGCACGACCGCGACCAGCAGCGAGATGCGTCCGTCAAAGCCCATGAACGTGGGCAGCGCGCCGGCGGCGATCAATGCCACGCTGTCGAGCAGGATCAGCTTGTCGACCGGATTGCCGCGACCGCCGGCAAGCGGCAGCATGCTGATTCCCGCACGCTCGTAATCGCGCTGATAAAGCCGCGCGATCGACAGCGAATGCGGCAACTGCCACAGGCACATGATGAGGAACAGGATGAGCGGCTCGACGCCCAGGCGGCCGCTTGCCGCGGCCCAGCCGGCGACCGGCGGCAGCGCGCCCGGCACCGCGCCTACCGCATGGCAAAGCCATGTGAACCGCTTAAGCGGGGTGTACGCGAACAGATACAGCACCGCGATGCTAGCGGTCACCGCGCCCGCCAGAGGATTTGCCGCCAGCCACAGCCAGGCGCATCCGGCGACGGTCATGACGGCGCCGAACACCAGCGCTTCGACCGGCTGCAGCCGCCGCTCGGGAAGCGGGCGATGCTGAGTCCGCAGCATCAGCGCGTCGATGCGCCGTTCGAAGTACTGGTTGAGCGCGAGCGTGCCGCCGGCGGCGAGCGCGGTGGCCGCGAGCGTGTTGAGGGCGCGCCAAAGGTCGAAATGTTCCGCACTGCCAAGATAGAAACCGACCAGCGTGGTCAGCAGCACCATCGCGAGCACACGCGGCTTGGTCAGCTCGAAATAGGCTGCGATACGCCGCCGCAGGCCGCTCTCCGGGGCGATGGCGAGCGCTTCGCTGCTCATGCGCGTGCCTCGCGTCGCGGGGCCGGAGCGAACCGTGCCACGCGCGCCGCGCCATCGCCATGCGCGCCCAGCGCGCGCTCGAGATGGCACGCGCGCAGCGCGAGCGCAACGCAGGTCGCCAGCAGCGCCGCGCCGACCGCGACATGCGACGTAGTCGGAATCACCGCGCGGCGGCTGAGCACGGTGGCCGCGCCCAGGCTCACCTGAATCACCAGCAGAACCAGCATCCCGAGCGCAGGCCGGCGCAGCGCCGGCTCGTCATCGTAATCGCGCAGCGCGCGCGCCACCGTCCATACGACCATCGCGGCGACCACGACCGCGCCGCATCGATGAGCGAAATTGATTGCGATCGGCAGCGAGAACATCGGCGGCACCACGTGGCCGAAATTGAGCGGAAAATCGGGGATCGCGAGCCCCGCGTGCATGTGCCGCATCACCGCACCGACGATGATTTGCGCGTAGACTATCGCAGTGGTCGCGACGGCCAACGCGGCGAGCGAGCGCCGGTTGGAAAATGAACCGACGGGGACCATCGCCTCCCAGCGCGGATTGGTTAACAGCGCAATCGCGACCATCAGACAGAAAAACGCCTGTCCGGTCATCGCATGCGCCACCGCGACCGCGAGCGGCAAATCCAGCAGCACGGTAATCCCGCCGAGCACCGCCTGCACGATGACCAGCCCGAGCGCGGCGAGCGCCGTATACCGGACCCAGGCGCGCCGCTCGGCAATCCACGTCCATACGGCGAGGGTGAGCGTCAGGATCGAGACCGTGCCGGCGATCGCGCGATGGCCCCATTCGAAGACCACCCCCGGGTTCCAATGCTGCGGCAGCAGGCGCCCGGCATCGAGCGGCCACGACGGCACCGCCATCGCGGAACCGGTCGAGGTCACGAGCCCGCCGGCAAACACCAGCACCAGGGTGGCGCCGGCGGCAACGATGGCAAAGGCATGCAGTGCCGCCGATGAATCGGACGGACGGCTGCGCTCGGCGGACGCCCGCAAGCCGGACGAGGTAATCTCTGAGCGCGCGCTCACGTCATGCGCCCGTCACCTCGCCGGAACGCGCGGGACGCGGCTGCGGCGGAGTGCTGTAGTATTAGAATTGCGAACAATGGTCTGTATCTGAAACAATCGAAACTGAAAGCACAATATCAGCCTGCGCGGAGGGATGCCAAGATTTGCCCGTTCGCGTACCGCCTTTCGCGAACCGTTGCCATCATGCCACCCGCGCCCTGGAATCGCTGGGATGTTCGCCGGCGCGCGGCGCCGGACTTTCCAAGTCCCGCGCCACGAAAGACGGCCGCATGATCGAGAAAATCGACGGCACCAGGGTGATCGCCGCCAGCCAGTGCGTGAGCATCAGCAGCGCCAGCAGCAGCGCCATTTCGGCCGAAAACCGCAGACTCGACATCCAGTACCAGGGCAGCACGCCCCCGACCAGCGTGGTCGCGGTGAACGTCACCGCCATCCCCGACGTGTTGATCGCGCGCTTGATCGCGGCGTCGTAGTCGTGCAGCCGCCCGAACTCGCGCTTGATCCGGTCCACCACGTACAGGATGTAATCCACGCCTATCCCCATACCGACAGCGGTTACCGGCAGCGTGTTGATATTGATGCCGACGCCCTTGAGCCCGATGTAGAGGAAGCTCACCACGCCGGCCGCGATCAGCGTCATCAAGACCATCGCCCCCGCGGTGAGCGACGAGTAGCTGAGCGCGATCAGAGTGAAGACCACGGCCATGATGAGCAGCGTGCTCACGCGGTCGGAGTATGCGATCTCGTCGTTGAGAGCCGCCGTCAGTCCGATACTGCCGCCCGCGAGCACGAATCGGACCTGCGGGAAGGGATGGGCGGCGATGAATTTTCGCGCGCGCGCCAGCGCCTCGATCACGGTCGAGCCCTCGATGTCCTTGTAGAAGATGACGAACTGGCCGTAGCGCGCGTTGTAATCCATGTACTGGAAAATGATCGTCGGTGACGGCGCCGAAGACTGGTACATGAAGAGCATCTGGCCGATGCCCTTGAGGTTCTGCGGATACACGTCCCACATCGGATCGTTGTAGTGGAACAGGCTCTGCAGGCGGCGCACCAGCGGCGTGATGTAACGGCTGCCGCTCGCCTGCGGTTGCGCCATCATGTAGTGGCTGAACTCGTCAAGCAGCGCCAGCAGCGCCGGATCCTTCATCGCGTTTTCATGGTCGCCGTCGAGGTACACCACCAGCTCGTTGAAGCCGCCGTAAGTCTGATTGATATGGCGCGCCGACACGTTGAAATCCGAGTCCTGCCAGAGCAGCGGCGAGCCCGGCTCGGTGTAGCCGATGGGCAGCTTGAGCGCCTGCTGAATGCCGAGCACGACAACCACCGCCGCCGCGCCGAACACCACCCAGCGTCCGCGCCGGCTGGTGCAGCTCTCGCCCACCCAATGCAGCGCCGCCGCCATCCAGTGCGGCACATAATGGCGCGTGACCCTGGGGGTAGGCAGGATGTCGAGCAGCAGCGGCAGCAGGATGAGAATCGTGAAGATGTTGGAGAAGCCCCAGAAGCTCGCGAAGAAGGCGACCTTGCGCACCAGCGGAATCGTCGCGACGCCGAGCACCAGGATGCCGGCGGCGTCGGCCAGGATGCCTATCGCGCCGGGCAGGAACAGCTCGTCCATCGAATCGCGCACCGCCCGGTGGCGATCGCCGGTGCGTTCGAGTTCCTCGAAATAGCGCTCGAGCAGTTGCACGCCATGGCTCGCCGCGCGTGCCGTCACCAGCAGCGGAATCACCAGCACCAGCACGTCGAGGTTGTAACCGAGCAGGCCGAGAAAGCCGAGGCCCCAGATCACCTGGGCGGCGGCGCCGACGACCGGCAACAGAACGCCGTACGCGCGGCGGAAGTACAGCACCAGCGAGCCCACGATGAACAACCCGGTGACGCCGAAAATCTCGGCCAGCTCGCCCTTGTAGTACCAGCACCAGGCCTTGAGCACCGGCTCGCCGGCGGCGTACATCGTGGTGTTATCGTCCTCGACCGCGCGCTTGATCGCGGCGAGCCGCCGATGCATCTCGGCGTAATCGATCTCGCCTTCGTTGAATCCGGCGGTGACCAGCGCGCTGGTCGCATCGGGCGAGACCAGCACCCCGTAGGCAAGGCTGTGCAGGACATCGTATCTGAGCCGCGCGAGGTCGGCGGGCGCGGTCGGAATCTGGTCCGGCAGCAGCGGCTTCGAGATAATCAGGCCGCCGCTGGTTGCGATCACCTTGCGCGCGTTGGTTCCGATAATCGAATTGATCTGGTTGTGATCGACCCCGTCCATCAGATCGAGCTGCTGGTGAATGTAACGCAGCTTGTTCAGGGTCTTGTAGTTGAAGATGTCGCCGCGGCGGACCTGCAGCTCGACCGTCATCGTATTGGCCGTGCCGAAGATCTTGCGGTAGTGATTGTAAACCGCGACGTACGGATGAGCCTGCGGCAGCAGGTCGCTGAACTTGCTGTACATCCGCACCGAGGCCGCCTGCCAGCCGAAGAAGACCGTTATCGCGGCGAGCGCGACCAGCGTCGGCCAGCGATGCTTCAGCGTGAGACGGACGATCCAGTGAACCAGGCGTTCAGCCATCTAGAAACCTGCGGCGCAAGCCGCCTACGCATCAGCCGACGGCACCTTGCGCCAAGTCGAAGTCGCCTTAACGAATCGAGGCACAATACCAGCCGCGTAGTCGGCTGAAAAGCCGGAACAAAATGCGGCCGGCTGACCGTTGAGCAGCCATTGACGTTGGAACGGTTTGGCGCATCGCGGCGCTTTGCGGTAGTTAAGCACGGTCTGGCAGACTGGGAGGTTGGGGGAACCCGTGAACAATTTCGCGACGCTGGCCGAGCTCTTCGTCGCCCAGGCGGAGCGTCTCGGCGATCGGGCCTTTCTGCGCGACAAGACCGGCCACGCCTGGCGCAATCATTCGTGGAGCGATTTGGCGGACGAGGCCGCGCGCCTGCGCGCCGGGCTGCTCAACCTGGGACTCGAGCGCGGCGACCGGATCGCTATCCTGTCGGACAATTGTCCGCGTTGGGTGGTGGTCGATCAGGCGGCGCTCGGCATGGGCGCCGTGGTGGTGCCGCTCTACACCACCTCAGGTGCCGAGGAGACGCGTCATATACTGGCCGATTCGGGCGCCGGCCTGGTCGCGGTCAACGGCGACGCGGCGATGAAGAAGATCATCGAGATCGGCCGCCAGTTGCCCGACCTCAAAGGCATCATCCAGATGACACCGTCCGAGGGCGCCCCGCCCTCGTACGGCGCGATGGGCAGGCTTCGAATTTTCACCTTTTCACAGGTGACGGCTCATCCGGCGGAACCGCCCATCGCCGGTGCGCGCGAAGATCTCGCGACGATCATTTACACGTCGGGGACCACCGGGCCGTCCAAGGGCGCGATGCTCACGCACGGCAATCTGCTCGCCAACAGCGCTTCGTCCCAGGCCGCGCTCGATCTCAACGATCAGGATATGACTTTGTCCTTCCTGCCGATCGCGCATTCGTTCGAGCGCACCGCGGGCTATTACACTGTCATGATGGCGGGCGGCACCATCGCGTATGCCGAGGGGTTGGGGCAAATCGCGCAGAATCTGGTGGAAGTCAATCCGACGATCGTCCTGACCGTGCCGCGGCTGCTGGAGGTGGTGTATTCGCGCGTGATGCGCACCGTGGAAGCCAGTTCGGCGCTGCGGCGCACACTGTTCAAGACCGCGGTTGCGGCCGGAGCGCGCGCGGCTGAGTACCGGCACGCCGGCCGGCCGGTGCCCGCCGCGTTGGCGGCGCAGATGTCGCTCTACCGCAATTCGGTATTCGCGCGCATCCGCGACATCTTCGGCAATCGCCTGCGTTACCTGATTTCGGGCGGAGCCCCGCTGCCTCGCGAGATTTTTCGGCTCTTCGCCGCGGCCGAGGTTCCGATCGTTGAAGGCTACGGCCTGACCGAAGCGTCGCCCGTGGTCTCGGTGAACCTGCACGGCCAGACCCGTATCGGCACCGTGGGGCGGCCGCTGGGCGGCGTCGAAGTGCGCAGCGCGCCCGACGGCGAATTGCTGGTGCGCGGGGCTAACGTGATGGCGGGCTATTTCAAGCTCGAACGCGAGACGCGCGAGGCGATCGACGAGGAGGGCTGGTTGCATACCGGCGACATCGCGCAAATCGACGCCGACGGCTTCATCACGATCACCGATCGCAAAAAGGAAATCATCGTGCTCTCCGGCGGCAAGAACGTTTCGCCCGCCAATTTGGAGACGCGGCTGAATTCTGATCCGGCGATCGCACAATCATGCGTGATCGGCGACCGTCGCAAGCATCTGGCCGCGCTGCTGGTGCCGGATTTCGAATATCTCGCGACGCAGGCGGCGCTCAAGGCGATCGCGCGGCGTCCGCCGGAAGCGGCGGTCGCCGATCCGCAGTTGCGCGCCTTCTATCACGCGCGCCTGCGCGAGCTTAACAAAGGGCTGTCCGACGTCGAGACTATCGTCGCCTTCGCGCTGCTGGCGCGCCCTTTCAGCCCGGAAACTTCGGAGCTGACGCCCACGCTCAAGCTCCGGCGCAAGGTGATCGCCGAGCACTACCGCGAACTGATCGACCAGATGTACGGGGCGTAGCCGCGCGCAGCTCGAAGGCCGCTCATTCGACGAGGTAGTACTCGACGGTCGAGACCAGGCGCAGCCTCTTTTCGATCGAAGCGCGCTCCTCGGCCGGATTGGCCCTTTCGCCGTCGCGGCTCAACACCTCGAACACGCCCTCGCTGGCCCGCCGGATAGGTCCGAGCCGGCTGTTGGAGTCGGCGGCAAACTGCTGTGCGAGCGCGCGCGCGCTGCGGGTCGCCTGCGCCAGCATCGCCGGCCGGATGTCGCTCACGCGTGTGAACAGGTAGGCGGGATTGACACCGCCGCTCACGCTCGGATGCCCGTCGAGCACCACCCCCTGGCGGATAAGCTCGCCGGTAAGCTGGCTCGCCGCGCGCACCGCATCGACCCTGCTCGTGCGAATCTCGAAGCCCGCGGTGACCACGTAGCGCCGGGCGGCCTCGACGTTGGGCGGCCCGACCAGCGCGGTGAACGCGAATTGATCGTCGATCCGCGTCGGCAGCGCTTCGACCTCGCGATCGATGAAGCCCGACTTGATGATGAAGGCGCGCACCAGTTCGCTGTCGTGCTCGCTGGCGGTGCTGACCGCGCTGATATCCGAGCCGGTGGCGCTGAATTTCAGCGTCCACAGCGCCAGATCGGCTTTCACGTCGCGCTCGGCCAGCCCCTTGACGCTCACGTACCGTTCGGCGCGGCGGCCCTGGAAGAAGCCCTGGCCGACGAAGTAGCCGGCCAGCGCCGCGCCGGCGCCGACCAGCAGGCCGAGAATCACCGCGGCCGGAAACGAGAGCGACCCGCGTTCCATCTGGATGCGCGGGTCAGCTCTGCGAATTCTCCTCGCTCTCGAGCGCGAGGATGGTGTGAATCGTGGTCAGGCGCTTGACCATGTACGAGCGCTTTCCGCGCGGCGTCTGCACCTCGATATCGTCCTGTGCGGTCTTGCCGATCAGCGCGCGGCCGAGCGGCGAGGAAAGCGAGATGCGGTTGGCGGCTCCATCGACCTCCTCCGGCACCACGATTTCATATTCGACGCAGACGCTCTCGTCGAGATCTTCGAGTTCGACCCGGCTGCCCAGACCGACCGTGTCGCGAGGGATGGAATCGAGGTTGATGCGCGACAGCTCGGCAATGCGCTGCTCGAGGTTGGCCAGGCGCGCGCGCAGGAACTCCTGCCGCTGCTTGGCCATCGCCCACTCCGCGTTTTCCGACAGATCGCCGTGCGCGCGCGCGCGCTCAAGTTCCTTGGGAAGCTCGACCGTCAGCTCGCGCTTGAGATTCTCGACGTCCTTGCGCAGCCTCTTTACTACTGGAAGTTCAGCCATTGCTCTCCCTGCAAACGCGATGTCCTATCGATTCAAAACCGCCGTCGCCGACCGGCCGCGGCGGCGCCATCCGCCGGCGCCCTAGTCCGCGACGATCGAAGTCAGGCTCCGGTTCACCCCCGGCACGCTTTGAATTTTCTGCACCACCAGCTCGCCGAGCGAAGACACGTCGTTGGCTTCGGCGACGGCAATGATGTCGTGCGGACCGGTGACCGCGTGCGCGCTGGAAATGCCCGCGACCTGGCGCAAGCGGGTTGCCACCTCGCGCGCTTTGCCGGGCGAGGTATCGACGAGGATGAATGCTTTGACCGCCATCGATTCTCCTCCTCCGGGGACGTTGTCCCCGTGCAGTATCACGCGAATCCCATAATCCTGCCGGCCGCTGGCGGCTAGCGCGCCGCCGGCGGAATCGGCGCTCCCTGCTCGGTGTACGTGTAAAAGCCGCGCCCCGCCTTGCGTCCGAGATAGCCCGCATCCACGTATTTCTTGAGCAGCGGACACGGCCGGTACTTGTCGTCGCCGAAGGTGCGATGCATCACCTCCATGATCGCGAGACACGTGTCCAGCCCGATCAGGTCCGCCAGTTCGAGCGGACCCATCGGCTGATTGGTGCCCAGCTTCATCGCGAGGTCGATGTCGCTCACCCCGCCCACACCTTCGTACAGCGTGTAGATGGCCTCGTTGATCATCGGCAGCAGGACGCGGTTGACGATGAAACCGGGGAAATCCTCGGCCGTCATGGTGCTCTTGCCCAACCGCTCGGCCAGCGCGCGGGTCTGCTCGAAGGTCTCCTGCGAGGTGGCAAGGCCGCGGATGATCTCGACCAGCTTCATCGCCGGGACCGGGTTCATGAAATGCATCCCGATGAAGCGCGGCGCGCGGCTGGTGCGCGCGGCCATCCGCGTAATCGAGATCGAGGACGTGTTCGAAGCGAATACCACCTCGGGCGGACACACCTGGTCGAGCTTCTGGAACAGCGCGATCTTGGCGTCCTCGTTTTCGACCACCGCCTCGATCACGAAATCGACCTCGCGCAGGTCCTCCAGGCGCGCGGTCGTGCGGATGCGGTCGAGGGCACGCGCGGCCTCTTCGGGTTTGATCCGGCCGCGCTTGACCATCCGATCCAGGTCGCGGCCGATATTGTCGAGGCCGCGCCGGCACAGGTCCTCGCTGATGTCATGCATCAGCACCTCGAGTCCCGACTGTCCGGCAACCTCGGCCACGCCGCCGCCCATCTGTCCCGAACCCACGATTCCGAGTCTGCTGACCGCCATCAATTCCTCCCGTCGGCCGCTGTTCGTCTTTGCCGGAGAATCACGCGTACGGCATGCGGGATCAAGTCGCCTCGGGCGGCTTTTCAGGCTCTTGCCAGCCGCCGCCCTCGCCCCGGCCGGCGGCCATCGCCTGGCGCACACGGCGCACGTCCTGCGGCGATTGCCGGCCCGGCATCCCCAGCCCGCGCATCAGCACGTTGGTCAGCTCGGAGGTCAACCGGTCGCGAAGCGTCGGCTGGTCGCCAATCTGCGCGTCCAGCACTCGATCCACCTGCTTCCGGGTCAGGCCCTCGGCCGCGAAGATATCCACCAACCCCACCAATCCCACCGCGCCTGCTGACTGCTCGACAATCGCCACGACTTTCGCACAAGTCGGGCAGACGCGGCGAATCAACCCCGCCCATTGCAGGCAATAGACGCAGCGCATCGGCATTTATGTCGCAGTCAGTGCCGATGCACCCGGCGCCTCAGCCGTCTCAAAAAAGGGGCCCGCTCCAGACATGCAACCGCTGACCTCATCAAAGCGAAAGCGGCGCGCGAACCTTGATGGCTCGCCGCCCCGCTCTGAATCGAAACTTACACTGGGTTGTGTGCGGCAGCAAGCCGGTAAAGATAGCCTCGATTTCCCAGTCGCCTTGACTTGGCCGGGAGCGCCATATTAGGCTGAATTGAGAATCGTTCTCAATTAGGCCGACAGGAACCGCCGTGCCCACTGTTTTACCCTACTTTCTTTATTCTTCAGGGATTCTCGTTCGTGAGGGCTCCGAAGCCCTGCTGGTGATTGTCGCGCTGCTGGCGGCCGTGCGCGAAGCCGGGCAGGAGCGGCACGCACGGGACATTTACGCCGGTGGCGCGCTCGCGGTGGGCCTGAGCCTCGTGCTGGCATGGGCGGTCAATCACCTGATCGCCGACGATACGAGCGACACCCTCGAGGGCATTTTCCAACTGCTCGCGGCGGGGACGCTCTTCTACGTGAGTTCGTGGCTGACCGCACGCAGCCAGAACGATCGCTGGCGAGCCTTCTTGCATCACAAGATCGAAGCGGCGCGCGAGTCTGCGGGCCCGTCGATTGCGCTCGGCCTGACGGCGTTCCTCGCCGTGATGCGCGAAGGGGCCGAGACGATCGTTTTTTTCCAGGCACTGCTCGGCGGAACGACCGAGGCTGCTGAACGGCATGCGGTGATGACGGGCATGCTGGCCGGAGCGCTCCTGCTCGGCCTGATTTTCCTCATTCTGCGCCGGGCCGCGTTCCGCATCCCGCTGGGCTCGTTCTTTACCGCGACGTCGGTGCTGCTCTATGGCCTGGCGGTGATCTTCGTCGGCCAGGGAATCGCCAGCTTCCAGGAATCGGGCGTGCTGCATGCCACGTTCATCGAGCACCTGCCGACGATTCAGGTGCTCGGGATCTTCCCCACGGTCGAAACGATCGCGGCCCAGGCGGGGATGCTCGTGCTGGCCGCGCTCGCACTCGTCATTCCGCGCACGCGAGGCCGCAGTCAGGCCTCGCCCGCCGGAGAAGTCAGCCCGCGTCCGGCGTAACCGTCGCGTGCGCGCGGGCGATGCCGGCGCTCCCGCCCCGCATCTTTCCGTGACCCCTCTGCCGTTGCGAAATCGCGGCCCGCAGGCCTGTTGCTCACGGAATATAAACACTGTAGCCAATGGGTCGTTGGGTGATGCGCACGATGCGGACGACCGATGAGGCAGGCTCCGGCGCTGCTCCGAGCGCCGGACACGAATCAGCGGAACTCCCCGGCGCATCGGGACATCCCGCTGCACACGGCGGGGCGGCAGCCGCAACCGGCTCTTCGCCGTCGCGCGGTCCGCGGATGCCGCGGATGCTCGAGTTCCTATGGGGCGCGATCGCTACCGCGCTTTCCGTTTTGTACACCGCAATCTTTGGTCTGATGGCCGCATGCGCCGCGATGCTCGGGCGGCCGCATGCGGTTTCGCTCATCACCCGGCTCTGGGCGCGCTTCATCCTGACGACCTGCGGGGTCAAGGTGACGATCGCGGGTTTGGAGCATCTCGCCGGCCTCGGCCCTTGCGTGCTGGTCTCCAATCATCAGAGTTTCTTCGACATTTTCGCCATTTGCGCGCTGCTGCCGGGCGACCCCCGCTTCGTCGCCAAGCAGGAGCTGGGGAAAATTCCGGTGATCGGCTACACGATGCGCCGCGGGGGGCACATCATGATCGACCGCGCGCAGGGCGGCCAGGCGATTCGGCGCGCGGTGAAGATCGCGCGCGCCGGCTATTCGATCGTGGTCTTCGCCGAGGGCACCCGCTTCAGCGACAACCGCGTGCATCCGTTCAACGACGGCGCGGCGTGGCTGGCGATCGCGACCGGGCGAAAGTGCGTGCCGATGGCGGTAAGCGGCACCGCAGGTTTCTTTCCGCGCGGCGCGCGCGTGGTGCGGCCCGGACGCCGCATGCGCATCGACATCGGCGCGCCCATCGACACCGCCGGCATGCGCAGCGCCGATCGCGAGCCCATGACGCGCGAACTCGAAGCGCGCGTGCGCGCGCTCTTTCGTTCCGAAGTGTAGGTCAGGGTCTGCGGTCGAAGATGAACAGCGGGACCTGGTTGGCGATGCGCGGATCCATGGCCAGGACGCGCCGGCCGCGGTCGATCGTGAGCGGCGGCGGCTCGATGCCGGCCGCCCGCAGTGCCGTCACGACCTGGTCGAGGTCTTGCGCCTCGAGCCACAGACCGGACAGGCCCTCGCCCGCGGCGGCCAGTGTCGCGCCGGCGGCAGCTGCGGACACCAGACGGATTTCCGCGCCGCCCACGGCGAGCGTTGCGCTGCCGTGCGCTGCTCCCGGCTTCAGTTCGAAGCCGAAGTTCTGCCGGTACGTCCTTGCCGCGTCGTCGAGATCGGCGGTTGCAATGTCCAGCGTGTCGAATCGTTTGAGCAGAGCCACGGCGCTATCCTAATCCGAGCGAGGCCCGGCGCATAGCGCGCCGGCGCGTCGTCATTTTTGACCCGCGCCCATCTCGATTTCGACCTGCGTGGTGCGGCCGGGCGCGACCGTCACCTTGCGCGCCTGCGTCCCGAGCTTTTCCTGCCATACTTTCAACGTGTAGCTGCCGGGCGGGATGTCCTTGATTGCGAAGCTGCCGTCGGCGGCGGTCACGGCATAATAGGGATTGGCCGCGACGTACCACCACCCCTGCATCCAGTTGTGCGCGTCGCAGCTCACGTGGATCGTCTCCGGGTTTTTTAACGGGGCGGTGACGATGTCGTGCTTGAAGCCGGGCTGTGCCATGTCGAGCGGCGGATTCTTTTTCGATTCCGTGCGCACGCTGTGCAGAATGCCGTCGGAGTTGACGATGTCAACCGTACTGCCGCTCGGCATCGCGAGCACGTGCGGAACGTAGTCGCAGTCCTTCTGGTCGAACTTCACGCCCTTAAGCGGCACTATCGGCGCGCCGGCCGCGATGTCGCTGATGCTGACGACCGCGTTGGCGATACCGCCATGCTCGTCCACGACGAGGCTTTGGTCGTAATGCGGCGTTGCGCCGCAGACATCGCGGTCCTTGCTGATTTCGGCCGGCGCGCGCGGTGGCGGCGTGCCGGCGAATTTGACCGAGCCGGCGATGGCGCCCGGATTTTCGATCGTCTCCGGCCGATAGGCGCGCGCGAGCGCGGGCGACATCGCACAGGCTATCGCCAGAGCGGCGATCGTCGGGAGGATTATCGCCGGAAGCGGTTGCGGCAGCATGCGGAATGCGGGTAACACGCCGAATTATACGATGTTAGCGCGCGAGGCGACGGTCATGCGAGCGGCCAGGCGCCGCCGCTTCGCCGCGCGCGCTCTCGGTCCGCGCGTCAAGCCGCAAGCTTGCTCGCGATCACCAGGCGATGAACGGAAAGACGGGCCACCCGTTCGTTGCGCTCGACCTTGATTTGCTTGTCGCCGAGTACATCGCGCACGAGCAGCCGCGTGGTCCATCCGAGGTGGCGGGTCAGCGGATTGGCGGCCCATACCAGCGAGTAGAGCAGCGGGTTCTCGCTGGCGAAGTGGTTGACCATCACGATCTTCCCGCCCGGCTTACACACGCGCACCATCTCCTGCATCATGCGCAGGGGATCCGGCACCACGGTCATCACGTGAAAGGTCGTGACCCAGTCGAAACTGTTGTCGGGAAACTCCAGGTTGAGCGCGTCGCCCTGGCGCACGTCGATATGGCTCCACCCGTTCTCGCGCGCCTTCTTGATCGCGTGCTTCAGCATGTCGGCCGAGGGATCGATACCCACCACGTTGACGTACGCCGGATAGGCGTCGAGCGAGATGCCGGTTCCGACGCCGACCTCGAGCACGTGCTGGCCGGGGCGCAGGTTCAGCTGCTCAATTACCTCGTGCTCGTGATCGACGAACATGCGGCCGAAGGTGAAATCGTAAAAGCGTGCGAAGTCGGAATATACGCGGCTCTGATGCGGTTCGCCCATCGCTTAAACCTCAATCCTCCTGCGAGATACGCTGCGCCTACAGGTGCGCCCGCGCATCGCGACGCCCCGGAATCTCCCCATACCCTGCGCTAGGCTGCCGCGTTGATGCCCCGCGTCTGGCGCTTGAAAGACGCGATGTCGCGTTTGCGAAAGCGCCACTGCCGCCCTTTCTTGAACGCGGGCAAAATATTGCGGCGGGCGAATTCGTTGACGGTATCGGGGCTGAGATCGAGCAGAAAAGCCACTTCCCGTGAGTTCAGGAGCACGTCGTCTTTGTCTGCCATGGTCGTGCTGGAAAAGCTCGCGGTTTTTAATATGAAGCCGTCCGTCAAGTCAAGGTGATTGTGGCAAAACTCCACTCGCGTCGCTATGCCCGGGACAACCGATAGGAGCATTTTTCCTCACAGTAGACCGGGCTATCCGAGTTTCCATTCTTTAGAGCTTTTTAGACGCTAATGGCATTCAAACGCCTCATTGAAATGAGGTAGTCATACCAGGCTCGCGTTACAACAAAGCAAGAGAAGACGCCCGTTAGCACGCCCACGCAAAGCGTCACCGCGAATCCCTTCACCGGGCCGGTTCCGAATTGGAACAGGATCAGACCCGCAACGAAGGTCGAAATGTTGGAATCGCGGATGGCAGACCATGCGCGTTCGTAGCCGAGACGGACCGCCTCGCGCGGCGTCTTGCCCATGCGCAATTCCTCACGCATGCGCTCGTTGACCAGCACGTTCGCATCGACCGACATGCCCAGGGTCAACACGATTCCGGCGATGCCGGGCAAAGTCAGGGTCGCCTGCAGCGCTGCCATTACGCAGATCAGCAGCAGGATGTTCAGCGACAGGCCGAAGTCGGCGAGCAGCCCCGCGCCGCTGTAATACAGCGCCATGAACACCAGCACCGCCACCGCGCCGACGATGAACGACAATTCGCCTTCATGGATCGAATCACGCCCGAGCGAGGGTCCGACCGTGCGCTCCTCGATGATTTCCACGGGCGCCGGCAGGGCGCCGGAGCGCAGCACGATCGCGAGTTCGTGCGCCTCGTCGTAGGTGAAGTTGCCGGTTATCTGCACGTGGCCGCCGGGAATCGGTTCGCGAATCACCGGCGCCGAGTAGACGACATTGTCCAGCACGATCGCGATCTTGCGTCCGACGTTGGCCGAAGTGATCGCGCCGAAAATCTGCGCGCCGCGCTGATCCAGATCGACCGTCACATAAGGCCCCTCGAGCTGCCCGCCCGGCCGCACCCGCGCATCGGTGATCGTGTCGCCGGTGAGCAGCACCGCGCTCTCGAGCAGGTACGGCTCGCGTCCACCGCGGCTGGCCGGGCCGTAGAGCACTTCATCGCCCGGCGGCGCGCCGTCGCGCAGAGCGTCGGAGACCGAATGACTGTCGTCCACCAGCTTGAACTGGAGAACACCGGTCTTGCCGATCAGCTCCTTGGCGCGCTCGGGATCCTGGATGCCGGGAAGCTGCACCAGTATCTCGTCGTTGCCCTCCTGGGCGATGGTGGTCTCGCGCACGCCGAGCTGGTCGATACGGTTGCGGATGGTCTCGAGCGCCTGATCCATCGCGTTGCGCCGCACCTGGTCAAGCTCCATCGGCCGATAGGTCAAACGGTACGCCGGACCTGCCTCGCCCGGCGTCGATGCGAGGTCGACCATCATGTCGGAGAAAGCCTTGCTCATCAGATCGAGAAACGCACTGCGCTCGTCGGCGCTCGGAAGCGTCACCAGCAGCGCGCCCGAAGCGTCCTGAGCGACGTCTTTTACCTCGAGCTTGTTGCGCTTCATCTCCTGGCGGATGTCGTCGCCGACGCGGCGCAGCTGGGTTCTGACCGCTTCGTCGAGCTTGACCTCGAGCAGGAGATGCGTGCCGCCCTGAAGGTCGAGGCCGAGCTGGATTTTCGGCGTGGGGACTACGTTGGTCCACCAGTCGGGCAGCGCGCTGGTCAGGCTCGGCGCAAGAATCAACAGGCCCAGCACGGCGAGCGCGACGGCGAGGTAAAGCCGCGTGCGTCCGCTTCCGCCGGTGAAGTGCAGCCACAGGAAAGCGCCGGCGACGGCGAGCAGGATTATAATCGGAATAAAATCGGCATTTGCGTTAGCGGTTTCCACTTTTGAACTCCGCGAGGCGGGCGCGGCGCGATCGGCCGCGGCCTCGTTATTCCTTCCTGGCGGCGGTCTTGCCGTAGCTGGAGAGCGCGGTTATCTGGCTGCGCTCGACCCGCACGCGCACGTTCGGCGCAATTTCCAGCACTATAATCTTCTCGCCGACCTCGTTAATGCGGCCGAGCAGTCCCCCCGCCGTCACCACCTCGTCGTTGCGCTTGAGTTTGGCGAGCAAGTCGCGATGCTCGCGCGCCTTGGTGGTCTGCGGACGCAGGAAAAACCAATAGAAGGCAAAGATGAGGAGCGCGAACGGTACTCCGGGCCCGTACAGGAGCTGGTCGAGCAGAGACGGTTGCGCGGCGGTCGGCGCCGCAGCCCCTTCGGCCCATGCGATTCCTTCAAACAGCATCGACTATCGAACCCCTTATTCCTGCTCCGCTCCGCGTCCGCCGCCGAGCCGCGCCAGCGTGGCGTCGGCGAACTGCCGATAAGTGCGAGATGCGATAGCAGCTTGCATCCCGGTCATCAAGCGGGCGTAGAAGCAGAGATTATGTTCCGTCAGCGCGCGCGCCGCCAGAATCTCGCCCGAGACATAAAGATGGCGCAGATAGGCGCGGCTGAGCCGCGCGCACGTCCGGCATCCGCAGCCTTCCTCCAGCGGCCGCGGATCGCGCGCATGGATCGATTGCTTGATCGACAGCCGTCCCATGCCGGTGAACGCAGTGCCATTGCGCGCATTGCGCGTCGGCAGCACGCAATCGAACAGGTCGTAGCCCATCCCGACCGCCGCAACCAGGTCCTCGGGCGTCCCCACGCCCATCAGATAGCGCGGGCGCTGCGGAGGCAGCAGGCTCGCGCTCAGCGCTGCCACTTCCAGCATCTGTTCCTTGGGCTCGCCCACGGCAAGCCCGCCCGCGGCGAAGCCGTCAAAGGGCATCGCCGTAATCTGCGCGGCGCTGCGCTTGCGAAGTTCCGGATAAACGCCGCCCTGGATGATGCCGAACAGCGCCTGGCGGGCATTTCGCCGCGCCGCGATACATCGCTCGGCCCATCGCGCCGTCAGCTCGAGCGAGCCCGCCGCGCGCGCCCGCTCGGCCGGATAAGGCGTGCATTCGTCGAGCGCCATCATCAAGTCCGAGCCGATCCGTTCCTGGATGGCGACCGCCAGTTCAGGGGTCAGCACGAATTCCGAACCGTCGAGGTGCGAACGAAACCGAATTCCATCCGCGCCGACCCGGTTGAGCTTCGCCAGGCTCATCGCCTGAAAGCCGCCGGAATCGGTCAGCACGGCGCCCTCGAAACCCATGAAGCGCCCCACTCCGCCCAGCTCCGCGATAAGCTCGGCTCCGGGCCGCAGCGCAAGATGATAAGTGTTGGCAAGCACCAGCCGGTAGCCGAGCTGCCACAGCTCCTCGGGGCCCATCGCCTTGACCGCCGCGCGTGTGCCGACCGGCATGAAAGCGGGCGTGACGACCTCGCCGTGCGCGGTGGCGAGGCGGCCCGCGCGTGCGTCGCCGTCGCGCGCGACGACTTCGAATCCGATCGATTGCGGGGTCTGCGGGCCGCTCACAGGATCAGCATTGCGTCGCCATAGCTGAGAAAGCGGTAGCGATGGCGTATCGCCTCGCGGTAGGCGTCGAGTATTTCCTCGCGCCCCGCGAACGCCATCACCATCGCCAGCACGGTCGAACGCGGCATGTGAAAATTGGTGATCATCGCGTCGGTCGCGCGGAAGCGGAATCCCGGCGATATGAAAAGCCCGGTCGCGCCCTCGGCGTCGCCGGTGATCGCGTAGGACTCGAGCGTGCGCACGCTGCTCGTGCCGACCGCGACCACGCGGCCGCCGGTGCGGCGGGCCAGTTCCAGCGCCTCGCGCGTCGCCGGCGCTATCGTGTACCACTCGGCCTCCATCGTGTGTGCTTCCACCTGCGGCGCGCGCAGCGGAGTGAACGTTCCCGGCCCGATATGCAGCGTTACGAATGCCGTCCGCACGCCGATCGCGGCCAGCGACGCGAGCAACTCGCGCGTGAAGTGCAGGCCGGCGGTCGGCGCGGCAACCGCGCCCGGCTGCGCCGCGTACACGGTCTGATAGTCGTCGCGATCGGCGCGCGCGGGCCTGCGATGGATGTAGTGCGGCAGCGCCAGCGCGCCGGCGTCCTCGACTATGCTCGCGATCGGCATGCCGTCGTCGCTGACGATAAACGGGCGGCCGGGACGCTGATAGCCGGCGATGCGCAACGCATGGCCGTCCTCGAGGATCAGCCGCGTGCCCTCGCGCAGGCCGCGATGACCGCGGATCAGCGCAAGCCAGGCGCCGGCGGGCTCGGCGACCGGCCGCACCATCAGAAGCTCGACCGCACCGCCGGTGGGTTTTCGCGCGAACAACCGGGCCGGAAAGACGCGGGTGTCGTTGAGCACCAGCAGGTCGCCGTCGCGCAAAAAATCGCCCAGCTTGTAAAAGCGCGTGTGCTCGAGCGTCGCGCGGCGCCGGTCCAGCACCAGCAGGCGCGCTTCGTCGCGCCGGCCAAGCGGCTCCTGCGCGATCAGTTCGCCGGGAAGGTGATAGTCCAGTTCAGTCAGGCGCATCTGGATGGCGCGCGGCGGGCAAAAAAGCACTCGGCACCGACAAGTCAAAATATCATCGCGCGCGCCGCCGCGATACGCACTGGACAAAAACGGGCGGGGCGCGCCGATGGTCAGCAGGCTGCAGTTTGGGGCGGGCGCGAGCCGTCGGCCGCGGTCATGCGATGCGCAGGACGATTTTTCCGAAATGCTCGCTCGCCGCCATCATGCGATGCGCCGTGGACGCCTCCGCCATCGGCACCACGCTGTAGATCGGCGGGCGCAGCCTCCCGGCCTCGAGCGCGGTGCCGAAGCGCGCCAGCAGCGCGGCCACGATCCGCGCCTTTTCCTTTTCCGGCCGCGTGCGCAGGGTCGAGCCGATTATCCTGAGATGGCGCCGCAGCACCGCGGCCAGATCGATATCAGCGCGCGCGCCTTTCATCAGCCCGATCAGCACCAGGCGGCCGCCGTGGGCGAGAGCTTCCAGATTCAGGGCGAGATATGCCGCGCCGATGCTGTCGAGGATGATGTCGGCGCCGCGCCCGCTGGTCGCGCCTTTCACCGCAACGGGAAACGGTCCGCTGTTGTAATTGATCGCGACGTCCGCGCCCAGCTTGAGGCACCGCTCGCACTTGGCGTCGCTGCCCGCGGTCACGATCGAGCGCAGTCCGGCCTCCCGGCACAGGATGATCGACGCCGTGCCGACGCCGCTGCCGCCGCCGTGGATCAGCACCGCTTCGCCGGATTTTGCTTCGGGCAGAACGAAGATGTTAAGGAACGCGGTCAGGAAAACCTCGGGAAAAGCCGCGCCTTCCTCGTCGCTCATCGAGTCGGGAATTTTGATCGCCGAGCCGCTGTCCACCGCGGCCAACTCGGCGTAACCGCCGCCCGCGAGCAGCGCCATCGCGCGGTCCCCGACCCGCCATTCATCGACCCCCGCGCCGACCTGCACGACCTCGCCCGCGCATTCGAGACCGATGATCTCTGAAGCTCCGGGCGGCGGCGGATAGTTTCCCTGCCGCTGCATCAGATCGGCGCGGTTGACCCCGGCGTACCTGACGCGAATCAGCAGTTGGCCGGGTCCGGCCTTGGGGTCGGCGGCCGCGCCGATTTTGAGCACGCTCTCGTCGCCCGGCCCGTCGTAAACCACCGCCTTCATCGTGCCGACCTCCTCGTGCGCGACACCGGTTCCGGTCAAGGCCGCGCCTAAACGCGGAGAGGGTCCGCAAAGGACCCTCTCCGCTGAAAACCGCGATCGCGCCGCGCGCGAGTCAGATCTTGTAGTCGATAATCGTCACGCCGACGTTCTGGAAATTGGTCATCTCCTCGAGAATTTTCGAGGCGCCGTCGAGTCCCACCGTGCCCGTGATCATCGCCTTGGGATTGAGCTTGCGCGCCTCGACCATCTGCAGCATCCCGGGATAATGCACCGACTGCATCCCGAGCGTGCCGATAATCTGCAGCTCCATCAGGACCATCTTGTCGATCGGCACCGCAACCTCGCCCTTCTCGGCCTGGGTGGTGAGGCCGATCTGGAGATGGCGCCCCTGCTTGCGCAAGCTATTGATCGAATTGCGGCAGGTCGCGGCGACGCCGAGGGCGTCGACCGAGACGTGCGCTCCGCCTTTGGTGATATCGACGATGGCCGCGGCGGGGTCGCCGGACTTGGCATTGACGATATGGCTCGCGCCGACCGACTTCGCCAGCTCGAGCTTGCGCCCGTCGAGATCGACCGCGATCACGTTGGCGCCGATCGAGGCCGCGATCTGGACCGCGGCCAGGCCGATTCCGCCGCAGCCGTGGACGGCAACCCATTCGCCCGGCCGCACCTTCGCGCGGTCGACCACGCCGTGATACGAGGTCATGAAGCGGCAGCCCATCGAGGCGCCCTCCAGAAACCCCACACCGTCAGGCATGTGCACCAGGTTCAGGTCGGCAAACGGCATCCCGACGTAGGAGCCGTAGCCGCCGTGATAGGTCACGCCGGGGATCATCGGCGTGTTGCAGATGTTGGAATTGCCGGTGCGGCAAAGCTCGCAAGTGCCATCGCCCTGGCTGAACGGAACCAGCACGCGATCGCCCTTTTTGAAGTCTTTGACTTCTTTGCCCACCTCTTCGACCACGCCACAGAACTCGTGGCCCATGATCATCGGCATCGACGGCGTGAGCCCGACCCAGGTCCAGTCGCCGGACCACAAGTGCCAGTCGGAGCGGCAAATGCCCTCGGCGGCGGTCTTGATGATCGCGCCGTTGGGTGGACACTGCGGATCGGGCATGTCTCTGACCACCAACGGCTTGCGTATGGCTTCCATCACGGCAGCTTTCATTTCGGCCCTCCTTGCGACGAGTCCGGCAAACGGGCTCGGATCACTGGAAATCTATGCTCCCAAACAAATTCCCGATCAGCGCGTCCCCCGCCGCCCAAGGATGCGGCTGCGCCGCGGATGTCGATCAGTCATTCGTATAGCGCCGCGACCCGCTGCTGGCAAACCCTCGAAGAGCCGCGCCGGCAAAGAACGCCCGCGCGGCGCACGCGCACTCGGGCCGGCAATGGCCCGCGCGCGCGACCCTGCCTTCGCCGTCGGACCGCTTATTTGGACCGGCGATGCGCGATCTGCCGGGCCGCCGGCCTCAGGCGCGGATCGTTCGCCGAGACGCACACCGAATTGTGGTACAGCAGCAGGTTGAACTGGGTCGAGGTCACGGTCATGTCGGCGCTCTGATACATCCGCACCATGTTATCGCGCTGCTCGTTGCATCCGGCCGCGCTGTCGGTCGAGTCCGTCCGCGTCCACTGGCTGAGCGGAGCATCGAGCCTGAGCGGCCCGGGCGGATTGCCCGGCGCATAGGGCGGAGTCAGCAGGTACCACGCGGCGAGCAGCCCCGCCGCCGCGGTGTGACGCAAAGCGATCGGTCTCACAGCGCCGGGATTCTAGCGCCCCCGGCCCGACCGCGGAAGAAGCCGCCGTCGTCCGGGTCGCCGCCGTGCGGCTAATCGCCGTCTCGATCGCGCTGGCGCAGCGCCGCTCGTTCCCTGAGCTTCACCGTCGCGCGAGGCTTGCGACCCAGGTCGGCCAGCGTGCGGCGGATCGCGAGATTGTCCGGCGCAAGCTCACAGGCACGTTCGAGATAAACCACGGCGGTTGCGATACGCCCGCTGCCGGCGGCGGCGCGGCCGAGCTCGTGCAGGACCTGGGGATTGTCGCCGCCCACCTCGCGCGCTTTGCACAAGGCGGCGAGCGCGCCCGAGTAGTCTTCGCGCTCCGTGAGCATCGCGCCCATCCCGTAAAGCGCAGTGACGTTGAGCGGATCGAGGGCGAGGGCTTCCTTGAAGCTGGCGATGGCGTTGCGCGAAGCGCCCTGACGCCTGAGGGCCGCGCCCGCTTCGGCCATGCGCGCGGCCTCCGCGATGAAACGGCGCTCGCCGATGCGAACCTCGATTCGATCGCCTCCGACCTCCGCCCGCACGACCCGCACGCGCGGACCGAGATATTCGCGCAGACAACGAAGGATGGCGTCGTGGTCACCCGATTCGGCTTCGAAAAAGATCGATCCCAACGCGTCGCCGATGTGATCCTCGCGGCGGATGACGATCGTCGCATCCGCGGGGCGCGAGCGCCCGGCGCGCCGCGCTTCGTTGTGAGAGCCGGCTGGGGACACGTCAGACTCGTTCATCGGGGTCGAACAGCTTGCGGTATTCGTCGAGCGCGAACCGATCGGTCATCCCGGCGATATAGTCGGCGACCACGCGGGCGAGCGGCTCGCCGTCGACTTCGATGCGGCGCAGCACGTGCTCGGGCATCTGCCGCGGCTCGCCCATGTAGGCTTCGAACAGCCGCTCGAGCACACGGCCCGCCTTGCCGGTCATCCTGCTGACCCGGTAATGACGGTACAGCCGCTCGCGCATGAGCTGCTTCAGCTCATCCACCATCGGCGCCATCGCCGGGCTGAACCTGGCCAGCGCGCGTTCGGCGCCGCGCACGTCGTCCACGCTGCGGATCGCGCTGCGTTCGAGTTCGGCATCGATGTTGCCGACCAGATCGGTAACCATCGCATCGATCATCCGGATCACGGTCTGGTAGCGTGCGACGCCGGCCGCCGCCTGCGGGCTGGCGTCGCGCGCAGCCGCGGCCGCCTGGCGGTAGAGCCGCACGCCCTCGAGTTCGTCGGTTGTCAGCATGCCGGCCTTGAGTCCGTCGTCAACGTCATGCGTCAGGTAGGCGATTTCATCGGCGAGATCGACGATCTGCGCCTCCAGGCAGGGATAGAGCGCGGGATCGAATTCCTGCGCCGCCGGCCGATGCTGGAAATCGGAATGCTTGACGATGCCCTCGCGCACCTCGAAGGTCAGATTGAGGCCGCGAAAGCCGTGATAGCGGACTTCGATCCAATCCACCGTGCGCAGGCTTTGCGCGTTATGGTCGAAGCCGCCATGGGGCCGCATCAGCGCGCTCAGCGCCCGTTCGCCGGCGTGTCCGAATGGTGTATGCCCGAGATCGTGCGCGAGCGCGACCGCCTCGGCCAGCTCCGAGTTGAGGCCGAGCGCGCGCGCGATGGTGCGCGCGATCTGCGCCGCCTCGACCGTGTGCGTCAGCCGCGTGCGATAGTAATCGCCCTCGTGGTTGACGAAGACCTGGGTCTTGTACTCGAGGCGGCGAAAGGCGGCGGAATGAACGATGCGATCGCGGTCGCGCTGAAACGCGGTGCGCATCGGATGCGCCGGTTCGGCAAACCGGCGCCCGCGGCTCATCCGCGAGAGCATCGCATAGGGCGCGAGGATACGCGCCTCCAGCTCTTCAAGTTCCTCCCGAGTCCGCAGCATCGCGCAGCACAGCCGCCCACACAGGCGCAGGAGAGATCCTATCAGGTCCGCAGCGCCGCGCCGCCATGACGATGCGATCGGCTGTCAACAGCGGACCTCGTCCACGCGAGGTCCCGGGCACCGGAGCGTATTCCTCCCGCTCGCCCCCGCCGCATATAATCGGGGCGCCTGGATACGCGCTGAGGCCCTGGAGGGGAATGCGGACGATGCGGCGATGGATCGGGCGGGTAACGGCGGCGTGCGCCATCGCGGCGCTGGCAGGATGCGCCTCGCGTCAGGCGCCCGCCGAGGTGCCGGCGCCGCCGGGCGCGCCCGTTGCCGGCGCGCTGCGTTCGGTGATCGGCAAGGCGTCGTGGTACGGACCGGGCTTCGATGGGCGACGCACCGCAACCGGCGAAATTTACGATCAACGGCAGATGACCGCCGCGTCGAGTATTTTCCCCCTGGGTGCGCGCGTTATCGTGACCGACCTCGCAAGCGAACGCGCGGTCGAGGTGCGCATCAACGATCGCGGGCCGTTTAAAAAGGGGCGCAAGATCGATTTGTCCTACGCCGCGGCGCGGGCTCTCGGGATGGTCGCGCCGGGCACCGCGCTGGTGCGGATGGACCTGGTGGCGACCCCGGCGATCGATCCCGCGGGTGAGCCGCAGTACTTCGTCCAGGCGGGGTCCTATGCCGATGAGCGCAATGCCGAGAGAATACGCCTGCGCCTCGCCGCCCATTACTCCGACGTCACGCTGAACGAGCTTGATACGGATGGCAGGCGCTATTACCGTGTGCGGATGGGTGGGTTCGCGACTCGCGAGCAGGCCCAGGCGCGGGCGGCCGCAACCGCACGCTTCGGACTGCCGGTGATAATCGTCAGCGAATGAAACCGCTCATCCGTCGTCGCTCCCGCCGATTCAGGCTCTCGCTCCTCGTTGCAATCGTTCTCGCCGCCGCCGGCGTATCCCGCGCGCGCGCGCAGACCGACGACAAGCTCACCGCGGCGCAGGCGGCTGAGGTCGAGCGCGCGATCCAGGAGGTGCGCCAGCTCAAGCTCTCGCGCCAGGTGCCGGTCGTGGCGCGCGACAGCGAGCAGGCGGGCAAGCTGCTCCAGGCCGAACTGGAGAGCGAATACACGCCGGAAATGATCGATACTGACGGCCGTGCCGGCGCGCTCGTCGGCCTTTATCCGCCCGGCATCAATCTCAAGGCCGCCAACATGAGCCTGCTCGAGAGCCAGGTGATTGCGTTCTATGACTTCAGAAAAAAAACCATGGTGATCGTGAGCGGAGCGATCGATCGCGAGTTTCCCGGCCAGCCGCCCGAAATTCAAACCCGTCTGAACAAGATGATCCTGGCGCACGAATTCACCCACGCGCTGCAGGATCAGAATTTCGACTTCGGCGCGCGCGACGAGGCGCTCAAGAGCGATGGCGACCGCGCGCTCGCACTGCACGCGGTGGCCGAGGGTGACGCCACCATCGCCGGTTACGCCTGCATGCTCGGCCACATGGACTCGGTCATCCTGGGCGCGCTCATCGGCAATCTCACCAGCTTCTCGCAGACCTTCACCGGCGCCGCCGCCGGCGTACCGCGCGGCGTGGCCGAGCCGCTGATCTTTCAATACACCGACGGCGTCAAGTTCGTCGCCCAGGCGTACCAGCGCGGCGGCTGGAAGGGCGTCGACCGCCTCTATGCGAATCCGCCGCAATCCACGCAGCAGATCATCGATCCCGCGCTTTATTTCGACCATCCGCTGCTGCCCGACAAGGTCACCGTCTCGGGCTACCAGGCGCGCATGAGCGGCTGGCACAAGTCGGACGAGGATACGCTGGGCGAACTCGGCCTGCGCATCATCCTTGAAAATACGCGCGGCCCGAACTCGCCGGACCTGGCGCTGGCGGCCAAATGGGCGGGCGATCGGATCGTGATGCTGCGCAAGGACAGCGCCGTGAGCGTCGTCTGGCTGCTGGCCTTGCGCGACGCCGACTCGGCGGCGCAATTCGCCGTGCTCTATCGCAGGATTCTCGAGCGCATGCACGGCCCGCCGACGGCGCATCGCGTCGAGGTCAAAGGCCGCGCGGTGATGATCGCGGTCGGCGAAACCGCGACGCGCTTCGACCGGCTCGCACCCGCGGTGTGGAAGGCGAGCACCATCGCCGCGCCGCCGCCGGCGATCGCTCCGGGGGCACCGTCTCTGCATGCCGAGTTGCCACTCGGACCGGACGCTGCGCGCACTCGAACGGCTGCGCTCGCGCGGCGCGCGGTGACGCGCTGATGCGCTTGCGGCTGACCGGGCGCCTGCTCCTTACAGCCGCGATCGCGGCGATTGCGCTCGACGGATGCGCCTACGGGCTTGTAAGCGGCCGGCAGGTCGACCTTCAGCGCGCCGGCCGCATTAACAGCGACGTCCAGGAGCTGCGCGAGCACTACTTCAAGACCGAAGTGCCGATCGTCGTGATGGATCGCGCGCAGGCGCAGCTGGCGATGACGCGCGTGGTGACCGGCCGTCGCGACAGTCTCGCCTTCAAGCGCGCCGAAACGGTCGGCGTCCTGACCGGTCTCTATCCGCCCGGCACCGACCTCCAGTCTCAGACGATCGAGACCCTGAGCGGTCAGGCCCTGGGATTTTACGATCCCGAAAATCGACGGCTCGTTCTACTCGGCCCACAGCCGCGCCCGAGCCTGTGGTCCAGGATCAAGGCCTTCTTCGGCGGCCACGATACGCGGCAGGAAGCCGTCGTCGCGCGCGAACTGACGCACGCCCTGCAGGATCAGTACTTCGACTACAGCAACGCGCTGAACCGAATCTCGGACAACGAGGATCGTCTGCTCGCGTTCCGGGCCGTGGTCGAGGGCGACGCGATGCTGGTCGCGTACGGCTATACCGCCGGAATCATCGACGGCGAAACGGTGCGCGAGCTGCTCGCGAATGTTGATGCGCTGAAGCCGTTCGCTTTCGAAGCGGCCGCAGCTCCCGAAGCGCTGCGCGATTCGCTCGCGTTCGAGTACAGGGAGGGAACGCGCTTCGTCTGCGAAACGTACCTGCGCGGTGGGTGGAGCGCGGTCAACATGCTCTACCGCAACCCGCCGCGATCGACGCGCGAAGTGCTCGAGCCGGCCTTGTATTTCAGCCATGCCGCGCCACCGGTAACAATCGTTCCCGCCGGATGGCAACAGGTGCTGGCCGGATGGCGCGAAGTGGGCGAGGACACCTACGGCGAGCTGCTCCTGCGCGCGATCCTGGCACGCAACGGGAGCGCCCAGGCCGCCGAGCTGGCGCGGGCATGGCGCGGCGATCGCATCGCGGCGCTGCAGGGCGCTGGGCAGACCACGGTGGTCTGGATCGTCGTGACCAGCGACGCGGCGAGCGCGACCGCGCTCGCCGGCGCTTATGAGCCCATCCTGGCGCGCAACGCGCCCGCGCCCCATCACGTCGAACACCGGGGCGCCGCAGTCCTCGCGCTCATCGGTCCCGGCGCGCTGGAATGGCGCGCGCTGGCGCCCAGCATCTGGCGCGCGAGCGCAATCGGCGCCGGCCCATACCCGTCAGCCGGCTGAACCGGCGCGCCTGCGCTCAGCGCGGCTCGCCGCTCACACCCAGCATGCCCGCCGCTTTCGCGATCAGTTGGCGCTCGCTCTCGTGCGTGGCGCACGATCGCGCTTGCCCCAGGCTCATCCAGGCGACCTCGTCGATTTCGGAATCATGCGCCGCGGGATCGCCGCCGGCGTGTTCCATCAGAAAAAAGTGGACGCGCTTGAAGATGCGGGTGAGCACCGCGCCGCCGCGCTCGCGCGCCGAATAGACGTAAGAAATCTCACCTAACGGTTGAAGTTCTCCCACGGTCAGCCCGCTCTCTTCCCGCACCTCGCGCCGCGCCGCAGCCTCCACTGTCTCCCCGGGCTCCACATGACCCTTGGGCAGAACCCAGCTCTTGCGCCCCGCCGGCCTCACCAGCACCACGCTCACCGAACCGTCGTTCTCGCGCCGCCAGGTAAGGCCGCCGGCCGAGACCTCGCGGCGACGCTGCAGCTTCGGCTTTTCACCCTGACCTCGCGTCTTCTTCGAACTCGTCCGCCGCATCCCTTCAGCCTACATCGCCGAGGCTGAAGCCGAAATCCAGCATGCGCAGCAGGGCCGCGCGCGCCCCGGCCGACTCCGGCCGCTCCAGCGACGGATCCAGCCTGAGCCATTCCTCGGCCATCGCCCGCGCCCGCTCGATGAGTCGCGTGTCGCGGATGAAGTCGGCGAAGCGCAGCGGCAGCGCTCCGCTTTGCCGCGCGCCGAGCAGGTCACCCGGACCGCGGAGCTCGAGGTCGGCGCGCGCCACTTCGGCGCCGTTCGTCGCGCGCGCCAGCACCTCCAGACGCGCGCGCGCGCCGTTGTCGCGCGACATCACCAGGCAGCAGCGCGAGCGCGCGGCGCCGCGGCCGACCCTGCCCCGCAATTGATGAAGCTGCGCGAGCCCGTAGCGCTCCGCGGCCAGCACCGCGATCGCGCTCGCCTCGGGCACGTCGATGCCGACTTCGACCACGGTCGTCGCAACCAGCAGATCGATCTCGCCGTCGCGAAAGGCGCGCATCGTGCGCTCCTTTTCCGCCGAGCGCATCCTGCCGTGCAGCGTGCCGATTCTGAAAGAGCTCAGCGGCCCGGCGCTCAAACGCCTGGCGGTAGCCGCGACCGAAAGCCGTGCGTCCTCGTCCTCTTCGGCGTCGATCACGGGAACGATATAGTAGGCGCGACGCCCGGCTTCGAGTTCGGCCCCGAGCAGCGCATCGACCTGTGCAAGCTGCGCCTCCGTAAACAGCTCGGTCGCCACCGCCGCTCTGCCCGGCGGCATCTCGTCGAGTATCGAGACCTCCAGGTTGGCAAGCACCGTGAGCGCAAGGCTGCGCGGGATCGGCGTCGCCGTCATCAGCAGCCCGTGCGCACGCGGCCCGAGTGCCTTGAGCCGCGCACGATCGAACACGCCGAAGCGATGCTGCTCGTCGATGACGGCGAGCCCCAGGCGTTTGAAAGCGACGCCTTCCTGGATCAGCGCGTGCGTGCCGAACACAATCGGAATCGCTCCCGACGCGAGCAGCCGGAGCATCCGCGCGCGCTCGGCGGATGGAGTTTTGCCGAGGATCAGCGCCGCCGGCACGCCAAGCGCGCCGCATAGGGCCATGAAGCTCCGATGGTGCTGCTCGGCGAGCAGTTCCGTCGGCGCCATCACCGCGACCTGCCATCCCGACTCCGCCGCCCGCAGCGCCGCCCACAGCGCTACGAGCGTCTTGCCGCTGCCAACGTCGCCCATCAGCAGGCGGTTCATCGGATGCGGCCGTCCCAGATCGGCGCCGATTTCCTCGATCGCGCGAAGCTGAGCGGCGGTCGGCGCGAACGGCAGCGACTGAAGGAACCGCATGGTCAGCGCAGGCGCCGCGTCGATCCGCGCTCCCGCGCGGCGCATCGCGCGCATCCGGTCGATCCCCATCGCAAGCTGGAACGCGAACATCTCATCGAAGGCGAGTGCGTAATGCGCGTCGCTGGTTCCGTGCTCGAGTTTCGCCGCGTCCGCATCGGACGGCGGCTGATGCAGGATGCGCAGCGCCTCAGCCGGAGCCATCACGCCGGCCGCCGCGCGCAGTCGCGACGGGAGCGCGCCGTCGATGCGATTTCCCAGCGCCCCCAGCGCGCGCGCGACCAGGCCGGCATAGACGCGCTGGCCGACCTCGCGCGGCACTCCGTAGAGCGGACGGATCGGCGGCGGAGCGCCCGCGTCCAGCGAATAAACCTCCGGATGAACAATCTCGAGGCCGCCATCCGCCTGATTAACCCTGCCGTGCATCAGGACGCGTTCGCCGGCCGGCATCCGCCCCTTCATGTAGGCCGGCAGATTGAACCACACCACGCGGACGCGGGCGCCGCCCTCGCCTTCGAGCCATCCGGTCGCCATCCGCCGGCCCCATCGCCCTCCGCGCATCGGTCGTTCCTTGAAGCCGACCAGGCGGCCCTCGACCACGGCCGGCGCGCCCGGCTTGAGTTGCGCAAGCGGCGTACGCGCGCGCCAATCCTGGTAATGCAGCGGCAGATTGAAAAGCAGATCGCCGAGGGTCGCGATGCCCCGCTCGGCGAGCGCCGCGGCGCGCTTGGGACCGACGCCGGCAAGCGACGCTAGCGGTGTATTCACCTCGAGCGGCATCGCGCGAGATTGGCTGGGGCGCGCGTGCGCGGGAGCGCTTTACGCGCGGCCCGAAGGCATGCGCTGCGCCGCGCCGTTCGCCGGATGGTAGTCCTGCAGGGCGCGGACCTCGATGCCCTCGCGCTTGAGCGCCGCGATTCCTTCGACCGCCGCCTGCGCCCCCGCCATCGTGGTGCAGAACGGCAGCCGCATTTCGAGCGCCGAGCGCCGGATCGAAAACGAATCCGCGGTGCCCGAGGTGTCCGGCGTGTTGATGACCATCGCGATGCGCCCGGCGCGTATCGAATCGACCACGTGCGGCGAGCCCTGTCCCACCTTGTTGACGGTCGCGCACTCCAGTCCGAGCCCGCGGATGTGGCGGGCCGTGCCGCCGGTCGCGACCAGCTCAAAACCCATGGACGCCAGGCCGCGCGCGATCGGTTCCAGCAGCGCCTTGTCTTCGTCGCGCACGCTGATGAAGATCGCGCCCTGCGTCGGCAGGTCGGTGGACGCGGCGAGTTCCGCCTTCGCGAACGCCATCGCAAAGGTGCGATCGATGCCCATCACTTCGCCGGTCGATTTCATCTCCGGGCCTAGGATTGTGTCCACTCCGGGAAAGCGCACGAATGGAAATACCGATTCCTTGACCGAAACGTGTGCCGGCACTCGTTCGACGGTGAAGCCCAGCTCGCCGAGCTTTTTTCCCGCCATCACCAGCGCCGCCAGCTTGGCCAGCGGCACGCCGATCGCCTTGCTGACGAACGGGATGGTGCGCGAGGCGCGCGGATTGACCTCGAGGATGTAAACCTCGTCCCGGAAGATCGCGAACTGCACGTTGATCAGGCCGATCACGCCGAGTTCGCGCGCCAGCATCCGCGTCTGCCGCATCAGTTCTTCCTGCATCGCGGAGCTGAGCGTGCGCGGCGGCAGCGCACAGGCGCTGTCGCCGGAATGGATCCCGGCATGCTCGACGTGCTCCATCACGCCGCCGATGACCACCGTTTCGCCGTCCGCGATCGCGTCGACGTCGACCTCGATCGCGCCCTGAAGATAGCGATCGACCAGCAGCGGACGCTGCTCCGAGGCGCGCAGCGCCTGCTCAACGTAGCGGCGCAACCCGGACTCGTCCGCGATCACCTCCATCGCGCGGCCGCCCAGCACGTATGACGGTCGAATCAGCACCGGGTAGCCGATTTCAGCCGCGCCGCGCACCGCCTCAGTCAGCCCGCGCGTGAGCACGCCGCGCGGCTGCTTGAGCCCGAGCTTTTCGACCAGCGCGTTGAAGCGCTCGCGATCCTCGGCGCGGTCGATCGCGTCGGGCGACGTGCCGAGGATCGGCACCCCCGCGCGTGCGAGCGGCACCGCGAGCTTGAGCGGCGTCTGCCCGCCGAACTGGACGATCACGCCGCGCGGACGTTCGCGCTCGGCGATCGCGATCACGTCCTCGAAGGTCAACGGTTCGAAATAGAGGCGATCCGAGATGTCGTAGTCGGTCGAAACCGTCTCGGGGTTGCAATTGACCATGATGGTCTCGAAGCCGGCCGCCTTAAGCGCCAGGCTCGCATGCACGCAGCAGTAGTCGAACTCGATTCCCTGGCCGATCCGGTTCGGTCCGCCGCCCAGGATCATGATTTTCGGCCGCTCGTCGGGCGGCGCTTCATCTTCGCCTTCGTAGGTCGAGTAGAGGTAGGGCGTGAAGGCCTGGAATTCGGCGCCGCAGGTGTCGACGGTCTTGAATACCGGAGCGATTGCAGCCGCGCGCCGCTGACTCGCGATCGCAGGCTCGTCGACGCCGCGGAGCTCGGCGATTCGACGATCGGAAAAGCCGTCCTGCTTCGCCTCGCGCAGCAGCGCAGGGTCCAGCGGAGCGCTCTGGATCCGCCGCTCACTCTCGACGATCTCGGCAATCGCGTCGATGAACCACGGGTCGATTCCGGTCAGGCGATGGATTTCGTCGCGCGCGATGCCCAGTCGGATCGCGTCGGCCAGGTAATACAGCCGGTGGCTGTTGGGCAACGAGAGATTCGCGCGCACCGTGGCGAGCGCCGCCTGCGCGCGCACGCCCGCGACCCGGCTCTCGAAGCCCCACGATCCGATCTCGAGCGAGCGCAGGGCCTTGTGCAGCGATTCCTTGAAGGTGCGGCCAATCGCCATCGCCTCGCCCACCGACTTCATCTGCGGCCCGAGTTCGTCGGCCGCGCCGCGGAACTTCTCGAACGCGAAGCGCGGAATCTTCGTGACCACGTAATCGATCGTGGGTTCGAAGCACGCGGGCGTCATGCGCGTGATGTCGTTGGCGATCTCGTCGAGCCGGTAGCCGACCGCCAGGCGCGCGGCGATCTTGGCGATCGGAAAGCCGGTCGCCTTGGACGCCAGCGCGGAGCTGCGCGAGACGCGCGGATTCATCTCGATCACGACCATGCGTCCGCTGCGCGGATCGATCGCGAACTGGATATTCGACCCGCCGGTATCGACGCCGATCTCGCGGATGATGCGTAGCGCCGCGTCGCGCATGATCTGGTATTCCTTGTCGGTAAGCGTCTGCGCCGGCGCCACTGTGATCGAGTCGCCCGTGTGCACACCCATCGGGTCGAGGTTCTCGATCGAGCACACGATCACGACGTTGTCCGCCGAGTCGCGCATCACTTCGAGCTCGAATTCCTTCCAGCCCTCGACCGATTGCTCGATCAGCACCTCGCGATTGGGCGACATCTCGAGGCCCCATGCGACTTTGGCGCGGAACTCGGCGGGATCGCGCGCGATCGAACCGCCCGTGCCGCCCAGCGTGCGCGAGGGGCGGATGATGAGCGGCAGGCCGAGGCGCTCGCGGATCGCCTCGGCCTCGACGCGCGAATGCGCAACGCCCGAGGCGGGCACCTCGAGCCCGATCGCGATCATCGCCTGCTTGAACAGGTCGCGGTCCTCGGCCTTCTTGATCGCCGCGAGCTTCGCGCCGATAAGCTCGACGCCGTAGCGCTCGAGCACGCCGCTTTCCGCAAGCTCGATCGCCAGGTTGAGCGCGGTCTGCCCGCCCACCGTCGGCAGCAGAGCGTCGGGGCGCTCGCGCGCGATTATGCGCTCGAGTGCCGCCGGCGTCATCGGCTCGATGTAAGTGCGGTGGGCGAGTTCCGGGTCGGTCATGATGGTGGCCGGGTTCGAGTTGACCAGGATGAGCCGCAGGCCTTCCTCGCGCAGCGCCTTGAGCGCCTGCGTCCCCGAGTAATCGAACTCGCATGCCTGTCCGATCACGATCGGCCCGGAGCCGATCAGCAGCACCGATTTGAGATTCTTGCGCAGCGGCATCAGCGGTTCACGTCCGTCTCTGTCATCGCTCGCCGTCCGCGGTCCGGCGCTCCTTCTGTTCCTCGGCCGCGACGCGTTCGAGCGCGTCCGCGCCCGAACGCGGAAACTCCTCGACCAGGCGGCGAAAGCGCGCAAACAGGTAGCCCGCGTCGTGCGGCCCCGGCGAGGCTTCCGGATGGTACTGCACCGAGAAGAACGGCACGCCCATGCCGCGCAGTCCCTCGACCGTCTTGTCGTTGAGATTGAGGTGCGACAGTTCCGCGCGCCCCGCGAGCGAGTCGGCGTCCACCGCGAACCCGTGGTTCTGCGAGGTGATTTCGACCTTGCGCGTGCGCAAATCCATAACCGGATGATTCGCGCCGTGATGGCCGAAGCCGAGCTTGTAGGTCTTCCCGCCTAGCGCGAGCCCGAGAATCTGATGGCCAAGGCAGATGCCGAAGACCGGCTTGCGGCCGATTACCCCGCGCACCGCCTGATGCGCGTACGGCAGCGCCGCCGGATCCGCCGGCCCGTTGGAAAGAAACACCCCGTCGGGGTTGGACGCGAGGATCTGCTCGGCGTTCGCGGTCGCCGGCACCACCCGCACGCGGAAGCCGCCGGCGACGAGCCGGTGCAGGATGTTGCGCTTGATCCCGTAGTCAACCGCGACAATCAAGGGCGCGTCGCGCAATTCCTGTCGCGACGGCTTTCGGAACCCCGTACCGAGCTCCCATTCGCCGAGCTCCCAATCGTAGGGCGCTGTGCACGTCACCTCTCTGACGAGATCGCGTCCGACCAGTCCCGGCGAGGCCTTGGCGCGCGCGACCAGCGCGGCCGCATCGAGCGTGACGCTGGACAGCACCGCCTCCTGCGCGCCGTGCTCGCGGATGTGCCGCACCAGCGCGCGCGTGTCGATGCCTTCGATTCCGGGCACGCCGGCGCGCTCCAGGTAATCGCCCAAAGCCATTTCCGAGCGCCAGTTCGAGGGCTGCGGGCGATAGTCGCGGACCACGAAGCCTTCGAGGTGAAGGCCGCTCGACTCGGCATCCTCGGCGTTGATTCCGACATTGCCGATCTCGGGATAGGTCATGCAGACGATCTGTCCCTTGTACGACGGATCGGTGAGGACTTCCTGGTAGCCGGTCATCGCGGTGTTGAAGACGACCTCGCCCACGCGCTCGCCGATCGCGCCGAAGGCGCGGCCGCGGAACACGCGTCCGTCCGCCAGCGCCAGTATCGCTTCGCGCCGCCCGCTCAAGCTGAGGCACCCGTCCGGCCGTCGTAGACGATGTCGCCCGCGACGATGGTCACGATCGCTTTGCCCTTCAAGCGTCGCCCGGCAAACGGGCTGTTACGGCTTTTTGAAATGAATTTTGTCGGGTCCACCGTCCATTCCATATCCGGATCGATAACCGTCACATCCGCGCGCATTCCTTCCTCAAGCGTCCCGCTGCCCTCCAGGCGCAGAAGCTGCGCCCCGCCGAGCGACATGAGTTCGACCATCCGCGCCGCGCTGATAACGCCGCGATGCACCAGCTCGAGCGCGAGGCCGAGTGCGGTCTCGAGTCCGACCACGCCGTTGGCCGCCTCCGTCAGCGCCTCGCCCGCATCTTCGGCGAGCCGCGGACAATCGCGATCGCGGCTGAAGATCCCGGCCAGCCGCTCCATTCGCTTGGAACCGGAATCGTGCGGCGCGTGATCGGTAGCAATCATATTTATCGTGCCGTCGGCGATCGCCGCCAGCACCGCAGCCACGTCGCGTTGCGAACGAAGCGGCGGCGCCATCTTCGCGTCCGGCCCAAAGCGCAGCACCGCACGCTCGTCGAGCGCGAAATGATGCGGTGTCGCCTCGCAGGTGACCTGCGCGCCGCGCTTGCGCGCGGCACGGATGAGGTCCAGCGATTCGGCGGTGGACACGTGCGCGACATGCACCGGCGCGCCCGCGCCTATCGCCAGCGCCAGGTCGCGCCGCACGCGCTCGATCTCGGCCGCGGCGGGAATGCCGGCGACCCCGAGCCGCTTCGACACTTCGCCGGCGTTGACTGCGCCCCGCGCCGTCAGCGCGCGATCCTCCTCGTGCAGCGAGATGACGAAGCCGAGCCGGCCGGTCTGCTCCATCGCCGCGCGCAGCACGGCCTGGTCGTCGATCGGAATGCCGTCGTCCGAGAACAGCCGCGCGCCGGCCTCGATCATCGCGGCGAAGTCCACCGTGGCGCGCCCGCCCAGTCCGCGCGTGACCGCCGAAACCGGCACCAGTCGCGCCGCGCGAACCCCGGCAGCGGCTGCGAGCATGTAGCGCGTCACTTCAGGCGTGTCGTTCACCGGCGCCGTGTTGGCCATCGCCGCCACCGCGGTGAAGCCGCCGGCAGCCGCCGCGCGAAGCCCGGTCGCGATCGTCTCCTTCTCGGGAAAGCCCGGGTCGCGCAGATGCACGTGCGGATCGACCAGCCCGGGCACGACCCAGCATCCGGTCGCGTCGATCGGCGTCGCATCCGCCGGCCCTTGCGCGGGATGACGCGCCGCGACCGCTTCGATCGCGCCGCCCCCGATGAGCACGTCGCACACTTCGTCAACGGCGCGCGCCGGATCGATCAGCCGGCCGCCGCGCAGCAGGATACGGCTCATCCGGCGCTCTCCCCCTCCCGCAGCGATTCGACCATCGAATACACGACCACCCGGTCCTGGCCCCGCGTGCGCGCGGCCGGCGCGCTCTCGGGCGGGGCGAGCCGCACCTGCACGCGCTCGGCGCGCGCGGTCGGGATATTCTTGCCGACGTAATTGGGCCGGATCGGCACGGCGCGATGGCCGCGGTCAATCAGCACCGCCAGCCTGACCGCGGCCGGCCGGCCGCGCTGCCAGAGCGCGGTCATCGCGCGCTGCACCGTCCATCCGCTGTTGATCACGTCGTCGACCAGCACGATCGTGCGATCCTCGACCTCGAGCGGACCGCCGCCGTCGAGCGCATGGAACGCGGCCTCGCCGCCGAACACGTCCAGCGCGACGCACGGCGGCCGCACGTGCGCGTCGGCCTCCAGCAGGTCGCGCAGGCGCATCGCCAGCAGCGCGCCATGGCTCACCACGCCGACCAGTGTAACCGCGGCGAGATCGGGCAGGTCCGCGACCAGTTGCCCGGCCAGCGCCCGGCACGCCGCCGCGACCTCTTCGGCGTTCATGATCTCGCGCTGCGGCCCGCGACGGTAAGGTTCGTAGCCGCTTTCTTCGGCCTGCTTGACGCTCTCGAATACAGCGAGCGATCCCTCCTCGATCCAGCGCCGCACGTATCCGTAGAGGTTGCGATCGAAGCGATAGTAACGCCGCGTGCGCGCGTTGCCGACGAACTCGATCCTGAGTTCGCGTTCGCAGAACTCGCAAGTCAGCGCCAGCGCGGCGGCGTCGCCCGCGCGGCCGAGGCGAAAGCGCGGCGCCAGGTAGGCGCCCTCGTGGCGGCTGATGCATCCCGAATTCTGACAACGCGGTCCGGGATGCGCCTTGAAGCGAATCGCGAGCGCCGGCGCGGCCGCGCGCGCCCGCGCGACGCCGTCCTGCTCCAGCAGCCACGCGATCAGCGCCATCCGCACCGGCACGCCGGCCGCGGCCTGCTCGAAGTACACGGCGCGCGGGTCGGTGTCCAGTTCATAGGCCAGCTCGTCGGTGCGCGGCAGCGGATGCATCACCACGGCGGCCTGGGTGCGGCTGGTCTTGAGCGCGCGCGCGTCGAAATGACCGTAAGCGCCGGCCCCGGCCGGCCGGTCTTCCATGCGCTCGCGCTGCAGACGGGTGAGGTAAAACGCGTCGAGCGCGGCCGGCGGCGCAGCCGCCGGAGGCACGTTCTCGGCCTGCACCCCCGAGGTGAAAAGCGCCATCTGATGGGGCGCGCTGGGGGTCAGGTAAAGCGCGTCGATGCCGCCCGCCAGCGAGCGCAATTCTTCCATCGTGACCGTCGACAGCGCGTAGCGCCGCTCGGCGGCGACCCGCTCGAGCACGTACTCGGGCACGCTCATCCCGTTGTACGGCACGGCCAGGATATTCGCGCCGAAGCGCGCCAGCGCGTAGATCAGCGAATGCACCGTGCGGCCGAATTTGAGATCGCCGCAGATCGCCACCGTCAGCCCGTGCAGGCTGCCCTTCTTGCGCCGCAGCACGTAGAGATCGCACAGCGTCTGCGTGGGATGCTCGCGGCTGCCGTCGCCCGCGTTGATCACCGGGCACGACGCGTACTCGGCCGCGACGCGCGCCGCGCCGTCGCGCGGATGGCGCACCACGATCAGGTCGGCGTAGGCGCCGACCACGCGCACGGTGTCGGCCAGCGTCTCGCCCTTGGCGGCGGAGGACGCATGCATGTCGGCGGAGCTGATGACCGCGCCGCCCAACCGATGCATCGCCGACTCGAAACTCAAGCGCGTGCGCGTCGAGGGCTCGTAGAACAGCGTGGCCATGATCAGGCCGCGCGCCAGCTCCTGGGTCTCGCCCCGTTCGAGAATGGCGGCGAATGAATCGGCAAGCTCGAAAATGCGCTCGATTTCGCCGGTGGCCAAATCCTCGATCGAGACGATGTCGTTTTTGCCCAGTCGCGCCATCGCCTTCACGCCGTCGGCGACCTTTTGCCGCCGCCGATCACCACTTCGTCCACGCCGTCCACCTCGGCCAGCCGCACATACACGCGCTGATCGCGCGGCGCGTCGATATTGCGCCCGACGTAATCGGCGCGGATCGGCAATTCGCGCTCGCCGCGATCCACCAGCACCGCGAGCTGAACCGCCTCCGGATGACCCAGGTCGGCCAGCGCGTCCAGCGCCGCGCGCACGGTCCGGCCGGTATAGAGCACGTCGTCAACCAGCACCACGCGCACACCGTCGAGCGCGAACGGTATCTCGCGGCCGAGCAGCCGCGGGTCGCCCGGCGCACCGCGTCCGTCGTCGCGATACGAGGAGATGTCGAGCGTGCCGACCGGAATCGCCGGCTTGCCCGCCTCCTCCAGCGCCGCGGCCAGCCGCGCCGCCAGGTGCGCGCCGCGGCGCACCACGCCGATCAGCGCGACGTTGGCCGCGCCGTCGTTGCGTTCCAGAATCTCGTGCGCGATTCGCTTGACCGAGCGCGCAATAGCGGCGGCGTCGAGCGCCTGGCGCGGCTTGAAATTGCCGTGCGCGCTCATCGGCACGGAGCCATGCCGCCATGGCGATGGTCGCACGGCCGACCCGCAAGCCGCGGATAAAAAAGGATCCGCCTGCACGCGCAGCCGGATCCTGAAATACGCAATCTCATCTGTTCCACCCTTTCCACCCTCGCCGGGGCGGATTAAAGGCTGACTTTCATTTTCCGGCGCCGGCCCGGCATGGTCAAGAACCGGGCTTCGTATGGATCATGCCTGACGCCGGGAGAAGCTGTTGATAACTCGAAGTCCTGTCGATAAACAGTGCGCCGGCTTCGCGCCTTGCCCTCCCTGGGGCGCCTTTGCCTCAGCCGGCCTTGCGCCCGCCGCGCTCCAGCTTGCGTACGCGCTGCTCCTGGTCGCGGCTTTGAATCGTGATGCGGTCGTCGAAGCGCTCGAACTTGCGCGTCAACTCCGCGACCGCCTTGTTGGTATGCTTGAGCTCGGCTGACAGTTTCTTGGTGACGCCTTCGGCGGCGGCGACGACTTCGGCCTTGATCTGCGCCGCCGCGTCGCCCGGCACCTCGCGCGCGGGAGCGCGCCGCGCGTTGTCGGCGCGCAGGCTCTCGCGCAGACCGTCAATCTCCTGGCCGAGCTGGATACGGACGGCCTCGGCGCGGCGCGAGACCTCCTCGGAGAGCTGATCGCGCGCTTGCGCGGCGCGCACGCCCATCTCGTTCTGCAGCGCCATTTTGAGCGCGCCCAGCTGCTCGCGGAACTCGACCCGCGTGGCGCCGAGGGTTTCGCCCAGGCGCACGACTTCGGCGCCGATATCCGCGCGCACGCTCGCGATCGCGTCGCGATTCTCCGCGATCTGCTCGGAGAGAAACCGGATCTGCCGCCCCACCTCGGTGAACTGTCCGACGACTTCCTCGCGCAGCGCATCCAGCCGGCCGCCGAACCCGGAAACCGCTTCCAGCACCAGCTCGAAACGCGCTCCGAGCTGCTCGAGCAGCGCGCCTACCCGGTCATTGGATTCGTCCGACACTGGATCTAGCCCCCTCTCGCGCCGCTAATGGATCGCCTTGCCGAAACGACTCCAGCGAATGCCCAGGAACGATCCGTCGTCCGCGCTCCACGACCAATATATGAACATCGCGCGGCCTTCGACCTGGTCGAGCTTCACGAATCCCCAGAAGCGGCTGTCATAGCTGCGGTCGCGGTTGTCGCCCATCATGAAGAATTCGCCGGGCGGCACCGTCACCGGGCCGAAATTGTCGCGCGGCGAGTAGAGCGAGCGGTCGCCGGCGGGAATCTCGAAATGCGCGTGCGGATCGGGCATCGGCTGGCCGTTCAAGAACACCTTGCCATTTTTCACTTGCACCGTGTCGCCCGCAACTCCGATGACGCGTTTGATGAAGTCTTTGCTCTCGTCCTGTGGAAAAACGAATACCACCACGTCGCCGCGATGGACGGTGGCAAAATGCACAATGTAACGCCCGTAGGGAATCTCGCTCGCCAGCGGGGTCAGGCCGAAAAACGAATCCGGCACGCGCAGGCCGTAGCGGATTTTGTCGACCATGATGTGGTCGCCGATGTCCAGCGTCGGTTCCATCGACCCGGAAGGAATTTTGTAGGCCTGCACCAGGAAGGTGCGCAGCACCAGCGCAAGCACGAAGGCGATGACGATCGCTTCGGTCCATTCGCGCAGTTCCGAGCGCCCGGTGTCGCCGGCCTGCGGCGGCTGCGGCGCCGGCAGCGCCTCGCCCGGCGCATGCTTGCGCAGATTGGTCGAGGGTGAAGCCACAATGAAGCCCTACGCGCCGGCTTTGAGCAGGGCCAGAAACGCCTCCTGCGGAATTTCGACTCTGCCCACCTGCTTCATGCGCTTTTTGCCCTCTTTCTGCTTCTCCAGCAGCTTGCGCTTGCGGGTGATGTCGCCGCCGTAGCACTTGGCGGTCACGTTCTTGCGCAGCGCCTTGACACTTTCGCGCGCGATTATCTTGGCCCCGATCGAGGCCTGGATCGCAACCTCGAACATCTGCCGCGGGATGTGCTCGCGCATCTTTTCGCACAGCGCGCGCCCGCGCTCATAGGCGCGGTCGCGATGCACGATCACCGAGAGCGCGTCCACCACGTCTCCATTGATGCGCAAATCCAATTTAACCAGAGACTCCGGCCGGAAGTCCAGAAATTCATAGTCGAGCGAGGCGTAACCGCGGCTCACCGACTTCAGGCGATCGTAAAAGTCGAACACGACCTCGGCCAGCGGCATCTCGTAATGCAGCAGCGCGCGGCCGCGCCCGGCGAAGCGCAGGTCGCGCTGCACGCCGCGGCGCTCTTCGCACAGGCTCATCACCGCGCCCAGGTACTCCTGCGGCACATGGATCGAAGCCAGGATGAACGGCTCCTCGATCGCCTCGATCTCGGACTCGTCGGGCAGCCGCGACGGATTGTCCACCATCAGCAGCTCACCGTTGCTCCGACGCACGCGGTAGGCGACGGTGGGCGCGGTGATCACCAGATTCAGCCCGAACTCGCGCTCGAGCCGCTCCTGCGCGATCTCCATGTGCAGCAGGCCCAAAAATCCGGCGCGAAAGCCGAAGCCCAGCGCCTGCGAGGTTTCCGGTTCGAAGATCAGGCTCGCGTCGTTCAGCCTGAGCTTGTCGATCGCGTCGCGCAGCGCGCCGTACTGATTAGCCTCGGTCGGATAAAGCCCCGCGAACACCATCGGCTTGAGTTCCTTAAACCCCGCCAGCGGCGCGGCCGCGGGACGCTCGGCGTCGGTAACGGTGTCGCCGACGCGCATGTCGGCGACGGTCTTGATGTTGGCCGCGACCATTCCGACCTCGCCCGGCCCGAGCTCTTCGACTTCCACCTCGAAGGGGGTGAAATGAGCAAGCCGCATCACTTCGCCGGCCTTGCCGGTTCCCATCAGCAGCACCGGCATCCCGCGCCTGAGCCCGCCATCGAAGACGCGCACCAGTCCGATGGCGCCTTGATAGACATCGTACCAGCTGTCGAAGATGAGGGCGCGCGTCGGCGTATCCGGCGTCGCCCGCGGCGGCGGAATCTGCGCCACCACCGCCTCGAGCACCTCTTCGATTCCGACGCCCTCCTTGGCGCTGGTCAGGATCGCGTGCGCGGCGTCCAGCCCGATGATCTCCTCGATCTCCGCGCGCGTGCGCTCGACATCGGCCCCCGGCAGATCGATCTTGTTGATCACCGGCACGATTTCCAGGCCATGGTCGAGCGCCATGTAAACGTTGGCCAGCGTCTGCGCCTCGACTCCCTGGCTCGCGTCCACCACCAGCAGCGCGCCCTCGCACGCGGCGAGGCTGCGCGAAACCTCGTAGGCGAAATCGACGTGCCCCGGCGTGTCGATCAGATTGAGCACGTAGGTGCGGCCGTCGCGCGCCGCATAGTTGAGGCGCACCGAGCGCGCCTTGATCGTGATCCCGCGCTCGCGCTCGAGATCCATCGAGTCGAGAAACTGCTCCTTGAGTTCGCGCCGGCTGAGCGCGCCGGTACGCTCGAGCAGACGATCGGCCAGCGTGGACTTGCCGTGGTCGATATGCGCGATGATCGAGAAATTGCGGATGAGGGCCGGATCGGTCATGTGCTCAGCGATAACGACACGGCCGCCGTCATGGCGGCCGCCGCAGCCTTAAGCATAGCAGATTTGACTTAGCGCGCCGCGCGCTTGCGAAAAAACTCGAACGTCCTGGCCAATCCGCTCGACAGCTCCACTTCCGGACGCCATCCGAGCTCGCGCGCCGCGCGCTCGGGCAGGATGACCGAGCGGCGCTGCTCGCCGGGGCGCGCGGGTCCGAATTCCGGCGCGCGGCTGACGCCCGCGATGCGCGCCAGTGTCTCGTGAAGCTGCTTCACGCTGGTCTCGACGCCGGTGCCAATGTTGAAAGCGCCCGCGGCGGCGCTTTCGAGCGCGGCCAGGTTGGCCCGCACCACATCGTCGACGAATACATAGTCGCGGGTCTGGCCGCCGTCGCCGTATATCGTCGCCGGGCGTCCTTCGAGCATCCGCCCGCAGAAGATCGCCACCACGCCGGCTTCGCCATGCGGGTCCTGGCGCGGTCCATACACGTTGGCATAGCGCAGCGCGACATAATCGATTCCGTACTGCGCGCGATAGAAGAACAGGTACTTCTCCGTCGCCAGCTTGGCCACGCCGTAGGGGCTGACCGGCCGCAGTGGATGCTCCTCGTCGCACGGAAAACGCTCCTGCTCGCCGTAGATCGCGCCGCCGGTGGAAGAGAACACCACGCGCCGCAGCCCGTTGGCGCGCCCCGCCTCCATCAAATTGAGAAAGCCGACCAGGTTGACCTGGGCGTCGAAGGCCGGGTCGGCGACCGAACGCCGCACGTCCATCTGCGCCGCCAGGTGCACGAGCACCTCGGGCCGCTCACGCTCGATCGCCTTGCGCACGGCATCGGCGTCGCGCACATCAACCTCGTACCGGCGGGCGCCCGCGTTTACCTGTTCGCGCTTGCCCGCCGCAAGGTTGTCGATGACCGACACCTGATGAACGCCGCGCGCCACCAGCGCGTCCACCGTATGGGAGCCGATGAAGCCGGCGCCGCCGCTGACCAGCACTCGCATCCTGAAAGTCCTCCCGCCGCGCGTCAGATCGGCCGCCGGCCAATCGAGTAGTAGCGAAACTCAAGCGCTTTCATCAGCGCCGGATCGTACAGGTTGCGCCCGTCGAAGATGACGGGCGACTTGAGCGTGGTGCGAATGCGCTGAAAATTCGGATGCCGAAACTCGTTCCAGTCGGTGAGAATGATCAGCGCGTCGGCGCCCACCAGCGCGTCGTAGTTGTTCTCGTGGTAGGTGATGCGCTCGCCGAAGATGCGCCGCGCCGAGCCGAGCGCCTCGGGATCGTGCGCGCGCACGCGCGCCCCCGCCGCCAGCAGCTCCTCGATCACCGCGAGCGAAGGCGCCTCGCGCATGTCGTCGGTGCGCGGTTTGAAAGCGAGACCCCACACGGCAAAGGCGCGGCCGCTGAGGTCCTCGCCGAAGTGCTGCTTCACGCGCCTGGCGATGATGCGCTTCTGCTGCACGTTGACCTCGTCGGTCGCGCGCAGCAGCGCAAAGTCGAGATCGTGCTCGGCGGCGCTGTGGATCAGCGCCTGCACGTCCTTGGGAAAGCACGAGCCGCCGTAGCCTGCGCCGGGAAAGAGGAACTGCGAGCCGATGCGCCGGTCGGCGCCCATGCCGCGCCGCACGTCGGCGATTTCGGCGCCCACCGCTTCGCACAGATTCGCCATCTCGTTGATGAACGAGATGCGCATCGCCAGCATCGCGTTGGACGCGTACTTGGTCAGCTCGGCCGAGCGCGGGTCCATCACGATCACCGGGTTGTCGGTGCGCAGGAAGGCCGCATGCAGCTCGCGCAGGATCGCAGTCGCCTGCTCGCTGTTCGATCCGATGACCACGCGATCGGGCCGCATGAAATCCTCGATCGCCGAGCCCTCCTTGAGAAATTCGGGCACCGAGCAGACGTCCACGCGATGGGCGGCGACGCGGCTGACGACTTCGCGCACGCGGTCGTTGGTCCCCACCGGCACCGTGCTTTTGATCGCGATTATGTGGTAGCCGGCGACCGCTTTGGCGATCTCCTCAGCCGCCCGCATTACGCCGCTTAAGTCGGCCGCGCCGCTCTTGCTCATCGGTGTGCCGACCGCGATGAACGAGACCATCGAGGCGCCGACGGCGCCGCGCAGCTCGGTGCTGAAGCTCAGCCGGCCCTCCTTCACATTGCGCCGCACCAGCTCCTCGAGCCCGGGCTCGTAAATCGGCACCTGTCCCGCCCTGAGCTGCTCGATCCGCGCGGCGTCAATATCGACGCACACCACCTCGTTGCCGCTTTCGGCAAAGCAGGTTCCGCTGACCAACCCCACGTAGCCCGTACCCACGACCGCTATATTCATTGCTTACGGCAGACCTCGGATTCGATATGGCAGCCAGGATTCAAAATTCCTCTTTGATCACGTACACCGGCTTGTCCTGCGATTCGTGGTAGGTGCGCGTGAGCATCTCGCCGAGCAAGCCGATGCTGATAAACTGCACCCCCACGATGACCATCAGGATCGCCAGCAGCAGCGCCGGCCGATCGTGCAGCGCGCGGCCGAGGACTATCTTCTCAAATACCAGTATAGCGGTCCACATGGCGCCGATGAGTCCTATGACGAGTCCGATCGCGCCAAAGACCTGAATCGGACGCGTCGAATAGCCTGACAGGAATTTAACCGTCAACAGGTCAAGTAAAGTGCGGACTATCCGTCCTGGTCCATATTTCGATTTTCCCGCGCGCCGCGGCCGAAATCCGACTTCGACCTCGGCGATTCGCGCGCCCTGCTCCGCGGCAATCGCCGGGACGAAGCGATGCATCTCCCCGTACAGCATCAGGCGATGCGCCAGGTCGCGACGGTAGGCCTTGAGCGTGCAGCCGTAGTCATGCAGCCGCACGCCCGTCATCCATGAAATCAACCGATTGGCGGCGACCGAGGGCAGCCGCCGGCTCAGCCGCGCGCCCGCCCATCGCTCGGTGCGCCAGCCGCTCACGAGATCGTAGCCCTCGCCGAGCTTGCTCAGCAGCCGCGGAATATCCGCCGGGTCGTTTTCACCGTCGCCGTCGATGGCGACGACGACGTCGCCGGCGGCGCGATGCAGCCCGCAGGCCAGCGCCGCGGTCTGGCCCGAGTTCCGCGCCAGGCGAACGACGCGCACGTGCGCGTCCTCGCTCCGGATCGTGCGCAGCACCTCGGCGCTGCCGTCGGTCGAACCGTCGTCGATGAACAGTATCTCGTATGAGGCGGCGGCCGATCCCAGCACGTGCGCGAGCTCGCGATGCAGCGGAGCCAGGTTGTCGCGCTCGTTGTAGAGCGGAACAACTACCGAGAGTTCCATCGTGCGTATTGCGAATCGGTCAGCTCGATGAAGGCGCGGTAGCGCCGGTCAATCTCTTCCCACGTCAGCGTGACCAGGCGCTCGAGCGAGAAGCGCTCGACCACGAACGACGCGAGCACGCTGCCATAGACCACCGCGGTGCGCAGGATCGGCTCGGTGACGCGGCCATGGCGCGCGAGGAACCCCATGAAGGCGCCGGCGAACGTGTCGCCCGCACCGCTGGGATCGATCACTTCCTCGAGCGGATAGGCGGGTACCGCAAACATCGCGCCCGAACTGAACTGCAGCACGCCATACTCGCCGCGCTTGACCAGCACCGTGTCGGGTCCCATCTTGAGGATTGCGCGCCCGGCACGCACCAGGTTGTGCTCGCCGCTGAGCATCCGCGCCTCGTCGTCGTTGACGGTCAGGATGTTGACGCGCGCGAGCAGGCGCATCAGCGCCGGCCGCTCGTTCTCGATCCAATGGTTCATCGTATCGGCGGCGACCACCTTGGGGCTCTGCACCTGCGCAAGCACGCGGCTTTGCAGTTCGGGCGCGATATTGCCGAGAAACACGTAGTCGGCGCGGCGCTGGTCGGGCAGCAGCTCGGGCGCGAAATCGGCGAACACGTTGAGCCCGAGACTTATGGTGTCGCGCTTGTTCATGTCCTCGTGATAGCGCCCGTGCCAGCGCATGGTCAGGCCGTTGCGCCGCTCGAGTCCGCGCACGTCGATATTGCGCTCGGTGAACAGGCGCATGTCCTGCTCGCGGAAATCCACGCCGATTGCGCCGACGATGCTCACCGGCGAGAAGAAGCGCGCGGCGAGCGCGAAATAGCTGGTCGAGCCGCCCAGCACCTCGTCCGCCCGGCCCTGCTGAGTTTCGATCGTGTCGTAGGCGATCGAACCGACCACTACGATGCTCATCGGAAAACCTGCGCCGCTCTGGGTGTCATCGCTCTCCTCGTCGGACTTTGAAATTACAACGGTTGCGAAGGTTCGGGGCCGAGCGCCGGATCACTGCAGGTACTTGCCGATTAACGGCCGCAGATCGGCGGCGGTCTTCGGCGGGATAACCGAGCGGTCGGTGATGATCGCGTCGCGCAGCGCGTCGGGACAGCTGCACGTACGCTCGCGTACCGCGATGCGCCGCGCCAGCACCGCGACCGCGCCCTGCGCCCGTTCCACGTTGAGCCGCATCACGCGCAGGATCTCGCCGATATCCACCGCCGCCACGCTCTCGTGCCAGCAGTCGTAGTCGGTCACCAGCACCAGCGCGGCGTAACACATCTCGGCTTCGCGCGCGAGCCGCGCCTCCTGCATCGCCGTCATGCTGATCACGTCGACGCCCCAGCGCCGGTAGAGATTGGACTCGGCGCGGGTCGAGAACTGCGGTCCCTCGATACACAGGTACGCGCCCCCGTGGTGGACGCGTGCGCCGCCTTCGCGGGCCGACTCGTAAAGCTCGCGCACGAGCGCGCGGCACACCGGATCGGCCAGCGAGACGTGCGCGACGATCCCGTTACCGAAGAAGGTCGCCGGCCGCTTGTACGTGTGATCGATGAACTGGTCGGGTACGACGAGGTCGCCCGGGCGCAATTCCTCCTTCATGCTGCCCGCGGTGCTGACCGAGACCAGGTGACTGACCCCGAGCTGCTTCATCCCGTACACGTTCGCGCGATAGTTCAGCTCCGAGGGCAGCAGGCGATGGCCGCGGCCGTGACGCGAAAGAAACACCACGTCGCAATCGCCGAGACGGCCGCGAAAGAACGGATCCGAGGGCTTGCCGAACGGGGTCGTCAGTTCGACCTGCTCGACGGCGCTAAGTCCCGGCATCTGGTAGAACCCGCTCCCGCCGATCACGCCGAGAATCGTCCTGCTCATTGCGCGCGTCCGTTCCCTTTTAGCCGGAGCGCCGCTCCGCGTAGAGCTGACCGCATGCGGCGGCGATATCCTGCCCCCGGCTTTCGCGAATTGTAGCGGTCAAATTACCCTGCCGCAGGATCGCTTGAAAGCCCTCGACCGCGGCTCGCGACGACGGCGCAAACCCCGCGCCGGGAAACGGATTGAAAATTATCAGGTTGACCTTGGCCTTCACCTCACCGAGCATTTTGACCAGGCGATGAGCGTCCGCCGGCGAGTCGTTGACCCCGGCCAGCATCACGTACTCGAACGTCACGCGGTCGCGCCGCTTGATCGGCAGGGCGGCGCACGCCTCGATCAGCGCCTTCAAGGGATAGCGTTTGTTGATCGGCGCGAGGCGATCGCGCAATTCATCGGTCGTCGCGTGCAGCGACACCGCGACGTTGAGCGAGGGAAATTCCGCGAGCAGCCGCTCCATTGCCGGAATCAGACCCACGGTGGAAACCGTGAGGCGGCGCGGCGAGATCCCCATCCCCCACGGCGACGTGATAATCCTGAGCGCACGCGCGAGGCGCTGGTAGTTGGCCAGCGGCTCGCCCATCCCCATGAAAACGTAATTGGTCAATTCCTCGCCCGGCGCAAGTTCGCGCCGCGCGGCGGCTATCTGCCCGACGATTTCCGCCGCGGTCATATTGCGGCGCAATCCCATGCGCGCGGTGGCGCAAAACTCGCACGCCATCGCGCATCCGACCTGGCTAGAGAGGCAGAGCGTGACGCGATCGCCGGCCGGAATAATCACGCTTTCAATCGCCTCGCCATCTGCGAGTGCGACCAGCAGCTTGCGCGTGCCGTCGGCGGAGCGGGAGACGACGGCGGCGGGCGTCGGGCCAATTTTGAAGTTATGCTTTAGGTATTCGCGGAAGCCGACGCTCAGATCGGACATCGCGTCGAACGAGGCGGCGTCCCGCTGCCACAGCCAGCCCATCACCTGGCGCGCGCGAAACGCGCGCTCGCCCGCAGCCGCAACGAACTCCTCAACTTCGTCCAGCGTCAGTTCGCGGATGTCCCGTTGCGGCGCGTCCGCGAGGGTGGCGCGATGCGCCGGATGAATTTCCACGCTCACGGGAGTTGAGTCTAAACGAAAATGCCGCGGGTTCGGAGAGGCAGCCATAGCACCGCACGGCGCACAAACCGGCGATTCGCGCAGCGGCGCTCGGGCAGGCTTTAGCCGGCGAGATCGAGGCTGCTGAAGAAAAATGCGACTTCGCGGGCGGCCGTCTCGGGAGCGTCCGAGCCGTGGGTGGCGTTCTTTTCGACGTCCATGCCGAAGTCCTTGCGAATCGTGCCCGCCGCCGCCTTCGCCGGATCGGTCGCGCCCATCAGCTCGCGCCACTTTACGATCGCGCCGTCAGCCTCGAGCGCCATCACCACGACCGGGCCGGAGGACATGTACTCGCAGAGCGAGCCGTAAAACGGCCGCGCCTTGTGCACCTCGTAGAACGCCTCGGCCTGCGCGCGCGCCAGCCGCACCAGACGCATCGCGCGCAGCTTGAGTCCCGAAGCTTCGATCCGCTTGATGATATCGCCCGTGAGTCCGCGCGCGAACGCGTCGGGTTTGATGATTGCCAATGTCCGTTCGATCGCCATCCGCTCTTGCCGTGCCGACTCCCTGATGAATAATCCCGTCGTCAGTTTTTGCGCCCGTCGAGCGCGGCCTTCATCGTGACGCCCAACTCGGCCGGGCTCATCGCGACGCTGATGCCCGCGGCCTTCAACGCCGCAATCTTGTCCGCGGCGCCGCCGTGCCCGCCGGAGATGATTGCGCCGGCATGACCCATCCGCCGTCCCTTGGGCGCGGTCTGTCCGGCGATGAACGCCACCACCGGCTTTTTAAAATTCTGCTTGATGTATGCGGCGGCTTCCTCTTCGGCGGTGCCGCCGATCTCGCCGATGAAGATCACCGCGTCGGTCGCCGAATCCTTGTTGAACAACTCGAGCACATCGATCTGATTCGTGCCGATAATCGGATCGCCGCCGATTCCGACGCACGTCGACTGGCCGATACCCAGTTGGGTCAGTTGATGCACCGCCTCGTAGGTCAGCGTGCCGGAGCGGGAGATCACTCCAACCCTGCCGGCCCTATGAATGTAGCCGGGCATGATACCGATCTTGCATTCGCCGGGCGTGATGACACCCGGGCAATTCGGGCCGATGAGGCGCGATCGGCCATCCTTCAAGTAATGCTTTACTTTCACCATATCCAGCACCGGGATGCCCTCGGTGATGCATATGATGAGCTCCAATCCGGCGGCCGCGGCCTCGAGGATCGCGTCGGCGGCAAACGGCGGCGGCACGTAGATCACGGTGGCGTTGGCCCCGGTCGCCCTGCGTGCCTGCTCGACCGTGTCGAAGATCGGAATTCCCTCGAAGTCCGTGCCGCCTTTGCCCGGCACCACGCCGCCGACCATCTGCGTGCCGTAGTCGCGGCAGGCGCGCGTGTGAAACTGGCCGGTTGCGCCGGTGATGCCCTGGGTCAGGACGCGGGTGTTCTTGTTGACCAGGATGCTCATCGAATCTGTGTCCTATCGGCCGATCGACTCGACCACGCGGCGCGCCGCGTCGGCCATGTCGTTGGCCGCAATCACCTTGATGCCCGATTCCGCGAGGATCTGCTTGCCCTCTTTGACGTTAGTGCCTTCCATCCGCACCACCAGCGGCACGCTGAGCTTGACCTCGCGCGCCGCATCGACCACGCCGCGCGCCAGCACGTCGCACTGCATGATCCCGCCGAAGACATTGATCAGCACCGCCTTGACGCGCGAGTCGGAGAGCAGGATACGGAAGGCGGCCGCGATCTTCTGCGCGTTCGCGCCGCCGCCGACGTCGAGAAAGTTCGCCGGCTCGGCGCCGTAGTACTTGACGATGTCCATCGTCGCCATCGCGAGCCCCGCGCCGTTGACCATGCATCCGATATTGCCGTCGAGATGCACGTAGCTCAGCTCGTACTTGGCGGCCTCGGTCTCGGCCGGATCCTCCTCGTTGGGATCGCGCAATTCGCGGATATCCGGATGGCGGAACAGGCCGTTGTCGTCGAAGGAAATTTTCGCGTCGAGACAAATCACGCGGCCGTCGGCGGTCACCACCAGCGGATTGATCTCGATTAATGAAGCGTCGGTCTCGACGAAGGCCTTGTAGAGCGCGCCGAGCAGCGCGGCGAACTGGCCGACCTGCTTGTCCTTGAGTCCGAGCGCGAAGGCGATGCGGCGCGCCTGGAACGGCGCCATCCCGATCAGCGGATCGATCGGGTCGGTGATGATCTTCTCCGGCGTCCTGGCGGCGACCTCTTCGATTTCCATGCCGCCTTCGGTGCTGGCGATGATCGCGACCGCCGCCGCTTTGCGATCGACCACCATGCCCAGGTAAAGCTCGCGCGCGACCTGGCTCGCCTCTTCGACATAGACCCGGCGCACAACGCGCCCCTCGGGGCCGGTCTGATGCGTCACGAGCGGCTTGCCGAGCAGGCGCGCGGCGAAGTCGCGCGCCTCTTCCGCCGATCCGATCAGCTTGACGCCGCCCGCCTTGCCGCGCCCGCCCGCATGAATCTGCGCCTTGATTACCGCCTTGGGCTGGCCGAGTGCGCGGAACGCCGCGGCCGCCTCGTCGGGCGTTGAGGCCGGCTGTCCCTTGGGCACCGGCGCGCCGAAGCGCGCGAGCACCTGCTTAGCCTGGAACTCGTGGATGTTCATTTTTATCCTGGATTTTGATCCTGAAGTGAATCCCGGATTTAGCGCCGGACGCCCGACAGTCGCATCAACCGGCGACCGCCTTGTCCATCGCCTCGACCAGTTCGCGCACGTGGCCGACCGAGCTGTCGAAGGCGGTCTTTTCCGCCGGCGTGAGTTGAATCTCGACCACGCGCTCGACACCGCCCGCGCCGATTACCGCGGGCACGCCGGCGTAGAGCCCGCGCACGCCATATTCGCCTTCGAGAAAAACCGCGCACGGCAGCACTTGCTTGCGGTCGAGGATGAACGCCTCGACCATCCGGTACACTGCCGCGCCGGCCGCGTAGTAGGACGACGTCTTCATCAGCTCGACGATTTCGCCGCCGCCGTTGCGCGTGCGCTTTTCGATTTCGTCGAGCCGCTTGGGCGCGATCATGCGTTCGATCGGCACGCCACCCGCCGTGGTATAGCTGCGCACCGGCACCATGTCGTCGCCGTGCCCGCCGAGCACCATCGCCGAGACGCTTTCGACCGAGACCCTGAGCTCGGCGGCGAGGAAGGTGCGATAGCGCGCCGAATCGAGCACGCCGGCCTGTCCGGCGACGCGCTCCTTGGGGAAGCCGGTCACGCGCTTTATCTGCGTGACCATCGCGTCGAGCGGATTGGTGACCACGATCACGAAGGCATTCGGCGCATGCTGCTTGATCGCGCCGCCGACTTGGTTCATCACCCCGGCGTTGATTTTCAAAAGGTCGTCGCGGCTCATCCCGGGCTTGCGCGGCGAGCCCGAGGTCACCACGCAGCAGTCAGCGCCCTCGATGATCTTCATGTCAGTCGAGCCGGTGACATTCACGTCCACGCCGAGCACCGGCGCGGACTCGAGCATGTCGAGCGCCTTGCCTTGGGGCAGGCCGTCGATGATGTCGAAGAGCGCGATATCGCCCAGGCCGCGCAGAAAGCACAGGTGGGCGCAGGTGGCGCCGACATTGCCGGCGCCGATGAACGCGATTTTCCTACGCTTGATCACACTTAAGCCGGAGGGACCGCCAGTCCCTCTCCTCCGTTAGTTCAACTTATATATCGACCGTCGCTGCGCATGCAAAGATTAACCCGGCGCCGGTGCGCCGGGCGCCGCGCAACGCGGCCCGTGCCGATGCGACCACGAATCAATATCAGCCGGCGCACGCGATGTGAAGCCGCGCAGCCTTCCGCGATCCGCGCTTGGTAGCCGCGGCCAAGCCGTGTTACACAAGCCTCGAAGAACGCCTGAGTTAGACCAACGGGAGGTTTATTCTCATGCCCGCCGACCTGGAAGCCCGCGTAGTTGCGCTCGAGTCCAAGGTGCGCGAACTGGTGGATATCGAGGCGATCCGCGATTTGCGCTTCCGCTACCATGAGTATATCAACGAGGCGAAATTCACCGAGATTGCCGAGCTCTTCACCGAAGACGGCGAAGTGATGTTCGGACATCTCGGCAACGCCCACGGCCGCGCCGAGATCAACCGCTTCTTCGGCGCCCTGCTGGTCAAGCCCGATGGCGCCGGCCGCGGCAAACAGCCGCCGCTCTCGCGCGTGCGCCAGTTCATCCACAACCACATGGTCGAGGTCCACGGCGACCGCGCCAGCGGCTTCGCCTACCTCGAGGCCAAGCCCGTCTACAAAGGCGAGAGCTACGTGGTCGCGGCACGCTATGACGACGAGTACGTCCGCCACAACGGGCAATGGAAGTTCAAAAAGATGGCGCTCACGCCGTACTTCATGGTGCCGCTCAAAGAGGGCTGGGCCCAGGAAGACCTGCTCAAGATGGGCCATTGAGCGGCGCCGCGGACGCGCAAAGGGGAAGCGCGATGGAACCGGCGGTGCTTTACGAACCCAGCGGCGCAATCGGCTACGTAACGCTCAACCGCCCGCGCGTGCTCAACGCGATGAACGAGGCGTGGATCCACGCGCTCGTCGCCGCCGCGCAATCGGCACGCGACGATCGCGACGCGCGCGTGGTGGTGATTCGCGGCGCGGGACGCGCCTTCTGCGCGGGCGCCGATCTGAGGGAAATCCCCCGCCCGCAGGAATTGATCGATCACTGGCGCGACCATATCGGCCCCGAACAGGAGATCGCGCGCGCCTTTCGCCGCATGGACAAGCCGGTCATCGCCCAGGTGCACGGCTACGCGGTGGGCGGCGGATGCGAGGTCGCGATGCTCGCCGACCTCCGTATCGCCGCCGAAGGCACGCGCCTGGGGTTTACCGAGGTGAAGGTGGGCGCGACGGTCACGATGGGCGGACTGTACAATCTCACGCGCCTGGTCGGCGCCGGCCGCGCCTTCGAGCTGCTCTACACGGCCGAGCTGATCGATGCGGCTGAGGCAATGCGCATCGGGCTGGTCAATCGCGTGGTGCCGGCCGGCGAGCTCGAGCGCGCGGTGCGGATGCTCGCGGAAAAGATCGCCGCGCACTATCCGGCCGAGCTCGCGCTCACGCGCGAGGGCCTCTATCGCGCGATGGACCTCGATTTCGACGCCGCCGCCGCAGCGGAACTCCACGCGGCGCTCATCTCGCATCTTGGCGGCGCGCGGGTCGAGGGGATGGCGCGGCAGGCGGAACGAATCCATCGGCGCAAGAGCGGGGACCGATGAGTGCGCGCGTCGGCGCGCTCGTGGTGAGATCCGGCGCGCCCGCCCGCATACTTCCCATACTCGCGGCCGTGCTGCTTTTATCCGCCTGGGCGCCGCGCGCGTCGGCCGCGCAGATCGAGGTCTGCTTCTCGCCGCCGTTGCCGGGCGGATGCGACCCGGGGCGCGCACTCGAGGACGCGATCGGCGCAGCGCGCGAATCGGTCCTCATCCAGGCCTACGAGATTACGCCGGGACCGCTGGTCGCGGCGCTGATCGCGGCGCATCGGCGCGGCGTCAGCGTGCGCGCGATCGTCGACTATCGCCAGCTTCACGACCGCCGCTATCACGAAGATGCGCGGGCGGTCGGACAGCTCGCCGCCGCCGGCATTCCCGTTATGGTCGACCATCCGCCGGGCCTGATGCACGACAAGGTGATGGTGATCGACGCCGCGACCGTCGTCACGGGGAGTTTCAACTACACGTTCTCGGCCGAGCATCGCAACGTCGAGAACCTGCTGCTAATTCACGACCCGGCGCTGGCCGCGCAATACACGCGGCACTGGCAGAGCCGCGCCGGCGTCTCACGGCAGCTTAGCGGCGTCGGCGACGAGCGCGCACCAGTCAGCGCGGCGGTCGGCAATTACGCGTCGACCTCAACGGCGGAACCGATCGTGGGCGACCGCCGCACGCGTATCTACGAATGGCCGGGATGTCCCTATTACGGCCGCATCTCGTGGCGCGATCGGGTCTATTTCGGGAGTGCGGCGCAAGCCGAACAGGCCGGCTACCGCGCGGCGCGCAATTGCCGATGACGGCCGATCCGCCGCGCGGCGACGCCGCGTCACTGCGGCGCAGCGGTATGCTTATGCGTCAATTGTTTTGGCATTCTTCTAGATTGCCCAATCGATCATTGTAAGGGCACTGAAATTGTACAATCGCCCAAAGTTCTGATTTTCCTAGTAGGCTGGCGTTATATCTTTTGCCCAGATGAAGAGGCACGTCTTTTGATTGTGGAAAAACGAGTCACTTCCCATAGTCCTGAACGTAAGCTGGGCGTAAAATCTCTCAAAGGATTATTCTTTTGAGACGCCGCAAAAGAAAAAAGAAATGGCCTTGGAGGACAAGCCCTCGGGGCGGCGGAAAGCGATCAGTCTCGCGCTCATAGCGGTTGTGTTTTCGTCGAGGCACCGCTGAGTGGCGGATGTTTGAGGTGCTATTTCATATGTCGAACTATCGTGTGCTCACCCTTACCGAAATGCACGAGATTGAACAGCTTTCGTATTTTAAGGCAAACACGATCTTGGTGGAGGCGCAAACGTATCTACAGCGTTTCAACTATGATTTGGCCGTGCGTCGCGCACAGGAGGCGTTCGAACTCTTTCTCAAAAGCTTGTTCCAGTTTCTGCGAACTGAATATCCGGCGAGCCACGATCTTAAGAAGCAGATCTACGAAGAGCTAACCGTCGCATTTAAACGGCAGCAAGTTGACGCTAACCAGATCACGCCGCTCCATATAGCTCGGGTTGTACTAGCAAATTCCGTATTGCATCTGTGGCGGTCGCCTGCGTTCTACGGAGATGAAACGCTGAGGGTGGGTAGTCTGTTTGAAGAGAGTGAAGCGAAGCTTGCTGTGTCGTACGCTGAGCTAGCGCGGTACCTATGCATGGTGGTTCAAAGACATGCGTACCAGCAGGCTACAAATGCTGAGGTAACTAGCTAAATCGGCGAGAGCTAGGCACACAATAGAACCCTGAGCAGCACCGGTCGCGCGCCTAATGCGCAAAGACCATCTCCAGACTCGACGCCCATGGATAGACATGCACCATCCATCCGAAGACCTGGGGATAGAAGCGGCCGCCCGCAGCGTCGCACGCGGCCCGCGTCGCGATTGAGCCGTTGGGGCCGAATTTCGTCCAGTCCGCGGTCGCCATCCGCCCCTTGGGCGGCAGGCAGAAGTTCACGTGGCGATGCCATCGCGCGATGCTCAGCGGCACGCGCCGATCCAGCTTCGCCTGACTCGCGCCGCGCGGCGCCGTGTACATCGCGCCGACCAGCTCATAGCCGCCGTCCGCGGTCTTTTCGTACAACAGCGAGGTCGGCGCGGCCGGGTCGAACTCGAACGCGGCCTTGAGGCCATTCTGCCACCGCGTGAAGTGATAGATCTTCTGCGGCAACTCGGGATGGAACGGCTTGAAGCCGTCCGCCTCGGCAACGCGATAGTCCTTGTACCTGACCAGCACGGTCTGCAGCGTTTTGACGATTTGCGCGGCGCGCGCGCGGTCCGCGGCGGTTTCCGGACGCGTGTCGCTCCACGCCATGTGCAACGCCATCGCCGAATGCGCGCCCATTCCGGGCATGTCGTCATGCATGTGCATCGAAGACATCGACTCGGGCATTGATGACATCGGCATGGACGATTGCGGCATCGACGGCATATGCATCGACGACATGGAATCGACCGCGCCGTTTTCAGCGTCGGGATCCGCGCCCTGAGCGTCTGCCGGGCGATCTCCGGCGCTCGGCGCCGTATCGGCCTGAGCGAGAATTCGCGCCGGAGCGTTGCGCGTAACAGGCACGCCGGCATCGACGCCGCGCCCCGGCGCCGCCGCCAGCGCCATCGCAAGTATCGCTATTGCCGCCGCATCGCGCACAATCATGGCTCAATCCCCCTCGGCCCGACGCTCGAGCGTTGCGCCGCCGCTGCCACGCCGATCATTACGCATCCGCGCCTACGAGGTTACGCTCGCAATGGAAACGCCCGCGAGCGAGGCTCGCGGGCGTTCGTGGCGCCGAATTGGATGCGCGCCGGCCTTACATGTTTTCGATGATCGCCTTGCCGAACTCGGAGCACTTGAGCAGCTTCGCGCCGGTCATCAGGCGCTCGAAGTCGTACGTCACGGTCTTGTTGGCGATGGTCTTTTCCAGGCCGCGGATGATTCCGTCCGCCGCCTCCTGCCATCCCATGTGCTCGAGCATCAGCACGCCCGACAGGATAACCGAGCCGGGGTTGACCTTGTCCTGGTTGGCGTACTTGGGCGCGGTGCCGTGCGTGGCTTCGAAGATCGCGTGGCCGGTGATGTAGTTGATATTGGCGCCGGGCGCGATGCCGATGCCGCCGACCTGGGCCGCGAGCGCGTCGGAGAGATAGTCGCCGTTGAGGTTCATGGTCGCGACGACGTCGAAGTCCTCCGGCCGGGTGAGCACCTGCTGCAGCGTGATGTCGGCGATATTGTCCTTGACCAGGATCTGTCCCGCGGGCGGCTTCCCGTTGCAATCGTCCCATCCGACCGCCTTGCCCTGGTAATCGCGGCGGGTGAGCGCGTAGCCCCAGTCGCGGAAGGCGCCCTCGGTGAACTTCATGATGTTGCCCTTGTGCACGAGCGTGACGCTCTTGCGCTTGTGCGCGATGGCGTAGTCGATCGCGGCGCGGATGAGCCGCTCGGAGCCCTCGCGCGATACGGGCTTGATGCCGATGCCGGAGGTGTTGGGAAAGCGGATCTTGGTGACCTTCATATCGTCGAGCAGGAACTTGATCACCCTTTTCGCTTCGGGCGATTCGGCCTCCCATTCGACGCCGGCGTAAATGTCCTCGGTGTTCTCGCGGAAGATCACGACGTCGAGCTTGTCGGGATTGCGCACCGGGCTCGGCACGCCCTTGAAATAGCGCACCGGGCGCAGGCAGACGTAAAGATCGAGCAGCTGACGCAGGGCGACGTTGAGCGAGCGGATGCCGCCGCCGACCGGCGTGGTCAGCGGTCCCTTGATTCCGACCAGGTACTCCTTGAACGCCTCGACGGTCTCGTCGGGCAGCCAGTTCTGGAACTGGTTATAGGACTTCTCGCCCGCCCACACTTCCATCCAGGCGATTTCGCGCTTGCCGCCGTAGACTTTTTTGACGGCGTTGTCGAAGACGTACTGCGAGGCGCGCCAGATGTCCGGGCCGGTGCCGTCGCCTTCGATGAATGGAATAATCGGCCGGTCGGGGACGCGCAGCTTGCCATCCGACCCCATCGTGATCTTCTCGCCCTTGCCCGGAACCTTGATCGTCTTGAACGCCATCTGCCTTGCCCATCCGTGTGCTTGAATTTGTGCGCTGCGCCGCCGCGCCCCCGCGCGGGCGCGCGTGCAAACCTAGATGGTATAGCAAAGGGCCGCCGCCGTCGGCAAAGCATCGGGCCCAGGCGATGCTCCGGCGCCTCAGCGCTCGCGCCACGATGCGACCGCGCGCAGCATCGCGCAGATGGCGCCGGCCGCGAGCATGAAGACGAACGGAACGATCGCGGCGTTATAGCGCGACAGCAGGTATTCGATGAGCGCGGTCGCTACGATATATCCCGCCGGCACAATCGCGAGCGCGGCGAACGTGGCCCGTTCGCGGAGCAGGCCGATCAGCGTCAGACTCGCGAGCGCGAGCCACGCGACGCACGGCCAGGCGGCACCAAACGCGCGCTCCAGGCGCATCCGCCAGCGCAGGCTGTTCGCGCTCGCGCCCAGCGGCGGCGCCGGTTCCAGCTCGATCGGATAGTCGAACGGGTTGGCGGCGTACGGCATGAACGAGAGCGGATCGAGAAAGTACTGCCTCCAGCTCTGGCGCAGCGAGTAGAGCAGATAACGCAGGGGCGCCATGCGGATGCCTTCGAGCGCGGACTGCTTCATCAGCGCCTCGACCTGCCCGGGGCTCAGTCCGCGCTGCTGAAGCATCGGCTGGATTTGCCAGTGCGGAACGCCGCCCGGAGAGAGCGGCGCGATCAGCGCCATCAATCGCCCGGTCGCCGGTCCCTGCGGGTCGATCAGACGCTGGTCGCTTATCGTCCGATTGTACAAATGGCGTCCGACCGAGTTGCTGAGAGCGAAGCTCCCCGAGGCGACCGCAAACCACAGCAGCGGGACAGCAATCACCGCCGCGGCGCAGGCGGCGATCGTGCCGAACCCGCGCAAGCGACCGGTGCGCGCGCCACCGTTGATCATGATCGCGAAGATTGCGGGCAAACCTGCCGCAAGCGGCACGATCCTCGCCAGCGCGGCCCATCCGAGCAGCACGCCGGCGCCGACTCCCGCGAGCGGCTGCCCCCGCTCGTGATAAACGATCGCGAAGTAAAGCGCACCGGCCATTCCGAACAGCGCCACGTTCTCCGAAAGCAGCCCCTGCGGCAGGGCGAGCGTGGGCGCCGCCGCGCCGGTCACGATCGCGGCCGCGAATGCGACCGCGGCGCCGGTCGAACGCGCGAGCATTCGATAGCACCAGAAGATCGCCGCGATCGTCATCGCGTGCTGGACGAGGGTGACGATCGAGCCGGCGTGCGTGCGCGAAACGAGATATCCCGCGCCCACCAGGACCGGATATCCCGGCGGAAAGTAGCCCGGCAGGCCGCGCGCGTTGAGCGCGAGCGTGGCCATCTGATTGATGCTGTCGGTGAGCAGGCCGACCGGTTGCGTCAGCCAGAACAGCAGATGGAGCGTCGCAAGATAGATTGCGAGCCACAGTTCGCGCCGCCGTCGGCTCCGCCATGCGCCGACGATCCCGGCAAGCGCGAGAAAGCTGGTGGTCCACATGACGTACGACCATCGAGAAGGCGAACCCGCCGCGGGCAGATCCAGAACGAGGAGGCGCTTGCCGCTATCGCAACTGTCCTTCCATAGGGGGACGCCGGATACGTTGACGCTGACATGACCGCAATGGCCCTTGCGATCGATCGCGGCCACCATCCGGCGCGCGTCGAATGAAAGCGACGCCGGCTCGGCGGTGTCAGGATGGTCGAGCGTCCGATCCCAGTAGCTGATCCACTTTCCGTCCGTCGCCACGTCGGCGCCGCGCAATTCCCTGCCGTCGGCCAGCAGCCGCGGAATCAGCGTTGCATTGCCGGACGAGTTTTCCGGCGCGGAGACCGCGATCGTGAAATGCTCAAGCTGCGGTGTGTCGTGAAGACGCGAGGCGGGAACGCACAATGCAGCCGACCATCCCAGCAGCAGCGCCGACGCCGCGCTGAAAAGGAAGATCGACGCCGCACTGGCGTCGAGTGGGTGAGAGCTTTCGCTCGTGTTGCGCATCGAAGCTCGGCGTCTTCAAATCCCTGGCATCGAAGTCCGCGCGAAGGTCAATTGAAAATCAGACACTTGGATCGCGCGCACGGGCAGCGGAGGTTCGGGATGCGCGCGACGATTCACTCGTCCCATTAACGCGCCGGCACCGGCCATTGCTATAGTTTGCCGAGCGCCGCGAATCGCGGCCATCGAGCGGAGGCACGGCATGGATTTCAGTTTCACACCCGAACAGGAGGCGTTTCGGGCGCGGCTGCGCGAATGGTTCGAGCGGACTTCGGCCGAGCTGTTCGGCCGGCGCGGCGACGGCATGGGCGCGTCGACCGCCAGCCTGCTCGACGTCAGCGACGATACGCGATGGCAGCGCCTGCGCGAATATCATAAGCGGCTGTATGACGCGGGCTACGTGGCGCTGCACTGGCCGAAGGAATGGGGCGGCGGCGGCGCTTCGCTCATCGAACAGGCGATCTACCAGGACGAGGCGCTGCGCCTGGGCCTGCCGCTGTACGGGGCCAACCAGCTCGCGATCGATCGCATCGGCCCGACGCTGATCGTGCTCGGCACCGAAGAGCAGAAGAAACGCTATCTGCACAAGATGCTGACCGGCGAAGAGATCTGGTGCCAGGGATATTCCGAGCCCAACGCCGGGTCCGATCTCGCCGGCCTGCAGACCCGCGCCGTGCTCGAGGGCGATTCCTTCGTGGTCAACGGGCAGAAGGTGTGGACCAGCCTGGCGCAACGCGCCGACATGCAGGTGCTGCTGGTCCGCACCGATCCGGCGGCGCCCAAGCACAAGGGAATCTCCTACCTGCTGGTGGATATGAAGAGCCCCGGAATCACGATCCGGCCGCTGATGCAGATCACCGGCGAGTCGGGATTCAACGAGGTGTTTTACGACAACGTGCGCGTGCCCAAGGAGAACCTGGTCGGCGAAATCAACCAGGGATGGCAGGTCTCGATCGCGACGCTGATGTGGGAGCGGGTCTCGGGCGGCACGCGCCATCCGGTCGAACGCACCATCAACGAGCTGATCGAGCTCGCGCAGAAAGTCGAATTCGAAGGGATGCCCGCGCACGCGCATCCGTACGTCCGCCAGAAGCTCTCGCAGTTCGCGATCGAAGCGCGATGCCTGAGGCTCAGCCGCTATCGCGGCCTCACCGCGCAGCTCAAGGGCAAGGTGCCCGGGCCGGAAAGCTCGTTCGGCAAGCTGTTCGCGACGGAGCTGAACCTGCGGGTGGCGATGTTCGCCGACGAACTGCTGGGGCCGTACGGAACGCTGATGAAGGAATCGATCGGCGCGGTCGAGGGCGGACGCTGGACGATGCGCACGCTGGCTGCGCGCGGCCTCACCATCGCTGCCGGCTCGAGCGAGATCCAGCACAACATCATCGGCGAGCGCGTGTTGAAATTGCCCAAGGGTTGAGCGCGGGATTGGCGCGGCACACGGACGGTATCGGCGCGCAGCGGCGATACCGTCCGTGTGTGTTCAGCGTGCTCACATCACGCTGCTCCCCGGGGTCGAGAGCCCGGAGCCGCTAAGCACGTAGCATCGCTGGAAAATCGTTGCGCCCGCCGCGGGTTGCCCATGATCGGGACCTGGTCATCCGGGGCGACGCTACGACGAGCTGCGGATCTTCTGCACGTAGGACAGGAATTTCTGCTGCAGGCCGGTATCCGCCTTCACCAACATCAGCACGTTGTTGTACTGCTGCGGGTCCATCCCCGCGGCTTTGACCGCGGCCACCTTCTCGCTCTCGCTCTCCGCCGCGAGCTGCTCCTTCTTGGCGCTGTCGTTGGTCCGGTTCATGGCCTGTTCGGTTTTGATCGAGATGTCACGCACCCTTACGTAAGCCGCCGCCGTGCGCTCGAGCATCGCGTCGTCCACCCGGGCCGGCGCGGACGAACCTGAACTCTGCGCGTAGACGATACCCCGGCCGTGCGTCCGGCCGACCGCCGCCGTGATCCGCGGAAAACCGATCCCTGCCTCCAATAGTGCGGCGCATGCGGCGATCGCGGTAAGCTGCAATCTCATAACGTGCTCCCCTTTTACGAACCGACAACTTTACGAACCGGACAACGGCCTGTCATGCCGCCGCGTCCGGATGGCGTCCCAAGATTCGTGCCGTCGCGATCGACTCCATAGCCCCATCGAAACGATGCTTTTCCTCTGGCAACTGTAAATTTATTAGCGAGGCGGAAAATCTTTCCGTAGCGGCTGCGCGCAGGTTTTACAACACGCCTCATCCGGGGTTTTACCGATGTCAGCACATCGCCGTTTGTCGTTATAAATGTAAACGAAACGCTCGGCACAGTTTTCGGAAAACGCGCAGCTCGAGATGGAGGAGCGAATCGTCATGCAGCCCTCGATAATCCAGGCCAACTGGGGACCGCGCGGCCGGGGAGCCGCGATCAGCTATACGATCGTCGACTCGCCGTTCGGCCGGATGCTCGTCGCGGTGACCGCGAACGGCGCCATCTGCGCGCTATCGGTGAACCAGTCCGATGAAACGCAGGAGAGCGAACTGCGGCGCGACTTTCGCGCAGCCCGGCTCGTTCGCGACGACAACGCGGCGGGGCCGGCGGCGCAGGCGGTGCTGCGCTATCTGCGCGGCGAGACCGCGAGCTGCGAGGCAGCGCTCGAGGTCAGCGCAACGCCGTTTCAGCTCAGCGTATGGCGCGAGCTGTGCCGGATACCCGAGGGCGCGACGCGCAGCTACGGCGAGATTGCCGCGCGGCTGGGACGCCCGGCGGCCGCGCGCGCGGTCGGGCACGCCAACGGCTCCAATCCGGTGTCGATCCTGATTCCGTGTCATCGCGCGATCGCGGCCGACGGCAGGCTCACCGGCTATCGCTGGGGGCTGGAGACCAAGCGTCGGCTGCTCGCCTTCGAGCGGGCCCGCGCCGAGCGCGCCGGTCTTCATCGGCGAACGCTTTTGGACTAGCCTCCCCGATCGGCAAATCCGAATCGGGAGCAGCGCCGATGGAGCTCAAACTGCGCGAGGGCCGACCGCAGGACGCGACGGCCTGCGGCACAATCGCCTACGAAGCGTTCAAAAAGATCGCCGAGGAGCACAATTTTCCTCCCGATTTTCCGAGCGCCGCCGTGGCGACCGATGTCGTCACGTTCCTGCTGCGCAACCCGGGCTACTACCGCGTGGTGGCGGAACTCGACAGCCGCATCGTGGGCAGCAATTTCATGGACGAGCGCAACCCGATCGCCGGCATCGGACCGATCACGGTCGATCCGGCGGCCCAGAACCGCGCCATCGGCCGGCGCCTGATGCTGGCGGCAATGGAGCGCGCGGCGGCGCGCAAATTTCCGGGCGTGCGGCTGGTTCAGGCGGCGTACCATCGCCGCTCGCTCAGTCTCTACACCAAGCTTGGCTTCGACTCGCGCGAGCCGCTGAGCACGTTCCAGGGCCCCGCGCTCAACATTTCCATTCCCGGATGCACGGTGCGGCCGGCGCAGGCGAGCGATCTCGACGAGTGCGCCCGCCTCTGCGTGCGCGTCCACGGCCATGACCGCACGGGCGAAATGCGCGATGCGCTGCGGCCCGGCTATGCCGCGGTGGTCGAGCGCGCCGGCCGCATCACCGGTTACACGTCGGCGATCGCGTTTTTCGGCCACAGCATAGGCGACCAACGACGATCTGCGGGCGCTGATCGGCGCGGCGCAATCGTTCGGCGGCCCGGGCTTCCTCGTGCCGACGCGCAACAACGATCTCATGCGCTGGTGCCTCAGCAGCGGGCTGCGTATCGTCCAGCCGATGACCCTGATGACCACCGGGCTTTACAACGAGCCCGCCGGGGCCTGGCTGCCGTCCGTAATCTACTGAGCGCGGCTCACCAAGGAGCCGTGCCGCCTACGTGCCCTGGATGGGCGCGGCCCAGCGGCCGAAGACGGTCTCGGCGAGCCGGCGCAGATGAGGAAGATGGCGCGGCGCCTCCGCCAGTATGGCATCGCCATCGATCCCGGCGCGCCGTAATCCTTCGCCGAACTCGCTCACCAGCGCCGCGATGATCCGCTCGGTCATCTCGGCGTGAAACAACAGGCCCCAGGCGTTCGTGCCATGCCGAAACGCCTGCACCTCGGTCAGCTCGGAGGAGGCCAGCGCGACGGCGCCTGCCGGCAGATCGAAGACATCGCTGTGCCAGTGCGCGGCGACGAACTCGGCGGGCAGACCGCGCATCAGCCGATCACTATTCGCTGCGGCCTGCATCCGCACCGGATACCATCCGATCTCCCGATGCGCCGCGCGGCGTACGTTGGCTCCCAGAGCAGCCGCAAGCAGCTGGCTGCCGAGACAGACGCCGAGCACCGGCCGCCCCGCCGCAAGCGCGCTTTCGATCAATGCGATCTCGTCGCGCAGATAGGGAAAGCGGTCGAGCTGGTAAACCGACTCTGGCCCGCCCATCACGATCAACCCGCCGGCACCTTTCATGTCTTTGGGCACGGGATGACCGTCGAAGACGCGGACGTATTGCCATGCGAGCGCCGCCGCTTCGAGCGCTTGAGCGATGGCGCCGAGGTTCTCGGCCGGATGATGCTGCAGCACCCAGATTTTGGCCATCGCCGGTTCGACTCCGTTCGTGCGCGGCGCTGAGCCCGCGGCTGTCCCGGTTCAGCTTGGGATGCGCGGCGCGGCAGGTCAAGCGATCGGCGATGCGCTTGACCTGGCGCGCGCAAGGCGATGCTATGCGGACAGGAGGAGGACAATCATGGCCGAATTCAAAAAGATCACGGGCTCGTGCTACTGCGGCGCCAACCAGTTCGAGCTTTCGCAACCTGCGCTCGAGACCCATCACTGCCACTGCTCGATTTGCCGCCGGCTGCAGGGCGCAGCCTTCGTCACTTTTTCGGTCTTCCCACGCAGCGGATTTCGCTGGACCAAGGGCGGCGACCTGCACACCTTCAACAGCTCCGCGCAGATTCATCGCCATCGCTGCAAAAACTGCGGCTCGACCCTCACGGCCGATGTGGATCCGATGCCCGACGTCATCGTGGTCACGCGCGCGAGCCTTCCGCCCGATGCCGACCCGGGCCATCCGCCGGCCACGCTGCGCCACGCGTATTGGCCCGACCACGTTCCATGGGTCGAGCTGGGCGACAAGCTGCCGCGGGTTGCCGGCTACGATAAATAACGGACTTCAACAAATAGCCGGCGCTGGAGGCTGGCGCGGGCATACGAAAGCGGCGCGGCTATTCGGGGGGAGCGGCTATTTGGACTCGTCCGGGACGATCCTGAGCCGACTTTGACGCGGCGGCGACGGCGCGCCGCCGGCGGCCTTCGTATCGCGTCCCCTGCCCCGTGGCCGTTGCGGCGCGCCGGAAGTCTTGGTGCGCGCGGGGCCGCCCTGATGCGCGGGAGCCGGGCGTGCCCCCGCGCCCGCGGCGCCGCGCGCGGAGCCCGGCGCAGCCGGCGGGGGTGCCGGCGGCTGGTCGAGGCCGAAGACCTGGCGCTCGAGCCGCTTGATGCGGTCGCGCAAGTCGGCGGCGCGCTCGTATTCGAGCCGCGCCGCCGCCTCCATCATTTCGCGCCGCAGCTCGGCGATGCGCTCGGGCAGCTCGTGCGCCGGGATCAGATCGGTGTCCTGCGGGGCGTCCTTGACCTCGGGCACGACGGCCCATTCGGGCGAGTACATCTCGACCAGCGAGGCGTCGATTGCCTTCACAATGGATTGCGGCGTGATGCCGTGCGCCTCGTTATACGCGATCTGTTTGGCGCGGCGGCGATCGGTCTCCCCGATCGCCATGCGCATCGAGTCGGTCATCGCGTCGGCGTACATGATGACCTTGCCCTCGACGTTGCGCGCGGCGCGCCCGATGGTCTGGATCAGCGAACGCGCCGAACGCAGGTAGCCCTCCTTGTCGGCGTCGAGAATCGCGACCAGCGATACCTCGGGCAGATCGAGACCCTCGCGCAGCAGATTGATGCCGACCAGCACGTCGAACTCGCCCTTGCGCAGGCTGCGGATGATCTCGACGCGCTCGATGGTCTCGATGTCGGAGTGCAGGTAGCGCACGCGCACGCCAAGGTCGTGGTAATAGTCGGTCAGGTCCTCGGCCATCTTCTTGGTCAGGCAGGTGACGAGCACACGCGAACCGGCCTCGACGCGTCGGCGGATCTCGCCGAGCAGATCGTCCACCTGGGTGCCGGCCTTGCGCACCTCGATTTCCGGATCGATAAGGCCGGTGGGGCGAATGAGCTGCTCGACGACGAGCCCGCTCGAGCGCTTGAGCTCGTAATCGCCCGGCGTGGCCGAGACGTAAATCACCTGGCGCGCGAGCCCTTCCCATTCCTCGAAATTGAGCGGCCGGTTGTCGAGCGCCGAGGGCAGCCGGAAGCCGTACTCGACCAGCGTCTGCTTGCGCGAGCGATCGCCGCGGTACATCCCGCCAAGCTGCGGCACGGTGACGTGGCTTTCGTCGATGAACATCAGGAAGTCGCGCGGAAAATAGTCGAGCAGCGTCGGCGGCGGCTGGCCGGGGGAGCGGCCGGTCAGATGGCGCGAGTAGTTCTCGATACCCGGACAGAAGCCCATCTCGGCGAGCAGTTCGAGATCGTACATCGTGCGCTGCTCGAGCCGCTGCGCTTCGAGCAGACGGTTCTCGCCGCGGAAGAATTCCAGCCGTTCGCGCAGCTCGGTGCGGATGTTGCGCACCGCCTGCTCCATCCGGTCCTCCGTCGTCACGTAATGCGACGCCGGATAGATGCACACGCTCTGCAGCTTGCGGATGACCTTGCCGCGCAGCGGATCGATCTCATAAAGCGCCTCGACGTCGTCGCCGAAGAATTCGATGCGCACCGCGCGACTCTCCTCGTACGCCGGGAAGACCTCGACGATGTCGCCGCGCACGCGGAAGGTGCCGCGATGGAAGTCATAGTCGTTGCGCTGGTACTGGATATCGACCAGCTTGCGCAGCACCCGGTCGCGCTCGATGCGCTGTCCCTCCTCGAGGAACACCAGCATCTCGAAATAGACCTCGGGCTCGCCCAGGCCGTAGATGCACGACACCGAGGCTACGATCAGCACGTCGTTGCGCTCGAGCAGCGCCTTGGTCGCCGAATGGCGCAGCTTGTCGATTTCGTCGTTGATGCTCGCGTCCTTCTCGACGTAAGTGTCGGTCGAGGGGACGTAGGCCTCGGGCTGGTAGTAGTCGTAGTACGAGACGAAATAGCGGACCGCGTTGTCCGGAAAGAGGCTCTTGAATTCGTTGTAAAGCTGGGCGGCGAGCGTCTTGTTGGGCGCAATCACCAGCGTCGGCTTGTTCACCGCCGCCACCACGTTGGCCATGGTGAAGGTCTTGCCCGAGCCGGTGACGCCGAGCAGGACCTGATGGGGCACGCCCTCGGTCACGTTGCGGCTGAGCGCGTCGATCGCGGCGGGCTGGTCGCCCTCCGGTTTGTAGCCGGAGACCAGCCTGAAGATCCCCTCCTTGCCGCGAGCGAGCGAAAGCACGGGATGAGTTTAGCAGGGTCGCGGCGCGCGTCGCGAATCGCATTCGATCGCTCGGCTCCAATCGCGAGCAGGGGCCATGGTTGCCCTCGGCGCAGCGACAACCGCGCGGTTGCAGGGGGCAGGATTCAGATCGGGGCGGCCGCGTTCGGTGAATTCGAACTGGCCTTTTTCGATTAGTGAATCGCTCGCCAGGAAAATGGCAGGAGATAACTTGTCTGACACTCTCGGATAACAATTATTTCTAAATCGACTCTACGGATGCATGAAATATCCGTCCATTGCTTGCAATCGACTCCATTCGTGTAGATGAAGCGACCTAAAGACTCTCCTACGAAAAGGATTTATTGCATCGCGCCTAAAAAACTACATATAGTGCTAGCGGCAGTAGGTGTTGGGCGGTCAACTCTGTTCCTGGTTGGCTCCCGCCAAGGGCGTATTCAGGCACGCGAAGTGGTAGCGGCTGTGTTCGGCCGATTTGCCGGACGCAGTCGGCGGTCGCCATCGCTGCGGGCCGGAGCATGAAGAGGAAAAGGGTTACAATGCGAAGACGACGAGGGAAGACGTTCTGGGTTCTGTGGCTCGCGGCGGCGATTTCGTTTGCCGGCTGCGGCATGACACAGGAGCAGAGGGACTACACCATCTACGGAGCCGTAGCAGGCGCAGCAGTGGGCGGCGGAATCGGCGGCGGTGTCTTTGCCGCCGACAACAGCGACAATTGGCCCGCCATCCCCGCCGGCATTGTCGGTGGCGCAATCATCGGCGCGATCATCGGTTACCTGATGGCGCCACCGCCGCCTCCGCCGCCGCCTCCTCCCCCGCCACCGCCGCCGCCACCGCCGCCACCTCCGCCGCCGCCGCCGGCGCCGGAGAAGATAATCCTGCGCGGCGTCCACTTTGACTTCGACAAGTCAAACATCCGCCCGCAGGATGCGGCCGTGCTCGACGAAGCCGCGGAGACGCTGAAGTCGCATCCGAACGTGACCGTCAACGTCAACGGGTATTGCGACGCGATCGGCACGGTCCGGTACAACCTGAAGCTCTCCGAGCGCAGAGCCAACGCGGTCGTGCGATACCTGGCCGACCACGGGATCGCAGAAAGCCGCCTGACGCCGCATGGCTATGGCAAGACCGACTTCGTCGCGACCAACAAGACGCGCGAAGGTCGGGCCCAGAACCGCCGCGTCGAGCTGGTGCCAAACCAGTAAACTCGCTCATGCAACCAAGAACGGCCGCAGCCTCCAACTGGAGGCTGCGGCCGTTTGCTATCGCCTCGCCCCGCTTCCGATTTCGCGCTCAGCGGCCCCTCGCATTCCGCTTCGCACCGGTCCTTTCGCTCCGCACAATCCCCTATCGCATCGCGACTTTCAGCCGGCTCTTTACTCCGGGTTCCAAATACGAATAATGCAGTGTGAGGCATAGGCATTTTTTGTGGGGGAGTCATGAGAAATACGCGGCCGGGCGGCGGGATTGCGGGGATTGTCGGCGCTGGAGTCATGGCCGTCGGCCTGGCGACGCTTCCACTTGCTGGATGCTCTTATTTCGCCGGCAGCGCCGAGGACACCGGCGCGCACGCGATCACTGATCCCTCGATGACCGTGCAGGGAGGCGCGGCCGCCGCCGCTGCGGCACCGTCAGGGGTGCAGCTCGCATCGGTCGGGGCTGAATCGGCGGCCTCGGCCGTTACCGCCGCGGCCATGTCGGGACCGGCCGCAGGAGCCGCAATCCCCGCGCTCGCAACCGCCCCGGCACTGACGCCGGAAGCCCCGCCGAGCGCAGGCGCAGGGAGCGTAACGGCGAATGCCGCCGTCGCCAGCGTGGACAAGCCGGTGCTCAAGGGGCTCGGCGGTAGCGGGCTGGAGGGCGAGGCGCGCAAACTCAACCCCGCGATGATCCGGGCGCTCAAGGAGTTTCAGACCGCCAGCGCGGAGTTCCCCAACTTCTGCCGCGAATGGGAGCACAAGCTGGTCGTGCGCGAGCATGACAACCTCGACCACATCAAATGGGTGATGCATAACGGCGTCGAGACCGGCAGCTATGTCGGTTACGGCGCGATCGACTCCTGCACCTGCAAGCAGTCGAGCAACGGCGTCGCGGTCGGAATCCTGACGTACAAGGAGTACGACTACACGCTGACCGGCAAGAGCATCGCCGAGGCGAAACATGCGGCGCCGCATGCCGACGCGGTGGTCCCGACGCGCGAGATTTTCGCCTACGAGAAGGGCAAATGGTTCTGGTAAACCGCGCCCGCTGATTCGGCCGTGGCGCGGCCGCCTCAGTTGAGCTCCTTGCTCGAATACTCCAGGATCCGGCGGCCGACGATGATCATGTTGATCTGCTGGGTGCCCTCGAAGATGTCATTGATCTTCGCGTCGCGCATCCATTTTTCGACCAGGTAGCGGCGCGAGTAGCCGAGCGGTCCGAGCAGTTCGACCGCCTTCTGCGTGATCAGCGTGACCGCCAGGCCCGCCTTGGCCTTGGCCATCGAGGCCTCGAGGCTGTTGCGCAAGCCTCGATCGAGCATCCACGCCGCGCGCCAGGTGAGCAGCCGCGCGGCCTTGAGCTGCACTTCCATCTCCATGAAGTCGCGCTCGACCGCGCTCAGGCGGCGCGGCGAAAGTCCATAGCGGATCTCGACCTGCTGCTCGGCCAGGAAATCGCGCACGAAATCCAACGCCGCGCGTCCGACGCCGATCGCCATCGCCGCCACGATCGGGCGCGTCGCGTCGAACGTCGCCATCACGTCCTTGAAGCCGCCCTCGCGCCGCACCTCGGCGGTGCCGAGCAGATGGTCGGCGGGCACGCGGCAGTTGTCGAAGACGATGGCGGCGGTGTCGCTCACGCGAATGCCGAGCTTTTTCTCCAGGCGCACGACGGACATTCCCGGTGTTCCATGCTCGACCACGAACGGCTTGATTCCGGCACGCCCGGCGCTCTTGTCCACCGTCGCCCAAACCACCACGAATCCCTCGGACTTCTCTGCCGCCATCCAGCCCGAAGTGCAGAAGATCTTGTTGCCGTTGATCACCCAGTGATCGCCGTCGCGCGTCGCGGTGGTGGTCACCGCGGCCGAGTCCGAGCCGCATCCGGGCTCGGTGATGGCCATCGCGCCCCATTTCGGCTTGCCCTCGCGAAAGGGTGCGAGGAATCGCTGCTTCTGCTGCGGCGTGCCGGCGGCCATCACGGCCGCGCCGCCGAGGCCGGCGTTGGGAATCGACAGAAACAATCCGGCGTCGCCCCAGCAGAGTTCCTCAGTGGTGGCGACGGTGTAGACGTTGCGCAGCCTGGCGCCGCCTTGTGCGTCGCCGCCGCCCATCGGATCGCCGCCGGGCGCGGTGCTCGCGGCCCACATCGCGTTGAGGAAATCCCACGGCTTTTCGTGCTCGCGCTCGTCGTACTCGCGCGAGATCGGCCGCATCATCTGCTCGGCCACCGTGTGATACAGCGCGATGCGCTTTTGCGTCTGGGGTTCGAGTTCGAAATCGATCATCGAAACACTCCTGAGAACACTCCCGAGGCAATTTCCGCGCTGTCCGGCGCGCTCAAACGGTTGCCAGCCCCTCGAACGTTGATAATCCGCGCGCGTTGCGCAGCCACATCTCGACCGGATGCTCGCGGATATAGCCGTGGCCGCCGAGCACCTGGACCGCGTTGTCCGTCACCTTGAGCGCGATCGCCGCGACGTAGTTGCGCGCGAGGTAACTCTCCTTGCGCGCATCCTCGCCGCGGTCGAGCCGCCATGCGGCTTCCCATACCAGCAGGCGCGCGGCGTCGATCTCGATCGCCATGTCGGCGAGCATGAAGGCCACCGCCTGCTTGGTCGCGATCGGAACGCCAAAGGCCTTGCGCTCCTTGGCGTAATCGCGCGCGTAGTCGAATGCGGCGTGCGCCACGCCGACGCCCATCGCGGCCAGCGCGATGCGCGACTGGTCAAGCGCGCGTGCGAAGTCCGCGCCGCCGCCGCCCAGGCGCGCTTCGGCGCCGACGCGGCATCCGTCGAGCGCGACTTCATAGGTCGCGAGTCCCTTGAGGCCCATGTTGCGTTCGCGTTCGCCCACGCTGAGGCCCGTGCTCGTGCGCGGGAGCAGGAAACCTTCGACCCGGTCGTGATTTTCGGCTGCGGCCCACACCAGCAGGGTTTCCGATTCCGCGGCGAGCGGGACGAGGCACTTGCTTCCGTCGAGCACGAAACCCGCGCCGTCGCGCCGCGCAACCGTGCTCATCGCCATCGGATCGAAGTCCCATCGCGGTTCCATCAGCGCGGCCGTGGCGGGCACGAACTCACGGCCGGCGAAGCGGCGCAGATGGCGCTCGCGCTGCTCGTCCGTGCCCAGGGCCAGCACCGGAAACGCGAGCAGCCGCGGCGCGAGCACATGCGCCGCGATCGCCAGGTCGCCCCATGCCAACTCCTCCGCGACAATTGCGCCGGTGAGCGCAAGCCGCGTGTCGCCGTTGCCGCCGAGCGCCTCGGGAATCGGCCCCTGCACGAGACCGAGCTGCCACGCCTGCTCGACCAGCGCCGGCGGGATTTCACCGGCTTCGTCGGCGGGCCGCGCCGCGGGCCGTATCTGCTCGCGGGCGAAGGCGCCCACGGTGTCGCGGATCATCTGTTGCTCTTCGGACAGCTCGAAGCTCAGCATCGCGGTTTTACGGCGGCTCCGTTGGATTGCACTGGGATCGCATACTAATCCTGTGGACGGCGAAACGCACCCGCCCGGGCGCGCGTTGCTTCAGGATCACGGCTCCTGCTCCTCGCGGCGGAGCCGGGCGCGCTCGCGCGCGCGCCGGTAAAGCGTCGGCGGCTCTTCGACCGTGGTCGGCCGCGGCACTGGCTTGCGCACTTTGCGCGACGGCGGTTTGCGCCCGGTGCGGCGCGGTCGGCGCGAAGGCATACGCAGGATCATAGCGCAGGCGCGGCAATCGCGCAGGCGCGGATCAGCGAACCAGGGTGCGGGGCTCAGGCATCGCGATGAAGCTGAGCTGCAGGCCGGTGGTGACGCCGCCGGCCGCCCGCCGCGAAAAATACCGCTCCGATTCGCATTTGGTGCATGGTCCGACCTGCCGGACCGCATCCCGCTCGAGGCCTGCGCCGGCGAGTTCATCGGCAACGATGCCGCGCAGGTCCATGTAAGCCTTGTCGGCGCGTTCGCCCGCGCGGATATGCGCCGCGCCGCGGTCGAAGCGCCGCACAAAACGGCGCGCGAGCCCGGCATCGACTTCATAGCAGCACGGGCCGATGGAAGGACCGAGCAGGGCGCGGATGCGGTTCGCGCGCGCGCCCAGACGCACCATCGCGCGCACGCCCGCACCGGCAATCCCCGCCAGCGTCCCGCGCCATCCGGCATGCAACGCGCCGATCACGCCTTCTTCCGCGTCGGCGAGCAGCACCGGCACGCAGTCGGCGGTGAAGATGCAGAGCACGACTCCAGTCTCGCGCGTGACCAGTCCGTCGCCTTCGGGCCGCGGCTCGCCGTTCATCTCCGATCCCACGACCTTGACCTTCCTGCCGTGGACCTGCCTGAGCTGCACGAAGCGGGCGCCGCGTGGCATCAGGCGGCGCGCGCGATGCCAGTTCGAGTCAACTGAGCGCGGATGGTCGCCGACCCAGTAGGAGAGATTGAGCGAGGTGTACACACCCCGGCTCACGCCGCCATCGCGGCCGAGGAAGCCGTGGCACAACGTCAGTTCGTCCCACCCGCGCAGGACGGGTGGCAATGGGGGCAGCGATGGGGTTCGGCGAAGCGCGCGCACTCGGTCGTTCGGTCATCCGGTTGTTCGAGCCCCGAAGGTTAACCTATAATCTCGATCTTTGGAATTATGCCTCGGAGTCGCCCATGAACGGCTACGAATATCTGCTCGAGCGCAATCGTCTGATGTTCAAACTCGAGGAAGACCTTGCGGCGCTGCGCGACCTGCCGGCCGCCGAACGCCAGGAAAAAACCGCACGCCTGCAGGGTGCGTTTGACATCCGGCTGGCCGAGCTTTACGCCCGGGTCGCCAACGAGTATCCGGGCGAGCGGCGCAAGAAGGCCCGTCCGCTGGCCGATCCGCGCTAGCCGCGGCCTATTCGTTCATCCAGGGGCGTCAGAGCAGAACCTTGAGCGGCGTCGAGCGCACCATCAGCATCCGCGGCGCGCGCACGCACAACCTCAAAAGCATCTCGCTCGATCTGCCGCGCGACCGCCTCATCGTGGTTACCGGCGTCTCGGGATCGGGCAAGTCAAGCCTGGTGTTCGATACGCTGTACGCCGAAGGCCAGCGGCGCTACGTACAGAGCCTGTCCACCTACGCGCGGATGTTCCTGCAGCGGATGGACCGGCCGGACGTGGATGCGATCTCCGAGATCCCGCCGGCGCTCGCCCTGCGGCAGAAGAACACGATCAAAAACGCCCGCTCGACCGTGGGCACGGTCACCGAAATCAGCGATTACCTGCGCCTGCTGTTCGCGACGCTGGGCCGCACCACCTGTCCGCGCTGCGGCGGTTCGGTTACGCGCGACACGGTCGAGAGCGCGGCCGCCCATGCGCTGAGCGCGCCCGGGATGCAGCTTTTCCTGGCGCCGTTCGAGCCCGGATCGCGCACGACCGCGGCGGCTTACGAGTTTCTTGCCCAGAACGGGTACCATCGTTTGTACCTCGACGGCGCGATCGTCGAGACCGCGGAACTGCTCGGACGGGCGGTGCAGACCGTGCTGCGCGACAGCACGACCGGCATCGATGCGGCCGGCGCCGCGGAGACACCGCGGTACGCGATGAACGGCGATGCGGCGCCCGCCAACGGCGCCGGCGCGCCGGACGCATCGGCGACCGCGCGCAATGGCGTCGCGCCGCTCATGGTCGTCACCGACCGCGTCGCGACCGACGCGGGCGATGCCGGCGCGCGCGTGCGCGAGGCGCTCGAGAAGGCCTTTTATCTGGGCGGCGGACGCGCGCGCATCGTCACGCTGGTACGCGACAACGGCAAGCTCAGATCAGTCGCCGAGGCCGCGTTCGATCGCCGCTTCAACTGCTCGCGCTGCGGCACGCTGTTCGTCGAGCCGACGCCGGCGCTGTTCTCGGCCAACAGCCCGATCGGCGCATGCCCCGAATGCGAGGGGTTCGGCCGCACCGTCGAACTCGACCTGGAAAAGGTCATCCCCGACTCCGGCCTCTCGTTGCGCCAGGGCCTGATCGCGCCCTGGCGCACGCCGGCCTACCAGGAGATGAAGACCTGGATGCTCAAGTGTGCGCGGCGGGCGCGCGTGCGCGCCGCGGTGCCGTTTCGCGAGATGACCGAGGCCGAGCGGAGCTGGCTGCTCGACGGCGAGCCGCGCGGCGCGCGAAGCGAAAATGCGCGCGGCGAGGAATGGGAGCGATGGCCCGGCGTGCGCGGATTTTTCCGCTGGATGGAGAAGCGGCGCTACAAGACCCACGTCCGCATCCTGCTCGCGCGCTATCGCCGCTTCGTGCCCTGCCCCGCCTGCGGCGGCGCCAAGCTCAGACCCGAGGCGCTCAATGTGCGGGTCGCGGGGATGACGATCGCCGAAGTCGGGCAGCTCGCGGTGCGCGAGCTCAAGGGATGGCTCGAGCGGCTTGCGCAGGAGCCGTCGGCGGCGGAACGCGCCGGAGTCGTGCTGCGCGAACTGGCGAGCCGTGTCGGCTACCTCGACGAGGTCGGGCTCGGCTATCTAACCGTCGAGCGCCAGGCGCGCACGCTTTCCGGCGGCGAGGCGCAGCGCATCCACCTGGCGAGCGCGCTCGGCAGCCTGCTTACCGCCACCATGTACGTGCTGGATGAGCCGACCGTCGGCCTGCACGCGGGCGACGTGCGCCGGCTGCTCGGCGTGCTGCGCCGCTTGCGCGACCTCGGCAACACCGTCGTGGTGGTCGAGCACGATCCGATGATGATCGCGGGCGCCGACTATACCGTCGAGCTGGGGCCGGGCGGCGGACGCGAGGGCGGACACCTGGTCCGCGCCGGCGTCCCGGACGGCGGCGCCAAACGGGCGCGCCAGCGCGCCCAGGGCGCCCGGGCCCGCAAGCCGATCAAGCCGGCCGCCGACGGCGCGGACGCGCTCAATGGCGCGACGCCGGGGCGCGTGATGCTGATGCGCACGCTGGCGCGCGAGCGGCGCTTCAGCCGCAGCGATCCGGCGCTGCGCATCGTCGGCGCGCGCGAGCACAATCTCCGAAACCTCGACCTGCGCATCCCGCTGGGCCGCATGGTGTGCGTTACCGGCGTCTCCGGATCCGGCAAATCGACGCTGGTCGAGGATGTGCTCTACAACAACTACCTGCGCCGGCGCGGCGAGCCGGTGAGCGAGGTCGGCGCCTGCGATCGCATCGAGGGCCTCGAGCTGATCGGTGAGATGGTGCACATGGGGCAGGAGCTGCCGGCGCGCTCGCTGCGCTCCAACCCGGCAACCTATCTCAAGATCTACGACGACATCCGCCGGCTGTTCGCACAAGGCAACGAAGCGCGGCGCCAGGGCATCCAGGCGCGCCATTTCTCGTTCAACGTGGACGGCGGGCGCTGCGAGAAATGCCACGGCACCGGCACGGTCACGATCGAGATGCATTTCATGGCCGATCTCGAGGTCCAATGCGATGCGTGCGACGGCCGCCGCTTCCAGAGCCACATTCTCGCCATCCGTTACCAGGGCCATAACGTCAACCAGGTGCTCGGTCTGACCATCGACGAGGCGCGCGCATTCTTCGCGAGGTCACCGGCGATCGTGCGCCGGCTCGAGGCGCTGAGCGCCGTCGGCCTGGGTTATCTGTGTCTCGGACAAAGCACTTCGACGCTTTCGGGCGGCGAGGCGCAACGGCTCAAGCTCGCGCGCTTTCTGCTCGCCGACCTCGAGCCGCTGCCCGCAGCGGCGGACGGCAGGCAGGCCAAGCCGTTGGGGCGCGTCTTTTTGCTCGACGAACCGACCACCGGGCTCAGCTCGGCCGATACGCGCCAGCTCCTGCGCGTGCTCTCGCGGCTGGTCGCCGAGGGCAACACGCTGATAATCATCGAGCACAACCTAGAATTCATCGCGCACGCCGATTACGTGATCGATCTCGGTCCGGGCGGCGGTGAGGACGGCGGGCGTGTGGTGGCCGCGGGGCCGCCGCTCAAGATTGCCGCCGCCGCGCGCTCGCTCACCGGGCGCGAGTTGCGCGGCGTGTTCGGCTTGCCGGCCGGCGCGCCGCGCGCGGCGGCACGTTCGGCGCGGATGCGGGCGAGCGCGGGATGAGGCGGCGGAGACCTGGCGCCGGCCGCGGCGCAATACGGCTGGGGTTCGCCGACGTCATCGTCATCGCGATCGTGACGGCGTTGCTGCTGTTTGCGGCGTGGCAGCAATTTCCGGCGTACCACCGCCCATTCGAACCCTTGCGCATTCTCACACCCGAATCGCGCAGATCGACTCCGCGAAACATTTCCACGCCCGCTCCGCAAGCCGCGTCGCGCCGCTGAACCGGCTTTGCTAGTATGAGCTTAGTATCGTCCCGGCGGGGGGCGACGAGCCGCCGGGCTTCAGCCTCGGAGCGGAGCATGATTTCGGAACGACCTCCCGCAAAGCGCCTCAAAGAATTTTTTCTCGCGATGACGCGCACCAGTTTCGGTCAGCTCGGGCTGGCCGACCAGCAGGTTGTGGATTACGTCGCCTCGGTGCTCGCCGACTTCAGCGTGGCCGAACGCTGGCTGGCGCTGCGCGACGCCGACGGCCGCCGTCTGACCAGCGTGGTTGAAATGCTGGCCGCGCGACTGGGCGAACCGCAGACGCGCCGGCGCGTGCTTGGCGAGCGCGAGCTGCGCAAGTACGTCGGCGACTACACGCTGTTCATGTCGGGCCTGTTTCGCAATTTCGTCGAGCGCGGCGGCTATCTCGATTACTACCTGGAAGAGGGCAAGCGTTCCTATCAGACCGTTTCGGAACTTGACGTCGCGCTTTACCGGCCCGGGTTCCTGATGTTCGAAGAGCTGAGCCGCAGCTTCGAGAACTATTCCGGCGCGCTCGACTACATGCGCAAGTGCTTCTTCAAAGCCGCGCCCGACCATGATCCGTTCGCCGGCTTCGCCGAGAAAATCGAAGGCTGGATGCGCCTTCGCCTGACGTCCAATTGACTGCGGCGTCCCAATCACCCGATGAGCGCGTCGGTGCCGCCGCTCATAGGAGACGCCCTGGCCTGGCGGCGCTGCTCTCAGCCCTCTGGCCCGGGCTGGGCCAGCTCTACAATCGGCAACTCGTCAAGGGGCTGCTGTTGATTCTGGGCCTGCCGCTCCTTGGCAAAGTCGGTCTCGGCTACGCATTTTTCGGCGCGTTCGAGGCGATGCGTGATTTGCGCTACCTGCTCGTGACGGCGGGGGGAGGTCTGATCCTCGTCGCGGCGGCGGCATTGTGGATTTACGCGGTCGTCGACGCGCATCGCTGCGCCCAGCGATACGCCGCGTCGGCGCCGACGATGGTTTCCGATGGCCGCTGACGCGCGCGAGCGTCTCGACCATTACCTGGTGCGCCTGGGATGGGCGCGCTCGCGCCGCGCAGCGCGCGAGCTGCTCGAAAGCGGCGTGGTGCGGGTGAACGGTCGTTCGCTGACCAAGGGTGAATTGATCGTCGAGGGCGACGCGGTCGAAGTCAGTGCGGCATCTGCGCTGCCGGCGCTCGCGCCCAATCATCAATTAAAACTTGAGATTCTGTTCCGCGACGCCGCGATGCTGGTCGTCACCAAGCCGGCGCCGATGCCGTGCCATCCACTGCGCCCCGGCGAACTCGGCACCGTTATGAACGGCATCATTGCCGCGTTCCCGCAAGCGGCTCTCGTCGGCGACAAACCGCGCGAAGGCGGCCTGGTTCATCGGCTGGACAACGGAACCTCGGGCGCGCTCATCGTCGCGCTGGAGAATGACGCGTTCAGTGCGTTGCGCGAGGCCATTCGTGCGGGCCGTATCCGGCGGGACTACCAGGCGCTGGTCGCGGGCAACATTAAACAATCGCTTGAATATGAATTTCCGATCGCCCACGACCCGCACAACGCGCGGCGGATGACGATAGCGACCTCGCTCGCCGGCGGAGCGCGGCCCGCGTCGACTTCAATCGAGCCGATACGCCGCGTCGGAGATTTCACCCTGATCTGGGCGCGGCCGCGCACCGGGATGCGCCATCAGATCCGGGCCCACCTGGCGCACGCGGGACATCCGATCGCCGGCGATTTCCTGTACGGAGGGCCGCGGCTCGAGGCGCTTGTCCAAGGGCGCTTCTGGCTTCATCTCGCCGCGCTCGAGCTGCGCTCGCCCGCCTCGGGGCCGGTGCGCGTGCATGCCCCGCTGCCAGGCGATCTCGATTTGGCGCTGCGCGAGGCCGGCCGGCGCGCCTGACGCGACCGGGAGTTTATAAGCGCGGATTATTTGTCAACGTAAACCTGCCGATGGGCGAACAGCCAGTTGCCGTTGACCTTGCGCAACTCGTCCCGGTAGCCGCCTACGGCCGCCAGTTCGGTCTTGCCGTTCTTGATGTGGAAGTAGATCAGGTTGCAGGTGCCGTGCGCGTGATCGCCGTGCACGTCGAAGCTGACGTTGACCATCATGTGGCGCACCTGCGCGCCCGCCCATGATTCCTTGTACGACGCGCAGAATTTGCGCAGCGCCTCATGCCCGGCGTGCTTGCCAAACGACGGGCTCTCGAACACGCCGTCATCGGTGAAGCAATTTACCCAGTCCTCGAACTTGCTCGAGTCGACGTACAGCGCGTAACGCGCATACAACTCGCGGATCTGCTCGCGGTCCTCGGCGCTTCCTGTAATCGCAGGCATGGGTCCTCCTCCGGGACGCTCCGCGCGCGCGGGCGCCGTCGCTTTTTCTCAGACTACACCCGATTCCTTGAGCCGCGCCACGTCCTCCCAGCTATAGCCCAGCATTTCGGTGAGAATCGCCTCGCTGTGCTCGCCCAATTCCGGCGCATGGCCGCGCGGATTTGCCGGCGTCTCGCTGAACCGGACCGGAAAGCCGACCAGCTTCATCGCGCCCAGCCCGGGATGCTCGTAATCGACAACATATTCGTTGGCCAGCACCTGCGCGTCGTCGGGCAGGTCGGAGACGCGATTGACCACGGTATAGATGAAATCGCCGCCGGCCTTGAGCAGCTTCATCCATTCGTCGCGCGCTTTCGTCGCAAACACCCGGTCGAAAATTTCGACCAGCGCCTTGCAGTTCCTGCCGCGCACGCCGATATCCTTGAAGCGCGGATCGTCGATCAGCTCCGGCAGTCCCATCGTGTTGCACAGGTCCTTCCAGTAGCGATCGGCCTGCAGCATCCCGAGCGTCAGCCATTTGCCGTCGGCGCATCGATAGTGGTTCCACAGCGGATTGAATGCGTTCTCGCGCGTGTTGCGGCGGAATTCGGTGCCCATGATGTTGCGGCAGGCGAGATTCAGCCCCTGCAGCGCGATCATCGAACCCAGGTGCGAGGCGTTCACCTCCTGCCCGACGCCGTAGCGCTCGCGCGCGAGCAGCGCCGTGATGACTCCGTAGGACAGCATGATCGCACCCATCTGGTCGGCCACGCCGCCGAACAGGTACACCGGCTCGTCGCTCGCTATACCCGCGATGTGCATCACGCCCGAGCGCGATTGCGCCAGGTAGTCGAACGACGGCTCCCCGCTGTCAGGCCCCTCGGGCCCATAGCCGGAGGCGGTCGCGTAGATGAGCCGGGGATTGACCTCGCGCAGCTTCGCGTAATCGAGGCCCAGGCGCTGCGCCACGCCCTTGCGATAGTTCTGCACGAAGACGTCGCTTTGGGCCACGAGCTTGTAGACGATCTCGCGCGCCTCGGCCTTCTTCATGTCGAGCGTGATACTCTTCTTGTGGCGGTTGTTGGATTCGAAGTAGAAGTTCTTGCCGTTGCGCGCGGTGGTCGAGCCCGAGACCGCGAAGATCGCGCGGCCGGGGTCGCCGTCGGGCGTTTCGATCTTGATTACCTCGGCGCCGAGGTCGGCCAGCAACGCGGTCGAGAATGGCCCTTGCTGCCAGATGGTCCAGTCGATCACCCTGATTCCGTCAAGCGGCGTTTTCATGTTTTCCCCTATACCACAGGTGGGCGCGCGAAGGATCGCCCAAGCGGGGCGCGGGCGCGCGGCCTCATCCACAGCCGACCCGTCCGCGGTCGACCCGGAGGGCGTCCGCGCATCGGCTGTTCAATTTGACCCAGCTGCGCTTGAGTTAGCGGGCCGGAGGCTTCATCAATAGAAGCAAGCCGATGCTGCGTTACCTGCTCAACTTTCTCTACCCGCCGCGATGCGCCGCGTGCGACATGCCGCTGCCTGTCGATACAATGCGCCGCGTATGCATCGAATGCATCGCAGCGGTCGAGCCGCCGCGTCCGCCGCTCTGCCTTATCTGCGGCGCGCCGCTCGGCACGTCCGCCGAGGACGAGCATTGCGGCCATTGCCGCATCGCCCGGCCCGCGTTCGATTCGGCTCGCGCGCTTGCCCGCTACGCTTCCGGGCCGGACCGGGAAAATTCCGTCGCGGCGCTGCTCCGGCGGCACAAGTACGGTCTCGACCAGGCGCTCGGGCGGGCGCTGGCGGAGTATCTCGACGCGGCGCCGGCGATGGAGCCCGGCGCGTACGATGTAATTATCCCGGTGCCCTTGCATCGCGCGCGTCTGCGCTGGCGCGGTTTCAACCAGGCCGCGCTGCTCGGTGCGGCGCTCGCGCGTCGGCTCGAGTGCCCGCTCGACGTCGCGACGCTCGCGCGCGTGCGGGCGACTCCGCCGCAGACCGCGCGCGATCGGATCCAGCGCGCGCGCAACGTGCATCGCGCTTTCACTGTGCGCCGCCCGGCGCGCGTCGCCAGCCGCCGCGTGCTGCTGGTGGACGACGTGATGACCACCGGCGCGACCGCCGACGAATGCGCGCGCGTATTGCGCGAGGCGGGCGCGCGGCGTATCGACGTTTTCACCCTGGCGCGCGCGCAATGATCGAGCGCCGCAGCGACACGACGCAGGCATACGCCGCCGAGACCCGCGCCGATTGGGAGCGCCGCCATCGCGGCGGCGCGCCGCCCGGCCCGCCCGAACCCTCGGTGGTCGAACTGATCGATCTGCTGCCGCGCGATCTCGTTCTGGACGTGGCGGCCGGCAGCGGGCGCCATAGCCTGCTGCTCGCGCGCGCGGGCTTTCACGTTATCGCGGCCGACTATGTCGAATCGGCGATGCGCAAGCTTCAATCGATCGCGCGCGCCGAGCGCCTGGCCGTCTCGCCGCTCGTCGCCGACCTCGGGCGTTTTCCCCTGCCCCGCGGCCGGTTCGACGCGATCCTCAATATCAATTATCTCGACCGCGCGCTCACGCCGCGGCTGATCGATTCGTTGCGCGTCGGCGGCGCGATTCTTTTCGACACTTTTCTCATCGACCAGGCTGCCACCGGCCATCCGCGCAATCCCGACTTCATGCTGCGTCATTGCGAACTGCGCGCGATGCTGAGCGGGATGGATATCGTGCGCTATCGCGAGGGTGTGGTCGCCTATCCCGACGGCAACTTCGCTTGGCGCGCGACCGCGCTGGCGATCCGCAGGAGCGCGTGAGCGATGGCGCGCGGGGTTTCCTACAAGGACGCCGGGGTCGATATCGATTTGAAGGAGCGGCTCGTCCCGATGCTGCGGCGGCTGGCGCGGCCAACGCTCGGGCGCGAGGTGATAGGCGGGATCGGCGGGTTCGGCGCGCTCGTCGGTCTTAACCGGGCGCGCGCGATGCGCTCGCCCGTGCTGGTGGCCGGAACCGACGGCGTCGGCACCAAGTTGAAAATTGCGTTCATGACCGGACGCCACGACACGGTCGGCATCGACTGCGTGGCCATGTGCGTCAACGATATCGTGTGTCACGCCGCGCGCCCGCTGTTCTTCCTCGACTACATCGCAACCGGCCGGCTCAAGCGCGCCGTTGCATTGGCGCTGGTCAAGGGCGTGGCGCAGGGCTGCCGTCTTGCCCGGATGAGCCTGGTGGGCGGCGAAACCGCGCAGATGCCCGGATTCTATCGGCCGGGCGAATACGATATCGCGGGCTTCGCGGTCGGGGTTGCGGAACGCGGACGGATTCCCCGCCCCAAGCGCATCCGCGCGGGCGACGCGCTGGTCGGACTCGCTGCGAGCGGACTGCACTCCAACGGCTACTCGCTGGTGCGCCGGGTGCTGCTCGAGCGCGCGCGGCTGCGGCTGGATGCACGAGTCGCCGAGCTGGGCTGCACGCTGGCGGACGAACTGCTGCGGCCGACCAGGATTTACGCCCGCGCCACCAGCGCGTTGTTCGAAAAATTCCCGATTCGCGGCCTCGCCAATATCACCGGCGGCGGCATCGTCGAGAACCTCCCGCGCGTATTGCCCGACGGCCTCGCGGCGACGATTCGCCGCGGCAGCTGGCCGGTGCCGCCGATTTTCAATTTGATCGAGCGCAGCGGCAAAGTGAGCCGCAGCGAGATGGACCGCACGTTCAACAACGGTCTGGGCATGATCGCCGTGGTGCCGCCGGCTGTGGCCGACGCGGTCGTCGCGCAACTGCGCAGGATGCGCACGCCGGCCTGGCCGGTCGGCGAAGTAACCCGCGCGGGCCGCGGCGCGCGCCGGCTGATCTTTTCCGCGTAACCCGCATGAGTGCGAATGAGACGGGCACGGTCCGGGACAGCGGCTCGCGCGGCGAGCGTCCGCCGGTCAAGCTCGGCGTCCTGATTTCCGGCAGCGGGACCAACCTGCAGGCGATTATCGACGCGATCGAGCGGCGCGAGCTGCGCGCCGAGATTCGTATCGTGATTTCCAATCGCGCGGGCGTGCACGGTCTCGAGCGCGCGCGCCGCCACGGTATCGCCGCTCGCACGATCGACCATCGCCGCTTCGCCTCGCGCGAGGACTTCGATCGCGCGCTGGTCGAGGCGCTGCGCGCGCACGGCGTCGAGCTGGTGATATGCGCCGGTTTCATGCGGCTGCTGTCGCCGGTGATGCTCGGCGCGTTTCCCGACCGCGTGATGAACATCCATCCGGCGCTGCTGCCCGCCTTTCCCGGCGTGCACGCGCAGAAGGCGGCGCTCGAGCATGGCGTGCGTTTTTCCGGGTGCACCGTGTTCTTCGTGCGCGAGGGCGTGGATGACGGGCCGATCATCGCGCAGGCGGTGGTGCCGGTGATGCCCGGCGACAGCGAGGAGGGGTTGAGCGAGCGCATCCGCGCCCAGGAGCATCGCATCTATCCGTGGGCGATCCAGCTCTACCAGGAGGGCCGGCTCGCGATCGACGGGCGCACCGTGCGCATCGCCGATTTTCCGGCCGGGGACGAGTCGCTGGCGCTGCTTCATCCGCGATCGCCGCATTCGCCCCGGCTCAAACGGCCGCACTGACGAAAACCTCGCGCGGCGGATCGAGCGGGCGCAAGCCGTGGACAAGCTTTCGGTAATCGTTCCGATGCTCAACGAGGAAGGGGCGATCGCGCGCGCGCTGGACGCGATCGCGGCCGGCGCGCCGCAGGCGCAGGTGATCGTGGTCGACGGCGCCAGCACCGATCGCAGCCGCGACCATGCGCGGGCGCGCTGCGCGCTGCTGCTGGTGGCGCAGCGGGGTCTCGCGCGGCAGATGAATGCGGGCGCGGCGGCAGCCAAGGGCGACGCACTGGCCTTCGTTCACGCCGACACCATCGTGCCGCCGACTTTCGCCGACGATATCGCCGCGGCGCTCGCCGATCCCGCGGTGGTGGGCGGACGGTTCGACGTCGAGCTGGACGACGCCTCGGCCATGCTCAGGCTCGTCGGCCGGCTCATCAGCGCGCGCTCACGGCTTAGCCGGACGGCCACCGGCGACCAGGCGATCTTCATCCGCCGCCGGGTGTTCGAGCTGCTCGGCGGCTATCGCGACATCGAGCTGGGCGAGGACCTCGACCTGGCGCGGCGGATGAAGCGCGCCGGCGCGGTCGCCTGTCTGCGGACCAGGGTCACGACTTCGGCGCGGCGCTGGCGCGAGCACGGGATCGTCGCGACCAGCGTGCGCATGTGGTTTCTGCGCGCGGCGCTTCTGCTGGGCGTGCCGCCATCGCGCCTGGCCCGTCTTTACAAGCGCGGCGGGCGGGCCGAAAATGATGGCTAGAGGTTGCGAGTGGCGAAGGCTAAAGTCGAAGTTTACACGACATCATACTGTCCGTACTGCACGCGCGCAAAGTCTCTGCTCAAGAGCAAGGGTATCGAATTCGAGGAAATAGACGTCACCAACGATCCGGCGGCGCGCGCGCGCATGATCGAACTGTCGGGCGGGCGCCGCACCGTCCCTGAAATATTCATCAACGGCAGGATCATTGGCGGCTACGATGAGCTGCGCGCGCTCGAAAGCCGCGGCGCGCTCGATCCGCTGCTGGGCGAGGCCGGCTGAGGCCGGCGCGCCGATCCCAATGGCCGACGAATTCGACGCCGAGCGTTATCCCGGCAATTACTATCGCGGCATGATCCTGCGCCTGGACCGGGCGCGAGGCCGCGGCGTGGTACGCTCGCACCAGGGGCGTGAAATCCCGTTCCAGTTTCCGTTTGTCGAAATCGCCGGCGCGCCGCTCGGCGGCCGCTTCCCGGGTATCGACCTGATAAGCGAGGGTGACAGCGTGGGCTTCGATGTCGGATGGACCTCCGGCGGCCTGCGCGTCACGGTCATCCGCCCGGCCCGCTCCGCGCACGCCGGCTCGGCGGACTAGCCGCGCCGGCGCGGCTGCAGCATTCGCCACATCCGCACTCCCAGCGGATGAAATTCGCCTATCACCTCGTAGCCGTGGCGGGAGTAATAGGCCACGTTGGCCTCGGTCGCGGTTTCGAGATAGACGCCCTGCATGTCGGTGCGCATCGCCACGATCTCGCGCAGATGATCGAGGATCGCGACTCCGCAGTGCCGTCCCTGGAACGCGGGCTCGACGCCGAGGATATTCAGATACAGATGCGGCCGCGCAGGACGATTGCGCGCCAGGTCGTCCATCAGCCGGATCGAACGCCGCACGCCGCCCCACCCGACCGCGCGCACCAGCGCCGGCAGGCTCAAGAGGCCGCGCGCGACGACCGCGCCGTTCGATGCGTGAGCCGTGCCTTCGACCACGGCCGCCGCGACCACGCGCCCGTCCTCGATTACGCCGAACACCGGCTGGCCGTCGCCGCGTTGCAGCCTGAGCACGACCTCGAACAGGCCTGCCAGGCGCGGCGAACGCGCGCTTGGCTCGCGCGGCTCGGGCACCAGCGCATTGAGCAGCGGGTCGTCAACGAAGGCCCGGCTCAGCACCAGGGCGGCGTCGGCGTAATGTTCCGCAAACACCAGGCCCGCGCGCGGCCACGCTTGCGCATCGTTTGTCATCCGGGTCATCGTCGCTTTCGTCCGCCTGTGTCCCCGCCATGGCTTCGCACGCGAGCCACCGCCGCGTGCCATCCGTCGAGCAGCCGCGCGCGTTGCGCCAGCCGCATCGCCGGCCGAAAGAGCCGCCCGCCCCCGACCAGCGCGTTCAATTCGGCGGGTGAGCGCCACAGCCCGCACGCGAGGCCGGCGAGCATCGCCGCGCCGAGCGCCGTGGTCTCGATCATCCTGGGCCGCCGCACCGGCCGGCCGAGAATATCGGCCTGGAACTGCATCAGGTAGTTGTTGGCGGAGGCGCCGCCGTCGACGCGCAGCTCGATCATACGCCGACCCGTGTCGCGTTCCATCGCCGCCAGCGCATCGCGCACCTGGTAGGCGATCGAGTCGAGCGCCGCGCGCACCACGTCGGCGCGATTGGTGCCGCGGGTGATCCCGACGATGGCGCCGCGCGCCTCGGCGTCCCAGTACGGCGCGCCCAGCCCGACGAACGCGGGCACCAGGTAGGGCTGCGAGCGGTCGCGGCTTTGCCGCGCGGCGCTTTCGCTCTCGCGCGCCGCCGCGATCATGCGCATCTCGTCGCGCAGCCATTGAATTGCCGCGCCCGCGATGAACACCGAGCCTTCGAGCGCATGGGCAGGTTCGCCCGCCGGACCCAGCGCGGCGGTCGTCAGCAATCGATTGCGCGAAGCGACGGCGCGGCGGCCAGTATGCATCAGCAAAAACGCGCCGGTGCCGTACGTCGCCTTGGCCGCACCGGCACTGACCGCGCGCTGGCCGAAAAGCGCCGACTGCTGATCGCCGATAACCGCGCCGATTGCCACGGCCCGCGGGCCGAAGATGCCCGCCGCCGCCTCGGCCAACGGACCGCGCGAGCCGACCGGCTGGGGCAGCATCTCGGCCGGCACGCCGAGCATCCGCAGCATCTCCGGGTCCCACGCGCGCTGCTTGAGGTTGAGCATCATGGTGCGCGAGGCATTGGTGAAGTCGGTGACAAACGCCGCGCCGCGCGAGAGCCGGAAGATGAGCCATGAATCGATCGTGCCGAAGCACAGTTCGCCGCGGGCGGCGCGCCGGCGGACGACCGCGTCGCTTTCCAGCAGCCACTTGAGCTTGGTGCCGGAAAAGTACGGATCGACGATCAGCCCCGTGCGGCGGCGGACCTCGCTCTCGCGCTGCGCAAGCGCACGACAGATGTCGGCGCTGCGCCGGCATTGCCATACGATCGCGCGCGCGACCGGCCGGCCGCTTCGCCGTTCCCAGACCACGAAGGTCTCGCGCTGGTTGGTGATGCCGATGGCGCCGATCGCAGCCGGCCGCACTCGCGCCGCGGCGATTGCCTCGCGGCCCAGCCGCACGGCTGAGTTGTAAATCTGCTCGGCATCGTGCTCGACCCATCCCGGACGGGGATAGAACTGGCGGATCTCGCCGTAGGCGCGTCCCAGAATGCGCCCGCGCGCGTCGAGCACCATCGCGGTGGTCCCGGTGGTGCCCTGGTCAATGGCAAGTACCGCCTCAGCCATCGCGGGTCGTCCCCAGCCTTGTCGTCGACCCCGTCATTTGTCCGAGTCCTTCCGCTCGCCCAGGCGAGCCGCGGACTAAGTTAAGCAACGATTATCCGGGCCACAAGCGCCCAAATTTGGCTTGCCTCCTGAATTTGTCGAAGCCATGATATGCTGCGATCGAAGCGCCAAATGGAGACGACGCGCATGTCAACCAGCGCCGATCTGGCGGAAAGCCGCGACCAGCTTATCCAGTATTTCGAATCCGGCGCCAAGCCGCGCGAGCAGTGGCGCGTCGGCACCGAATACGAGAAGGTCACGGTCTCGGCCGCGGACGGCCGCGCCCTGCCCTACTCGGGGCCGCGCGGGGTCGAGGCGATCCTGCGCCGGCTCGCCGAGCGCCACGGCTACGAGCCCGAAGAGGAACACGGCCGCGTGATCGCGCTGCGCGGCGAACGCGCCGCGATCACGATCGAGCCCGGCAGCCAGATCGAACTTTCCGGCGAGCAGTGCGAGACCATTCATTGCGCCCATGCCGAGTTCAGCCGCCACATCGAGCAATTGATCGAGGTCGGGCACGAATTCGGCGCCGCGGTGCTGGGCTTGGGCATGCAGCCGGTCAGCACCATCGACGAGATCGAACTGATTCCGAAGGCGCGCTATCGGATCATGTATCCGTACATGGCGCGCAAAGGGCGGCTGGGCCAGCGCATGATGAAGCAGACCGCCGGCGTGCAGGCCAACCTCGATTACGGCGACGAAGCGGATGCGATGCGCAAGCTGCGCCTGAGCATGGGGATGGTGCCGCTGGTGTACGCGATGTTCGCCAATTCGCCACTGAGCGACGGGCGGCTCAACGGCTACCAGAGCTATCGCGGCCACATCTGGAACGACACCGACCCGGATCGCAGCGGCACGCTCGAGTTCGTGTTCCGCGACGACGCAGGATTCGAGGACTACGTCGATTACGCGCTCGACGTACCGATGTACTTCATCTATCGCGACCACGCGCCGCGAGACATGACGCGGCCGCCCGGAATCACCTTCCGCCGCTTCATGGAGCGCGGATGGAACGGCGAGCGCGCGACCATCGAGGACTGGGCGACGCATCTCACCACCATCTTCACCGAGGTGCGGCTGAAGAAATATGTCGAGGTGCGCACCGCCGACAGCCAGCCGCCGGCGCTGATGCTGGCGCTGCCCGCGCTATTCAAGGGCCTGCTTTACGATTCGGACTGCATGACCGGCGCCTGGGACCTGGTCAAACGATGGGGCTTCGAGCAACGGCTGGCGCTGACTGATGCCGCGCACAAGTTCGGACTCGAGGCGCGCGCCGGACGCATCAGCCTGCGCGAACTCGCGCTCGAGGCGCTGATGATCGCGAGCGTCGGGCTCGAACGCCAGCGCGGATTGAACCAGCACGGCGACAACGAGAGCATCTACCTGCTGCGCCTGCTCGACCAGGTGCGTAACGGCTGGACCCAGGCGAGCCTGACGATCGAGCGCTGGAAGGGGCGTTGGAATTACGACGTGCAGCGCCTGGTCGAGGGCACCGCGTACGAGGCCGAGGGGCTCAGCTGATGACGCTGCGTATCTCGGAGCGTTACGTGGTGGCGCTCAACCTGGCGCTGGTCGCGCTGCTCGCGTACCTGCTCGCGCTCTCGATCGACGACATCATTCTGGGCCGCCTAAGGGGCGCGAAAGCGCAGCTCGCGTCCCTGGCGGCTTCCGGGCCGTCGGCGCCGTCCGCTCGCAGCCGCGCCTTCTACGATGCGATCGTACATCGCGACATCTTCAACCTCGAGCCGACGATCGAAGCTCCTGCCGTGGTCGCCACCAACCTGCATATCCGGCTGGTGGGCACGTCGTCGCTGACCCTTTCGCAGCCGTTCATCATCGTCGAGGACGACAACAATCACGAGCAATCGCTCTACCGCATGGGCGATCAGATTCCCGATGCGGGCAAGCTGGTCGGCGTTTACAAGGATCATGCGCTTATCGAGAGCCAGGGCCGTCGCATAAGGCTCGATATGCCCAACGCCGACAACGCCTCTCCATCCGCGATGCCGCACCCGTTCATGCCGCGCCCGTTTGAAAATCCCGGCGGTACGCCGTTGCGCCGTTTCATGAGCGGGCGCGTTGGCCGCGCGGGCGTGCGCGAGGTCCGGCCCAACCGTTACGTGCTCGACCGCTCGACCGTGAACAACAACCTGAGCAACATGGCGGCGCTGTTCACCCAGGTCCGCGCGATTCCGAATCTGGGACCCGACGGCCGCTCCAACGGCTTTCGCCTTTCGGAAATTCAGCCCGACTCGATCTTCCAGCAAATCGGCCTGCGCGACGGCGACGTGCTGACCGATGTGGGCGGGCAGAGCGTGGGCGATCCGACGCGAGCGATCCAACTGCTGAGCGCGCTGCGCAACCAGTCTTCGATCAATCTGACCGTGATGCGCGCCGGCCAACCCGTTCAACTCCAGTACACTATCCGCTGATATGGAATTGCGGGCCGCGCGCGCGAGCGAACGGGACCAGGTGCTCGATTTGCTCGCGCTATGGTATGGCGACCGTGACTTTTTCTCCCGCTACAACCGCAACGATCCCGGCTTTCGCGACGAACTATGCCTGGTCGCCTGCGACGGCGGCCGCATCGTCGCCACCGCGCAGATCTTCGAGCGCGCGATCAATCTGCGCGGCGAACATGTGCGGTTGGGGGGCGTCGGCTCGGTGTACACGCTCGCGGGTTACCGCAGCCGCGGCCTGGGCTCGGCGCTGATGCGCCTGGCGGTCACGACCATGGAGCGCGAAGGCTTCGAGGTTTCGCTGCTGTTCGCCGAGCGGCTCGATTTTTACGCACGCTTCGGATGGCGGCCGGTGACGCGCCAGTTCAGCGCCCTCGCCGACAGCGCTTCGATGCGGGTATCCGGGCAATGGCGGCTGACGCATTTCGATCCGGCGCGCGACCTCGAGCAGATCGCCGCGCTCCATCGCAGCTACAGCGGCCGCTTCGACGGCACCGCGATCCGCGACGGCGCCGCGTGGCGCGGCAATCTCGCTTACGCCGGTAATCCCGGAGAATACTTCGTCACCTGCCGCGCCGCCGCCGCTGCGGACACCATCGTCGCCTACGCGCGCGCGATCCTGTTTCACGGCTTCCCGATGGTCATGGAGTACGGTTACGCGCCGGATGCGCATCCGGCGATGCTCGCGCTCGTCCGCCACCTGGGCGAGGCGGCCTCGGGCGTCGCGTTCTCGAATGCGCTCGCGGGCGGAGGCGGCGATCCGTCGCTGCTGCAGAATCCGGCCACCGCTCCCTCGGGCCTCGCGCTGCTCGTGACTCACACCGCGCACGATCCGGAACTCGAGCGGCAGCTCGGCGAGGCGGGCGTCTTTGTTATGCATCATCCGGATAATTTTTTCATGTGGCGCGCGATCGCGGCGCGCAAGCTCTCGCGGCGGCTGGGCGTGCCGGCCGAGAACGCCGAAGCGCAACTGCTCTCGATCCTGCAGGAACCGACGGCGCTCTACTGGACCGCCGATCGCTTTTGAGCCGCCGGCGTGGCAGAGCGGCGCAGGATTTGATCGATGCCCTGGTGGAAAAAATCCGCGCTCGCCGCCGCCGGTGCGATCGCCCTGCTCATTCTGATCAATCTCGGCCTGCATTTCGGGCAGATGCGTCACGACCGTCTCGACTATGCGGTCGCCACGGCGTTCCCGCCGGACAAGCCGTTCGCGCCGGGCGAGATCTACGCGACCACGCTCGCCGCAATCATGGAGAACGAGCTCGACGGATTTTTCGGCTGGCGTCCGAACGATTTCTTTCTGTGGGGCATGCACGCGATGGCGGACAATAACGCCAATCGCCAGCTCGGCATCATCATGGCCGTGCGCGAGACGACGCGCGTGTTCAAGGATCATCTGACCAAGATATCGTCCAACGAATACGACCCGAACCTGGTGATCGCCGATACCGATTTCCGCAACGACGCGCAGAAATGGATGCTGCCCTCGGCGGAATACAAGTATCGCGACGGCGTGCGCCGTCTGCATCTTTACGTCGCCGGCCTGCACGCCAATCCGCAGACCTCGCGCGAGCTCAACCAGCGCAACGTCGAGCTGGTCCGCCTGATCCAGGCCTGGGGCGACCTGCTCGGCGACGCGCATGCCAATCTCTATCGCGCGCGCAACAACGACGGGAGCCCAATACGAAGCTGGCAGGTTGACGACTATTTCTATCACGCGCAGGGCTACGCTGCAGTCATCTACTACATGATGCAGGCGGTCAAGCGCGAGTATCATCAGTCGCTGACCACCAAGCCGGTGCTGGCGCAATTGTTCGACGAGGCGATCGATCCGCTGGGCAAAGCCGCGACGATGAAGCCGTTCATCGTGCTCAACGGCTCGCCCGACGGCATCTTTGCCAACCATCGCCGCAACCTCGATGCGTATATCGCGGAGGCGCGGCAGAAGCTCTATTCGATCCGCGAAGAACTGGAACGCTAGCGTGCCCGCGCGGCTGCTCAGCCCGCAATCGTCTAAAACGCCGCGATAATCCGTTCTTCGAAATCGCGTGCGAAGCGCTCGAGGCCGTCGGCCGTCGGAATAAAGGCCACCTGGCGCACGCCCTGCGCCTCGAGCGCCCGCAGCCGCTCGATGAGCGCCTGCGGCCTGTCGGTCATCGTCGTGTGGCGGATCAATTCGGCGGTGACGAATCGTTCCTCCTCGGGCTGCACGTACAGCCCATGGCCGTCGTGCAGGTTGAGGTAATAGGCCGGGTCGTCTGCGAATCGACGATCGGCGTGTTCCTTGTACGCCGCGAAGGTTGCCCGAATCGGCGCCGGCGCCTGCTCGGCGCTGCTGACGCTCTCATACAGCGCGTGCAGGGCGACCATCGCCCACGGTCCCGCCGCGGCGCGCACGCGCGGCGCATCGTACGCTTCGCCTGGCTCAAGCAGGCACGCGGTCGTGAGCAGCACCGTGTAGAGCGAGCGCGGATCGCGCTCGGCGCGACGCGCGCCCGCGCACGCCCGCGCCCAGGTCTCGCGCCATCCTTCCACGGTATTGGTGCGCGAGGTGATGAATCCGTCGCCCAGCGCGCCCGCTAATTCGATGGCCTTGGGCGCATTGGCCGCTACGTAAATCGGGATGCGATCGCGAGTGTTGATGAGCTGGCGCTCCGGGTGAAAGAAGCGCACGCTGCGGGTCAGCTCGCTTTCGCGATACTCCGCCGAATCTCCGCTCAGCAGCGCGCGAACGACGCGTACGTGTTCGCGCAAATGTTTAAGTGAGTACGGCGGCATTCCCATCGCGCGCCGCGCGCTGTTGCCGGTGCCCAAGCCCAGCACCACGCGCCCGGGCGCCAATGCGCCGACGGACGCAATTGCGCAGGCGGTGACCGGTGCGATCCGGGTTCCCGCGATTGCCACGCCCGTGCCGAGCACTATGCGCTCGGTTGCAGCCGCCGCCGCGGCGAGCGACACGTACGGATCGGCGGCCATCAGCTCCGAGTCCGCCACCCAGAAATGGCTGAAGCCGTGCGTTTCGGCCAGGCGCGCATGCGCCGCCGCCCGCGACGCGTCGGGCATCACCAGCAGGCCAAAATCCATAGACACCTCTCGCGCGATCACGGGCGCGTCAGCGCGCCCCGCGCTCGGGCCCTGCCTCGCCGGCGCGCGCGATGAAGTCCCATACGCGCTGCTTGAGCGAAGCCGCATGCCGATAGCTCTGGCAGCGCGCGATGCCGAGCCGCCACGGATCGCCCGAGAAAAAGCGCTCGTAGAGCGTCTGGCGGCCGGCGAACGACGAGCACGAGACATCCCACGCCAGCCGGAACAGTCGCACCCGTTGCTCGGCCGAAACGCCCACGCCCTGACAGTAGAGCGCGACGTCGTCGGCACGTTCGCCGGCGAACTCCGCCAGCGACGGCATCATCACCAGGTTGCTCGAACCGAGCATCTGCACGATCTCGACCAGGCGCGGGTAGAGCTGCGGAAACAACAGGCGCACCGTCCACAATGGCTCGCCATTCGGCAGCACCGTGCCGCCGGGGCCCGCGACGTGGTCGGCCTCGGCGGCGCGAATCGCCGCGCGCACCAGCTCGACCGTATTGATCATCTCGGCGAGCAGGTTCTGCACATTCTCGGCGCGCGCGTTCACCGCCTCGCACATGTTGAGCGCCACGCCCAGCATGAACTCGGCCTTGGCCAGATTCTTGATCGCGAACTGATGCATGAGCTGATTGATGCATCCGGTCTCGACGAACAGGCCGTTGACCAGCGCCACGTCGCGCGCGGTGAACACCCGTTCCCACGGCACCAGCACCTGGTCGAACACCGCCACGCAATCCATCTCGTCCATGCGCGCGGACAACGGATGGTCGCCGGGACGGCCGCCGGTCTCGGTCAGCGACGGGCGGCAGATGAAGCGCAGGCCGCGCGTCGCGACCGGCACGCAGAACGCGAACGCATACGGCCGCGCCTCTTCCGAGTTCTGCAGATAGGTCGACGGGAACACCGCGATCTCGTTGGCGAAGGGCGCGAGCGTCGCGACCGAACGCGCGCCGCTGATCACGATTCCCGCGTCGGTCTCCTTCACGATCGACGCCGCAACACCCGGCGGCTGGCTCTGCACCGGCTTCGACTTGTCCACGGTCGGGCTGAGCAGCGTATGGGTCAGGCAGAGATCGCGCTCGCGCGCGAATTCGTAGTACGCGCGGATGTTGCGGCCGAACTGACTGCCGCCGCGCGCGAAATATTCGTGCGCCGAGGCGAAGCCGGTGACGTGGATGTTCATGAAATCGGGTGTCCGGCCCATCATTCCCGCGCACCAGTCCATCCACGTCTTCACCGTTGTGCGGCGGCGGACCAGGTCCTGTTCGGAAGCCGGCTCGATGAACGTGAGGCCCACGCGCTCACCGCTCGAGGGCGAGGGCCAGGTCAGTTGGTCGACCGATTCGGGACGATGCTGCAGATCGTAAAGCTCGGCGAGCGTGCGCGACGCCGGGCCGAGGCGGGGATGCGCCGTCACATCCGCGACCCGCTCGCCCTCCAGCCAGATCTGCCGATCGTCGCGCAGCGAATCCAGAAATTGCCGCCCGGTTCGGATGCCCATCGCGCTCTCCTCGTCCGCGAACGCCGCCATCGCGCCGCGCGTTTTACGCCGCCGTCCCGGGACGAAACCCGGCTATCGCATAGCCCATCAGACCGAACGGATAGTAGTAGCTGAATTCCATCCGGCTGACGGCGGGCAGCGCCGCACGCATCGCCAGCCACTGCACCACTTCGATCGAATGCTCGCCGCCCAGGCGGGCGAAATCGGCCATCGTGTACCGCGCGAGCGTTTGCGGCGCATGGTCGAGCAGCGCAAGAAACTCGCGGTCCCATTCGGCGTACACTTTGCCGAAGTCGCTGCCGGTCAGCTGATGCGACAGGCCGCCGGTCCCGATCACCGCCACGCGCAGGTCTGCCGCATAGGATGCGATCGCTGAGCCCAGCGCCTCGCCCAGCGCCCAGCAGCGCGCGGGCGTCGGCAGCGGCTCGAGCACCACGTTGATCGTCAGCGGCACCACCGGGACGCGCCAGTGCTCGTCGATGAGCGGCATCGGCGATAGAAACCCGTGGTCGAGTTGCATGCGATGCGACGCAGTCAGGTCGATGCCGCGTTCCAGCAGATGCGCCGCGATGTGGCGGGCGAGCGCGCGATGGCCCGGCACCGGAGGAAAGCGCCGCGGGCCCCATCCTTCGTCCGCGATCTCGTATTCGGCGGCCACGCCCACCGAAAACGCCGGCCACGCATCGAAAAAGTAGTTGTCCACGTGATCGTTGTAGATCACCACCAGCGCGTCGGCGCGCCGCTCGGCAAGCCAGCGCGCGGCGTGCGCAAAAGCGTCGAACAGCGGTGCCAGCGCGGGCGAGCGCTCATTGCCGCTGTCGTAGGCATGGGCGATGGATGGCGCATGCGAGCAACCCAGTCCGGCTACGATGGTCGCCATGTCCCGGCCCTCACGTGTTCCGATTCTCCGCGTGCCATCTTCAGCTCGCGACGCTCAGGTCCTGGGCGGCCGCGCCTCGTCCGGCAGCAATGCCAGCGGGCGATTGCGCCGGTTCTGTTCCTCGAGGAAGCGCTGAAACTGCTCGTCGCTCATTCCACGCATCTTCGCCCCCATCTGCAGCAGGCTCACGCCGGTGGCGGCGCCAAGCTTGGTCAGCAGGTAAACCGAAACGCCCGCATCGACCAGTCCCTGCCAGTCGCGCGCCAGCAAAAGGCGCATCCCGCGCGGGCCCGGCGCGAAGCGCCGGCAGTAGGCCTCGGCGCCGGCGCGGAAGGCCTCGCGGTTAGCCGGATCGCGCAGGCTGTAGAGCAGGCGGCTGATTTCGTACACGTCGATGTCGTCCGCTTTCATCTTTGCGCAACGCCGCCGCCGTTCACGGGCGTCCGTGACCGTCAGCCACTGGTGAGAACGTCTGTTCACGCGCACCCGCCGATTCGCTCGCGGGCGGCACCCAGGGACCACCGGCGTAGCCGAGTTCGCTCGACAGTTGCGCCGCCGCCTCGCGCAACGCCGCGACCAGGCCCGAGTTCGGATCCGCGGATATGCCGGCCGTGGTGCCCACGAATCCGAGCGTAGCCGCGACCGTCTCGTGATCGAACACGGGAACCGCGACCGTGCGGATTCCCTCGACCACATGCGCGCTGATCGCAAGCTGCTGGCGGCGCACGTCTTCGATTTCACGCATCAAGGTGGCGCGCTGGGCCGGGGTGAGCGGCTCGAGCAGACGGCGCACGGCTGCGGGATCGCGATGCCACGCGAGAAAAATCGTCCCCTGCGCTGACGCAATCGGCAGCGCCGATCCCACGGTCACACGAATCTGGATCAGCTTGCCCGCCGGCTCGCGCACCCGCACAACCACCGGACGATGCCCGTCCCAGATGCTCATGACGGCGGTCTCGCCGCATTCCTCAACCAGGCGCTGGAGGTAATTCTCTCCCAGATTCACGACCCGCAAAGCGCCGACCGCGGTCGCGCCGAGCCGGATCAGCAGCGGCCCCAGTCCGTACGCACCGGCGCGCACCTGGCGCAGCAGCCCGGCGCGCGCCAGCGAGTTGACGTAGCGATGAGCGGTCGAGCGCCGCAGATTCAGCGCGCCGGCAATGCCGCGCACATGCATCTCCGGGACGCCGCCGGCGAAGAGCGCGAAGATCGCGGCCAGCCGTTCGACCACCGCAACTGTCGATCCTCGTCCGCCGCCGCCGCGCGGGCGGGGGGCATCACGCCGCCGTTTCGCGGATTTCATTCTTGGTCCCATAACGCATGCGCCATTTTGCGAGATCACTGCCCGCAAACCGCCAAGGTCTCTGTACGACCGCGGCGCTGTCGTGTCAAGCAGCTGCTGAAAATGCTGACCGACGCGGCTGCGCGATTGACACGCTCGCATCGGCGGTGCATCGTTTGCGCAACGGGTGCCTGCACACCAGCAGAGGAGCCGCCAATGCCCGACCTCGGCGCCGAGCTCGGCCGTATCCGCTTGAAAAACCCGATCGTCTGCGCGTCGTCCGAGTTCACGATGACGCTTCAGGGCATCCGCGCCGCGCTCGCCGCGGGCGCCGGCGCGGTCATCGCCAAGTCGATCAACGAATCGCCGCAGGCCGCGCGCCAGCTCGAAGCCGCCGAGTACGCGATGCTCGACGCGGACGGAGCTGTAACGCCCTGGGAATCCGCGCATCTCGACGCGTCGCTGTTCTGCCGCTCCGGCCTCGCCGGGACGCCGCTCACGGAATGGCTCGCGATGCTGGCCGCCGCCGATCGCGAGGCGCGCGCGCGCGACGCCTATGTCGCCGGCAGCATCACGGTGTCCGACGCCGCGCCCGCCGCCCGCATCGCCGCCGCGATGGAGGCTGCAGGTCTCCGATGGATCGAGCTCAATCTGAGCGCGCCGCACGGCCGCGAGGCTGCGCCCGGCGCGGTGCGCCAGCTGAGCGACGCCGACCTCGTCCACGAGTACGTGAGCCGCGTGCGCGCGGCCACCACCCTGCCGCTGGCGGTCAAGCTGACGGCGCAGACCGGCGATCCGCTGGTGCTGGCCGAGTGCGCGGTCGCCGCCGGCGCCGACATGCTGGTCCTGATGGGCCGTTTTCCCGCGTTCGTGCCGGATATCGAGACGATGCGTCCGGTGCTCGGCTCCGCCGGCGCCATCGGCGGACGCTGGTCGTTGCCGCTGACGCTGTACTGGGTGAGCAAGTGCTTCAAGGCGTTTGGGGCGGCGACCCCGCTGCTCGCGACCAATGGCGTGCGCTCGGGCGACGATGTGATCCGGGCGCTGCTCAGCGGCGCGCGCGCAGTGGAAACCGCGACCGCGGTCCTGATGCGCGGTCCGGCGGCAATCGAAGAGATGCTCTCCGGTATCGAGGCCTACTCTGCGCGCAAAGGCATCGCGCGCCTTTCCGAGATTGTCGGCCGCGCCGCCGACGCCGCCATGAGCTACGGCGCTATCGCGCCGGTCGAACGCGCCGGCTACCCCTGGGACCGCTTTATCCGCGGCGCTTAGGCGCGATCAGAAAAACGGACAAATCAGATGCGCGCCGCCGCGCATCAGCAGGCCGAGCATCGCCGGCGCCCATCGCCGCGGCCATCCCATGACTTCAGCCGCCAGCCCCGCGCTCCACGGCACGCGCGTCGCCGAGGCCGCCATGCGCAGTCCCGCAAGCATCCCGGGCGACGGGTAGAGCGCGAGATGATGGCCCTCGCCTTCCTTGATGCCCGCGCACTCGCGCGCCGCCTGGATCGCGCGACCGAGGCCGCCCAGCTCGTCGACCAGCCCGCCGCGCTGCGCGGCCACACCGCTCCACACTCGTCCGCGCGCCATCGCCTCGGTCTGCGCGGGATCGAGGCGGCGGCCCGCGGCGACCTTGGCGGTGAAATTGGCGTAGAGTTCGCCGACCGCGTCGTTGAGCTGGGCGAGTTCCCGGACGTCGAGCGCGCGCGCCATCGACAGCGCGTCGCCCATCGCGTCGCTCTTCACGTATTCGGTGCCGATCCCCAGCGCCGCGAGCGCCTTGCCCGCGTTGAAGCGGGCATAGACGACGCCGATTGAGCCGGTGATCGTCGCCGCGCCCGCGACGATCCGATCGGCCCCCATCGCGACGTAATAGCCGCCCGAGCCGGCCACGTCGCCCATCGAAACCACCACCGGCTTGCCGCGCTCGCGCGCCTCGGCCACCGCCCGCCACACCAGGTCCGAGCCGAGCGCGGAACCGCCGGGCGAATTGACCCGGAAAACGATCGCGCGGATGCTCCGGTCCGCGGCCGCGCGATGGAAATGCGCGGCCACCGCCTCGCCGCTCAGAAAATCGCCCGCCGCCGGCGGCTCGCCGGCGACCACCGGGCCGACGCCGTGGATGAGCGCCAGCTTCGCATCGCCGCCGGACCGGCGCGCGCACGCGACGCGCCGCAGATAACGCGCGAGCGACACGAACACGCGCTCCTTGCGCTCGGGATCGAGCTCGGCGCGCAGGTCCTCGAAATAGCCGGCGCGATCGATGAGACGCGCCTCGCGGGCGGCGCGGGCGCTCAAAAAGCCCCCGCCCGCCAGCTCACCGGCGCGCTCGGCCGCGATACCACGCGCCTCGGCAATCCGGCCGGTCAGCAGCTCCTTGCAGTCGGCGACGATCGCTTCGAGGCTCTCGCGCAACTGCGGCGACATGCGATCGCGGCTGAAGATCTCGGCCGCGCCCTTGTACTCCTTCCACTGCAGGGTCTGCGCTTCGAGCTTCAGCCGTTCGAGCGCCCCGCGCAGAAACACGCCGCCCGACGCCACGCCGAGCATGGTCAGCAGCGTGTTCGGATTGGCGACGATTTCGCCCGCGCCGCACGCGACCAGGTACTCACGCAGGTCGGCGCTGTCGCCCTCGAGCACGGCGATGGTGCGCTTGCCGGCGCGGTTGAGCGCGCGCAGCATCGCATGCAGTTCGTCGGCGCTGGCCAAGCCGGTCTCGAGGCCCGCGATCCGGACGATCACCGCGCGCAGGCGTTCGTCGCGCTCGGCGAACTCGAGCGCCTGACGCAGATCGAACAGCGTCGCTCCGCCGCGTCCGCGCAGCTGGCTCAGCAGGGAGCGCGGCGCGCATTCGCGCAGCGCGCCCGCAAGCCTGATCGTCAGCACCGCGTCGCGCGGGATGCGCGAGGGACGCCAGAGCGCCAGGTAAAACGCGACCGCTCCCGCCGCCGCGATCGCCCACAGCGCAAACGCGGTCGCATGCAGGCCCAGTCGAAACGCGAACGCGCCCGCGCCGGCCGCCACGGCCACAGCGAGCGCTACTCTGAACTCGCGTCGTAATCGATGAATCGCTATTCTCATCGTCGGCTCCTCCGGGCTACTGACCCGAGCGTACTTCGAAACCAGCGCTTTTGCATGCATCGACCGGTCTTATCCCTGCTCGCACTCACGACGCTGCTCGCTCTGGGAGCGGGCGCGTGCGCGACGCACAAGCAGCCGCCCAAGCCGCCCGTGGTCCAGCATACGGGGACGATGGACCTGACGCCCGGCATCACCATCAACGCGCTGGTCGAGACCCGGCCCGGTTTCATCCCGGTGGCCGGGCAGCGGCCGCTATGGTTGCGCGGCGGAAAAGAAATTGCCCTGACCGGAACCATCCAGGGACGCACCGAGGTGCTTGGCTTCAGCGGCGTCGGCTTAAAAACCTCGCGTCTGATCGCGGCCGACGGCGGCCCAGGCGCGCCTCACGGCAAAATTGTCGGCCTGGCCGCGAGCCCGGACGGAATGACCCTGGCGGTGGCCGAAGCCGAACCGGGACGGATCGAGATCGTGCTGCGCTACGTCATCAGCAACGGCGGGCAAAACTCGGTGGCAAGCTTCGACGGCAACTTTCATGCGGTGAGCCTTAACTGGCTCGCGCCCAACACGTTGGCCGTGACCGTGGTGGGAGATCCGGCGGCAGCCCCGCCGGCAAACGGCGGCCTCTACCTGTTGCATGTGGCGGGCGCGGTTACGGTCGAGCAGGTCAAGTTATCGTGTCCCGTGTCGCTGTTGAGCTTCAGCGCTGATGCGCGGTACGCCGCCGGTCACGGCGACGAGCGAACGCCGCCGTCGCTGTTCGACAGCCGCAACGGGCACTGCCGCCGGATCGCGTCAGAGGGTCCGATCCGCGTGCTCGGCTGGGGTAGCCGCGCCCTGCTCTATTCGACGCCTGGCGGGGGCGGCCAAAGCCCGGGCGTTTACCTGTACGATCTGCTGAGCGGGCAAACCAATCTCATCGCCGCCTCGTCCAGCGCCGCGGCCTTCACCCGGACGGATGCGGTGATGGCGCTGGGCAGTCTCGATATCAACCCGGCCAACATACAACCCGACCAGCGCGTGACCGCGCAAATCGCGAGCTTCATCCCCGGGCAGGCGACCAAGGTCGTGAACAGCCTCGGCATCCCGACCACGCCCGCGATGCTGATGGCGAGCACGCTGAGCTATTCGCAGGGATTCGGCGAGCTGGCGCTCGAGCTGTATGCGTCCCGGCCCGAAGGGCCGACGCGCGAGATCGTCACGTTTTCCGTTCTCGGCCGCAAGGCCTTCTTGCTCGCGCACGGCCCGGCGCGCGGCGAAGCGCTGATTGCATGGTGGCCGGGCACCAACCACCTCGTGATCTTTGACGGCGACGGCGTGACGGGCGCGCTCGCGATAGTGACGCCCGAGCGTTGAAGCTGGCGGGCCGCCGCACGCCGGCGCGGCAGCGCAAACGTAAAATTCCGGATGGTTACCGGCGCGCAGCGCGCCGGGATGGATGCCTCAGGCGCCGCGGCGGCGATGCCAATAGTCGGCGGCGGTCGCGAACGCCGCCGCGGCGCGCTCGAAGCTGTCGAACACGACCAGGCCGCGGCTGCGCGCCAGTTCCTTTGCCCGCGCGACAATTGTCTCGACGTGCGCCGGATGCAGGATCACGGAGAAAGACTTTTGCGACCGGCGGTCGAAAGCGGCGAGCGCGTCGAGCAGGCCGATCAGCTCGTCCTCGTGCGCCGGCCAGCGCGAGGCGCGCAGGCCGGTTCCAATCTCGAGCACGATCGATTCGATCGCGCGGTCGCGTTCAAGGATATCCAGGATGCGATCCAGGTTGCCCTGATCGTGGCCCATCCCGATGGTGCCTCCCGCGTCGAGCGGATTCCGATAGCTGCCGCCGATGATATTGAAGAAGCCGGCCAGCTCCGCGTACGAATCCTCCGACAGCGGCGGAACCTCGAGCCCGGCCGCCGCAAAAGTGTCGGTCACCACAACCGACTGTCCGCCGGTCATCGCCACCAGTCCCATCGCGCGGCCGCGCACCGGCCGCCCCCGCGCCAGCAGCTCGATCGCGTCGAGCATCGCATCCAGGCTCGCGACCGACACCGCCCCGCTCTGCGCGATCAATGCGCGCCACACCGCCGCGTCGGTGGCCATCGAGCCGGTATGCGAAAACGTCGCGCGCGCGCCGGCCTCGGTCGAGCCGCCCTTCCATACCACGACCGGATGACGCGCGGCGGCGCGGCTCAGGCTGGCCAGGAAGCGCCGCCCGTCGCGCACGCCCTCGATGTACATCCCGATCGCGCGCGTCGCCGGATCGTCCGCCATCAGGTCGAGATAATCCGCCGCCTCGAGCATCAGCGCATTGCCGATCGATGCGGCCTTGTTGATGCGGATCCCGCGCGTTGGCGCCTGCAGGCAGAAATTGATGCAGTGCGTGCCGCTTTGCGAGATGAAGCAGACGTCGCCGCCCTGGCCCCAGGGCAATTCGGGAAAGTTGCCGAGCCCGATCGCCGGATTGTACAGCCCCATGCAGTTCGGGCCGACCAGCGCGATCTCCGATTCGGCCGCGGACGCCCGCAACTCGCGCTCGAGCCGCATCCCGAGTTCCTCGCCGGTCTCCGCAAAGCCCGAGGTGAAAAAGCCGACGCCCTTGACGCCTGCGGCCACGCAGTCCTTGAGAATACGGGGAGCGATCTGGCGCGGCACCGCGCTTACCGCGTAATCAATCGGCGACGGCACTTCGCCAAGGCTCTTCACGTTGGCGATGCCCATCGCCTCGATGCCCGCGATCTCGTCGGGATCGATCTGCACCGAGTAGAGCTTGCCGGAAAACCGCGCCATCGCGCGCAGCCACATGTAACCGCCCATCCGCTTGTCGCCGATTACGGCCACGGTGCGCGCGGCGAACGCGCGCGCCAGGTTGTCCCGCCGCCCCGCACGATGCGGATCGGCGGGCGCGGACGGCGCCGCGCTCGAAGCATCCAGCAGGATGCGCGCGTCGAGCGCGCGCACGCCGCCGGGGTAAGCCGCCACCGGGTTGAGATCCAGCTCGCGCACCTGCGGATGGGCCGTTGCGAACTCGGAAACGCGCGTGACCAGGTCGGCTATCGCGTCGAGATCGGCGCGCGCGCCGCCGCGCGCCCCGCGAAGCAGTGCCGCCCCGCGCAGCTCAGCCAGCATCGCGCGCGCCTGGGCGGGCGTGACCGGAGCGATGCGCAGCGCGCTGTCCTTGAAAACCTCGACCATCACGCCGCCTATCCCGACCATCACCAGCGCGCCGAACCGATCGTCGCGTTTCACGCCGACGATCACCTCGATTCCCGCCGGCGCCATCGCCTGCACCGCGACCCCGTCGAAACGCGCGCCGGGAATCCTGGCCGCGAGGTTGCCCTGAATGCGTTCGAACGCCGCGCGCACGTCGGCGGGCGCGGCCAGCGCGAGCGCCACGCCGCCGACTTCGGTCTTGTGCACTGCCTGCGGCGAGACCACCTTGAGCGCGACGGGAAAGCCGATGCGCGCAGCCGCGGCCGCCGCTTCGTCGGCCGTGGCCGCCAGTTCGGCGGTCGCCACCGGTATCCCCGCCGCCTCGAGTATCCGCTTGGACTCGACCTCGGACAGCTCGCGGCGGCCGGCGCTCATCGCGTCGGCAATCATCGTGTCGGCGTTCGTGCGGCGGGTTGCGGCGGTATCCACACGAGGCGTATAGCAGAGGCTCTCCGCGATTTGAAACGCGGACGGGCGCCGCGCAGGATGCGACCAAACGATGAAGAGTCGATCGGGGCGAAGCGCAAATCCAGCCGCCGCAGTGCAGGGCGTTGACGCCGTCGAATGGCGCGTGTTCGTCACGCGGCCGATTGCCCAGAGCGCGCTTGGCCGGCTCGCCAGACAGGTTCGCGTCGATCTCTGGGACGACGAGATGCCGCCGCCGGCCGACGAGCTGCTCCGGCGCGCGCGCCGCGCCGACGCCGTCCTGAGCATGGTCACCGACCGCTTCGACGCGGCGACCATCGCCGCGCTGCCCACCCTCAGGGCGATCAGCAACCTTGCGGTCGGCGTCGACAATATCGATCTCGCCGCGGCCACGCGCGCCGCAATCGCGGTCGGTCATACGCCTGGCGTCCTCACCGAGACCACGGCCGACCTCGCCTTCGGCCTGCTGATGGCGGCTGCGCGGCGGATTGTCGAAGGCGACCGCTACGTGCGCGCCGGACACTGGCGCACGTGGACACCCAGGACCATGCTGGGACGCGACGTGCACGGCGCGACGCTGGGAATAATCGGATGGGGCGCAATCGGGCGGGCGATGGCGCGGCGGGCGGCGGGTTTCGCGATGCGTGTGCTCTACCTGCCGAGCCCCAATGCGCGGCGCACCGGGAGCCGGCCCGCCGCACATGCCGAATCGGGCGTGAGCGGGGCCGAGCCGGCGGATTTGAAGCGGCTGCTCGCGGAGTCGGACTGCGTCTCGATCCACGTGCCGCTAAGCGAGGCGACGCGCCATCTGATCGGCGCGGCGGAGTTCGCCGCGATGAAGCCGTCGGCGATCCTGGTCAACACGGCGCGCGGTGCGGTCGTCGATCAACAGGCGCTGCTGTACGCGCTGCGCACCGGACGCATCGCCGGCGCGGCGCTCGATGTCACCGACCCGGAGCCGATCGATCGCCGCGATCCGCTGCTCGAGTTGCCCAACGTCGTCGTCACGCCGCATATCGGCAGCGCAAGCCATGCGACGCGGACGCGAATGGCCGAGATGGCGGTGGACAACCTGCTCGACGTGTTCGCGGGCCGTCTGCCGCGTCATTGCGCCAACCCGGCCGTGCGCATCGCCGAGCATGGGCCGGCGGCCCGCTCGCGGGACAAGTAAAAACGGCGCCCGGCCAATCGGTCCGGCGCCGTTTTCGACGAATCGCTATGTCTTTTTCAGCCCTGAGTGAAGGCCGAAGACTGATTGCTCAAGCTGCTTGGAAACCCGATACCAAGGAAGGTCTGCCCAAGGAACAGGTCTTTGGTGATGGACATCGTAACGACAACCTGCACCTGGCTGCCCTGGACGCGCTTCGTGCAGTCGGTCACGCCCGGGCAGTTCATGGCGATGGTGACGCCATTGGGCGTCGGGCTGGCGCTGCCGCTGTACGAGATGCCGTTGGCATTGACTATCATCGCTACCGGCAGCGGCATCACCTTGGTATTGCTCTGGACGTAGCTCACCAGCGCCTGAGCATCTGCTCCCGAATTGCTCGGTGCAGCCGCCCATCGTGCCATTTGAGACGCGAATTGGCCGAGAGCGGTCCCGTCGCGTGCGACGACCGCAAATTGGATCGCGACGAAAAGTATGATGACGGCGGGGATCATGGCGATCATGAACTCGGCCATCGCCTGTCCGTTGCCGGCTGTTTTTATCATCGATCTCTACTCCTGGTTCGATTCAGGTCGGGATCTACTGGACCAACTCCGCCTGGGTCAGGCCAGGATACGTGGGCGCGCAATTTCCGCTGGTCACCTGCGTGTTGGCTGGATCGCCGAGCACGAGCACGCTGAGTGTGGTGGTGCCGCCGTTTTTCCGGTATCCCTCAAGCCACGCCGTCACGAATCCCAGCACCTGAACCGCAGATGAGGAACCGTTGCCCGTGCTCCAATCCACGACCGGCAAGGTGACCAGTTGCGGCGCGCTCGCGGGCGGGTTGAATGATCCATCGGCGCCGACCGGCGGGCCGCTATTGCTGCAGTTGTTCTGGTTCCCGCAGCTCACCGTGGTGAGACCACCGTTGGTGGCGCTTACTCGGGCGTCGATCGCGCTCACTATTTGCGACGAATTACCCGAATTGCCCGATTTCGGCGTAATCCAATTACCGACGTCCACCGTGCAATGATCGCATCCGCTGGTGATCTCCGAGGCGAGCTGCGACGTGCCGCCACCGGTGGTCGTCGTGTTCGTCGAAGGAGCCACGTAGTTCGACGATGGGATGTTTATCCACTCCCAGTCACCTGACGCCTGCTGCCCTTCGGTAAGTGTAAGGACATGGCCGATCGCGTCCGTCCACTTCGTGAAGCCGGGCAGCGTGCCCGGGACACCCACCGGGAACATGCCGTTGCCGGCTCCGCATATGGCCGTGGGAGCCATCGCTGTCGCCTGCGCCTTGGCGGAAAGCGAGGTCAGACCAACCAGGTGAAGAAAATACGTCGGTACATTAGGCCGATTCAGCACTACCTGAATAGTCTGCACACCGGCAGGCACACTGGAGGGAACGTTCGGCGCGGGAATGTTGATGCCGGTCGCCTCCGATGCACGAGCTCCGTTGTACGTGATGTATGTGCATGCGGCAGATTTTGCGTTACCTGTCGCAGTTCCGCTCGCCGGATAGGACGCACAGGCGGCAGACGGTACCGATTGAGGGGTCGGCAATGGCGAAGCGGCCAAATATGCGGCCCCCGCTAATGCCGATGCATCCGCAGCCTTCTGCAGAATCGCCCAATTGAAGTAAAGTACGCCGATATCAGCCGCCAACCCCATCGCTCCGAGCAAGATAGGTAGAGCAGCCGTGAATACGACAAGCATCTGGCCTTTGGCGAACCGAGTACGAGCGTTCATTGGCGACCCCCGCGAGTTAAAGATTCAAGACACTGCGGCCACGAACCTGGCGAACGCGCCCCCTGCGTTTGCCTCAGTTCACCTATTCTATGCTTTAGCATTCTGTATTCTTTATTCGCGTGATGCAAGCCCTCTCGCTGTCGCCGCGCTGCCTATTATTGCGATTTGAGGAAATCTGCGTTTTTTCGGCACGTTCGAGATGCCAAGCAGACCGCAGAGGGACGAGCCGCTTTCCACAGCGTCGCCTGTCAGCCGGCAGCCGCGATGGCTTCCCTGAGCGTGAAGCGTCCCTCGTAAAGCGCACGACCTGTTATTACGCCTGCTATTCCTTGGCGAAATAGACGGCGCAACGCCACAACATCTTCGATTCGCGCGACCCCGCCGGATGCGATTACCGGCGTCTCCGAGGACCGCGCTATCGCTTCATACAACTCGACGTTGACTCCACCTTCGGTACCATCGCGAGATATGTCAGTCAATATCAACGCGGCTATTCCTGCGCGCTTAAACCGTTCCAAAGCGTCAGCTACGACAAGCGTGCTCGTCTCGCGCCATCCTTTGATAGCCAATCGCCCCTCACGCATATCAAGCGACCCGAACACCCGCCCCGGATACTCGCCGCACGCCTGCATCAGCATCGGCGGATCCAGAATCGCCGCCGACCCGATCGAAACGTAGTCGGCGCCCGCGAGGATCGCGGCCCGCACCGATTCGATCGTTCTCAGTCCCCCGCTGACATCCAGTGCGCAACTGACGGCGGCGCGAATCGCACTGATCGAGTCCAGGTTGCGCGGTGCTCCCGCGATCGCGCCGTCGAGGTCGACGACATGGATGAGCCGCGCGCCTTCGCGCTCAAACGTGCGTGCGGCGGCCGCCGGATCCGCGCCGTAAACCGTCGCGCGGTCCATCTCGCCCTGGTACAGGCGGACGACCTCGCCCCCTTTGAGGTCGATCGAAGGAATGACCGTGAAGCTTTCGAACAAGCTCGTGATGCTACGACGAGAGCGTGCCCTTGGTCGAGAGCGCGGCACCTGCGGCGCGCGGCTCGCGCGCGGTCGCCTGGTCCATCGCGCGCGCCAGCGCCTTGAACGCGGCCTCGATCACATGATGCGGATTGCGCCCGCCGACCAGGTTGAGATGCAGATTCATCCCGACCTCGTCGCTCAGCGCCTTCATGAAATCGTGCACCAGCTCGGTCTGGAAGCTGCCGACCCGCTCCTGGGCAATCGGCACGTTGTAGGCGAGATAGCTGCGGCCGCTGATATCGACCACGGCCGAGCACAGCGCCTCGTCCAGCGGCACCATCGCCTCGCCGAAGCGCCGGATGCCCGCGCGGTCGCCGAGCGCCTCGCGAAAGGCGCGGCCGAGCACGATCCCGACGTCCTCGACGGTGTGATGCTCGTCGATATGGAGATCGCCGCTGGCCTCAACCGCAAGGTCGAAGAAGCCGTGACGGGCGAAGCTCTGGAGCATGTGGTCGAGGAAGGGCACGCCGGTGTTGACTGCGCCGCTTCCCGCGCCGTCGAGCTTGAGCGAAACCTTGACTTCGGTCTCGCGCGTCTTGCGCTGGACCTCGGCCGTGCGCGCGGCGGACGCGCTGCCGTGGCCGCGAGCATGCTGCTTATCGGCGCTAACCGCATTCTCCCGGTGCGAACGCCGCGCCGGTTCAGCCGGGTTTCTGGATTGCGACCTGCTTGCCATATCTTTGTCCGGTGCGCTTTCGGCTCACGCCTGGAGCGCATCTCATCTTATCCCGCCGGGGCCGGAGTGTAAGCTACCCGCGCCGGCTTTTCCTTGCGCGGTGGATCGCGTTCTTCGCCAGCCGCAGCTCGATCGCCCGCGCATGGCCCTCGAAACCTTCCAGCCGGGCAAGGCGCGCAACCGCGGGTCCGAGTTTTTCAATTGCACGGGCCGAAGCCTTGACCGTGCTGGTGCGGGCGAGGAAGTCGTACGCGCCGAGCGGCGAGGCAAAGCGCGCCGCGCCGGCGGTCGGCAGGACGTGATTGGGTCCCGCCAGGTAATCGCCGAGCGGCGCGGGACTCAGCTCGCCGACGAACACCGCGCCCGCCGCGCGCACGCGTCCTGCCCATCGCGCGGCATCGCGAATATCCAGCTCGAGATGCTCGGGGGCGATCCGGTTGGCGATGGCGAACGCCTCTTCCAGGTTCTCGACCACGACCAGCGCGGCGCGGCGCGCGAAGACGCGGCGCACGGCGGCCGCGCGCGGCAGATCGGCGAGCGCGCGATCGATCGCCGCGGCCACGCGCTCGGCGATCGCGCGCGAGGGCGTCAGCAGCACGGCGGCTTCGTCGCCCGATCCGTGCTCGGCCTGCGCGATCAGGTCGGCGGCGACCCACTCGGCGCGAGCGCCGCCGTCCGCGATTACCAGCACCTCGCTCGGCCCGGCGATTTTGTCGATATCGACCGCGCCGTAAACCATCCGCTTGGCGGCCTGCACCCACGCGTTGCCGGGTCCGACGATCTTCTCCACCGGCGCAATCGTTTGCGTGCCGTACGCGAGTGCCGCTACCGCCTGCGCGCCGCCGACCCGGTAGAACTCGTCCACGCCGGCGATCGCCGCCGCGGCGAGCACCGCCGGGAACTCGCCCGCGCTCGAGGGCGGCGAGACCATCGCGATCTCGCCGACGCCGGCGACGCGCGCCGGAATGGCGTTCATCAGCACGGTCGAGGGATAGGCGCCCTGCCCTCCCGGCACGTAGATGCCCACGCGCGCGAGCGGGCGCACGGTCTGCCCCAGGCGCATCCCGAGGCCGTCGCGATAGGCGAACGAGCGGCTGAGCGTGCGCCGATGGAAGTCGCGGATGCGGCGCGCCGCAAGCTCGAGCGCGCGACGATCGGCGGGCGCGAGCGCGCGGCGCGCGGCTTCCATCTGTGCTCGCGTCACGCGCAAATCCTTTGCCTGCAGGCGCATATGATCGAACCGCGCGCCGAATTCGACCAGCGCGCGATCGCCGCGCCGGCGCACCGCCGCGATGATTCTGGCCACGGCGGCGTCGACGTTCGCGCCGTCGTTGCCGCGCCGGCCGAGCATCGCCGCAAGGAAGCGGCGGAATGCCGCGCTTTGCGAGTTGAGGATCGCGGGCGTCACGCGCTACGCCGCCTCGCCATCGCGTACGCGCTCGACCCGCGCGCCCAGCGCGCGCAGCTTCGCGTCGAGCGCCTCGTAGCCGCGATCGAGATGATAGACGCGGCTCAGCTCGGTGCTGTTCTCGGCGGCCAGGCCCGCCACGATCAGCCCCATGCTCGCGCGCAAATCGGTCGCCATCACGGGCGCGCCGCACAGCGCCGCCGGTCCGCGCACCACCGCGGTCGGCCCCTTCATCACGATATCCGCGCCCATGCGCATCAGTTCGAGCGCGTGCATGAAGCGATTTTCGAAGATGGTCTCGGTGATCACCGAGGTGCCGGCGGCCTGGGTCAGCAGCGCCATCATCTGCGCCTGCAGATCGGTGGGAAACCCCGGGTACGGGAGCGTGCGCAGCTCGACCGGCCGCAGGGGCGCGCCGCGCGTGACGCGGAGCCCCTCGGCGGCCGGCTCGACCGTCGCGCCGGTCTCGCGCAGCTTGGCGACGACGGCCTCGAGCTGATCGGACGGCGCGCCGCGCACAATGACATCGCCGCCGGTCGTCGCCGCCGCGATCATCAGCGAGCCCGCCTCGATGCGGTCGGGAATCACCGTGTGCTCGGCGCCGCGCAGGCGCTCGACGCCCTCGATTTCGATCACGTGGGTGCCGGCGCCGGCGATCTTCGCGCCCATCGCCGCGAGCATCCGCGCAAGGTCCTGCACCTCGGGCTCGCGCGCGGCGTTCTCGATCGTGGTATGCCCGCGCGCCCGCACCGCCGCCATCAGGATATTCTCGGTCGCGCCGACCGAGGGCGAGTCGAGCCAGATGCGCGCGCCGCGCAGGCCGCCCGCATGCGCTTCGACGTAGCCGTGGCGCATCTGGATGCGCGCGCCGAGCGTGCGCATCCCGGCGATATGCAGATTGACCGGGCGCGCCCCGATCGCGCATCCACCCGGCGTCGAGACCCGCGCCCGCCCGGCGCGCGCGAGCAGCGGCCCCAGCACAAGGAACGAGGCGCGCATGGTCTTGACCAGGTCATACGGCGCCTCGTGCGCGGCGATCGCGCCGGCATGCAACTCGACGTCGTGCTCGCCGCTCCAGCGCGAGCGCACGCCGAGACGCCCGAGCAGCTCCATCGAGGTGCGCACGTCGCGCAGCCGCGGGACGTTGCGGATCACGACCGGCTCGTCCGTCAGCAGCGCCGCCATCAGGCACGGCAGCGCGGCGTTCTTGCTGCCCGAGAGCTCGACCGCGCCGCTGAGCGGCGCGCCGCCCCGGATGATCATCTTGTCCATGCGAAAATGCGCCAGCCCCCCTGTGCGAGCAGCCGCTGACCCGAACATCGCAGCGGCTTCGGGCAAGAGTATAGGATGCGCGCGAGCAACGCGCGACCGATTCAATCCGCAGGATAAAATTTCCAGCGAACCTGCGCGCGGGGCGCGGCGATTGTCAGGCGCGGGCGAAGAAGTCGGCGGCCGAGACGAAATGGCCGATGCCCGCGGCGCGCGCCGCGGCGGCGTCGATCTCCTGATCGCCGACCATGGTCGAGCCCGCCAGGTCCACGCCATAGATCGCGGCCAGCTCGGTCATCATCCCGCCCTTGGGCTTACGGCACGCGCATCGATCGGCGTCGTCGTGCGGGCAGATCTGCCATCCGGTCAGGATGTCTCCGAGCTGCCGGTCGAGCTCGGTGATTGCGGCTTCGACCTGCTCGAGGCGCAGCCTGCCGCGCGCGATTCCGGCCTGGTTGGTCACGACGAAGATCAGATGGTCGCGAATCGGGCGGAGCTTGTCCGCAACTCCAGGCAGCAGTTCAATCACGACCTTGCCGTCGGGTGCGAGCGGTAGCTGGCGTGTTCCATCCATTTTCACCAGCGTGCCGACGAGATCGCAGAACAGCCCCAGGTTTCCGGCATCAGCAGCCATTTCGAGTTCCCGGATGCGAGCGGCGGCGCGCGCCGACTACGGAGCGTTGCGCCAGTCAATATGGTCGCGCACGTGGGCGAAAACCTCATCGAGAATCGCGACGCCGGCCTCGGCCTGCTCGCGCGTGATCACGAGCGGCGGATTGATGCGCATGCGCGGGAAGTAACCCATCACCAGCAGCCCGCGCTTGAGCGCCTCGGTGAATATCGTCTCGGTCGCCGAACGTCCGAGCATCTCCTTGCTCCCGCGGTCGCGAACCAGGTCGAGCCCGATAAGCAGTCCCTTGCCACGCACGTCGCCGATGAATTCGTATTTTTCCTGGAGCTGCCGGAGCCGCTCGAGCATGAATGCGCCGACGCTCGCCGAATTCTCCACCAGCCGCTCGCGTTGGATCGTGCCCAGCGTCTCGGCGACGGCGACGGCCGCCAGCGGATTGCCGCCATAGCTCGACGACGACGCGCTCGGCTTGCCAAACGGCTCGCTTTTGCCAAGCTCCTCGCCGAGCAGCACGCCGGAGACCGGGAAGCCCGAACCCATCCCTTTGCCGACGGTCATGATGTCCGGCGCGACGCCGCTGTGCTCGATTCCCCACATCCGGCCGGTGCGGCCGAAGCCGGTGATCATCTCGTCCGCGATCATCATCGCGCCGTGCTCGTGCGCGAGCTGTTTCACCGCGGGCAAATAGTCGTCGGGCGGGACGACATTGCCGGCCGTGCCCTGCATCGGCTCGACGATCACTGCGGCCAGCGCTCCGGCCGAGGCGCGCTTGAGCTGCTCGCGCGCGAAGTCCACGCAGTACATCCCGCACCCCGGGTACTCGAGCTTGAACGGGCACCGGTAGCAGTCCGCGTACGGGACCGTGTACTGGCCGCCGGGCAGCGGGCCGTAGCCCTGCTTGGATTCGTCGCCGATGAGGCCGATCACCCCGCCGGTCTTGCCGTGAAAGCCGCCCCAGAAGCTCAGCACTTCGTGACGCTTGGTCCGCGAGCGCGCGAGCCGGAGCGCGGCCTCGACCGCCTCGGCGCCGCCGCTATAAAGATGAGCGCGGTTAAGCCCTGCGGGCGCCGCCTCCGCGAGCATCTTGAACGCCGCGGCGCGCTCGGGCGTGGCGAAGGTGCCGACGATCAGGCGTTCGGCCTGACGCGCGAGCGCGTGAGCGAGCGCCGGATGGCCGTGGCCGAGACTTGCGACCGCGACGCCGGCGAAAAAATCGACGTACACGTTGCCGTCCACGTCGGTCAGCGTCGCACCCTCGCCATGATCGAAGGCGACGCCCGCGAGCAGTGAGATTCGCTGGCGCCCGGGGGCGATATGACGCTGTTCGTCAGCGAACAGCGCGCGCGACTTGGGTCCCGGAATCGCGGTGGCGATTTTCGGCTGCAGCCCAGGCCCGCGCGCGACCTGAGCAGAGTTCGCATCGGGAGCGGCGCCGTTGGCGCCGAGCGATGCTGCTTCGGCCATGCGCGGCCGGCTGGCGGCCCTTGCCTGGGTCGAGGTTCGCGGGCTCGGAATCGAGGGCTTGCTCATGCTGTGGTCGTTGCCGATCTCCGTAAGGGCTAGGCGCTAGAGGCCCTGGCGCGGTCGGCGCGTGAGCATCATGCAGCGCCGCGCAATCGCGCGCGCGCCGGCCTCACGGACGCGGCTGAAGCTGGGCCAATCGTTGAAGTCTACCATGACGAAGCGCTCGCCCTCGACAATAGCATCGCCGCCCCATGCTTCGAGCCCCAGGGCCGAGGCCCCGGCGGCGGCATGGCGCGCGAGTTCGAGCCGCAGCCGATCGGAAAGCGGCTCGGCCTCGCCGTCGGGATCGAGCGCGGCGAAGAATTCGCCTCCGCTCACGCCATAAAATTTCACCACCCGGCCCTCGACCGCCTGCTGCACGTAGGCGGCGGCGACGCCGCGCTGCGCCAGGGCGCCCAGCGCGGCGCGCAGCGCGCCTCGGTTTTCCACCCGCTGCACGTCGTCCGGCGCAAGCGCGTGCAGGTCGCCGCGCTTGACGTACATCGGCGCGTCGAGGTCGAGCACGCTGAGCGGCGTGAGGTCGGGCGGGCGTGAATCGGTTCTGACCAGCGCGCCCGAGGGCATCGGCACGCCGGCATGAATGAGTCCGGCGCACAGCAGATCGCGGTAACAGTTGCGGATGGCCAGGGCTGAGTTGACCGCGATCGCGCCCGCCCGCTCGAGCGCGACCAGCCGGGCGAGCGCGCGCTCGCCCTGGCACATCGCCAGCACCAGGTCCGCGCCCGACGGCGGCCTGGCGGCGAAGCGCGCCGCATCGAAAGCCGAGACTTCGAATCCGTTGCGTTCAAGCTCCGCCAGCACCGCGTCGAGAATCGCGGCGTCATGCTCGACCTTCCCGGGTGAAAACTCGGGCTCGCGATAGACCCCCAGCGCGCGCATGTCTAGTGCTCGCTTTTGTTCGATTCGGCGCCGGTCGCCGGCGCGGGATGGGCAGGCGCCGCGGCAAGCATCGCACGCGCGGCCGCCAGGTCGGCGGCCTCGTCGACGTCGATGATCGCCGCCAGCTCGACCGCCGCAAGCCGCATTCCCTGGTCGAGCGCCATCGCCAGCGCCTTGCGCATCGCGTCGAGCCCCAGGGCGCGAGCGCGCGGCGCAAGCTCGAACATCGCCGCCGGCAGCCAGTAGAAACCGGCCGTGACCAGCGAGGATTCGCGTTCGCCCAGGGCGCGAATGTTTCCCTGCGGGGCAACCTCGGCGAACAGCGCCCGCCGATCGCCGCGCCATCGCACCACCGCGAGCGCGCCGTCGAAACCCGCCGCGCCAGCACGCGCCGTAAGCCCGCGCGCGCGTGTCACGAATCGGGCAAGCTCGGCCGCCTGGGCCACGGCGTCGACCGTGGCGAGCAGGAAATGGCGCGCATCGCCCAGGTATTCGGCCAGCGTGAACAGCGACTCCATCGAACTCGCAGTGTCGCGCGCATGCAGTTCCATCCAGCGCGGCAGCGCGAGCGCGCGCGCCGCGATGAGCCGCGCGGTCTCGCAATTGACCAGAGCGACGACGCGCTCGGCGCCCGCTTCGTGCAGCATCCGCGCCTGGCGCACCAGCATCGTCTCGCCGCCCAGCTCGACCAGCGGCTTGGGCAGGTCGTTGACGGCGCCGCGCAATCGCTCGCCGCGGCCGGCGGCGATGATTGCGCCCTGGAAGCCGCTCACCATCGAAAATCCTTCAACTGGTCGAGCGTTTCGATCGTGTGGTCCGCCACTGCGGAGGCCTGCGGCCCTCCCGATCGCGCGGACGCCTGGGCCGCGCCGTCCTGGCCGGCGCGCAGCCACACCGAACGCATCCCGAGCTTGCGCGCGGGGGCGCAATCCTTGTCCAGCGAATCGCCGACCATCGCGACCTGGTTGTGCGGCAGGTCCAGGACCTTCAGTGCGGCGGCAAAGATGCGCTCATCGGGTTTGAAGACGCGCAGATGCTTGGAGTCGATGGCGACCTGGATCAGCTCGCGCAGACCCGCCTCAAACAGCACCACCTGCAAATTGCCGTAAAAATTCGAGACCACGCCCAGCTTGAAATCCCGCGACAGCTCCTTGAGCACCATCCGGCTGCGCGCGAGACCCTCAGCCGATTCCGCGGCGAAATCCGCCGCAATGCGCTCGGCCAGGCGATGGCGCTCCTCGCCCAGGCGCACAAGGTGCTCCTTGACGGCGTCCGGGCCGTGGCGATGCAGATGGTCGAACTGATGGGCGACCAGCAGGCGCAGGAGCTGATGCATGCCGTGGCCATGCACTTCGTCGCCCGCCCGATATGCCGTGTCGGTGGCGTGCGAATACGCCGCATCCAGCTCGGTGCGGCTAAGCTGCACACCGGCCGCATGATAGTGGCGCACAAAACGGTCCAACCAATGATGCGGATGGTCGAGTGTGCCGCCGAAGTCGAATAGGATAGCCCTAATCGGACTGGCCACTGGCCAAGCTTATCAGGCCGCCTTACTGGCCTCTACAAAATCGGCGCGACGTCGGCCAACAGGCAGATTAAAGGCGAGTTAAGAGTTATCAACAGAGCAGCGATTACGCAGTGAACATGCGGGGTTGACGGACCGCACGGTCAGTACATTGACTCAGCCACGTGAATCGTCTAAAAACCTTGATTCAATAAGGATTTTTCTTGATCGAGACCGCAGTCATCAATGTTCCCGCGCGCGCGGGCAATCTCATATTCGGCCGCTCGTTGATCGAGCGACTGATGCTTATTTGCCAACGTGTCGGAGTGAAGCGATTCTTCATGGTCACGCCCGGCGACCACGCCGAACTGCGCGATGCTCTTGGTTCGTTTCGCGACGATCCCGAGGTCAATTTCGTCGGCTCGTATGCCCAGGTGCTGGCGCAGGTGCCGCCGGACGCCCCGTGTATCGCGCTGCGCGGCAATCTGGTGCTCGCGGGCTCGCAACTGCGCGGGCTGGTCGAGGGATATGCCGCGCGACCGCAGGAAGTGCTCAGGGTCGAGACCACCGATGAAGCGCGCGGCGGCAGCCTGACCATCGGCCCGCTGGGCCGGCTGGCGGGGGAACCCGACGGCGCAGCGGCGCATCGCACCCCGGACCGCCTGCTACCCTTTGCCCTGGACGGCCGGCCAAGCGACATCGAGGAGGCCGAGGTCCGGCTCGCGCGCGAGCTAAGGCACGAGAGCGCCGCCACGGACGCGCTGATGGCGCGATGGGTGGACAGGCGGCTCTCGTGGCGTATCAGCCTCAGGCTCGCGCGCACCGCAATCACGCCCAACCAGGTAACCCTTGGCAACACGGTACTGGGATTTCTCAGCGCATGGCTGTTCAGCCTGCCGAGCTATTGGCCGCGGGTCATCGCGGCGTTGCTGTTCCTGGTATCGGTGACGCTCGATGGCGTGGACGGCGAGCTGGCGCGGCTCAAGATGGCGGAATCGCGATGGGGCGCGCGGCTTGACGTCCTGACCGACAATCTCGTGCATGTCGCGATTTTCGCCGGCATCATGGCCGGGTGCTATCGCGCGAGCGGCAGCCGCGCGTACATCTATTTGTTCGCCGTCCTGCTGGGCGGCTTCGCCCTGTGCGCGATTACCACCTGGCGCGCGACGCGCGTCGACGGCGAGCGGGCGCAACAATTTGTCTCGAAAGTCGAGCGGGTCAGCGGCCGCGACTTCGCCTATCTGCTGGTCGTGCTCGCCCTGCTCGGCCGCATCAGCTATTTCGCCTGGGGCACGGCCTTTGGCACTTACATCTTCGCCTTCGCGATGTGGTGGATGACCACCGCGCATCGCGAGCGACAAACCGAGACTGAACGGCGGCCCGCGCAAACGCGGTCTCGCCAGGAGGCAGTGTGAAGAAACCGCGCATCCTGCTGGTGCAACCAACCACCATCCATCTCGACGGGACGCCGCATAAGACCCGCTGGCGGCTGATCATGGGGCTGATGATTCCGCTGATGGCCGGACTCACGCCGGACGATTTCGAGGTGACGCTGTGCGACGAGCGGCTCGAGGATATCGATTTCGACGGCGGGTGGGACCTGGTCGGGATGACCACCACCATCGGCGCCTCGCTGCGCGCTTATCAGCTCGGAGATGAATTCCGCCGCCGCGGCATTCCGGTGGTGATGGGCGGATTCCATGCCACGCTGCAAACCGATGAAGCGCTCAAGCACGCCGACGCTGTCGTCCAGGGTGAGGCCGACCTTGTATGGGAGCCGCTGCTGCGCGACTGGCAGGACGGAAAGCTCAAGCAGACTTACAGGGCCGACAAGCTGCACGACCTCAAGAAGCTGCCGCGGCCGCGCCACGAGTTGCTCAAGCTCAACCGGTACCTGTTCAAGGCGGTGCCGGTGCAGGCGAGCCGCGGATGTCCCTATCGCTGCTCGTTCTGCGAAATCCCGGTGTTCTACGAGGGCAGCTACCGCACGCGGCCGATCGAGGACATCGTCGAGGAAATCAAGCAGGTAATCGCGGTCACCGGCTTTCGCCGCTTCCAATTCATCGACGATCAGATCACGGGCAAGCACAAGTTCGCGCGCGAACTGTTCCGCGCGCTCATCCCGCTCAACATCCGCTTCTCGTGCCTGTGGACGATCAACTCGAATCACGACGAGGACCTGCTCGACCTCGCGGCCAAGGCCGGCGTGTTCCACGTCAACATCGGGGTCGAATCGATCAGCCAGGAAAGCCTGCTGTCGATGAGCAAGATCCAGAACCACGCCAAGGACTACAAGAAGCTGCTCAAGCGGCTCGAGCAGTACGGGATTTACTACTCGCTCAACTTTCTCTTCGGCCTCGAGGAGGACCATCCCGGCATCTTCGACGACACCCTCGCCTTTCTGCACGAGGTCAAGGCGCCGGAGGCGTTCTTCAACACGGTCACGCCGCGGCGCGGCACGCCGATGCGCACCAAGCTCGAGCAGGAAGGCCGCGTCATCATTCCCGACGCCGATATGTACACCAACAACTTCCGCTGCATGTTCGTGCCCAACAAACTCTCGCCGCTGCAGGTCGAAGAGGGCGTGTGGCGCTGCACCAAGGAGTTTTATTCGTTCAAGTCGATGTTCAAGCGGCTGCTGATGCCGCCGGGCAAGTTCACCTGGCAGGGTCTGACTGAGAACATGCTGTTCTGGTACGGAGCGAAGCGGCAGATCGACCCGGTCGACTATTACTGAGCCGGGACCGCACGGAGCGGGTCCGAGCCGGACCGCAGGCAAAATCGAAAGGCCGCTTGCCTTTGCGCAAGCGGCCTTCGCTCTCAGCGTGGTCCGCGGTCAGGCCGCCGGCGCGAACACCGCGTTATCGATCAGGCGCGTCTTGCCGACGTGCGCGGCGATCGCCACTACCACCGGCCGCTCGATACGCTCGATGCGCCTGAGCGATTCGGAATCCACCGCCTCGATATATTCGATCCTGAGTCCCGGGGTCGCGCTGAGGACCGCGCACGCCGCCCGCACCAGCGCCCGTGGATCGCGCGCGCCGGCGGCGAACTCGCTCCGCGCCGCTTCGAGCGCTGCGCTCAGGCTGAGCGCGCGCCGGCGCTCGTCGGCCGAGAGATAGGCGTTGCGCGAGCTCATCGCCAGGCCGTCGGCCTCGCGCACGGTCGGCATCGGCACGATCTCGAGGTCGAAGTTGAGATCCTTGACCATGCGCTGAATCGCGCGAAGCTGCTGAAAATCCTTCTCGCCGAACATCGCGTAATGCGGCTTCACGATGTTGAAGAGCTTGGCCACCACCGTGGTCACGCCGCGGAAATGGCCCGGGCGATGCGCGCCGCACAGCCCCTGCGTGACCTCGGTCGCTTCGACCCAGGTCTGCGCGCCCTCGCCGTACATGGCCTCGGGCTGCGGCGCGAACACCAGCTCGACCGGCACCTCGCGCATCAGCTCGCAGTCGCGCTCGAAGGCCCGCGGATAGCGGCCGAAATCCTCGTTGGGGCCGAACTGGGTGGGATTGACGAAGATCGAGGCGACCACGACGTCGGCCCGCCGCCGGCCCTCGCGCATCAGGCTCAGATGACCCTCGTGCAGGAAGCCCATGGTTGGGATGAATGCGATGCGTTTGCCTGCGCGGCGAATCGCTTCGCTATGGCATTGCATATCGGATGGTGTGGTAACGACTTTCACCTACTGCTCCTTTGCGGTTCGCGTTCTCCTGCCGAGCGAGAGACAGAAATGCGGGGTCACCGCGCAATCCGGCACCCCGCATCAAGCGTGCTCACAAGGAGCGCTCAAGCCGTTTTCGGGGTCCCGGTCCCTCGAGGGATCCAGGCGGCAGCCCAAGCCTATGTCTCAACCATCACTGCGTCGCCGGAGTTCCGCGACCTCGGTGTTGCGTCTCGCCGGGCATCAAGTCCTCGACGGAGAGCGAACTAATAATACGACAGCACGCTTGAGTAAAGCCTTCGGCGCAAGCCGTCGCGTCGAAATCGGAAATCGGCGGCGCTGCGGCGCGCCGACCTCGGTCTAGGGCTGGAGCTTCGACGGATCCGCCGGCGGCATCGTCACCGGCACCTGCAGGCGTTTGCCGTTGCGCAGGATGTTCAGATAAACGGTCTCGCCCGGCAAGGCATCGCGCAGCTGGTCCTGGAAATCCATGAAGTTGGTGACGCGATTTCCGTCCACGCCGATTATCAGGTCGTAGTTCTCACCGAGCTGCATGGTCTCGATCACCGGCACCGCCAACACAGCGGGGGGAAAGACCAGCGAGGCGGCGACGGCCGCGCCCTCGACCACGTCGTGGGCCGCGCGATGGCCGGCCTGGACGCCCGCGCGATCGGCCGGACTGCCAGGTTGCAAGGCCACGACCAGCAGGCCGTCAACCTCATGCCCGTTGCGTCCACGGCGCGCCCCCTCTTCCAGCTCGACGCCGAGCGGCGAAGCATTCACGCCCTCGTCCATGAACTCCTGCAGGCTGTGCAACTGCGGCTCATCGATTGGCATCTGCTGGTTGGCTTCATAGTTGGCCACTTGCGAGGCCTGCTGCTCCTGTTGCTGCTCGGCACCGGAGGGAATAATCGCGGTGCCGGGCGGCGCATCCTCAGGCGGGACCGTCGCGACCTGCTCGGTCCCGGCATTTGCCTGACTTGGAGTGTCATGCACCGGCGGCGGATTGGAGACCGTGAGCGCCGGCGTCGGCGCGGGAGATGCGGCCGCGGCGGCGGACCCGACCGGCGCGCTCGTGCCCGCCAGCGCGGGCGAGGGAGCCGGCTCGGGCGCAACCGGAGTCCATCCGACCGGCGGCGTGCCGTCGTTTATCAGAAACGTCTTCGGGCCTCCCCCGGCGGCCGACGCATTCAGCGAGGGCGTGGGCGTGGCGGACGCGACCGCCGCCGCGGCGGCGGTCGCGTCCGCCATGCCAGGCGCGGGGCCTGCCGCAGCAGCGGCCGCCGGCGGCGAGGGCATCGCCGTCGGCGACGCGGCAACCATCGTGGATGCGCCGGCCGCGTCACCCGCCGCTGGCGCGGACGCGTCGGGCGCCGACGCCGCAGCCGCCGCCGGCGAGGCCGTCGCACGCGGCTCGGCAATCAGATGAGCCGCGCGCGCGGCGCTGAGCGTGCCCAGCGTCGCCGAGGGTCCGATCGGCGGTTCGTCCTGCGCCAGCGCGAGCGCGCTGAGCGCGAGCAGCCCGGCGGCCAGCACCGGCAGGCAAAGCGGCAGTCCGGCAATGCGCAGCGCCGGCCGCGAACGCGGCGCGCTAACTGAGACTCCAGCGGCTCTCATGCTCGATGACGCGACCCTCGTTGCGAAGCTTTTTCAGATGCGAGCGCACGGAGTTCGACGCGGCGGCATGCAGAAACTCGGGAACGTCAACGTAAATCCGCTTCACGATCTGCATCGGCTCGAGCGGCTCGCCGCCCGCGAGCGCCTCGAGCACCTGGCGCTCGCGCAACTCGCGGTGCGCGATATATTCCTCGATTTTCTGGCGCGGATTGCGAATCACCGGCCCGTGCGCCGGGTAGATCAACTCGAGCTCCAGCTCCAGCAGCCGCCTGAGCGAGTCCATGTATTGTCCGAGGTCGCCGGTGTCGTCCGGAATCACCGTGGTGCCCGCCCCCAGCACCACGTCGCCCGTGAACAGCGCGCGCTCCTCCTCCAGGTAATAGCAGAGATGGTCGGGCGCATGGCCCGGCGTGTGAACCGCACGCAGCGTTACGCCGTCGGTCTCGACGATTGCGCCGTCCTCGATCGGCGCGATCGTGGCGCGCGCGACTTCGTCCTTGCCCGGCCAGGGTTTTTTCAGGACCTCGAGTTGACCGAAGCGGCGATGGACCTGCGGCACGCCGCCGATATGGTCGGGATGAGCGTGCGTGCACACGATGCGTTCGAGACCCTCGCTGCGGCTGACCTCGCGCAGCGCGTGCGGCAGCAGTTCCTCGTAAACTGCCGCGCCTGCGCCCGTGTCGAGCAGGATCGGCCGCTTCCCGGTCCCGACGATATAGGTGTTGGTGCCGGGGCCGGTGAACGGACCCGGGTTCTGGCCAAGCACCGTGGCCACGCGAGCGGAATGACGCGCGAAGTCGGGCAGCTTGAGCCCGATCATCGAATCGGTGACGACGCGCTGCGCCTTCGCCATCAGCTCTCCCGTGTGCCGGCCCAGCCCGCGGGCGCGCGCCGGTTGCGCTCGAAGATGAGCCGCAGGCCCTTCAGGGTCAGATGTTCGTCCACGTCCTCGATGGTTCGGGATTCGGGCGCGATCAGGTCGGCCAGGCCGCCGGTCGCGACCACGTGCGCGCGCTCGCCGCGCTCCTGCTCGATTCGTTCCACCAAGCCGTCCACCAACGCGGTATAGCCGAAAATGATGCCCGACTGAATCGCCCCGATGGTCGTGCGGCCCACCGCCTCGCGCGGGCGCACCAGCTCGACTTCGTAGAGCTTGGCCGCATGCTTGACCAGCGCTTCCATCGAGATTCCCAGTCCGGGCGCGATCGCGCCGCCGACGTACTCGCCGCGGGCGGTAACGTAATCGAAGGTTGTCGCGGTTCCGAAGTCCACCACGATTGCGGCCGCCGCGTAGCGGTCGTACGCGGCTACCGCGTTGACAATCCGGTCCGCGCCCACCTCTTTCGGATTTTCGTACAGGATGGGCATCCCGGTTTTTATTCCCGGCCCGACGATCAGCGGCTCGCGCTGAAAATAGTGTCGCGCCAGGTCCTCCATCGTGCGGTTGAGCGGCGGCACCACGCAGGCGATGGCCACGCCCTCGGGACGCAGCGGCGGCTCCAGACCGACGCTCTGCAGCAGCGCGCCGATCATCACCCCGTGCTCGTCCGTGGTGCGCTCGGGCTTGGTCGAAATTCGCCAGTGATGGATCAGGCGGTCGGCTTCGTAGATTCCGATCACCGTATGGGTGTTGCCAACGTCTATTGTTACCAACATGGCGCTACCATCATGAACGGTTCTCGGGTCCCGCGACAGTAGCGCAGCAGCGCCTGCAATAGCTAACGGTGGCCGAACCCGCCATGGAACCCGCCGAACGCGCCGTGAAATCCCATCATCGGGGCGAAGCCGGGGACGAACCCGCCGCTGCCTGCCGCGCTGCTCCCCGCAAAAGCGCCGACGCCCGGTGAGAATCCGCGCGGGACGATCGACGGCAGCGGTGCAATCCTGGGTATCGGCGGCGGCATCAGCACCGATGGGCTGCCGATCGAGCGTGGCGGAGCGGAAGCCGAAGCCGCGCTCCCGGGCAAATAGTACGGACTTGCCGGAACCGGGATGAAAATCGGCGCGACCGCCACCGTGCCGGCGTTGCCAAGCTGCTCGGCCATCCTCTGCTGTTCCTGGTAGTCGCGGGCGGTGCCGACCGCCGAATCGAGGCTATCCTGACCGGCGCCGGCGATGTTCGGATTGGTATTGTCGGGCGCCTGGTCGTCGACCCCGCTCGCAGCGTTTTGCGACGGTTCCGCGTTCTCGGACGGCGTGCCGTTGACCGCCGCGCTCTGCGCGGTCGGATCGTCGGCCGTGCCCGCGACGGCTATCGGTGCCCGGGCGGGGTCGCCCGGATTCGCGCTGTTCGGATTGGGACAGTCTTCCGCGCAAGTGTCGGGCTGATCGCTGCCGTCCGCGCGATAGACTCGTGGCACCTCGAGCACGCTCTCGGCCCTTTCCCAGGAAGAATCCGCCGACCCTCCCGAGCCGTTCGCAACGGTCATGGACGAGCCGCTCGCCTCCGCTTCCTGGGCCGAGGCGGAGTCCGCCGCCATCAGCATCAGCACGAACGCGCAGGCGGCGGCCAGGGCGACCAGCAGTCCCGAACAGAGCCGCGCTTTGCCGTCGAACTTCATGACATCACTCTGGCGCTCTTCAGAGAGAGTTCCGTTCCTCTTCACTTGAGCAAAACGGCCGCCCCTCGCGCAACCATCGCCCCGCCACCGGCCGCGGGCCCATCTTCGATCGAACCAACTCCGCGCCGGAGGACGCGGTTCCCGCCGTATTTTTCGCCCCCGCGCGGGTTTTCAGCGCATATCGGCTCGGCTAAGATGCGCGCCATGCCAGAACCTAAAGTAGCTTTGGTTACCGGAGCCGGAAGAGGTATCGGACGCGACATCGCCCAGCGCCTGGCGCGCGAAGGCTATGCCTGCGGACTCATCGCGCGCACCAAGTCGCAGCTCGAAGAGACGGCCGATTTGATCGTCAGGGCCGGCGGCAAGGCGCTGGTCACGCCGACCGACGTCTCAAAGCGCGAGCAGGTGATCGCGTCGGTCGAGGCGGTCGAGCGCGAGCTCGGGCCGATTTCGGTCCTGATCAACAATGCCGGCGCCTATCTGCGCAAGCGCTTCGAGGAGATCACCGAGGAGGACTTTGACTTCCAGCTCAAGGTCAACACCTACGGCCCGTTCTTCTGCACCCAGGCGGTGGTGGGAAAGATGACCGCGCGCGGCGGCGGCACCGTCATCTTCGTGCTCGGATCGGAAACGCGCGGCGGCCCGGCGCTCTATTCCGCCTACACCGCCTCCAAGGTGGCGCAGCACGCGATCGCCGAGTCGGTCGCCTACGAGTACATGCACCTGGGCATCCATGCGGCCACGCTCGACGTGGACGGCGCAGTCGACAGTCCGCGCGTGCGCGAGGCCGCGCCCGACACCGACCCCTCGCATTTCGTGCCGCCCGCGGCGATATGCGACGAGATCGTGCATCTCATCAATCAGCCGCGCAGCGCATGGACTTTTTCGATCGACATGCGCTCGTTCGTGCAGTGGCGGCCGCGCGTCGCGGCGAAGAAAAAAGTCTAGGCGCCGCTCATCGTGGCGCACCGGCGCCGCGGCGCTTCGTCCGCGGTCTTTCCCGTCGCGCCTGCTCGACGTCGTTCCTCGCCTCCGCTGCAAACGATCGTCGTGACGATGAGATGCATGACGATGAAACGCGCGAGCACGAAGAGCAAAGAACAGGCAACCGGCCCGGCCGCCTCCCGGCTCATCGACCGGCGCATCCGCGAACTCGGGGATTGGCGCGGCGAAACCCTCGCCCGCGTGCGCGCGCTCATTCTCGAAGCCGACCCGGCGATGACCGAGGAATGGAAATGGCGCGGCACGCCGGTCTGGTCGCATCACGGCATCGTCTGCACCGGCGAGTCGTACGCGCGGGTGGTGAAGCTCACGTTCGCCCGCGGCGCCGCCGTGCCCGATCCGTCCGGCCTCTTCAATTCGAGCCTCGAGGGCAACACGCGCCGGGCGATCGACATCCGCGAGGGCGAGCAACTCGACGCGCGCGCCTTCAAGGCGCTGGTCAAGGCGGCGGTGGCCAACAACGCCGCGGCGGCGGCGAAGCGCGCCAAAACTCAGGGCAAGGCGAGCCGCGGCTCGCGCGCGCCGCATCGGCGCGACTGAACGGGAACCGTACGGCGCGCGCACATCGCATCGGCGCGGCGAGTGGGGAGCCTCAACGGCGGGCGATGTGGCGCGCGACGCACGCGATGCTGTATTTCGGCGCGGGCGGAATTATACTGGCGGGGCTCGCGAGCGCGCCGGTTTGCGTCTCTGCGCGGCTTCCGCACGCGGTCCGCAATTCGCGCCGTCGCGCATCGCTTCCGGGTCGGGGTGTGGCGCAGCCTGGTAGCGCACACGCTTGGGGTGCGTGTGGTCGCCGGTTCAAATCCGGCCACCCCGACCAACTCCCCGGCCTTCCATCCCGTTCATCGCGAGGCCGAATTCGGAATCGAACCTGCGCGCCGACCCCGGCGCGCGCGCCTACGGGATGAATGACCCGTCAATCGATGCGCGACGCCTGCTGACCCGAGCGCGTCGGCCGGGTCGGCATCACCACGAGCGGCGACATAGGTAGACCTCGGCTGCTCGAACAGGAGCTGCCATCAGCGCTTCGAGTGACGCTCAAACCATCTCCGCGAATAATGACCAACGAGCGTTCCCGATCCCGAAGATCAAAATGCCAACGATGGCGACCAGTTGTCCCATCGCGGGACCTGCCTGGAAAGCGACCTTTGAAAGCGCCGATGCTCGTCGCGGTCATCAGCGCCGCCGGCAGAGCTCCCACCGAAAAGCCGGGTCGGATATTCGTGCCGCCGGCGGTGCGCTACTTGGGCGCGCCGGCTTTGCTATATAAAGGTGCTGGATACGCGCGCGCTTCGATACTAATCGAGGCGCGCCGACGAGGTGATGCGTGCCAGTTCGTCCGCTCGACGATATCCGCGTTCTTGACCTGACTCATTTCTACCACGGTCCGTATGGGACGCTGATGCTCTCGTACCTCGGCGCCGACGTGATCAAAATCGAGCCGCCGGGACATGGCGAAGGGATGCGCCCGCTCTATCGCGCGCCGGGCCGCGAAATCAGCATCGGGTTCGCCATCCTCAACGTCAACAAGCGCTCGGTGACGCTCAACCTCAAAAGCGCGGACGGCCGCGAGTTGTTCAAGCGGATGCTCGCGCGGGCTGACGTGGTGGCCGAGAATTTCGCCTACGGCGCGATGGAGAGCTTCGGGCTCGGCTACGACGTGATGCGCGCGATCAATCCGCGCCTCATCTATGCGACCGGCAAGGGCTATGGCATCAGCGGACCGTATCGCGATCTGCCCGCCTTCGATCCGGTGGTGCAGGCGATGAGCGGCGTGCTGAGCACAACCGGCGAGCCCGACGGACCGCCGATGAAAGCGGGGCCGGCAGTGGTGGACATGCTCGGCGGGATTCATTTCGCCGCCGCGATTCTCGCCGCGATCCGCAATCGCGATCGCACCGGCGAGGGCATGATGGTCGAGGTTGCGCTGCAGGACGCGGTGATTCCCGCGCTGACGACCCATATCGGCGCGTACTACGGCATGGGAATCGCCGAGACGCGCAGCGGCAATCGCGCGCCGGGCGGCGTCATCGTGCCTTACAACGTATATCCGGCAAGCGACGGTTACGTGCTGATTCTTGCTGCGGACCATCCGCGATGGCGCCGGCTCTGCGAGTTGATTGGCCGTCCCGAACTGGGGGATGACCCGCGCTTTGCCTCGGCCAAGGCGCGCGCCGCCAATTCTGAGGAAGTTGACGAGATGATTGCGGCCTGGACGGGCAAGCACACGCGCGAAGCGCTGATGACGATGCTCAGCGCGGCGGACGTCTTCTGTGGCATCGTCAAGGAATTGCCCGAGGTGATGACCGACCCGCACCTGCACGCGCGCGGGATGCTGCGCGAGATCGACGACCCGCGCCTCGGCCGTATCACGATTTGGACCTCGCCGCTGCGCATGAATGCGGAGGCGTCCGTGCCCTCCTCGCCCGCGCCGTCGCTGGGCGCGGATACCGACGAATTCCTGAGGACGGAGCTCGGGCTCAGCGCAAACGAGATTGCCGCGCTGCGCGAGCGCAAAGCGATCTAGGGCGCCGCGCGCGACGTCTCTCGGGCTCGTCCGCAAGCGACATCAGGTCAATCCATTCATCCGCGATGTCCAACTGAAAACTCGAAATCCTCTTTCGGAATATCTCGCACCTTCGCGCACTCGGCTCTGAAATCGTAAGGGACTTCATCGGCACAATCGGGCCATTTGCCGGTTGCCGTCCAGAACTCAACCAGCCCCAGGCGTGCGCAAAGACGTGGAAAGCGCAGATCGTTGCGCAACTCGGGCATCCCGGCCTGGAACATCAGCGACGTGCGATAGCCGTCGGGGCCCATGATGTCGTCGCCGGTGCCGGCCGGCCCTAGATGCGCGGTCTCAGCCGCCCGGTAAGCTTCCTCGACCAGGCCCAGATGCGCGGAGTACACAAGGCGCGAAACGTCGATGTGTCCGGTCCGGCTGACCTGCGCATCGAGGCCGTTGCGCCAGTCATCGATATTCTGCGCCGAGGAGTCGCGTTTGGTTCGGATGAAGGGCAGGCCCTCTCGGAACTCGCGCAACTGGCGCTTGTCCGCAAGCTCGAGCAGCCGATCGACGGCCGTCCAGTCATTTTGGAATGCGTAACATCGCAGCAGGCTCGACACCGGGAAACTCATGTCGGGCAGCCGCTCCACGAGTTCCTCGAACACCGGCACCGCCTCGGCGACGCGCCCCGCTGCCATCCTCGCCAGCGCGACCAGGTTCGCGGTCATCGGATGCAGCCTGTCCAGACCGTAGGCGCGTTCATCCTCTTCGAGCGCCTCGCGAACCCGGCCCATCGTCCGCAGGAAATAGCCGGCGTAGCGGCGTCCGTCGGCTGAACCGGGTGCGCGCAGGATGCGCTCGAGGATCGAGTCGCACTCGACGAAGCGCCCGAACGGCGGAACGACGAAAAGCCGCGCCATCATGGCGTCGATGCTCTGCGGATCGCGCTCGAGGGCGTGCGCCACGTCGCGCGCGACGATCGCGGCGCTCGCCGGACGATCGGCAAAGGGCAGATAGACGTGCTGCCAGGCGCGCAGGGCGGCGAGCCGGCTCCACGCCTCGGCGAAATCGGGCGCGCGCTCGGTGACGACCTCGAGCAGGCCGACACAGGTGCGCAGCTCCTGCGGCGCGAAGGACTTTGGGCTGGCGCGGAGATAGAGATCGTAAAACGCCGGATCGACCGCACCGGTCGAACAGCTGGAGAACCTTTGATGAAGCGCGGTCGCGATATTCTCGGAGATCTCATCCTGGACGGCGAAGATGTCTTCCAGCGTGCGGTCGTAGCGGTCGGACCACAGCGTCGTCTGCAACGCCGCATCGACCAGGTGCGCGGAGATGCGTACCCGTCCGCCCGCGCGGCGGATTGAACCGTCGAGGATGTGCGTGCACTTCAGGTCGTTGGCGACCTTGCGCGCCGTTTTGTCTGCGCCGCGAAACTGAAAGCTTGAAGTGCGGCCAACAACCTTCATCGTGGCGCCGCGCGCGAGGCGCTGGATGATTTCCTCCGACACTCCATCCGAGAAGAACTGCATCTCGCGATCGTCGGACAAATTGTCGAAGGGAAGCACGGCGAGCAGCAGTTCGCGGCTCGCCGATGGCGCCGCAGCGACGGCCCGCTCTTCGGCCCCAGGCGCGAATGCCTCGATCCGCTCGCTCATCTTGTCGAGCTGGAGTATCCCCCGCGACACCAGACGCGCCGCCAGCGGTCCGCGTATCGTGCGATGCACGTCCGCTGAGACCAGTACCGAACCCGGATCGCTGCGAGCCATCAGGCGCGCCGCGACATTCACGCCGTGGCCCAGCAGATCGCCGTTCGGCAGCACCGCCACGTCGCCCAGGTGCACGCCGACGCGCAGCTTGGGTTCGCACTGTTCCGCCAGCGCGAACGCGGCCTCGACCGCCGCCGTGCTCGAAGCGAACTCGAGCATGAAACCATCGCCCGCCGTGTTGAACACCCGCCCACCGCGCCCCGCCGCAATACGCTCGATTACGCCGCGCAGCGCCGCCACTTCGGCCGTGGTGGTGGCCTCATCGGCTTCCGTTTTCGCGGAATAGCCGGCGACGTCCATTGCGACAATCGTGGTGAGCCGGCGAGATGGAGTACTTTCGGCCATTAAAGCGCTGCGGCCGGAACGTCGTGGCCGGAGCCAATCTAGTCCCTTTGTACGCAGCAGGGAATCGACCGCGCGCCCCAGGCGTGACTGTGACGGCTCACCTGCCAGGCGATTTTCTGCGTGCTCGTTTTATACGGAGCTAGAACTGTGGCGCGGCGGGATGCAGCGGATGGGCGCGCAGGAAATCGAGCATCGCGGGCGTCCACGCGTCGGGCCAGTTTCCGTGACGATGAAGCGCGAGGAACCAGCTAAGCGGGCTCTGCAGCAGCGAGAGTCCGCCGTTCGGATCGGTGCCGCAATCGGCGACACACGCAGTCACTCGCTTATCATATGCATCGACGATGACGTCGTCGAATTCGACACCTGTCGCGCGTAACTCCCGCGCGAGCTTGCCGGAGTTGGGACAAATCCCCTCGATATCGCATGCATTGTGTACGTTCATTATTGCCGCGCGGGTGTTGAAGATTGTTACTTCGCCGCCATTGGCGGGCGCGTGCGCGACCGGAGTCTGCGGGCACGGATCGCCGAGCGCGCCGAACGGGTCGGGCGCCGAATACACCGCCGCCGCCGCGACGTCGGGCCGACTGACGGCATACAGCACCGCCATCGCCGCCCCGTTTGACCATCCGCTGACGTAGATGCGGCGCGTATCGACCATTGCGGTGCGCGCCGCCTCGTCGATGAAATGATCGATCGCCGCCGCGTCGACGTTTTCACGATAGACCAACTGCCCGATTTTCACGTCGCCGCCGGGACTGAGCTGGCGATACCAGTTGTCCCATCCGAAGCCCGTGTTATCCGGCCATGGATAGCGATGCGCGGTGTTGCGCCCCTCGGGCGCAAGCACGACGTAGCCATGCGCGGCGCCCTCGCCGAGCGCGCTTGTGCGCGCGACGTCGAGCAGGTTGGTCCATTTCACGGTCCATGCGCCGAAGAGCGACGGGTGCAGGTACACGAGCAGCGGCAATCGACGGCCCGGTTCATGCGCCTGCGGCGCGTAGAGACATGCGTAGCGATCCGTGCCGTCGGCGTCCTTCCACGGCCCGAGCATCTCGCCCCTTCCGCACGCCGGTTTCTCGGACGCATACATTTTGGCGGGGGCATTCCCGAACGGGCCGCATCCGGCGCCGCCATCGGCACCTGCGCGTCCATTCATCGCGATCGTGAGCGCAAGCGCGGAACAGATTGCGAGGACGATTCCGCGCGGCGGCGCGTTCCCCATCCTAATCGCGCGCGACCCGCGCAAGCGCCTCGCCGGCCAGCCGCCACACTGTCCATTCGTCTTTCGCTTCCGAACCGCATGCGCGATAGAAGGCGTGCGCCGGCCGGTTCCAGTCGAGCACCGCCCATTCCATCCGCGCCCATCCGCGTTCGAGCACGATCTGCGCCATCCGCTTGAACAGCGCCTTGCCGATACCGCGGCCGCGAAAGCGTTGCGGCACGAAGAAATCCTCGAGGTACAGGCCCGGACGTCCGGTCCAGGTGCTGTAGTTGCGAAAGAAAAGCGCGAAGCCCGCGGCCTCGCCTTCATATTCGGCGATAAGACACTCAAAGGGCGGATCGGCCGCTACCATCTGCGAGCGAAGCATCGCCGGCGTCGTCTCGACCAGCTCGGCTGCGCGCTCGTACTCGGCCAGTCCGCGGATGAAGTCCAGGATCAGCTCCGCATCGGCGGGCGTCGCGAATCGAATCGTCGGTATCGCTGCGGTCGTCATCATACGATTGAGCTGCCGCAACGGAGCACGGGACGTCGATCAGCGCCGGCTGATGCCGTAAACGGAGCGCGTTACGCCGAACAGTTCAACCTGCCGCTCGAGCGTTTCACCAATCCGTATGGCGACCCGGATCGAGGCCGCATTATCCGGATGAATAATGCTGATCAGGTGATCGAGCTTCAGTTTGGAAAAAGCGAAATCCAAGGCCGCCCGCGCGCCCTCGGTGGCGAAGCCGTTGCCCCATCGCTCGCGCGCGAGTGTCCAGGCTATCTCGAGGCCCGGCCATCCCTCCGGATTGAGCAGCCCGATACGTCCGATAAATCGGCGCGTCGCCTTTTCCTCGACCGCCCACAGGCCATAGCCGCGCAACTCCCAATGACCGAGGTACGACGCCATCGCGAGCCAGGTTTGCGCGGGCGCAAGCGGCTTGCCGTCACCGAGATAGCGCATCACCATCGGGTCGGCATGGATCGCGGCGAGCGGCTCGAAGTCGTCCTGCGTGAAGCGGCGCATCAGGAGGCGTTCGGTCTCGAGCGTGGGGATCGCAGGCATCGGCAGCAATCGGTAAACCTAAAGTAACGCTTCAATTATTGCGATTTCGCGCGCTCAGCGATTTTGATAGCGCCCCGGCCGCTTCTCTTTGAACGCGGTCATCGCCTCGCCCATGTCTTCGCTTGCCGCGCAGGAAAGCCCGAGGTACGCGTCGGCGTACGTGATATCGCCGATCCGGCTGTTGCCCAGCGCCTTGAAAAAATCCTTGGTCCGACGCAGCGCCATCGGCGGCTTGCTCGCGATCTTGTTGGCCAGCTCCAGGGCCGCCGCGTTCAATTGATTGAGCGGCACCACCCGGTCGACCAGCCCGATCTGCAGCGCTTCTTCGGCCGTGACCTCGTCGCAGGTCATGATCAGTTCCTTGGCCTTGCTCATCCCGACCAGGTTGACCAGGCGCGTGACCGAACCCCACATGTACGGCACGCCGAGCCCGACTTCCGGGATCCAGATGCGAGCGCCGGTGGCCGCGATGCGAAAGTCGCAGGCCATCGCGAGCGACAATCCGCCGCCTACCGCGAAACCGTTGACCGCCGCGATCGTGATCTGATCGAGCCGCTCCCACTCCTCCATCATGCGCCATCCGCTGCGCGACACGCGCAGCCGCGCCGAATCGCTCTGGTTGCGATTGGCCTGCTTGTCGGCGCTCGCGCTGAGCATTCCAATATCCGCGCCGGCGCAGAACGAGCGTCCCTTGCCGGTAAGCACGATGACGCGCGTTTCCTCGTCGTCGCGAAAGCCGGCGGCGATTTCGAGCATCTCAATCGGCAGCCGGGCGTTGATTGGGTTGAGCTTCTCCGGACGATTGAAGTACACGGTCGCGATCGCGCCCGCGCGCTCGACGATAAAATTCTCGTACGCCATCAACTCCTCTCCATGCTTGGTTGCTGTATCAGCCCCATACGCGCCGCGCCACGTCCGCGACCAGTTCGAGCTTGCGCCGCTGATCGTCGGCCGAGAGCAGATTGCCGCCCACCGTGCTGGCGAAACCGCATTGCGGGCTGAGCGCGAGCCGCTCGAGCGGCACGTAACGCGCGGCCTCGTCGATCCGCCGGCGCAGCGCCTCGGGCGTCTCCAGCACCGGCGACTTAGTGCTGACGAGTCCCAGCACCACGGTCTTGTCCGGCGGCACGAGGCGCAGCGGGGCGAAATCGCCGGCACGCTCGGTGTCGTACTCGAGAAAAAACGCCTCGACGCGCACTTCATTGAAGAGCCGCGCGGCGACCGGCTCATAGCTTCCCGCGGCGAGCCATCGCGAGCGCAGATTGCCGCGGCACAGATGCATCCCGACCGTCATCCGAGGCGGCCGCGTCGCGAGCGCGTCATTGACCGCGTTGATATAGGTGGTCACCAGCGTTTCGGGATCCTCGCCGATCGCGCGCGCCCGCTCGCGCACCGCGGGGTCGCACAGCATCGTGAGCGGCACCTCATCGATCTGCAGATACTCGGCGCCGGCGCGGCCGAGCGCGTCCAGTTCCTCGCGATAGACATGCACCAGGTCGGCCCAGAATTCCGCCAGTCCGGGATATACCGCCGGATCGACGCAGCTCTTGCCGCGAAAAAAATGCATGAAGCTCGGCGCCGGCATCGTCACCTTCGGCACGCGCCGCGTGTGGCGGCGCACGAAGGCGAAATCATCGACCGCGATCGGCCGCGTGCGGCGAATTTTCGCCGTCGCCTGGCAGGTCTCGAAGCCGTAGTTGTTGCCCGCGGCGTCGTGGAACTCGAACATCGAGGGCGCGAGCCCGAAGCCCTCGACCGCATTGACCAGCCCGAAGGCCCACGAGCTGCGGCGGAATTCGCCGTCGGTGATGGTGGCGAGGCCGGCCGCCTCCTGCATCCGGATCGCCTCGACGATGCAGCGGTCCTCGATCTCGCGGTAGGCAGCTTCGGACATCTTACCGGCGGCGCGCGCCTTGAAGGCTTCGCGCAGCGCGGGCGGCCGCAGCAGGCTGCCGATGTGCTCGGCGCGGTGCGGCAGTTTCAGTTTGGATTGGTCGGCCATCGACGCTTCTCCGGAGCGATGCCCTTACGGGCCTCAGCAGGCCGGGCGGCGGAGAACAACCGGATCGATTCGGCGCGGGATCAACTGCCCGTAACCGGCTTCAGCGTTCAGTTTCCCGTTCTCGACGATCACCTTGCCGCGCAGCACTGTCATCGCCGGCCACCCCTTCACCTCCCAGCCTTCCCACGGGCTGTAGTCCGCAACGTGAAAGTCCTCGCGCGTCAGCCGGCGCGACACCGAGGTGTCGATCAGGCAGAGATCGGCGTCGCTGCCCGGCGCGATCGCGCCCTTGCGCGGGTAAAGGCCCATGATGCGCGCGGCATTGGCCGAGGTCACGTCGACGAAGCGCTCGAGCGACATCCCGCGCTTGACCACACCTTCGGTATAGACGATTCCCATCCGCGCCTCCGCGCCCAGGTTGCCGCCGGTCACGTCGTCGATGCGCTTGCCCTCGAGCTTGACCTCCAGCGACGTTGGATACTCGTCGGTGGCGGTGGTGGACACGCCGTCGCTTACCAGTCCCTCCCACAGAGCGGCGTTGTCGTCGGCGAACTTGAGCGAAGGATAGGTGTGATAACAGAAGCCGCGCGGCTTGCGATAATCGTCGGCATTGAAGCAGGCGTAATGGTGCAGGGTCTCGGCGTAAACCGGCAGCCGATGCGCGCGCGCTTCGACCACCGCTTCGACGCCCTCGCGCGCCGAAGTGTGGACGAAGTAGATCGCGGCGCCGGTGGCGGCCGCGAGCCGGATCGTGCGGCGGAACGAGAGATCTTCGGACAGCTTGCTGTGGACCAGCGCGAGGTTCTCGCCGCCGGTGCGGCCTTCGGCGATGAAGCGCTCGTAGTTGAACTGAACCAGGTCGTGGTCCTCAGCATGCACCGTCATCAGGCCGCCGCCGCGCGCGATCTTCTCCATCGCCAGCTCGATACGGCCGAAGTCGAGCAGAAACGGCAGGCGCTTGGGATGCCCGGGAAGAATCTCGGCGGTGAAGACTTTGAAGCTCGGGAAGCCGTCGCTGATCGCGTCGCCAATCTGATCGAATATCTTGAGCGGAAGCGCGCCGCCGAGCGCGAGGTGGAATGAATAATCGACGCACGACCTGCCCTTCCAACGCTCCTTGCGGCGCTCGAGCGCGGTCGGAATGTCGGTTGCCGGATGCACGAAGCAGAAATCGATATGCGTGGTGGTGCCGCCGAACGCCATCCCCACCGTGTCCTCTTCGGGGCCGAGCGTGAACATGCGCCCCTCGGGGCGCATGCCGATGAGACTGGCCAGATGCGCGTGCGGCTCGACGCCGCCGGGCACCACGATTTTGCCCGCCGCATCGATGACCCGGCCGGCGCTCGCGCGCGCGTCGGGTAGCCCGACCGCGACGATCTTCTCGCCCGCAATCGCGACGTCCCAATTGCCGACGCCCTGCGGCGTCACGACCTGGCCTCCGCGAACGATCAAGTCGAACATGGCGTCCTCCGAGATTGCGGCACGCGCGAAGAGCGATCGAACGCCGCACGAACACCGCGCGCACTTGCGGGAGTCGCGGCGAAGTTGTGGATTATCGCCCCACGCGGGCGCAAATACGGACACTTCGCCGCGATCTCGGCGTCATCATCGTACCGAGCACGCGTTTCTTGCAAGCGCGAAGCGGCGACTGCTTGGCTGCGCAAAGACGGCCTGAAGGTGCTGAAGGTCCCCTTATGCGGTGTGCGGGCGGAAACGAATCGCGCGCTGGTATGCGGCTTGCAAATGAGTTTGCCGCGCGCCCGATGGAGCGCGATGGCCGAAGAATGTCAGGAGCATGAACCAGCGTTATCGAGCGACCATCAGCCGCCGCAACTCAGATCCGCGCGATCGTCACGCGACATCCTGGTCATTGCATCTGTTTTGGCGGCAAATCGCGATCGCCCTGCCCCTGGCGATCGCGTTCATCGCACGCGCGGGCGGCATTGCGTCCGCTTCCGAAATCACGCTGGATGACGCCGTCGCGCTCGCGCTCGCCCAGAATCCCGACCTGGGTGCGGCTCGACAGGAAATCGACATCGCTGCCGGAGAGCAGATTCGCGCGCGTTACCTGAGCCAGTTCAATCCGCAGTTCGCAACCGACTTCATGTATCGACCGCGCGGCGGGCGGTCCAATTCGCAGGACTGGCACGTGTTGCTCAGCCAGGAAATTGAGATCTTCGGGCAGCGCGCGCTGCGTCTGAAATCGGCGAATCTCGGCTGGGACCAGAGCAAGGCGATCATGCGCGATCGGCAGCGCCTGCTCATCGGCGCGGTCAGACTGACCTTTCTCGACGCGCTTCGCGCCCGTCGCCAGGTCGATCTGGTGAGCGAATTGGAAAAACTCGATCGACGGCTATACGAGGCGGCCCGCGAACGCCTCAAGGCCGGCGAAATCGGACAAATCGATTACAACCTCGCCGAGGTGCGCTACGGCCAGACCAGCCACGCATCGGAGCAGGCGCGCGAACGTTATCGCGCGCTGCGCTCCAGCCTCGGCCGTCTGCTCGGCGGCGCGAGCGGCCCCGAGCCGGTACCGGTGGACGACTACCATTTGAAGTTGCCGGCGACCGATCTTGAATCGCTCGTCGCGGTGGCGCTGCGCGAGCGGCCCGACCTGCGCGCGGTCGAACTCGAGATCGCGCGCTTGCAAACAGAGACTGACCTCAACCGCCGTCTGGCACTGCCCAATCCGCAGATCGGGACCTTTTTCGGCCATGAGGAAAACACCCAGCATCCCGCGGGCGTCGGCCTGGGTTTTTCGATTCCGCTTTTTAATCGCCGCCAGGCCGAAGCCGCGATAATCGAGGCACGGCGCAAACAAGCGCACTACAAAATGCGGGCGAACAGCCTCGATATCGAGCGCGAGGTGCGTGACGCGTACAACGCCTACCTGAGCGCGCGCCGCGTCATGGGAATATACCGGGATGAGATCCTCGGCCCGGCGCGCGACAGCTTCGCCCTGCTGGAAACCGCCTTCCAGGCGGGCAAACTCGATCTGCTCAGCCTCTCCGTAGCCGAGCGCCAGGCTTATGAGGCTCGTTCGGCTTACCTGGATGCATGGTTCAATCTGCACGCCGCCGAAGTTGCACTCGGGGTCGCGACCGGGGTGGGCTCTTGATCCGCCGCAGCCTGGCCGCCGCATTCGCGGTCCTCCTGCTCTGCGTCATGGGCGTCCACGCCGATGAGGCAGGGCAAGGCCAGGTCGTTCTGACCCTGGCTTCGCAGGGCTCGGGTCCGCAGGTCACACTGGGACGAGTCGAACGCAAGCGTCCGCACACCATGATCAATGCCACCGCGACCATCGAAGCCGACGCCAACCGTGTTGCGCACGTGACCAGCCGCATCATGGCCAGAGTGGTCAAGCTGCTCGTCGAGCCGGGCGCGCAGGTCAGTGTGGGCGAGCCCCTGGTGGTGCTCAATAGCGTCGAACTCGGCAAGGCCAAGACCGAATATCTCAAGGCCGCCGCGCTCGAGAGTATCGCCGCGCAGCATTTCAATCGGGAACGGCAGCTCTATGCGCAAAAGATCGCCGCGCAAAAGGACATGCTCCAGGCCGAGGCCGCGCATGACAGCGCGCTGGCCGAACTCAAGGCTTCGCGCGAAACATTGATCCTGCTCATCGGCCCGGACGAGGTGCGCAAGCTGTCATGGTCCGGCAACGGCCATCCGCTATCCGAATTCACCCTCGCCTCGCCCATAGCGGGAACCCTGGTCAAACGCGACCTGACGGTCGGCTCGCTAATCGGCAGCGACAGCGATCCGATGGTCGTGATCGATCTCGACGACGTGTGGGTGATCGCAAACGTCTTCGAGCGCGACCTCGACGGTATCGCCGTTGGTTCAGCGGCGCGGGTCAAGGTGGACGCCTACCCGCGACAGGACTTCGAGGGGGTGGTGCGTTATATCGCCGACACGGTCGATCGCGAGACGCGCACCGTCAAGGCGCGTATCGAAGTGCGCAATCCCGCTCATCGGCTGAAACCAGGCATGTTCGCCCGCGCATCGCTGATGACCGGCGGCAACGAACCCGAGGTGCTGGTCGTGCCGGAAGCCGCAATCTTCCAGGTCGGCGCACGCAAGGTGGCCTTTGTCGCCGAGGACCATGGCCGCTTCGAAGTCCGCGAGGTTGAACTGGGCCGCAGCGAGGATGGCGGATTCGAAGTGGTAGCCGGACTGCGCGAAGGCGACCAGGTGGTGACGCAGGGCGGCGTCAGGCTCAAGGCGATGCTGCTCAACGGTGCGGCGGTCTCGCGCAAGCGATAGAGGGCGGCGAAAGTGGCGCAACGTCTGTTTGAGGCGGCACTGCAGAACCGCCTGATGACTCTAATCCTGTTCCTGGTGCTGATCGCGCTCGGCGCGCGGGCGATGGCGCGGCTGCCCATCGACGCCGCCCCTGACGTAACGCCCAACGTGGTCCAGGTGGTGACCGACGCCCCCGGCCTGGGACCGGTCGAGGTCGAGAAGCTCATCACCTTCCCGGTCGAGGTCGCGATGCGCGGGCTCACCGGGATAAAGGAGATCAGGTCGATCTCGCGCTTTGGGCTGTCCTCGGTCTCGGTCTATTTCGACGAATCGCTGGATATCTACTTTGCGCGGCGGCTGGTGATGGAGCGGCTGCCGGCGGCGCGCGAGCTCATCCCAAAGGGCTTCGGCGTGCCCGAGATGACGCCGGTTTCGACCACGCTGGGCGAGATTTACCAGTTCGAAGTCGTCGATCCGAAGCGCTCGCTGATGGACCTGCGATCGATTCTCGACTGGCAGATCGCGCCGGCGCTCAAATCCGTCGCCGGCGTGGTCGAGGTCAACAGCTACGGCGGCGAGATGAAGACCTACGAGGTCCAGCTCCGTCCGGACGCGCTGGTCGCCTACGGTATCGGGCTCGAGGACGTCTTCCGGGCGCTTGAACGGAACAACTCGAGCGCGGGCGGCGGCTATATCGTGCACAACGGCGAGCAGCAGATCGTTCGCGGCTCCGGACTGATTCATAGCCTCACCGACGTCGAAAATATCGTGGTTGGCAGCCGCAACGGCGTGCCCGTGTACGTGCGCAATCTGGGCAAGGTCGCCTTTGCGCCGCGCGTGCGCCAGGGCGCGGTGACGCGCGACGGCAAGGGCGAGACCGTGGTCGGGGTGGTGATGCTGCTCATCGGGCAGAACTCGCGCACGGTCGTCGATCGCGTCAAACAGAAACTGATCGAGCTTCAGCCGAGCCTGCCGCGCGGCGTGCGTATTGTGCCGTTTTACGATCGCGCCGAACTGGTCCGCCGCACCATCGATACCGTCGCGCACAATCTCGCCGAGGGCGCGCTGCTGGTCTCGCTAATGCTGTTTCTGTTTCTCGGCGACGTGCGCGCATCGCTGATCGTGGCCGCGGTGATTCCGCTCTCGCTGCTGGTGGCGTTCCTCGGCATGAACGCGGCGGGCGTCAGTGGCAACCTGATGAGCCTCGGCGCGATCGATTTCGGACTCATCGTCGACGGGTCCGTGGTGATGGTGGAAAACATCTTTCGCCGCCTGGCGCGCGCGCGCGGCGGCACCGGCTCGACCAGTCACGTGGTTTTCGAAGCCGGCCGCGAGGTGCTGCGGCCGATCATCTTCGCCATCGCGATCATCATTGTCGTTTACCTGCCCATCCTGACCTTCCGGGAAGTCGAGGGCAAAATGTTTCGGCCGATGGCGCTGACGGTGATCTTCGCGCTCAGCGGTTCGCTCGTGTGCGCCTTGACGTTTGTGCCGGTGATGGCTTCGCTGCTGCTCAAGCGCGTGCCCGCGCGCGAACCGTGGCTCGCGCGCGCGTGCGAGCGGCTTCACAAGCGGCTCGCCGCGAGCGTCACTGCGCGTCCGCGCGCGGTGCTGCTCGCCGCAGGCGGCGTCCTGACCGTCGGGCTCGGCCTCGCCGCCGTGCTCGGAACCGAATTCATCCCGACGCTCGATGAGGGATCGATCAATCTCGACGTGATGCAGGTGCCGAGCATCTCGCTCGAGGACGCGGTCAAGAGCGCGACGCGCATGGAGCAGGCGGTGCTCGAGCTGCCCGAGGTGGCGCGCGCGGTTTCGCGTATCGGGCGGCCCGAAATCGCCACCGACACCATCGGACCCGACGAGAGCGATTTTTATGTCTTTCTCAAGCCGCGCAACGAATGGCGCGTGCGCAACAAAGATGAGCTGATCGCGCAAATCGAGCGCAAGCTGCATCAGCGCGCGCCCGAGGCCGCGTTCGGCTTCTCGCAGCCGATCGAATCGCGCATCAACGACATGATCGCGGGCGTCAAGGGCGACGTCGCGATTCATCTTTACGGCGACGACCTCGGGCGCATGACGCAGTACGCGCGCCGCATCAATGAGATCCTGGCCGGCCTGCCGGGCGCCGCCGATCTCAAGATCATCCCGCGCACCGGACTGCCGTCGCTCACGATCCAGGCCGATCGCATCGCCGCCGCCCGCTACGGCATCAACGTCGCCGATGTGCTCGACGCGGTTGAAACCGTGGGCGGCAAAATCGCCGGCCAGGTGGTCGAGGGCGACGCGCGCTACTGGGTGCAGGTGCGCTTCGCGCCCGCCTCGCGCGAGCGCGCGGATCAGCTCGCGGACATCAAGGTCGCCGCGCCCGACGGCGCGCTCATCCCGCTCAAGCAGCTCGCCCACTTCAGCCTCGACGAAGGGCCGGTCTCGATCTGGCGCCAGGACATGCATCGGCGCATCACGATCGCCGCCAACGTTCGCGGGATCGACCTCGGCACGTTCGTCGCGCGCGCCAAGGCCGCGGTGCAGCGCCAGATCGAGCTGCCGCGCGGCTGGTGGCTCGAATGGGGCGGCCAGTATGAGAACCTGCGGCGCGCGAGCAATCGCCTGCTGGTGTTGGTTCCGGCGTCGCTGCTGCTGATCCTGGTGCTGCTTTACAACACGTTCAGCTCGATGCGCATGGCGCTGCTGATCTTCGGCAATATTCTTTTCGGCGCCAGCGGCGGCATCCTGGCCCTGGTCCTGCGCGGACTCAACTTTTCAATCACCGCGGGAGTGGGTTTCATCACGCTGTTCGGAGTCTCGGTGCTGAACGGCGTCGTGCTGGTCTCGGAGATAAACCGCCTGCGCGAAAGCGGCGAGACGGTTGCTACCGCGCTCGAGGAAGGCACGGCCGCGAGGCTGCGGCCAATCCTGATGGCCTCGGCGGTCGCGCTCTTCGGTTTCATCCCGATGGCGTTGTCACAGGGCGCGGGCGCGGAGGTGCAGCGTCCGCTGGCGACCGTGGTGATCGGCGGCCTGCTCACCTCGACGCCGTTTACGCTCTACGTGCTGCCGCTTTTGTATCGATGGATAGTGCGCAACGGCGCCCTCGTTCCATCAAGTCCGTCAGATTCGTCAAATAGACCCGCGGTCACGGACGTCTAATCCAGCGCAACCGGCGGAGGGCGCTGGCTTCTCAGCCGTTTGCGACCATCGATGGGCGCGAATATTATCTGCCGTCCTTCCCGCCGCACCCGCGTGCGGGTGACGCGACCGGAGGAAGCGCCTTGTAGAGGGCGGGCCGGTTGATGATACGGTTGATGGAGTCCAGTTGGCCGAGGGTCGTTGGTTCGATGCCGCTTTACGCGATAATCATCCTCGGGGTCGTTTCGGTGGCGGTGGTGGCTTTCGTGCTGAACCGCCTGATGACGCGCGCCGCGGCGCCGCCCGGCGTCTATCAGGACGAGGCGCGCATCGACGAGGCCGGGCACAGCATCCATGACGCCCTGCGCTTCCTGGTCGGCCCCTTCCCGTTGTCGGTCGCGCTGCACGTAATTCTGCTGCTGGTTCTGATCGCGACCATCAAGGTTCAGGGCGCGCGCGATCTCCTGATGGTCACGCTGTCGCAGGTGGGCGGCGGCGGCGGCTCGAAGCACGACGAGATGCGCGACGTTGACATGCCCGATCTCACCATGCCCGACACGCTGCCGCAGATGGTGGTGCCGAAGGTCGCCGAGATTTCGCGCACGGTGACGCCGCCCCAGCACACCTACGTGCGCGACGTCTCGGCCGGCGGTGTCGGCACCGGCGGCGGCAACGGAATGGGCTCAGGCTACGGCGCCGGAATGGGCGCCGGCTTCGGCGGCTTCATCGGAGAGCTGCGGCGCAAGGGACTCGATATCGTGCTGGTGATCGACGACACCGGGACGATGGATTTGATTCTCAACGACGTGCGCGATCGGATGGACGAGCTGGTGATGGCGATTCATCGCCTGGTCCCGGTCGCGCGCGTGGGGATCGTGATCTTCGGCGGCCGCAACGCGCGGATGGACATCGAGCCGCTGACCATCTCGGCTCATCGGCTCGAGACCTTTTTGAGCGGCGCAACCGGCCATGGACGCAGCGGAGCGCAGGGCGACGTGTACGCGGCGTGCGTCACCGCGGTCAACCAGATGAACTGGAAACCGTACGCCAAGAAGGTGATCGTGCTGATCGGCGATTCGCCGCCGCGCTTCGAGGATTACGGCCCCCTGCTTTCGCTGATCGCGCGCTTCCGCACCCAGGACGGCACCTTCAACGCAATCGACGTCTCGGCCGAGGAGCACGAGCGCTACGAGCGCGAGTTCTGGCTGCGCAGCCACCGCGGACGCCCGCCCGGCGAATCCATCTCGCCGCTGGCCGAGTTTTACCAGAGCACGCGCGAGACCTATAAGATGCTCGCGGCGGCGGGCGGCGGCGGGATGCGCCCGCTGACCCAGAACGTCCATATTAACGAACAAGTGCTGATCCTCGCGCTCGGCGCGCAATGGCAGGGCAACCTGGCCGCCTTCGGCCGCCAGATCACGGAAAACGAGCAATGATCCGGCCGCGCTCCGGCGCATTCATCGTAGGCTGGCTCGGGGCTGCGTTGCTCGCGCCGGCGCTCGCGTTTCCGCGCACCGCGCAGGCCCAATCGCTCTCGCACGCGCAACTGAGCGCGCTCAACGACAAGCTCTCGACCGAGTTCGGCTACTATCTCGGCGCGGAAGAGGAGAAGCACTCGGACGGCAAGCCGTACATCGACCTCGGCCAGCGCTTCGAGTACATGCCGAGCCGCGCGCGGGGCGGCGCCATCGTCGTGCGCGCCAAGTGCGGCGGCGCCGAATACGTTCCCAACAAGGGCGAGATGACCAAGGGCATCGCCACCGGCCGCATCAAGTACCTGGTCTTCACCTACGCCTTGCGCAACGGCCAATGGACCGAGATCGGCAGGCCGCAGTGGCAGACCCAATCGCTCGGGCCCCGCGCCGCCGAACGCATGACCGAGGCCGCCGAGCGCGACGAAGCCGCCGAGGAGGCGGCGCGCGAGCGTCAGCTCCACGCGGCCGAGCGCCCGGCTCCGGCGGTCTCGCCCTCGCCCGCCAAGGCGCCGTCCGCCTCCGGCCCTTCCGTCACGCCGAGATAATCGGAAGCTGATGCGGGCCGCGCGCCCTACGGAGTGTATATTTCGCACGGCCCGATCACGTCGAAGCCGCTCGAGGCGTTGAAGCCGAAGCCGCCGACCATCAGCACCTGGCCGTTGCTCAGAACCGTGGCGGTCAGGAGCTCGCGCGCGATATGCATTCCGCCCGTGCTCTCGAAGCGATCGCCCGACGGGTCAAACAGTTCCGCCTCGGCGGTGATTCCGCTGGCCCCGCTGAAACCGCCGGCGATGAGCACGCGCCCGTCGTTGAGCAGCGCCGCCGCACCGCTGTCGTGCGCGGAGTACATGCGCCCGACCGAGCGAAAAGCCCCGCTGCCGGGATTATAAATCTCCGCGCTGTCGAGCGCGTGGCCGTTGTTGTCCTCGCCCCCGGCAATCAGCACGCGCCCGTCGCGCAGGAGCGTGGCCGTATGATGTTTGCGCGCCACGCGCATGCTGCCGGTGGGGTGAAATCGGCCGGTAGCCGGGTTGTAGATCTCGGCGCTGCTGAGCGCGATGTCGAAGCCGTCTTCGTCGATTCGCTCGCCGCCCGCGATCAACACCTCGCCGTCGGCGAGCGCGGTCGCGGTATGGCCGTAGCGCCCCACGCTCAGGCTCGCGGTGGGGATGAAACTGCCGAGCCCGGGATCGTAGAGCTCGGCGCGAGTGATGGCGTAGCCGCGCGCGTCCTCGCCGCCGGCGATGAGCACTTTGCCGTCGCGCAGCAGCGTCGCGCTGTGCAGCTCGCGCCCGGTAAGCAGCGATCCGGTGTGCGAGAACAGCCCGGTCGCCGGATCGTACAGTTCGGCGCTCGCGAGCAGCACCGAGAAGCCGCCTTCGTTGACCTCCTCGCCGCCGGCGATCAGCACCTTGCCGTTGGGCAGCAGGGTTGCGGTATGCGCGTCGCGGCGCGTCGCCAGCCGTCCGGTCTCGACAAACTCGCCCTTTTGCGGATCGAAGAGCTGGCAATCGATGAGCCAGCCGACGCCGCCGCTGCCGTAGCCGCCGGCCACCAGCACCCTGCCGTCGGGCAACCGGGTCGCGGTGTGATACTGCCGCGCCGGATCGATCGCGCCGGTCAGGCTGAAGCTGCCCGCGCGCGCGCCGGCCGGCGCCGCCGCCAGACACACGGCGGCGAGCGTCGCGCCAAACAGCACGCGCATTGCGCCGCCGACGGCTCGCGCCGCGGCCCGGCGGCCGAAGAGTTCGGCGCTGATATTCACGATCCTGCGTGATTCCCCGGTCCTGTGCACCCCATGTTGCCGGGCATCGTAGTCCATGGATGCGCGGAACTAGCAAACCCTCCCGGCGCATGCAAACGCTCGCGCGGCCGCCGCGCGCATCGCGCCGACTGCGGACAGCGGTTGAGACCCGCTCCCAGAGCGCACAGGCAAATACGCCGGCGGCGCTTGCAACATTGCACCTCCCGTTATATTGCTTGCGACGCCACGCTATCAGGGAGCCTGCAAGCGCCGCGTACGCGAACTAATGCTGCGCGCGCCAAGCGCGATAGCGTGAGCGGTTGACGCAAGCCAATCGGCTCTGGTACTTGCACGCGGGCGTTGACGACCTCGGAACGGGGAATCCGGGGCCACAGCTTGGGGAAAAAGCATGCGATTGAAGTTCTGCGCGGCAGTCATCACACTGCTGCTCTGTGGTGTCTGTCTGAGCCGGTCCGCCTCGGCCGCAGTCGTCAAGGTGATGCCGGCATGGCTCGGGACGCCGCACGACATGGTGTTCCATATCGCCACCCGCGGCGAGCAGGTATGGGCCGTCGGTAGCTTCGGCATCCTGGTCCATCGCACGCCGCAATCGCCATGGAAGCTGATCAGCGACACCGGGGGAGCGGCCATGCTCGGTATCGCCTTCGCCCCAAGCGGCGATGGCGTCGCCGTGGGCCAGGCAGGAGCGCTCTACGAGGTCGCCGCCAATTACGACAGCTGGACGCAGCATGACGTCGGCACCAAGGAGCGGCTGTTCGCCGTCGCCGCCAGTTCCAAGGGCGAATTCGTCGCGGTCGGCTCCTTTGGCACCATCCTCGACCGTCCCGCCGGTTCCAAGGACTGGCACCAGGTGAATGCGACCTTCAGCGGCGGCACCACGCCGCATCTCTACGACGTGCGCTTCGACGATGACACCGCCTACGTGGTCGGCGAGGACGAGACCGTGATCACGGTCAAGGGCGGAGTGGCGACCGAGGTGCGAGACCTGGGCGCGCCCGAGCGGCCCAAGCTGGCGCCGGGCGCGACGCCGATGCAGGAAGCGGCGGCTGCCGCCGGCATCAGCGGCGCAGCGCCGGTGGAACCCGCGTTCTTCGCCGCGGTCAATTGCCGGGGCGCGGTTATCGCGTCCGGGCAGCAGGGCCTGCTCGCGATCAAGCGCCCCGGGTCCGATTGGCAAATTCAGACCGTACCGGGAAAACCGGACTTCTTCGGCCTCGCCTGCACTCCCGACGGTCAGCTGGTTGGAACCAGCGCAGGCTTTCTGATGGTTGGTAAGCCGCAGGGTACCGGATGGACGTGGGAAGCCCTGCCGGTCGTTCCCGTACGATTGGATTGGATAGCCTCGGCAATCACGCTCGACAAGGACGGAATCCTCCTTGCCGGTCCCGCTGCAGTGTGGGAGGGACAACTCGATGGCAGTCGGTGAAAAAACAGCTCATTTTCTGATTCGTTACCGCTGGCAATACATCATCCTGTGCACGCTTCTGACCGTGGTCGCGCTGGTCGGATCGACGCGGATGGAGTTTCGCACCTCCTTCTCTGACCTCTTGCCGAAGCGCAGCAAGATCATCGATACCTTCAAGCAATACGCGCAGTTCTCGACTCCCATCAACGTCCAGATCCTGATCAAGGTCAAAAAGGGCACCATCTACACTCCCGATACGCTGGCTCGCATCTGGCGCCTGACGCGCGAGATCGACCTTATCCCTTCCATCGACCACGTCACGGTAACCTCGATCGCCTCGAGCAAGATTCGCGTCACGCGCGCCACACCGGAGGGCGCCGAGTCGATTCCCGTGATGCCGGACATCCCGCCCAAGACGGTGGAAGGCGCGCTCGAGGTTCGCGACCGGGCGCGAATCGCGCCCGGCGTGACCAACATCCTGGTCTCGCCCGACGAGAAGTCCGCGGCACTGCTGGCCGGTTTCCACGAAAGCGGCATCGACTTCATGCTGGCGTGGAACCGCGTGCATGAGATGCTGGCCAAGGAAGCCGACCCGAATATCGAGTACTACCCGGCCGGCCGCGTGATGCTGATCGGATGGGTGTACTACTACGGCGAGCAGGCGGCGTGGATCTTCCTGCTGTCTTTCGCGCTAATCACGATCGCGCACGTCGATTACATGCGCAGCCTCGCCGGCGCGGCGACGCCGCTGATCGCGTGCGCCGTCTCGGCCATCTGGGGCGTCGGCGCGGGCGGCTGGATGGGCCTCAATCTCGAGCCCTTGACCCTGGTCGTGCCGGTGCTGCTGATCGCGCGCGCGCTCAGCCATTCGCTGCAGATGACGCGGCGCTACTACGAAATTCTCTACGAGGTCAAGGACAAGGTGCAGGCGGCGGGCGACGCACTGGCCTCGATGTTCGCGCCCGCCTGTCTCGGCATCATGTGCGACGTGGTCGGATTGTACATGACCATCCTCGCGCCGATACCCATCGTCCAGAAGCTGGGCGTGATGTGCGGCACGTGGTCGCTGCTGCTGATTCCGTCGGTGGTCATGCTCACCCCCTGTCTTCTCGCGGTGCTGCCTCCGCCCAAGGACGTCAGCGTGTTCATCACCCATGAAGTGCGCTCGATCAGCACCCACATGATCGAACCGGTGCAGGCGGTGGTCGCGAAACTGGTCGCCCCGGGATGGCGCTTCGCCACGCTCGGCGTGCTGATCGTATTGGGCGTGATCGTGCTCCGCCTCTCCTCCTTGCGCGCGATCGGCAACACTACGGTCGGCACTCCGTTGCTCTGGCCGAACAGCGAATTCAATACCGCCGAGGCCGAAATCAACAAGAACCTGGCCGGCACCGTAACGCTCAACGTGGTCTGGGAAGGCAAGGTGCCGCACGCGCTCAAGTATCCCGAGACTTTCCAGTCGATGCAGGATTTCCAGCGCACGATGGAAGCGATGCATGCGACCTACGGCACGCTTTCGATCTCGGACTACCTGCGCGCCACCAATCGCCTGATTCGCGGCGGCGATCCGGGCTGGCTGCCGGTTGATTTGAAGGAACGCGAGGTCGCCAACGACCTGTTCTGGACGCTGACCGGCCATAGCCTCGAAGACGTCGCCCAGCTGGCAACCGCCAATATGCAAAACGGCGACGTCGTCATGTGGTACAAGGACCTGCGCAGCAGCACGGTGGACGGGGCGATGGCGGCGGTGCAGAAGGTGCTCGCGCAGATCGAGAAGGAGCCGTCCAAGGTTTATCGCGTGCGCCTGGCGGCGGGCTCGGTCGCGCTGCAGTACGCGATGGACCAGGTGGTCATCCAATCCAACTGGCGCATCCTCGTCTACCTGCTCGCAGCGATCTTTTTCATGTGCGTGATTACGTACTCGTCCGCGGTCGCGGCGATTATGCTGCTGGTACCGCTGGCATTCGCGCAATTTTCGACCGACGCGGTGATGTACATGCGCGGCCTCGGACTCGACGTCAACACCCTGCCCGTGGTCGCGGTCGGACTCGGCGTCGGCATCGACTACGGCATCTATCTGGTCAGCCGCATGTGCGACGAGTTTCAGCGGGTGGGCGACGGCGACGTGCAGGGCGCGGTGATACGCGCAATCCTGACCACCGGCGAGGCAACCTTCTTCGTCGCCTTCACCATGATCGCGGGCGTGCTGCCCTGGTACTTCTTCTCCAATCTGGCGTTCCTGGCGGACATGGGCTGGATGCTCGCGTGGGTCATGCTCTTCAACTGCATCCTCGCCATGGTGGTGCTGCCGATCGAAGTGGTGTTCGTGAAACCGAAGTTCCTCGGCCGGGTGAAGCTGATGACTCACTGAACCGGGGGACAACGCAAGCGGCGCGCGCGGGGTTGACGCGCGCCGCCGACTTCGCCGATAGTCGTCATCGCGACTTCGGGGGAGCGAAGGGACAGAGATGGGCTCGAGCGGGGACAGAGCTGCATCGCTGACAACTGCGGGAACTTGGAACGCGCGTGTGGGGGCACGCCGCTCCAACCGTGCGGCGCGCGCACGTCGGGCGCCCCGCCACGACGTCTTTCGAACTGATACCAGGCATTTTCGAACTAATACCAGGCATCAGTCGGGCTTGCGGAGGTTTGTTTACCCTCTGATAGGGGACGAGTCCGTCACGTTCCAAAGATGCATTAATTTGTCTACAGATGCTTATTACGGTGAAAGCATCCTTATGTCCGGAAAAGTCCTTAGTTTTAGAGCATTTTGGTGCTATGGGGCATTGATTAAACCCTTTGATCTGTGCACGCTTGGGGCGTGAAGGGTTAGGCGGCTCGCCGGACTGTCGGGGAAGGTCTGCAGGTCCGCGGGCGATTTCGGAGGAGCGCCGCTCGGGGCGCGTTAGTGAGGAGGAGCGAATGAAGAAGCGGGACAGGCTGAAGTTCATGGCCGCGATGGGGATAGCGGCAGCGTTGGTGATGTATGCCGGCGCCGGAGCTTGGGCGCAACTCGACACCGATGTCCCCTTGGGTCATGTCAAAATCCAGACCGCCCTGGAAACCGATTGGGGCGTTCACACGGCGGGCAAAGACAACCGCAACAACAACAACAACCATATCCCGGGTAGCGGACAGGGCTTCTCGACCGACGGCAACGATCTGCAGTATGCCGTCGGCAGAATCGATCCGCTGATGACCTTCCGCACCCGTGACGATGTCGCTCAGGAAATCGGCCTGGACAATCTGGACCTCTACCTGCACCTGCGTTACTGGGGCGACGCCGCGCAGCTGGTCAACGGCCCGCGCACGTTCGCCGTCGGCCAAGGCGCGTACGCGAGTCCCGGTATCGCGCGTTATCCCGGCGATGGATGGTCGGCGCGCATCAGCGAGCACGAGTACGAGGCCGAAGCGAACGAGGCGTACATCGACCTGCGCAAAGGCCCGTTCGCCCTGCGCCTGGGCAAGCAGCAGGTGGTGTACGGCGAGGAACTGGGCGTCCAGACGCTCGACCAGGTCGATTCGCTGGACTTCACCAAGTTTCAGACCTTCGAGATTGGCGCCTTGGAATATTCCGACGTGCGTATCGGAGAGTGGACGGCCAAGGCGTCCTACCAGCTCCCCGATTTCACCGAGGAAGGCGTCGAGAACAGTCTGATCACGGGTTTTGTCAGCCCCGATTTTCAGCCTGACTACTTCGTCGGCCTCGGCACGCAGTTGAACGACGAACCGGCCGCCGAGCCCATCGGCGACTACGGCAACCTGCGCCGGGCGCGCAACAAGCTCGTCTACGGCGCAGTCGCTTCGACCACCGTTTACGGCGTTGACTTGACCGCCAACTTCTACGCGACCCCGGATCACGTCGGCTGGTTCGCATTGGCGCCGACAGGCTTGACGCCGGATAATTTTGCCGGGCAGCCGTTCCTCGGACCGGGCCACGGGCTGTTCGATTTCAATCTGCAGCGCCGCTTCTCGCGCGACTTCATTTACGGCGGATCGGCATCGTACACGGTTCCGACGCTCGATTTTCCCGGCGCGGAAGTGCTGAACGGCGATATCTTCCACTTCTCCGCCGCCTATACGCCGCACAAGACCTTCTGGACTGCGACCAGCATCGCGGCGCCACCCAACGTGATCAAGCCGACCCGGATTGGCGAGATCAACTGGACGATCGACGCCGAGCGTTACCTGCGCTGGAGCCAGTCGTTCCCGTCGATGTATCTGCTGGGCGAATGGAACTATAAGAGCCGCAGCACAGTCATCAGCGACATCTATGAGCCGGCCCTCGGCCACAAGGCGATCCATACCGTGGTTCTCTCGCTGACCCAGTTCTTCCCCAACAACATCTGGGGCACCAGCATCGAGGCGGTATGCGACACCAACGTCGGCGGCAACTGGTTCATGCAGCCCTCGGTCACTTACAAACCGACCTCGAGCCAGGAGTACGACGTGTACTGGAACTTCGACGAGGGCACGAACGTCCATCCGGGCGTCGGCGGCATTCCGTCGACCAATCCCACCGGCTCCAAGCTGGGCTCGTTTGATTTCATGGATGCGATCTTCTTCCGCGCCGTTTACAAGATGTAGCCCTCGGGAGCGGGAGTCGATGGACGGGAACAAATGGAGCCGGGCGAATGTTAAGAGAGCGTGGCGTGGCCGCGGCTATCGCCACGCTTCGCGAAAAGACCTTTGGGGGCGTGGGAATCGAGGTCTTGACCGGCTCTTGCAAGAAAAAGGCACTAATGCAAGATATTAGGGGACAACGCTTGGTCGGATCCCCCGAAAAGGAGCGTAACGCATGCGTTTAATGAAATACACTGAGGGGTGGACGCGCCGCCACTTCCTCGAACAAACGGCCAAGGGCGTGTTCGCGGCGGGTCTGATCAACCCGCTGATGGACGTGATTGGACGCAATGGCTCACTGGAGGCGGCGTATCCGCCTGAGCTGCTCTCGATCGAGGCCTACACCAAGGGCAAGTTGAAGCCCGGGGACGTTCTCAACGCCGAGAACGTGGATATCGTCAAAGACCTGCTCGATCCAGGCGCATACTACCAGATCAAAAACGACGGGCGCCTGGTCGACCTCGCTCCGACCGAAACCGATGTGACCAAGCTCACGCCGGTGCCGTTCCTGCAGGCGACGCTGGCCAACAAGGGCAAGCACAAGATTTTCCCCGACGGCAACTGCTATACGCTGGACGGCAAGGACTGGATCGGCGGCAATCCCTTCCCTGAGCCGCAGTCCGCTCAGGAAGTGCTCATGGCCAACTCGCTCAGCTGGGGCAAGCACGACACGATCGCGCATCCCGTGCTCGACTGGGACACCGACGCCGACGGCAACGTCGAGTATCAGTACGCGTCGATCTACGTCGAGTGGCAGACGGTCGGCCGTCTGGTGCTCGATCCCAAGCCGTACATGCCCGGCCGCGAGAGCCAGATCCGCATCCTCGGCGGCAGCGTGCTGGCGCCCGGCGACGTCAACGGCACCGGCATCCTGCAGGTGTGGGCGTACGACCAGCACAAGCTTCCCGGCTATTACGTCTACCAGCCGACCACCAAGCGCGTGCGCACCTACCCGGTCGACCAGCGCTTCGAGCCGCAGTTCCCCGGCAACACCTTCTTCGTCACCGAGTACTGGATGGCCGGCGATCCGCTGCTCACGTGGGGCAATTTCAAGCTCGTCGGCAAGGGCCCGATGCTGACCTGCGCGCATCACTGCGCCGATCTCGATCAGCCCAACTGGATCCACAAGACCTGCGGCGGCAAGAGCGGCGTCAAGTACTGGCGCACGCGCATGGAGTTGGTGCCCGAGGTCTACGTGGTCGAGATGGAGCCGGTGATGTATCCGCGCGCGCCGATCGGCAAAAAGCGCATCTGGTACCACGCCGCCACGCTCTGCCCGCTGACCATGATCAGCTACGATCGCCAGGGCAAGATGTGGAAGCAGTGGGAAGGCGGCTTCGACTACTACGAGAAGAAGCCCGGCATGAAGTGGATCGAAGGATGTCCGGAGCACTTCTGGATGTGGACGCATGTGCATGCCCACGACCTCCAGAGCAACCGGATGTCGCGATTCTACTATGCACAGGAAGTCCCGGGTGGCTATCACGCCACGCAGGACGACGCGCGCCTGTTCGGCGACTTCTGCTCGATGGAAGCGCTGGAGCGCCTCGGCCGCTAGGTTCCCGGCTGCGCAACGCTGAAACGAAAGACGCCGGCCCGCCAAGGGTCGGCGTCTTTTTTTTTGGACCGCGTATGTCAACAAGGCTCGTTTGCCTCTCCCCTGCGCGGGCGGGCCAGGCTCGATTACTACCTACGATCCCATTTATAACGGAAGAGAATCCTTCTGAGAGGTTCTCCTACTCAATTCTTCTCCACTTCCGCAAAAATCAACAAATTCGCGCATTCGAATGAGATCGGGAGCAAATTTGCGCGACAGCAATGAAGTTTCAGTTCGCAACGCTCATTCTTGAATCTCCGCTGATGTCGAATCGTCAATACGATCTAAGAGCCGAGGATCTGTAGGCTCAGTCTGTCGTTCTGTCGCTCCTTTCCTTCAGAGGAGGATACAAATCATGCATTTGATGAAGTACACGGACGGATGGACACGCCGCCATTTCCTGGAGCAGGTCGGGCGCGGCGTGCTGGCTGCAGGGGTTATCGCTCCTCTGTGGGAGGTGATAGGCGCCAACGGATCGCTCGAGGCCGCCTACCCGCCCGAGCTTCTCTCAATCGAGGCCTATACCAAGGGCAAGCTCAAGCCGGGCGACGTGCTCAGTGCAGAGAACGTCGATATCGTGAAGGACATCCTCGACCCCGCCGCGTACTGGCAAATCAAGCACGACGGCCGCTTGGTCGATCTCGCTCCGACCGAGACCGACGTGACCAAGCTGACGCCGGTGCCGTATCTGCAGGCGACGCTGGCTAACAAGGGCAAACACAAGATCTTTCCCGACGGCAACTGCTATACGCTCGACCACAAGGACTGGATCGGCGGCAATCCGTTCCCCGAGCCAAAGACCGCGGAGGAAGCCCTGATGGGCAACACGCTCAGCTGGGGCAAGCATGACACCCAGGCCCATCCGGTACTCGACTGGGATACCGACGCCGACGGTCACGTCGAATATCAATATGCTTCGTATTACGTCGAGTGGCAGACGGTGGGACGCCTCGTGCTCGATCCCAAGCCGTATATGCCCGGGCGCCAGAGTCAACTACGCATTCTTGGCGGCAGCGTGCTAGCGCCCGAAGACGTCAACGGCACCGGCATCCTGCAGGTATGGGCGTACGATCAGCACAAGCTTCCTGGCTACTATGTTTACCAGCCGACCACCAAGCGCGTGCGCAGCTACCCGGTCGACCAGCGCTTCGAGCCGCAGTTCCCCGGCAACACCTTCTTCGTGACCGAGTACTGGATGGCAGGCGATCCGCTGCTCACCTGGGGCAATTTCAAGATGGTCGGCAAAGGACCGGTGCTCACCTGCGCGCATCACTGCGCCGACTTGAACAATCCCAACTGGATCCACAAGACCTGCGGCGGCAAGAGCGGTGTCAAGTACTGGCGCACGCGGATGGAGCTGGTGCCCGAAGCGTACGTGGTCGAGATGCAGCCGGTGATGTACCCGCGCGCTCCGATGAGCAAAAAGCGCATCTGGTACCATGCCGCCACGCTCTGCCCGCTCACGATGATCAGTTACGACCGCGCGGGCAAGATGTGGAAACAGTGGGAAGGCGGATTCGATTACTACGAACGCAAGCCGGGGATGCAATGGAAGGAGGGCGTGCCTGAGCATTTCTGGAGCTGGACCCACGTGCACGCCCACGATCTGCAGAGCAACCGGATGTCGCGCTTCTATTACGCGGAAGAGGTGCCGGGCGGCTTCCACGCCGACATCGACAACCCGCGTCTGTTCGGCGACTTCTGCTCGATGGAGGCGCTGGAGCGGCTTGGCCGCTGAGCGCGCGGCAGCCTCAGCCGTCACATCGCCGGCCCCTGGCAACGGGGCCGGCGATACGTTTCTGAGCCCGGGGCATTCTGAGCCCGGGGCATCCCGTCTGCCCCCAGCTATCTGTGGAACTTCGCCCGCCTTTCGAGCGGTTATGTGCTAGGGTAGTGAGTCGGCCGCATGCTCGGCCGGAGTCGTCGACCATGGAGCCGCCAGCGCGCAAGCCGAGCTTTCCCTGCCTCAAGGCAACCGCCGCTCTTGCGGTGGCGCTCTCAGCTATCGCTGCTATGGCGGCGGCGAGCCTGATGTCCGACGTGACGAGTGGCGTGCGCCGGCAAAGTGGTGACCGCCCTGCCCTGGCCGAAGCACGCACATCCGCCATGGCGCCGATAACCGCCGCACGGCACGCGACGGTCGCACCCGCCGGTCAACCTGCGACAGCTCGGCTGATCCCGGTGTTTGGCTCGCTTCCGCCGCGCGCGCTGTGCCGAAACGCCCATTGGCAATGGGCCGATCTGAGCCATCTGTGGTTCGCCAGCGCCGATTGCACCGAAGCTCAACTGCAGGATGCGCGGCTCATCGGCACGAATTTTCGCGGCGCCAATCTGTCGGGCGCGCAGATGCAGGATGCGACTGCATGGTTTGCCGATCTCGATTCGGCGCGTCTGACCAAGGCCAACCTGCGTCATGCGGACTTCGCCCGCGCCACGCTCCGACAGGCGAGCCTCGAGGGTGCGAACCTGCAGCGCGCGATCTTCAAGGCCGCCAATCTGACCCAGGCCAATCTGCTCGGCGCCAACTTGCTGCAGGCCAATTTCACCTCGGCCAACCTGCAGAATGCCATCCTGACCGGGCTCGTGATGGACGGGGTCAACTTCACTCGCGCCAACCTGGCGGGCGCGGACCTGAGCCGCGCCGACCTGCGCAACGCCGTCGGACTGACCCCGGCTCAGCTCAAGCTCGCCAATACGGATTCGGGCACCCGCCTGCCGTCCGGGATGGCTGCCGCAAGCGACCCGCCTTCGCAATGAAGAGCCTGCCTGTTAGATTCAAGCGCAATCGCGCAGGCCGACGCGCTGGCCTTTGGACGACAGTCGGCACGCGAGACTAAGGGAGAGTCCTCGATGAAGACCCGTGAACGTTGGATCACATTGGCACTGGCGCTGGCGGGAGGTTTCTTTGGCGCGATGTTGTGGGCGCAGCTGTTCGTTCCGCGCAGCGTCGTCGCCGCCGAGGCCCACGGCAAAACGCTCAACGCCGACCGCATCATCGTGCAGGAAGTGCAACTGGTGGATCCGTCCGGACGCCCGCGCGCGGTGCTCAACGTCACCCCGGACGACCTCGTGCGGCTGAGCTTTCTGACCACCTCGGGCAAGCGGCGGCTGGCAATGGGCGTGCTGGCGGACGGCGAGTCCGCGGTCGGACTGTACGACGCGCAAGGGCGCGTGCGCATCGGGCTCAACGTCCCGCTCGACGACTCGGCGAGCATCCACCTGGTGGACAAGACCGGTCGCAGCCGCGCCAACTTCGTTCAGTTGCCCAACGGCAAATCGAGCTTCGAAATCTTCAACGAGGACGGGCATCTGGTGTGGAGCGCGCCCAGTGCCGCGGCCGACAACTCCGCCGCTCTGCCATCGGCTAACGCCGAGAGCCAGGCCTCGAAATAGCGGCTCCTCGCCTCGGCGAGCACGACCGCGCGAGACGCTTGTCCGCGCTGCGCATCTCAACTACGCTCGCGCCCATGCGTCCGCCGCGACCTTCGCGGTCCGCAGGAAAAAGGAGACCTCCCGATGGCGAGTCCTCAGCTGCAGCAGCTAATCGAACAGTACAAAGCCTTCGCCCAGGGCGCGTCCCAGGCCAAAACGCCGCAGGAGCTGCGCGCCGCGATGGCCGCCGCATTCTCCGCTTTTCCCAGCGCGAAGGAGGTCAAATGCGAGCCGGTCAGCGCCGGCGGCGTAAAGGCCGAATGGATAACCGCAGCCGGTGCCGCGCCCGATCGCGTCATCCTCTATCTGCACGGCGGCGGCTACGTGATGGGCTCGATCGATACGCATCGCGAGCTGGTCGCGCGTCTGTCCAAGGCGGCGCAGGCGCGCGGGCTCGCCCTCGATTATCGGCTCGCGCCCGAAAATCCCTTTCCGGCGGCGGTGGACGATTCGATTTCGGCTTATCGCTGGCTGCTGGCCCAGGGCTGCAAACCCGAGCGTATCGTGGTTGCCGGCGATTCGGCCGGCGGCGGACTCTCGGTCTCGACGCTGCTCGCGCTGCGCGACATCGGCGCGCCGATGCCGGCCGGCGCCGTGTGCATTTCGCCCTGGGTCGATTTCGAGGCCGAGGGCGAGTCGATGACCACGCGCGCGGCCCAGGACCCGCTGGTTTCGCGCGACATGATCCTGAATATCGCGCGGATGTACATGGGGCCCAACGGCAGCCTGCGCGAGCCGCTGGCCGCACCGATCAATGCCCGGCTAAACGGCCTGCCGCCGCTGTTCATCCAGGTCGGCGATGCCGAGACGCTGCTCGACGACTCGACCCGGCTCGCCGATCGCGCCGAAGAAGCCGGGGTCGACGTGACGCTGCAGATCTGGGACGAGATGCCGCACGTGTGGCAGCTCGCCGCGCCGATGCTGCCCGAAGGTCAGCAGGCGATCGACAAGATCGGAGAGTGGGTGCTCAAGCGGACCGCGTAAGCGCCGCGGCACGCTCCCGGCTCATCCCGATTTCCAGGGCGCAGTCGCCTTGCGCACCGGATGATCGGCGGGCAGCGCACAGAAGCCGTCGGCTTCGACGTGCAGCGCGCGGTTGAAGCGGGCGCGCAGGTTCTCGAACGCGATCATCACGGTCAATTCGACGATCTGAGCAGTATTAAAGTAACGCTTTAACTGGTCGAAATCCGCTTCCGCAACTTCCGCCGGCGTCGCGCTCATCCCTTCGGCGTAACGCAGGATCGCCTTCTCGCGCGGATCGAAGTGCGCGCTCTGCTCGAACTTCGCCAGCTCGGCGAGCTGCTCGTCCGAAATCCCCTGTTCTCTGCCGACGGCAGAATTGATGTCCACTCAAAACGGGCAGCCGACGATCTGCGCCGCCCGCACGCACGCAAGCGTCTTGAGCCGCGGCTCGACCCCCTGCGCGCGAGTCAGCGCGGCGCCCAGCGCCGAATAGGTCTCGGCTATTTCGGGACAGTGCGCGAAGGCGGTCAGCGGAATCGTGACCCGGCCCAGCAGCTCGGTCAGTTTTCGATAGAGCCGCTGCACGTTCGGAGCGGCTTCATCGTACGGCACGCCTTTGATACGCATGCGATCCTCCTCGCCAGTCTGTGCATACATCGAAATCGTGGCGCGAGCCAACTCGGCGCGCCGCGAAATTTTCTTCGCCGCTACGGCGTCTGCACAGCGCCGGCCGCATACGCCACCGCGGCGTAGGCGGTGAGCAGGTCGGCGCGGCTCTGAATCAGCGTGTAGCGCGCGTTGGCGAGATCGCGCTCGGCCGTCAGCAGCTCGACGATCGTGCTGAGTCCCTGCCGGTAGGTTTCGATATTCGCCTCGTAGGATTCGCGGGCGGCTGCGAGCAGCGCCTGCGCGTACGCGTACTTTTTCTGCGATGACTGGAACTCGTAGTAGGCGCGCCACATCTCGGCGATCGCGGCCACCGCCGCCGATCGCACGCCGGCGCGTGTCGCGGCGTCCTCGGCCGCGGCCGCGCGCACCTCGTTGAGCCGCCGAAAGCCGGTGAACACGTCCCATTGCAGCGTCACCAGGGCGGAGTATTGCGGCTGATTGGCCCACGTGTTGGGCGGTCCGGCGAACGTGTAACGCCAGATGAGCTGGCCGTAGCTCGCCCCCAGGTTCACGGTCGGGTACCAGGCCGCCTTGGCCAGGGCGACGCGCGCCTCGCTCGCGCGAAGCCGGGCGACCTGCGCCGCCAGGTCGGGACGCTGACGGATGGTCGCGGCGATCATTCGATCGACCTCGCCGCCGAGCCCGGTCGGCAGCGGTTCGCTCTCGAGGCTGGTAACCGCGAGCGGCGCCTCCGCGGAAATGCCGATCGCCGCGGCGAGGTTGGCCTCGGCGTCGTGCACGATCAATTCCGTGTTGGCGACGTCGTACTGGGACTGGGCCACGCGCTCCTTCGCCAGCAGCAGCGCAGGCTCGGTGGCAAGGCCGAGATTAACGCGCTGCTCGACGGCCTCGAAATCGGACTCGGCGAGGTCCAGCGTACGCCGCGCCGCCGTCACCGCCGCCTTGGCCGCGCACAACGCAAAGTAGGCGCGCTGCACGGCGAACACCACGCTCTGCATCCTGCGGTCGAAGCTGAAGTTGGCTGCGGCGAGCGCGTGGCGCGCGGCCTCGGCGCTCGCGCTGCGGCGGCCGAAATCGAGCAGCGTGTAGGTCAATTCGAGCGTCGGCTGCGCCTGCCACAGGTCGTATCCGGCAAGCTGTCCCTTGGTCAGCGGGAAGAGGGTTTTCGAGTAGCCGTTGGCGGAGGACACGCTCACCAGCGGATAGTACGGCGCGCGCGCCGCGCCGAAGCGCGCGGCCGCCTGCCGCGCCGACTCCCACGCCGCGCGCGTATCGGGGTTTTCGCGCAGCGCAAGATCGATAAGCGCGGGCAGATCGTAGGCCGGCACCCCTGCACCAAGCAGCGTCCGATTAGCCGGCGAAGCGAACCCGGGCGCCGGCGCGTTCGCGGTCGGCCTGAGGTCGGCGGGCATCCGGTAGTCATTTGCCGATGCTGTCGCAGGGCTCCAGGCGCGATCCGCGCCGGCCGGTGCGAACCGGTCCGGACTCAGTTCGGGCTGGTCGGCGATTTGCGCGCATCCGCCAAGCCCGATCAGGATGGCGAGCGCAATCAGCCGCCAACAGGCTCTTTTCGAACGGCTCGAAATAGACATGCTGCGATTTGACTCCGCCTTGGTTTGCGAACAATCTTACCCGTATCTTTTGCGCTATATGCATCGGAACCACCGCGCATCCAGACACCCTGGCAGTCGACCGACGAGCTGGCGCCGCCGTCGATGACGCCCCCATGTGAGGACCCGAGATGGCTACCGCGAGAACGCAACCCAGGATCGTAAAGGCCGCCGAGGTGACCGATCCGCGCCGCGCCGCCGCGCTGGATCCGCACTACAATTGGAAGCGCGCGCTCGCCGCGCCCGGCCAGCGCGCGGTGGATTTCGAGGAGCGGGTGAATTTCCGCCGCCTGCACGATTACCGCCTCGCGCGCGCCCGCCAGGCGCTCGGCCGTTCAGACCTTGGCGCGATGCTGTGCTTCGATACCAACAACATCCGCTACCTGAGCAGCACGGTGATCGGCGAATGGGCGCGCGACAAGATGATCCGTTTCGCGCTGCTCGCGGCCGACGCCGAACCCTACGTGTGGGACTTCGGCTCGGCGGTCAAGCATCATCAGCTCTACTCGCCGTGGCTGCCGCACGATCATTGCCGGGCCGGGATGCCGGGCCTGCGCGGCGCTATTCCGCCCGAGGCGGGCCTGATGCGCATGCATGCCGAGGAAATCAAATCGCTGCTCAAAGAGCACGGCGTCGAGCGCATGCCGCTCGGCATCGATCTGGCCGAGCCGGCGATGCTGTTCGAGTTGCAGCGCGCCGGCCTCGAGGTGCGCGACTGCCAGCAGGTGATGCTCGAGGCGCGCGAACTCAAGAGCATCGACGAGATCATGCTGCTGAATACGGCGGCGGCGATGGTCGACGGCGTCTATCATATGATCGCGGAGAAATTGAAACCGGGCGTGCGCGAATCCGACCTGGTCGCCGAGGCCAACCGGATGCTCTACCAGCTCGGATCCGACGACGTCGAGGCGATCAACGCGATCAGCGGCGAGCGCTGCAGCCCGCATCCGCACAACTTCACCGATCGCATCATCCGTCCCGGCGACCAGGCTTTCTTCGATATCATTCAGTCCTACACCGGCTACCGCACCTGCTATTACCGCACCTTCAACGTCGGGCGCGCGACGCCGGCGCAGCGCGACGCATACAAGCAGGCGCGCGAATGGATGGACCGCACGATGGCGCTGGTCAAGCCCGGCGCCGCCTCCGATGAGGTCGCCAGGGCGCTGCCGCAGGCCCATGAGTTCGGCTTCGAGAGCGAACTGGCGGCGTTCGGCCTGCAGTTCGCCCACGGGCTCGGTCTCGCGCTGCATGAGCGCCCGTTGATCAGTCGGCTCAATTCGCTCAAGGCGCCGGCCGAGATCAAGGCCGGGATGGTGTTCGCGCTCGAGACCTACTGTCCCGCGCGCGACGGGTTTTCGGCCGCGCGCATCGAGGAAGAGCTGGTGGTTACGCCCGACGGCTGCCAGGTGATTACACTTTTTCCGGCGCAGGAACTGCCGATCGCCAATCCCTACTGATGACGCGGCTGGCGGCACGCACGACAACCCGGGTCCTGGCGCCGGCCGTCCTGGCGCTTGCGGCGCTCGCGCTCGCCGGATGCGATCCGGTGGTCGATATCGCCGGCGCGGATTTTCCCGCCTGGCTGCTCTGCGCCATCGTGGGCATCGCGCTCGCCGCCATCGTCCGCATGCTGTTCGCGGCCACGCGCATCGAACCCCATCTCGGCCCGCTCACTCTCGTCTATCCGTGCCTCGCGCTGCTGCTCTCCTGCGTGGTCTGGATCGTTTTCTTCAACCGGATCTGAGCGGGTGACGCGATGGCGGCGGAGGAGGAAGCACTGACCGGGCGCGCGCTCCTGCTGCCCGTGCTCGGCCGTATCATCGGCCTGGCGATCGTGATGAGCGCGGTCGCGGTCGGACTTTACGTGCTGCGCCTGTACTACGTGTACCCGCGCACCGACGACGCCTACGTGCGGGCCAATGTGGTCGGAGTCGCGCCCCACGTGAGCGGGCCGATCGTCGAACTGCCGATCCGCGACAATCAGCATGTGGCGAAAGGCGCGCTGCTGTTCGTGGTCGATCCGCGTCCCTATCAGGCGGCGCTCGAGCGCGCGCAGGCGAACCTGGATCTGACCAATCTTCAGATCAAGGGCCTCGACGACGCGATTCGCTCGGCCGCTGCGCGCCAGCGCCAGCTCGAGGCCGACGCGGCCTACGACAAGCAGTACCTCGGCCGCATCGCCCCGCTCCTCGCGCGCCACTTCGTGACCGCCAACGACGTTTTCAACGCGCAGAGCCGCCTCGCCGCGGCCGAGGCCGCGGTCGAAAGCGCGCGCAACGACGTGCGCAGGGCGCAGAACCAGCTCGGCCAGTACGGCGACATCAATGCGCGGCGCAAGGCGGCCGAGGCCGCGCTCTACAACGCGCAGCTCAACGTCCAGTACTGCTACGTGCGCGCACCGTTCGACGCCTACGTGACCAATCTCAATATCGCGGTCGGCCAGTATGCCAACGAGGGCCGCCAGGTGGTGAGCCTGGTCGACAATCGCGTGTGGTACGTGATCGCCAATTTTCGCGAGAATTTTCTCGATCACATCCGCCCCGGTATGCGCGTCGAGGTCTATCTGCTGAGCTATCCGAACCGGCGCTTTTACGGCCGCGTCGAAGAGACCGGATGGGCGCTCTACCAGGACAACGGCGCCACCATCGCCGGCCTGCCGCGTGTCGAGCAGACGCTCAACTGGGTCCGTCTGTCGCAGCGCTTTCCGGTGCGCGTCGTGCTCGACGGGCGCGATCCGCAGCGCCCGTTCCGCATGGGCCAGACCGCGGTCGTTACCGTGCAGGGCTTTCGCTGAGCATCGCTACGGCATCGCTGCGCGGGCTCCATGCGCTCGAGGCGCGGGTGGACGGCTTCCTTCCCTTCCTGCGCGACGAACTGGCGCCGCATCCCGGCCGGCTGCGCAGCGCGGCCCGGATGGCGCTGATCGCCGCGGTCGGCGCCGGCCTGATGGCCGCGATGCACGTCGATACCGAGCTCGGGCTTTATCTCATATGGTCGATCGTATCGGCGCCGGCGGGAATGATGCGGCCGCTGCGCGGCGCGATCCTGATCGCCGCGACCGGCATCGGCCTCGCGCTCTCGGTCCCGCTCGCGGGCGTGCTGGTCGAAGCGCCCTGGATGCTGATCGCGTGCTTCGCCGCGGTCACCGCGCTTTCGACCTACCTGCTGACCGACGCGCAGCTCACCAACGGCTGGCGCATGGTGCAGATCTTCTGCCTGACTTCGTTCTGGACCGTGGTCTTCGACGCCGCGGACCTGGGATGGTCGGCGGCCTACGCCTTCGCCGCCGCGGTGGTCGGCTTTTCGCTGATCGTGCTGTTCGACAACGTCTTATGGCCCGATCCGGCGGACCGCAAATTGTTGTGTCTGCTGGCCGCGGGCGCCGAGCGCACGCGCGGGCGGCTGCGCGCGGTCAGACATGCCTATCTCGATCCTGCCGGAAGTGCGCCGCTGCCGCATTCGGTCGTGGTCGGCACGATGAGTGTGCAACTCGCCCTGCTCTCGCGCGCCGAGGGCGAGGGGCTGAGCCCACTGCGCCACGCGCGGCTGCTCGCGGCGGTGAGCGTGAGTGAGAGGATGCGAATCGAGGTGGAGCGCCTGCTGGCGCTCGCGAGCGAGCCGGTGCCGCATCGCCTGCGCGAGATTTATCGGCCGCAACTGACGGCCATCCTTGATGCGATCGATGCAGCGCTGGTCATCGATGCACGGCTGCTGAGCGAAGGACTCGAGCAGGACGAGGAGGCGATGCCCGACGCGGCCGGGCCGATTTATTCGATGCTCGAGGCGTACAACCAGCGCGTGGCGGAGCTGCATCCGCACTTCGCCGCCGACGTCCGCGCCGACGAATTGAGCAACCTGAGCGCATTCGCTCTCGGCCTCGAACGCATCGCGCGGCTTTTCATCCATACGCCGATTCCGCTGGCCGCGGCCCCGCACAGAGCGCGCGGCGCGGCGGAGCGGCCGCGCGAATGGCTCGCCATCGGCGTCGCGCGCGATCCGGCGCATGTGCGCTATTGCCTGAAGCTGGCGGCGGCGCTCGCCCTCGCTTTCGTCGTCGGCGTGACCACGCATCGCGCCGACCTGACCACGCTGCTGTGGACCGTGATCATCGCCGGTCTGCCCACTTACGGCGCCTCGATGCGCAAGATGATTCTGCGCTTCGTCGGCGCCGCACTGGGCGGCGTGCTCGGGCTGGCGGCGATAATTGTCGTGTCGCCGAATTTTGAAACCGTGCTCACCTACATGCTGGTATTTTTTATCGCGCTCGTGCCGTGCGCCTATCTCGGCCTGAGCGGCGGCCGCCTCGCTTATCCGGGCAAGCAGGCGGGCGTAACCTTCTGCCTGCTGTTTGTGGGCCTCGTGCCGAGTCTGCGCGAATACGAAGCCTTGTGGCGCCTGTGGGGCGTCCTGCTCGGCATAATCGTCGTGGCTATCGTCTTCATCGTGCTCTGGCCCGAGTATGCGGGCGACGCGATGGTGCCGCGCCTGGAGAAAATGCTCGAAATGATCCTCGCGCTGATGCCGCGCGGCGACAGCGCCCCGGACGAGCGTCGGATCGAATCGCTCGAGATCGAGTGCTCGAAGACGCTCGGTCAATTGCTCGCCGTTGCCGACGACGCGCGCATCGAGGGCGGCCGCAGCGGCTTCGATCCGGATGCGATGGTCAACGCGGTGGGCACGCTGAGACGCATCGCGCATCGCCTCGGCAGCGTCGCCGCCGGACGCAACCTGCGCGAACGTCCGGCACTGCCGCCGCACCTGCAAGGCGCGCGCGACGCGGTCGACGAGAACCTGCGCACTCACTTCGAAGCCTGTCTGGCTTACGTAAAGGGCCGCGCCAGCGATGCCGGCGCGTTACGCGCCTGGGACGGGCGGAGGGCGAATGCGCTGCTCGGCAACCTGCATCAGCAGGTCGCCGCGGACAACTTCAGCGCGATCACTTCATGGCCGATCCCGATGCGGCGCGGATTGCTCGCCGAGATCGAAGCCTACCGGCGCCTGACGGTGCTCTGCGGCGAGCTTGCCGATCAACTCGCTCGCATCGCGCTCTCGCGGCCCGCCGCGGCGCTGCGGCCCGAGCCGCGCGCCGTGACCGCCTGAGCGGATCCGCATCCTCCGATTTGCGATGACCGCTCCGCAAGCCGGCGGCGCGGTTCGCTACTCGCGTCAGGTTATCTGATGCCTGCTCAGCGGCAGTTCGCGGACCCGTTTCCCGGTGGCCGCAAATATCGCATTGCATAGCGCCGGCACGAACGGCGGCACGCCCGGCTCGCCGATTCCGGCCGGCGGCGCATCGCTGTCCACGAAGTACACGTCGGTGCGCACTGGCGCCTCGGGCATCCGCGCCACGGGATAATCGTGGAAGTTCGACTGGTTGATCGCGCCGTCCGTCGCGGTGATCTCGCCGGTGCGTGCGATGCTCGTGCCGAAGACCGCCGCTCCTTCGAACTGCGCGCGCGCAAATTCCGGGTTGCTGATGAAACCCGCGTCGACCGCGGTATGCACGCGCGGGATTCTCAGCTTGCCGTGGTCGTCGACCTCGACTTCGACCACGGTGGCGACGTAGGTGAGAAAGCTGCGATGCACCGCGACGCCCATCCCTGTCCCGCGGCTCATCTTGCGCTTGCCCCATCCCGACTTCTCGGCCGCCATCTGCAGCACGCGCCGCAACCTGGCGGTATCGATCGGATACGCGGCATAGGAGGCGCCGTAGTTGGGATAGTTGGTGCCCTTCAGATCGACAATGCGCGCCGGTCCGATCAGATCGAACAGATAATCTACCGGGTCGCGTCCCACCGCATGCGCAAGCTCATCGGAGAAGGTCTGCGTGGCGAAGGCATGATAGATGTTGCCGACCGAGCGCAGCCATCCGATTCGCACGTAAGCTTTCGCCGGACCGTTTTCGACCCGCAGGTTCGGGATGTCGTACGGAATATCGGTCCATCCGAGGCTCAGATCGTCCGCGTTGCCGTAGCGCTCGCCGACTTTGAAAATCGAGCCGATCGGCGGAAACACCGAGCGCTGCAGCCATGCGGTCGGCTTGCCGCCGGCGTCGAGCGCCGCCTTCAGGTACATCGCCGACACCGTGTGGTAGTAGCCGAACTTGATATCGTCCTCGCGGCTCCAGACCACCTTGATCGGCCGGCCGGTTTTTTTCGACAGCACCGCCGCTTCGGCCACGTAATCGGGTTTCGATTTGCGCCCGAAGCCGCCGCCGAGCAGCGTGACGTGGCAGATCACGTTCTCGTCCGGAATGTTGAGCGCTTTTGCGATGGTGTACTGCACGGCCTGCGGATTCTGCGTGCAGGTCCACGCGGTCACCATGCCGTCGCGGTATTCGGCGACCGCGACCGGCGGCTCCATCGGCGCATGCGCGAGATGCGGCACGTAGTAAACCGCCTCAACGGTTCGTCCGCCCTTTTTGAACTCGCCATCGACGTCGCCGGCGACGCGCGCGACCCGCCCCGGTGCGCGCACGGTCTCGAACAGCTCCTGCTTGAACTGGTCCGAGTTGTAAACCGCGTTGGCGCCGTTGTCCCATTGCACCGCGAGCTTTTTGCGTCCCTGGAACGCGGCCCAGGTGTTGTCGGCGATGACCGCGAGTCCGCCGAGCGGCTGAAACGCCGCCGGCGGCGTGAACGGCTCGATCGCGACCACGCGCCGCACGCCCCTGACCTTCAGCGCCTCCTTGTCGTCGTAGCTCTTGACCTTGCCGCCGAGCACCGGCGGATGCACCACCGCCGCGTACAGCATCCCCTCCCTGCGCACGTCCATGCCGTAGATCGCCTGGCCGGTGCATTGCGCGGCCAGGTCGTAGCTCTTGTGCGGCTTGCCGATGTAGCGCCATTGCTGCCGGGTCTTGAAGCGCAACGCCTCCTTGGGCGGCACCGGCAGATGCGCTGCCGCGGCGGCGAGTTCGCCGTAGCCAAGCCTGCGTCCGCTGGCGCGATGAACCACCTGATGAAGATCAGCTTCGCATTCCTGCGCGGGCACGTTCCATCGCGCCGCGGCCGCTTCGATCAGCATCAGCCGTGCGGTCGCACCCGCCCGGCGCATTACGTCGAAGAAGTCGCGGATGGAATGCGAGCCGTCGGTGTCCTGACCGCCATAATGCCAGTCACCGATCGCCTGCTCGACTTTCACCCGCGACCAGTCGGCGTCGAGCTCGTCGGCGACCACCAGCGGCAGCGAGGTGCGGATGCCGGTGCCCATCTCCGAGCGATGAGCGACGATATACACCGTGCCGTCGGACTCGATGCCGACGAAAAGGTCCGGATGGAGCGTCGCGCTTCCGGCGCGGGATCGGCGCGCCGCGGCCCTTAGCGCTGCGCCGGCGGCGTGGCGCACCAGGTGCACGCCCAATACCAGCGCCCCGGCCGACAGCAGGCCCTTGAGGAAGCCGCGGCGGCTGAGATTCTCGATCGCGCTCGCCGCCGCGTTCGGCGGGCGATGCTCATTCGTGTCCACGCATCGCCTCCGCCGCCGCCTTGATCGCCGCGCGGATTCGCTGATACGTCCCGCAGCGGCAGATATTCCCGGCCATCGCGTCGTCGATCTCCCGATCGCCGGGATGCGGATTGCCGCGGAGCAGCGCCACCGCCGACATGATCTGGCCCGACTGACAATAGCCGCACTGCGGCACTCCCGCCTGCATCCATGCACGCTGCACCGGATGCGATCCGTCGGCCGAGATGCCCTCGATGGTCACGACCTGGGCGTTGGCGAGCTGGCGCATCGGGGTCACGCAGGCGCGCACCGGCTTCCCATCCAGGTGCACGGTGCAGGCTCCGCACAGCGACATCCCGCATCCGAACTTGGTGCCGGTCAGCCCCAGTTCGTCGCGCAGGTACCAGAGCAGCGGCATCGTCGGGTCGCCGTCGAAGGAACGTTCGACGCCGTTAACGCGTAAATGAATCATCTGCGCCTCATCCAGAAGCGGCCCCGGGCCGCGGCAGCATGCCCGGTTGCGCCGGCAGGTCGAAGATGCGCCGGCACTTATTCAGGGTATCGGATTTTCCGCGGACGCGAAATTCGCACGGCCCGCCCGTCCGGGAGTGCACGTTGCAATGCGCGAGTTTCGGCGATCGTTCAGCGCAACAGGCATCGGAACGGCGGTTTTGATGCGCGCGCGCGGGATGCCGCGATCGAGGTGCGGCAGAAAGCATACCTTCGCCGGTCACGGGCTGATTGACGGGCGGATCCGCCGATTCGCCATTGATCGCGCAGCTTTATCGCCAAGATTAGGAACCTCAATTTTATGCCTAGACACGAATATGCATGCAATGTACGCTCTACGCATGTCGCACCCAGCCGCCAGATTCGTCATTGTTTCGCTCGTCTTCATGCTGGCTCTGATAGTCGCTCCGCGCGCGCATGCGCAGACGCCCGCTGGAACAATCAGCGCGCTTAGCGGCAACGTCGTGATCGAGCGGGCGGGCAAGCCCATACCGGCCGCGCAGGGCACCGCGCTCGAGGTCGGCGACAAGCTCAAGACCGCGGCCAACAGCCGCGTGACGATCGGCCTGAGCGACGGCAGCACGCTCGAATTGAGCGACTCGAGCACGCTGGTGCTGACGGAGAATGTGCTCAATCCCGACGGCTCGCGAGCGCGCACCAAGGTGACGCTCCTCGGCGGCCTGGTGCGTTCGCTGGTCAAGCATAATCCCGCCGGCAACCCCAACTTCGAAGTGCATACGCCCAATGCGGTGGCGTCGGCGCGCGGCACGATGTTCGACGTGTCGTACCAGGAAGGCCAGCCGCCGCCCGCGCTTCCGTAATCTTGGCCGGCGGGCGGCGCGCGCCACCGCCTGCTCTCGCCGGATATCGCGCGCTGTTTTTCCACATTGTTGCGCTGACCGTTCCGCACACTGTTCCCGCACCAGATTGGCTTTTGCGGCGCGGCTGGGTTAATACAGCCGCGTGCGCGATACGAAAGAGCCGGCCACGGCGCGAGCGCTGCTCGAACGAATCCTGGCCTCGGGAACGGTCGAGGACGAACACGGCAATGTGCTGCCGCTGCGCTACAGCAATGTTTCGGTCGAGGAAGGCCGCAGCATCGCCGCATGCATCGAGCGCCACGGATTCGAGCGCACGCTCGAGGTGGGATGCGCCTATGGGATTTCGGCGCTGTATATCTGCGAGGCGATTTCCCGGCGGCCGAATCCGCATCACGTCATGATCGACCCGCTGGAATCGACCAAATGGCGCAACATCGGGATCCGCAACCTGCGCGATGCGGGATTCGCGTTCTGGGAGCTGCTCGAACAGCCCTCCGCGCTGGCGCTGCCGTCGCTCGTGCAAAGGAATGTGAAGGTGCAATTCGCGCTCATCGACGGCTGGCACACGTTCGATCAGACCCTGCTCGACTTCTTCTACGTCGATAAGCTGCTCGAGGACGGCGGCATCGTCGCAATCGACGACGTCGCGATGCCCGCGATCAACCGCGTCGTACGCTATGCGCTGAACTATCCGACCTACCGCGTGGTCGAGGCTGTCAACGCGGGCGCCGCGCGCGAGTCACCGCCGGCGCACCGGGCGCTTGGGCTCCTGATGCGCGGCCTGGCGCACCTGGTGCCGTCCGGCGCGCGCGAACTTTATTTCACCGACTCGTGCCTGCGGCCGTCGAAGGAAGCCGCATTGAGGTGCGACATGATTTTCCTGCAGAAATCAGGACCGGACGCGCGGCCCTGGGACTGGTACAAGGCTTTCTGACGAAGAGGCAATCCGAAGGAGAGAACCCCCTGCTGCCTCGAAGCGCTCAAGGCGGGCAAATTCGCGACCGAATTTACCGATCCGCTTCAAGGCGTCCAGCTAGTGCGCCCGTCCAAGCCGGCTCGAGAAATCGCGCCGCAATCAGCGGTAATGCGTCGTGTGGAGCTGCATGCGATCGCCCTTTTTCATCAGGAAAAAACAGACCGAGGCCAGCACGACCATCAGCACTGGCGCCATCATTATCTGCAACACTGCCATGACAAACCTCGACGCCCCGACGGCGCCGGCAATCGTAGACTAAGAACCGAAAAATTATTCGACGGCTCTTAATTAGATTGACGCGCGAGCCCCGGCCGCAATTCAATCGCCCGCGGTGCAGCCGCGTGGTCGTCAGCAATTCGATCAAAATCGACGTCGTATCTGGTCGTAACGTTGCCCGCATCGCAGGTCGCGCGGCAATTTCTACCGTGGCTTGCCGACAAAAGGTAGCGCTGCTGAGGCAAAGAAACCGCGCGCGCGGCTTATCTCTTCAGATCAACTTTCGAATCCACTTGTAGCGCGGCGGATGCTCGGCGCGCCGCAGATAGCGCTTCGGTTCAGCAACAAGCGGGAAAGGCAGCCCCGCATGTTTCGGACTAAACGATTGCTCTCATCAGCTGCTCGCCGCGCCGTTCTTTAAGACCGTCCTTTCGGTCGCGAAAGTAGCGCATCGCCGCTTCCGCGGGGGTTAGGTGGATGATTCGAGAGAAGCCGAGCGTGCGAAGTTTCAAGGCAAGTTCGTCGGCGCGCAGTCTCGACAACCACGGCTCTCCGACCTCCTCTGCGCGTCGAGCGGCGATCGCCAGCGCTTCGGCTTCTATCCCCGAAACCTCTTGCTGCGGAATAATGAAGCTGAAGACGATTTCGCTCGATAGCGGGAGCGAAAGAACAAAACGGAACACCGCCTCCAGGGCCCCCGGAGTGAGATACTGCGTTACCCCCATCCATGAACAGATCGTTTGACTGCCGAGGGCGAAGCCGGAGGACTGAAGAGCCTCCGGAATCGAGGCGTTCTCGAAGTCGATTGGCACGAAGGTCAGGTTCGACGGAGTCGGGATATCCGCGGTCGTCAGACGGTCGCGCTTCCACTGCTGAGTGATAGGATGATCGACCTCGTAAATTTGAAGGGAACGGGCCCACGGAGGCTGGCGGTATGCAAAACTGTCGAGCCCCGCTCCCAGGATGACATATTGGCGCGTGCCGCGTTGCGCTCCTCCCGCGAGACAGTCCTCCGCGTAGCGGGCGCGCAATGCGAATCCTGCTCGCCACTGCTTGGCGAAAGGGTGATCGAGCAGCGGCGCCAGCCATCGTTGATCGTCATCGACATCGATCAGGCGGGGAGCAATCGGGTCATTGAGAATTTTGGGATCGTCGTCCAGCGTCTGGTGAAGCGCTCTCATGATCGCGGGTATATCGATGGTTCTGCTCCGCGCGGCGTGTTCCATGAGCTGACTCCGAGGCGAGGATCGCACTTGGCCGCGCGGGCGCATAGAGCAGGATTACGGACCCTCGCGCGCGACGCGCGCCCGAACGTGGGCATGGATCGGCAGAGAGGTCGCGCGCCGCGCACGCCCGCAGCGCGGCTCGTCGCTCGGCTGCTTACGGCGACTTGTGGGATGAACCGTCGGACGACGGAATTGACTGAGCCAGCACTGGGCGGTTTCTGAGCGGTTTGCTTGGCGAAGCTGCACGACCCATTACGGCAGGACCGTTAAGCTGTCTCGATTTATCGAAGGAATTTTAATTGGAGCGGGTGAACGGTTTCGAACCGTCGACCTTGTGCTTGGCAAGCACACGCTCTACCAACTGAGCTACACCCGCCCCGGTCCCGATCGCTGGGCCGCCGGAGAGATCGATTTATCCGCCCGCGCGCCCCTTGTCAAATCGCCGCCCGCCGCGCCGGACGCTCCTGCCCCACGCTCAGCACCTCGCGCGCCTTCAGGTAATAGTCGACGCCCGACCATACCGTCATCACGAGCGCGATCCACATTACGAACATCCCGGCGGCAAAGAAATCCACGTGCCAGTAGACGTAATGGATCAGCAGGGCCTGGATCGCGATCGACTGCAGCACCATCTTGTACTTGCCCAGTTCCTCGGCCGCCATCACCTTGCCTTCCGCCGCCGCCATCGCGCGCAGCCCCGTCACCGCAAGCTCGCGCGCGACCAGCACCACCACCATCCAGGCAGGGACGCGCGGCGTCCGCGGCATCGCCGCGAGCATGATCAGCGCCGACGCGATCACCAGCTTGTCGGCGAGCGGATCGAGAAACTTGCCGAGCGTGGTGCCCGACCCGTAACTGCGCGCGATATAACCGTCGAAGAAATCGCTCAGCGTGGCGACGAAGAAGACGCCCGCGGCCATCGCCGAGGGCCCCGGCGCCGGATACATCAACAGCCACACGAGCACCGGCACCAGCGCGATGCGCATCAGGGTCAGCAGATTGGGCGCGGTCAATTCCATAATGGCCTCGTACCCCTCTCTGTCCCCTCGCCGGCTCGCAGCTTCCCGCCCCTCGTTCAAGGATAAGTCAATCGGTTGACGGGGGCAACGAAGCCCCGCGCGCGGCCCGGCGTCGCATCGCGGCACGACCGGCGCCCGCAGCCACCGGCGTCTCAATCGGCGCGGCGCCTCGTCGCGGCTTGACGCGCCGGACGGCTTGACCTGCCGGAGGGGCCGCGCCTACGGTCGTTCATGACCGCATCCACGAGCATGACCGCGACCACGAGCGCCACTCACGAAAGCGACTACCTGGTCATCGGCGGCGGCATCGCGGGACTGATGTTCGCGCTCGAAGCGTCGGCGGCCGGCAGCGTCACCGTGCTGACCAAGGCCGCGAGCGGCGAGGCCAACACCGCCTACGCGCAGGGCGGAATCGCCAGCGTGTGGAGCGTGGACGACTCGTTCGAATCGCACGTCGAGGACACGCTGCGCGCGGGCGCGGGACTTTGCAACCGCCGCGCGGTCGAGGCGATCGTGCGCGACGGTCCCGAAGCGGTGCGCGAACTGATCGCGCTCGGCACGCGCTTTACGCGCGTCGAGGAAGGCGGCGAGGACGAATACGACCTCGGGCGCGAGGGCGGCCATAGCCATCGCCGCGTGCTGCACGCCCAGGACCTCACCGGGCGCGAGATAATGCGCGCGCTGGGCGAGGCGGCGGCGGCGCGGCGCAATATCCGCGTGCTCGAGAACAAGGTCGCCGTCAACCTGCTGCTCGAGAACGATTCACGGGCGGACGGCGCACGATGCTGGGGCGCATACGTGCTCGACCGCGCGAGCGGCGCCGTGGACAGGTTCGTCGCGCGCGCGACGCTGCTCGCCACCGGCGGCGCCGGCAAGGTTTACCTCTACACCACCAATCCGGATATCGCCTCGGGCGACGGCGTGGCGATCGGCTATCGGGCGGGCGTGCCGGTCGCCAACATGGAATTCATCCAGTTTCATCCGACCTGCCTCTATCATCCCGCCGCCAAGTCGTTCCTGATTTCCGAGGCACTGCGCGGCGAAGGCGCGATCCTGCGCCTGCCGGACGGAACGCCGTTCATGAAGAGCTACCATCCGGACGCCGAACTCGCCCCGCGCGACATCGTGGCCCGCGCGATCGATTCCGAGATGAAGCGCCACGGCCTCGACTACGTGCTGCTGGATATCAGCCATCGGCCGGCCGATTTCGTGCGCAGGCGCTTCCCGCATATCTTAAACCGATGCTTGAACTTTGGTTATGACCTGACCCGCGCACCGATTCCGGTCGTGCCTGCGGCGCATTACATGTGCGGCGGCCTGATGACCGATCTCGAGGGCCGCACCACCCTCGCGCAGCTCTACGCGGCGGGCGAGACCGCGATGACGGGTCTGCACGGCGCCAATCGTCTCGCCTCGAACTCGCTGCTCGAGGCGGCGGTGATGGGACGGCGGGCGGCCGCCGCGGCGCGCGCCGACATCATGTCGGGCGGCGAGCGGCGCGCGCCGGCGTTTGCCGGATGGGACCCGGGACGCGCGATGCAGAGCGACGAGCGCGTGCTGATCACACAGAGCTGGGACGAGATTCGCCGCCTGATGTGGAACTACGTCGGCATCGTGCGCAGCGATCTGCGCCTGGCGCGCGCGATGCGCCGGCTGCGGCTAATCAAGCAAGAGGTCAACGGATACTACTGGGAGCATCTGATCGATTCCGACCTGATCGAGCTGCGCAACCTGGTCGAAGTCGCCGAGCTGGTGGTGCGCTCGGCGATGGCGCGCAAGGAGTCGCGCGGACTCCATTACACGATCGACTATCCGGAAACCGACGACGCGAACTGGCTCCGCGACACCGTGATCGCGCGCGACGAGACCGCAGCCGAAACCGCTTAGCCGGACGCGAGGAACCCGCCGCGCTCAGGCGACCGGCGCCGGCGCATTCTTCACGCCTGTTGCCTCGAAGCTGTAGGTGAGCTTGTCGTCGGCCAGATCGACCTTCGCCACGCCGCCTTTGCTGAGCGCGCCGAACAGCACCTGGTCCGCCAGCGCCCGCGCAATTTCGGATTCGATCAGGCGTCCGAGCGGACGCGCGCCGAATTTCGGATCGAAGCCCTTGTCGGCGAGCCATTTCCTCGCCGCATCCGAGACTTCCAGGCGCACCTTCTGCGCCGCCAGGCGCTCGGCCAGCTCGCCGACGAACTTATCCACCACGCGCGCAATGATCTCGGGGCCGAGCCCCGCGAATTCGATGATCGCCGAGAGGCGGTTGCGAAACTCGGGACTGAACATCCGGTCGATCGCCGCGCGCGGATTGCCAATCGTCATGCCGGTGCCGAATCCGATCATCGTGCGCGCCAGCTCCTGCGCGCCGGCATTGGTGGTCATCACGATAACGACGTTGCGGAAGTCCGCCTTGCGCCCGTTGTTGTCGGTCAGCGTCGCATGGTCCATCACCTGGAGCAGGATGCTGAACAGGTCGGGATGGGCCTTTTCGATCTCGTCGAGCAGCAGTACGCAATGCGGGTTCTTGTTGATCGCGTCGGTCAGCAGCCCGCCCTGGTCGAAGCCGACATATCCCGGCGGCGCGCCAATCAGACGCGACACCGTATGGCGCTCCATGTATTCGCTCATGTCGAAGCGCAAAAACTCGACGCCCATCACCTTCGCGAGCTGGCGCGCGACCTCGGTCTTGCCGACGCCGGTCGGCCCGGCGAACAGGAACGCGCCAACCGGACGATCCGGATGCGCCAGGCCCGAGCGCGCCAGCTTGATCGAGCGCGCCACCGCTTCGATCGCCTGGTCCTGACCGAAGACCACGCGCTTGAGTTCGTCCTCGAGATTCTGCAGCCGCGCGCGGTCGGTGGAGGAGACGGTGCGCTCGGGAATACGCGCCATGCGCGCCACGGTGCGCTCGGAATCGCGCGCACCGACCGTCACCGCGTCGGGGCCGCTCGCGCGCAGGCGCGCCGCGACTCCCGCCTCGTCCATCACGTCGATCGCCTTGTCGGGAAGAAAGCGATCGTTGATGTAGCGCGCGGACAGATCGACTGCGGCGCGGATGGCGGGCGCGGTATAGCGCACGTTGTGATGCTTTTCGTAATAGCTCTTGAGGCCGTTCAAGATCTGCACCGTCTCTTCGACGGTCGGCTCGGGCACGTCGATGCGCTGGAAACGGCGGCCGAGCGCCTTGTCGCGATCGAACGAGCGCTTGTATTCCTGGTAGGTGGTCGAGCCGATGCAACGCAGATCGCCCGAGGCCAGCGCCGGCTTGAGCAGGTTGGAAGCATCCATGGTCGAGCCCGAAGCCGAACCCGCGCCGACGATAGTGTGAATCTCGTCGATAAAGAGCACGATTTTCGGATTGCCGGTCGCGGCCTTGATCACGGCCTTCAGCCGCTGCTCGAAATCGCCGCGAAAGCGCGTGCCGGCGAGCAGCGCGCCCATGTCGAGCGCGAAGATTTCGACGCCCTTGAGCGCCTCGGGCACGCGACCCTCGTGAATCGCGAGCGCGAGACCCTCGGCGAGCGCGGTCTTGCCGACGCCCGCCTCGCCGACGAAAACCGGGTTGTTCTTGCGCCGGCGCAGCAGCACGTGAATCGCGCGCTCGATCTCGTGCTTGCGCCCGATGAGCGGATCGATCTTGCCCTGCGCGGCGCGCTCGGCAAGATTTATCGCGTAACGCTTGAGCGCGCGCGCCGGCGAGAGCCTGGGCACGCCCTCGTCGTCCTCGTCGGACTCGGCCTCATCGCGCTCGGCCGTCTCTTCGTCTTCGCTCTCGCCCGCGCCGCGTACCTGGCGATCGTCGTCGGCGCCGACCTTCGAGACGCCGTGCGAGACGTAATTGATGACGTCGAAGCGGGTGACGCCTTCTTCCTGCAGGAAGTAGAGCGCATATGACTCCGCCTCCTGGAACATCGCGATCAGCACCGCCGGGCCGTTGATTTCCTGGCGGCCGGCCGACTGCGCGTGCATCGCCGCGCGCTGCAGCGCGCGCTGCACGCCCGTCGCATAGCGCGGCGCGGCGTCGCGGCCCATCCGCTCGACGCTCTCGTCGAGATAGCCCTGCAGCTTGCGCCGCAGCGCGTCGATATTGGCGCCGCAATGCTTGAGCACGTTGCTGGTCGTGTAATCGTGCAGCATCGCGTAGAGCAGATGCTCGAGGCACACGTACTCGTGGCGCCGATTCTGCGCCTCGGTCATCGCCAGTTGCAGCGTGACCTGCAGTTCGCGGCTCAGCATCACGCCCGACGAGGCCATTGGCCGACTCCCGCGCCGTCCCGGGGCGCGCCGTACCGGTTCACATAAGCCATGACGAAAAATATAACCATCGAAATGCCGCTCTGCGGCTCACGCTTTCTCCATCACGCATTTGAGGGGAAATTCGCTCTGCCGAGCCAGTTCCTCGACCGTGCGCACCTTGGTTTCGGCAATCTCGTAAGGGAACACGCCCGCGACGCCCATTCCGTTCTGATGAACGTGCAGCATGATACGGGTCGCTTCGGCGTGCTGCTTGTTGAAAACCACCTTCAGGATTTCCACCACGAACTCCATCGGCGTGTAATCGTCGTTGAGCAGGATGACCTTGTACATGGGCGGCTTCTTGGTGCGGGTTTCCGGTCGCGTGCGCCGCTCGACCACCGTATCGCCGTCCGACGGACGGCCCGTGTTGGCACCGTCATCGCCGGCGCCGCGCCGGCGCGCCCGCAATTGCGGCCAGTATTCGCCGCGTATCTTCGTCACGCCGTCCGCCGAATGCGATCTGGTATGACTCATCGCCTGCCCGCTCAGATAGAATAGCAAATCGGCGCGCGATGAGGGGAGCACCCGCGCGCGAAGCCCTTTGCCGCGATAGCGCGCAAGGCTAAGCTCGCCGTATCGGTCATGGCACGACGCGACCAAAGAGGTAAGGCCGAAAGCAACGGCGCGGAGTCGGAAACGATCGAAATCGCCGTGCTCGAGGGGATCGATCGCGTCGCGCGCGAGGACTGGAATGCGCTGCTCGAGCCAGATGACAGCCCCTTCGTCGATTGGGACTGGCTGTTCGCGATGGAGCATTCCAAAAGCGCGGCGCGCGCGAGCGGCTGGAGTCCGTGCCATCTCGCGATTTTCCGCGGCAAGACGCTGGTTGCGGCCTGCCCGCTCTATCTCAAGAGCCACAGCATGGGCGAATTCGTGTTCGATCACGGATGGGCCGACGCGGCCGAGCGCAGCGGTATTCGCTACTATCCCAAGCTGCTGGCTGGAGTGCCGTTCACGCCGCACACCGGGCGGCGTTTCCTGGTCGCGCCCGGAGTCGCGCGCGCGCCGATGGTTGCGGCGCTGGGGCGCGGGCTCATCCAGCTCTGCGCCGACAACAAGCTCTCCACGGTCCACGTCAATTTTTGTCTTGCCGACGAGGCCGCGGCGCTCGCGTCGCTCGGGTTCCTCGAACGCCTCGGCTACCAGTATCACTGGCGCAACAATGGGTTCACTTCGTTCGACGATTACCTGGGCGCGCTCAAGAGCAAGCGGCGCTATGCGGTGCGTCACGAGCGCGCGGCTCTTGTCGCGCAGGGCGTGACCATCAAGGTGCATTCGGGCGAGCAGATTCCGGACACGATTTTCGGACCGATGTTCGATCTGTATCTCTCGACCATCGAGAAGCTCTACTGGGGCCGCCGTTATCTGACGCGCGAGTTCTTCACCGAGATGCGCGAGCGCTTCAAGCATCATATCTGCCTGGTGTGCGCGTATCGCGGCCGCAAGCTGGTCGCCGGCACCTTCAACCTGCAGAAATCGGGCGTGCTCTACGGCCGCTACTGGGGATGCTTCGAGGAGCTGAAGTACCTGCACTTCAATGTCTGCTACTACGCGGCGATCGAACACTGCATCGGCAGCGGCATCGCGCGTTTCGAGCCCGGCGCGGGAGGCGAATACAAATGGCTGCGCGGCTTCGATCCCGCACTGACCTACAGCGCGCATTACATCGCGCACGAAGGATTGCGTCGCGCGATCGCGAATTTCCTGGTGCGCGAGCGCCGCGAGGTCCAGGCCTGGATCGCCGAAGGCCACGAGCGCAGTCAAATCAAAGCGCCCGCGCCTTCCAACGTCGAACAGCCGTAAGCCGCGCTATTTCGAGGCCGGCAGCTCGGCCGGGCTCTCGAACGCGGAGGGCTCGCGCGGGTTCAGATCGATGCGCTCGAGTTCGCCCGGCTCCTTCTTGCCCGCCACGCCCAGCTCGCGGAAACGGCGCGCCCACGGCATCACCCGGCTCTCGAACGATCCGACCGCGTCGTTGAACGCGGCAACCGATGACCGGAGCGAGCCGCCGACGCGGCGCAAATGCTCGATCATGGTGGCGAAGCGATCGGCCAGTTCACGTGCCATCTCGCTGATGCGCTGGGCGTTTTCCGCAAGCTGCTCCTGGCGCCATCCGTAGGCGACCGCGCGCAGCAGCGAAATCAGCGTGGTCGGCGTGGCCAGGATCACGCGCTGCGTGACGCCCTGCTCGATGAGCGACGGATCCTGCTCGAGCGCGGCGCTGAAAAAGGGCTCGCCGGGCAGGAACAGGATCACGAATTCCGGCGTCGGCTGAAACTGATCCCAGTACGACTTGGCGCTGAGCGCAGCCATGTGCGCGCGCACCTGCTGGGCGTGCTGGCGCAGCCTCTCCTGGCGTGCCTCCTCGGACGGCGCGTCGAGCGCTTCGAGGTAGGCCTGCAGCGGCACCTTCGCATCGACGATGATGTTTTTGCCGCCGGGCAACTGGACGCGCAGGTCGGGCCGCAGGCGGCCGTCGTCGTTGACCGCGTTCGCCTGCTGAAAGAAGTCGCAGCGCTCGAGCATGCCGGCCATCTCGACCACGCGCTTGAGCTGCATTTCGCCCCAGCGGCCGCGCACCGACGGGGCGCGCAGCGCGCGCGTGAGATTCATCGCTTCGCCGCGCAACTCCTTCTGCGCGACGAGCAGCGCGCCGATCTGTTCGCCTAACGCGCCGTAGGCCTCGCGGCGCGCGCCCTCGATCGCGCGAATTTCGCGATCCAGCTTGCCCAGGGATTCGCTGACGGGCGCGACCGCCGCGCCCAGCTTCTGGTCGGCCAGGGTGAGGAAGCTTCGATTGGCAGCCTCGAGCGCGTCGGCCGCGAGCGACTTGAACGTGTCGGCAAGCTTGCGTTCGGAGCTTTCGATGAGCGCCTTCTGCTCGGCGAAGGCGCGCTCGCGCTCTTCCATGCGCACCGCGGATTCGTGCAGCCGGCCCTCGAAACTGCGGGCCGCGGCCAGCCAGGCCAATACCGCCCCCAGCGCGAATGCCGCGATCGCCGCCACCAGCAACTCCATCCTGCCGACCCTCCCCCGCACCGCGCCGCCAATACAGGCGCGGCCGTACGAATAGTATCCGCCGCACCCGCCCGGGTTCCAATCGCCCATGCGGCGTAATCCACAGGTTTGTGCATGCGCGATGCGGCGGCCGCGTTCTGCTATTTTGAGCCTGTCGGACGCCGCCTGCCGGCACATCCGTCACCGGGACCTCGTGAACGACCTGCTCAAGCCCCAATCGATCGTCGTGATGCTCGGCTCCGGCGGCGTCGGAAAAACCACCGTAGCCGCGGCGCTGGGCGTCGCGGGCGCAAGCGCACGCCTGCGCACGGCGGTCATCACGGTTGACCCGGCGCGGCGGCTGCGCGAGGCGCTGGGCTTGCCGCGCCTGGGGCATCGGCCGACGCGAATTGATGCGCGACGGCTGCGCGCCGCCGGCCTCGATGCGCGGCTCGAGCTGAGCGCGATGGTGCTCGACGTGAAGGGCGCATGGGACGCGATGGTGGCCGAGCATGTGGCGGACCCGGCCGCGCGCCGCCGCATCCTGGACAACGCGTTTTACCAGAACCTGAGCTCGCGCTTCGCCGGCGCCGACGCCTACGCCGCGCTCGAGGCGCTCTACCAGCTTCACGCCCGCGGCAGTTTCGATTTCGAGGTGGTCGACACGCCACCCGCCGCCCACGCCTTCGAGTTCGTGCAGGCGCCGGCGCGGCTCGCGCGTCTGCTGGATTCGCAGGCGGCGCGATGGTTCCTCGGACCGGCGGGAAAATCCGCTTCGCTGGCGCTGCGACTTGCCGGGCGCGTCGCCGGCTACGTGGCGCGGGAGCTCGAGCGTTTCGCCGGCGCGCGGACGCTTTCATCGATGTCCGAGTTTTTCGCCGCCGCGGCCGGCGCGACCGCGGGTATCGACGATCGCATGCGCCGCGTTGCCGAGCTGATACGCTCGCCGGCCGTGTGCTTCGTCCTGGTCACTACCGCCGAACCGGACCGCTTGCGCGACGCGCGCAGACTGATCGAGCAGATGCAGTCGGAGCGGCTCAATTTGGGAGGCATCGTCGTCAATCGTTTCCTCGACGAAGCGGTCTGGAGCGGTCTCGACGGGAGCGCCGATTTTGCGCGACCGGCCGGAGAAAGGCGGCGTCGGCCGCGCGGCATGCAACTCGAGCGCCTGCTCGATCCCGCATTCGACGAAATTCCGGCGCTGCGCGCCGCGCTCGACGGCGCGCGCAACCAGGGCGCGGCGGACGCGAACGCGGCGCTTTCATACCTTGAGCGCTATCACCGCCGCACCGTGCTGAAGCTGGGCCGCCTCGAAAAGTTTATCGAGGCGTTGCCGCGGCGCGTGAACGTTGCGCTGGTGCCGGAAATGCGGCCCGGCGCAGCGGGCCTCGCCGCCCTGGCGCATCTGTCGCAATTTCTGCTTGCGCCCCAGGCGCACGTTGAGGGCGCGAAGCGCCATGCGCACGATGCGGCGCGCACAGCGCGCGCGCCGCGGCGCGGCGCCGGCAAAGACGGCGGCGGCGCGGAAGGTCGGATGCCGGAGTGAGCCTGTAAGCCGGGTTCTGTACCCTTGCGGGCGGCGATCATTCATCTAGGCCGGCGATTGCTCGTCGGCTCGAGCGACCGAACCCGAGGGATTATGAGCGGGCCACTCACCCTCCTATTTGGTCTTGCTCCGGGTGGGGTTTGACATGCGCGCGCGATCACTCGCGCGCCGGTGGGCTCTTACCCCGCCATTTCACCCTTACCCTCGCGGGCGGTGTATTTTCTGTGCCACTTTCCGCGGGTCGCCCCGCGCCGCCGTTAGCGGCCACCCTGCCCTGCGGAGCCCGGACTTTCCTCCCCGAAACGGGGCGATCGCCCGGCCCACTCCGGCGCTCAAAATTGTAGCACGACGCCGAGCCGCTCGCCGCGCGTTTGAGGAAGCGCGTCAGCCCTCGTAGTACAGGATACGCTGGCAGTTGGGACAGAAGTGAATCTGCAGATGCTTCTGAATCTCGTTGTACAGTTGCGGCGGCAGGCGCATCCGGCACCCTTGGCAGGTGCCCGACTTGGCCAGCGCCACCGCCACCCCGGCGCGCCGGCTGAAAATTATCTGATAGCGCTGCAGCAGCATGTCGGGGACCGACGCCGCGGCGCTGTCGCGCTCAACGCGGCAGCGCTGGATGGACATCTTCAGCTCTTCGACTTCGGCCGCGATCTCTTTTTCGGCGGCCTTCAGCTCGGTGCGCTTGGCCGCGATAAGCTCGGTGAGTTCCTTGATCCGCGGGCCGCGCGGCTCAGCCGCCTGCATCGAGGCCAGCACCTCGCCCTCCAGGCGCTGGTTGTTTTCCTTGAGGGTCTCGACTTCGTGCCCGAGCGCCTGCAGCTCCTTGTCGTTGCGCACCAGGTTGAGCCGCATCCGCTTGTTGCGAATCTGTGCTTCGCCGTCGGCCAGCTCGCGCTCGAGCACGCGGCGCGCGGCCGCCGCCTGCTGGTCTTCCTCGGTGAGTCGTTCTAGTTCGGCCTGAGAGGTTTCGATCTCGCCGCGGAGTTGTTCGACGCGCCCCGCGACCGAAGACAATGATTGCCCGAGCTCCTGTAACTGCCGATCGATGGCCTGCAGCGCCATCAGCCGGGCTATCTCTTCACGCAATTCAGCCTCCGTTTGATGCGGACCGGTTCATGCGCTGCGCCGCCGCACGCCTCTCGCCGAACCTGCGCGCGGCATTAAGCTGGACACAACATCGATCCGCGGTTTGATGATGGTGATGATATGGGCCCACCAGGATTTGAACCTGGGACCAGCCGGTTATGAGCCGGCAGCTCTAAACCGGACTGAGCTATGGGCCCTTGCGAGCGCATTGTGCAACCACCATCGTACCAACTTTCCCCGCATAAATTAAAGGGCATCCGCTGCAGGTTTAGTCCGGGCCATGTCAAGCCCGGCCGCGGGCGAACCGCCGCCGTCACGCGTCATCAGCCGTTGCCGCGGCGCATCGCGATAATTTCCTGCGCGTTGGCCGCCCCCTCTTCAACACTGCGCGCGCTGGCAGCCGCGCGACGGCGCATCTCCACCGCGCGATTCTGCTGCCGGCGCGCCAGCGCGGCGGCGTAGTCGCGCGCCAGCACGCGCGCCTGCGCCACGCTCTCGAGTTCCGGCCCGACCGCCAGCGCACTGAGTTGCGAGCGCTGCGGCACGGCGAGCCGCTCGGCAATCGCGGCCTCGAGCGCGGCCGGCGTATCGTCGCAAGCGCACACCTCGGCCAGCGCGGCGGCCATGCGCGAATCCTCGATCATCGGAGCATGGCTGGCGATCTCGGCGCGCAAGTCCGGATGCAGCAGCGCGATCGCGAGCAGGCCGACCTCTGCGGCCTGCGCCGCATCACCTGCGCCCGCGCCGGCGCGCGCGTCCGCGCCGCGCGGTCGCGGTCCCGCACCCGCCGCCGCGGGCCCCGCGGCGGCACCGCGGGGGCTGCGGCGCGCCGCGCCGCGCAGCGTCGCTTCGTCGACGCCGAGGGCTTCGGCCGCGCGATGCACGAGCAGGTCGAACGCGACCGGCTCCTGCATCGTTTTCAGCACTTCGATTACTTCGTGCGCGGCTCGCCGGCGCCCTTCCATCGATCCGCCCGCGGCCGCTGCCTTCTGTTCCAGGAAATAGTCCACCAGCGGTTGCGCCGATGCGACGAGGTCCGCAAACGCCTGCGCGCCGCGCTCTCTGATAAACGTGTCCGGATCGAAGCCGGGGGGAATGAATATTCCACGCGGCTCGACGAAGCCCGCCGCGAGAAATATCTCGAGCGCTCGCAGCGACGCCTTGCAGCCCGCCGCGTCGCCGTCGAAGCAGGCGAACACGTTGCGCGTATGTCGCCCGAGCAGGCGCAACTGATCCGCAGTAAGCGCTGTGCCGAGGCCGGCCACGGTCTCTTTGAAGCCCGCCTGCCACATCGCGATAGCGTCGAGATATCCCTCGACCACGATCGCGCGGTCGGCGCTCGCGATCGCCGTCCGCGCCTCGCACAGGCCGTACACGCTGCGCGATTTCGAGTACAGCGCCGACTCGGGCGAATTGATGTATTTCGGCAGGCGCTGGTCGAGCACGCGCCCGCCGAAGGCGAGCACGCGGCCCTGCGCGTCGCGGATTGGAAACATCAAACGTCCGCGGAACATGTCGCGCGTACCGCCGCTGTCCTGCCGCACCAGGCCGATGCGCACCGCCGCGGCCAGCAGCCCGCGTTTGTCGAGCGCGCGCGCGAGGTTCGCCTGGCGCTCGGGCGCGAAGCCGAGCATGAACGTGCGCGCAGTCTCCGGCGCCACGCCACGCCGCTTGAGATACTCGCGCGCGGCGGCGCCCTCGGGCGTGTTCCACAGCACATGGACGAAAAACTCGGCCGCGGTCTGATTGGCGCGCATCGCCGTATCGCGCTCGCCCGCGCCCGCTCCCGTCCCGCCGCCGCGCTCGGGCAGCGCGACGCCGTAGCGTCGCGCGAGCGATTCGATCGCCTCGGGGAAACTCAGTCCCTCGGTGCGCATCACGAAATCGAACACGCTGCCGCCCGCGCCGCAGCCGAAGCAGTGAAAGAACCCGCGCTCCGCATTGACCGAGAACGAAGGCGTCTTTTCGTTATGAAAGGGGCAAAGCCCGACCAGGTTGCGGCCCGTGCGCTTAAGCCGTACGTGCGCGCCGATGATGTCCGCGATATCGGCGCGGGCGCGAATTTCCTCGAGCTTGTCGTCCGCGTAACGCGCCATCACCCGTCCAGCAGCGCGCGCAGGATCCGCGGGTCGTTGGTCATGATTCCGTCCACGCCGGCGGCGATCAGCCGGCGCATCCCGGCCGCATCGTCAACCGTCCACGCGTAGACCGCAAGGCCGGCGCGATGCGCCGCGGCGCACAGGTGCGCGTCCGCGATATCGAATCGAGGCGCGATCGCGAACGCGCGCATTTCCGCGGCCGCCTTGAGCAGCGCCGCCGCATCCTTCTCGCCGAGCAGGACAAGCCGCGCGCCCGGATGCTCGGCCGCGACCAGTCGGAGCTGCGGCCAATCGAAGCTCGAGACGACTGCGCATTCGGCCGCGCCGGATTTCCGCAGGATCTCGCACACGCGCGCCTCGACGCCCCGCGCCTTGAGCTCGACGTCCATTCCGCAGCCGCGCGCCGCGAGCGCGACCGCAACCTGGGCGAGCGTGGGAATACGCTCGCCGCGAAACTCCGCTCCGAAGCGCACGCCCGCGTCCAGCCGTCCCACCTCGGCCGCATCCATCTCGGCCACCCGGCCGCGTCCGTCGGTGGTGCGATTCACCGTGGCGTCGTGAATCACCACCACTTCGCCGTCGCGCGTCATGCGGACGTCGAACTCGCACATGTCCGCGCCCAGGTCGGCGGCCGCAATGAATGCGCGCAGCGTATTCTCCGGATAGCGCGCGCTGGCTCCGCGATGGGCGATCGTCAGCATCTCATCCGCGCGGCCCGCGCCGTCGCGCCCGCGCTCGTAGCCGCCCTCATCATGCACAAGTGTATGCGCCGCCCGGCGAATGGGGCAAATCGCCGCGCGCGTCTTGCCCACAGGCTTCAGGCTCGCGGCTTCCGCAGTGGCGGCGCGTCTCGTCGGCCGCCCTACTCGTCAAGCCGCGCGTTCGGCCTTATGCTGGAGCGTAGTGCCAAATGGCGTATCTCGCTACACAGAGCCGACGCAAATACCTGCGTGTGCGGTTCAAGGTGCCGGCCGCGATGACCGACGAGGCCGCCGGGCTGCTGGTCGGCGCGGGCGCGCTCGGATGCGCGGTCGTCGGAGACCATCGCAGCTCCCATCGCCGCGCCAATCACGACGTCGAGGCATACTTCGAAAGCCTCAGGCCCGCGCGGCTCGCAGCCATCTGGCGTGCCATGACCGCCGCGGGGATGCTCGCGCAGGTTGGGCGCGCGCCGGCGCCTCGCACAATCGCGGATCCGGGATGGGCGACGGCGTGGCGCGCGCGCTTCGTCCCGCTGGCGATCGGCCGCCGGCTGCTGATCGTTCCACCGTGGAAAACGGAGGTTGCGACGCGCCGCACCAGGGTAACCATCAACCCCGGACAGGCGTTCGGCACCGGCCATCACGCGACTACCGCGGGCGCGCTGCGCGCGCTCGAGGCGCTGTGCGCCGCGCGCAGCTTCGCGCGCGGGCTCGACGTCGGCACGGGCTCGGGCGTACTGGCGATCGCGATGCGCCTGATGGGCGTGGGACGGGTTACCGCGATCGACATCGATCCGAGGGCGCTGGACAATGCGCGCGAGAACGCCGCCTTGAATTCGCTCGCGAATGAAATCCGCTTTGCGACCACGCCGCTTACGCGCCTGCGCGGCCGCTACGACCTGATCGCGGCGAACATCCTGAGCGGCACTTTGATCTCGATGGCCGGCGCGCTTACGCGCCGGCTCGCGGGCGGCGGCCGCCTCGTCCTGGGCGGCATCCTGAACCGCGAAGCGCCCGCCGTGCTCGCGCATTATGCGCCGCATCTGCGATGCGTCGGCGTGCGGCGCGACCGCGGATGGAGCACGCTGGTGATGGCGCGATGAAACGGGCGGCGCGCTTCGCCATCTCGTCGGCGGCGATCAAGGGCGCGGTCGCGCTGGTCGACGGCGGCGAACTGCACCACATGCGCGATGTGATGCGCCTGCGGGCCGGCGCCGGCATCGAGCTCTTCGACGAGCGCGGCGCCGAATACCTCGGCATCATCCGCAACTATCACGCCGGTCATGCGATAATTGAAATCACGCCCGCCGCCCGCGCCGTGGCCGAGGCGACCGCCGGCCTCGTCCTGGCCGCTTCGGTCATCAAGGGGCCGCGGATGGACTTCCTGGTCGAAAAGGCGGGCGAACTCGGCGCCCGTCAACTCTGGCCGGTGCTCGCCGAGCGCGGCGTCGCGCGCGAGGTCGGCAGCGAGCGGCTCGCGCGCTGGCGCCGGCTGGCCAGGGCGGCGGCCAAGCAAAGCCGCGCACCGGCCGCGACCGAAGTGCTCGAACCCGTCGCCGTCGCGGACTTGATCCGGCGGCTCGACGAAGGCACGCTCTGCATCGTCCTCGCCGAGGGCGCGCCGCCGCTGGGATCGGTCCTGCGCGCCAGGCGTCGGCGAGCGGTACTGCTGCTCTGCGGCCCCGAGGGCGATTTCAGCGAGGCGGAATCGGCGGCCCTGGCCGAAGCCGGATTTGTTGCCGCAGGGCTCGGCGGCAGGCGGTTGCGCAGTGAGACGGCGGCGATTGCCGCCCTCAGCATCGCGGCGGGCGCGCTCGACGAGCTGGACGAAGCATCAGGCGGAGAAGACTGAACGGTGGTGTACAAATTCGCCTTCATAATGGACCCGCTGGAGCAGGTGCTGCCGGACAAGGACACCACCTTCGCCTTCATGCTCGAAGCGATCGGCCGCGGCCACGAGGCCTACTTCGTCGCGCTGCATGATCTTTACGCCGTCGGCAGCCGGGCCTACGCCGGAGCGCGGCGCTGCGCGGTGATGCGCGCGACGCCGCATTACCGCTTCCTCGACGAGGGCGCCGAATATCCGCTCGAGGCCTTCGACGCGATCTTCATGCGCAAGGATCCGCCGGCCGACGCCGCCTACCTGTACGCGACGATGCTGCTCAGCCTCGCCGACCGCCGCCGCACCTTCATCCTCAACGAGCCGGCCGGCCTGCGCGAGGCCAACGAGAAGCTCTACGCGCTGAACTTCCCCGAGGCGATTCCGCCGACGCTCGTCACCGAGGATATCGCGCGGCTCAAGCGCTTCATGGCCGAGCAGGGCGGGCAGATGATCGTCAAGCCGCTCGACGGACATGGCGGCGAAAGCGTGTTCCTCGCCGCCGCCGCCGACCGCAACCTCAACGCCATCCTCGAAGCCGTCACCCGCTTCGAATCGCGGCCGATCATGGCGCAGCGCTACCTCGCCGAAATTCGCGACGGCGACAAGCGGCTGATCGTGCTCGACGGCGAGCCGCTGGGGTGCACGCTGCGCGTGCCGCGCGACGATGAAAACCGCGGCAACATCCACGTCGGCGGCAATTGCGTCAAGGCCGAGGTCACCGCGCGCGACCGCGCCATCTGCGACATGATGCGGCCGCGGCTCAAGCGCGACGGGCTGTATTTCGTCGGCCTCGACATCATCGGCACCTACCTGACCGAGGTCAACGTGACCTCGCCCACCGGCATCCAGGAGATCGACCGGCTCGACGGCGTGAACCTCGAGGCGCGCGTGATCGATTTCGTCGAGGCTCGCGTGGCCGCTCTCAAGCGATAGCCGCGTCTTCGCATGACGAATCCGGCCGGCTCGCCCGCCGCCCGCCGACCTGTTGCAACGGCATACGCGGACAGGTACGAATTAAGGCCGTCTGCGATAAAATGGCATCCTGTTCGCGGTGGGCAGGTAGCTCAGTCGGTAGAGCAGAAGACTGAAAATCTTCGTGTCGAGTGTTCGATTCACTCCCTGCCCACCAAATAAAATTAAGCACTTAGCGCGATTTCCGCTTTCGCTCTCGGGTTCATACCCCCAGTTTTATCCCCATCAAGCCAATCGAAGGGGTCGGAAACAGCGCTAGGCTGTGTGCCGGATAGTCGCTCGAAATCGAACAGCAACAGACGCGAGGGTGAGCAGCGGACGATGGCGCTGTCCAGGGCGATCGTTTGCCCATCCCTCGCGCTTCTCTAAGGGGCTATTACGAAAAAAACGAATTTAACGAAATAAGCTATGGATACTGGAGAATTCGGCGAATACGAGAGAACGGGATTACGAAAAAAGAGTGCGTGCGCGATACCTATTCGGGGGCCCATTGCTCGGTGTATCTTATCGTCGCAAACTTATAGACGGCGTGGCTCAGGTCGCTGAGCCGACTGTTGAACTGTGGAGGGGCGACAGGGTACGCCCCGAAGAGCTAGGCGCATTACTCTCTTCTCACCCGTTGTTGGCCGGTGTCCCGCCGCCCCCTCCTGACCGGTCACTCTGGACCGGGAGACCGTGTGGGCAAGATTGAGGATAAGGTGTTGTCGACCTGTGATGAAGTGAGTCGCCGGACCTTCTCGCATCTCGCCCCTTTTGTTTTTGAACAAACTGAGGCTATCTGCTGTGGATAACGTAACTAGCGTACCAGTGGTGCTACCGTCGTGCTCTGTTAGCCTAAAATAGTGGACTACAATTACTCGAAGAGAACCTGCGACGTTCCAGGTTGTGCGCTACCTGCTCGCACGGTGTCACCCAAAGACGGCCAACGACATTGCCCGTCTCACTTCATGCATGGCGACCGAATGTTCAACCGGTCAGTAAAACGTCATCGCAAAAGACGGCCATCCGGCAGCCGCCGCTAGTTCCCCGGCCATACCTTCCAGCCATTCCGGTCTCGCACGCCTACTTGGCTCGTGCCGTCGTGTCCTGCGCCGATGTAGCCGGCCATGTCGGCATTCTCTCCCTTTCCGCGAAAGCTGAGCATCGAGACGCCATCGGAGTCAGCATTTCGAGCGGCAAAGAGAAAAGCGCGGGTCTGGCCATCCTCATCCACCAGCGAGAGAAAAGGCTCCCCGGACGGTATCGTTGCCGCTACAATCCGCGCTCTTCCTTCTGAGTCTCGGATGACGAGTTTTTTTGCATCGACCAAACCATCTTCCGCCGGTTCGCTCGCAATCAACTCGTCCACGGCCCGTTCGATTGCCTCGCGCTCGGCCTGCGGCAGCCCCATTTTGACGGTTACCGGCCCTGCTTTGAGCTCAGAGATCTGACCGAGCAAGCCTTCAATGGGCCGACGGAAAATGAACGCAATAATCACTGCGGCCACCGGCCACGCGAGAGATTGGAAGCTGTAAGGTTGTGGCCACGAGACGTCGCTCAGTGATGCGCGCTTAGCGCCGCGAGCATCGTGCATGCAGCGCATGAGGCGAAGCCCAACAGCGGTGGGAGCACGATGAGCCAAACACCGAAGCGCACTAGCGCCGGCACTGATTGCCACGCGCTCGGTGCCGCATGCCTGGGTGGTGGATCATAGTGCTGGACGAGTGTTGCTCCGCACCTTCGGCAGTAGACCGCTGTTCTTCTATGCCCTGTCTCGCCGCATCGTTCGCACCACCAGAGCGCCATATTGGCGAGATTAGCAGAGTGCCTCTTAATCATAAATTCTGACAGTCAATTTATCACAAATCCTGATAAATCAAGTATTTACACGCGCTTGTGGTATGCTGATAAATATTGTGCCAGTAGAGACCCACAACCGCGATAAGGCCGAGGAGGTCACGATGATAGCGACAGGTGCGCGGATTCTTGCGGAAGAGGTCAAGCGTGGCCGCGATCACCTATGGCTGCGCGTCGCTGTGCGATGCATCGGCGGCCCGGCCGCAACAGCCAGGGGCGATGCAGGTCGATTCGCCGCGTTGTGTTCTCGCATGCGCAGCTTAGAAGTATCCGAGTTACGAATTAAACGAAAAAATCCCTAACCTTTAAACTAAAAGGTTAGGGGTTATTTCGTTTTTTTGTAGATCGATTTATACCCCCAGTTATACCCCCATTCGATCCCTCGCGCGCTGGTTCGTATGCCTCTGGTCGACTCCATACGGAAACACTATGATTTTTCTATCTTTAGACGACTGAGTAATAGGTTTTGTACTGCTTGGACGCATGCAGACAGTACAGTGTGAAACTGAAAATCTTCGTGTCGAGTGTTCGATTCACTCCCTGCCCACCAACTCGAAGTCCTTCTCTCCCTTCAGTTTTCGAGCGCGCGGTCGCAGACCTCGAAAATCGCATAGCTAGCACATAGCTAGCGAGCCTCGCGCGCGCTCGTCATCGAGCCTGCGAGCGAGCCGCGCCCATGCCCTAGTACTCTCCGCGCCCCGTGATCGGACCGACCGCGCCGAGCGCGAAATAAGAACCACCAGCCATTAGATTGAGGCGCTGCGCGGCCGCGCTGTCGCTTGCGAGCACGCGCGGCGGGCAGAACCATCAGTCGGCGGCATTCGCCGCGCTCGACCGCTTCGAGCTAGAGCTGCTGCAGATCCACGAAGACCGCCTCATATCTCTGGGCGAGCCTTTTCGTTGAAAATAAACGCTTTTCTGTTGCATCATACTTGACAAAATGTCGCATTTGCCTTGACAAAATGTCGCATTTGCTGATACAGTTGTCTTCGTGATCGAGAGCTTCAGACACAAGGGGCTGAAGGAGCTTTTCGAAACAGGCAAGAGCGGGAAGGTGCCGCCGGCGTTGTGCCAGAGATGCACTGACTGTTTGGATATTCTCGACGCAGCGACAGGCCTTCGAGACCTCAATCTCCCAGGGAACGACCTGCATCCACTGCGCACGAAACCGGTGCGGCATAGCATCCATGTCAATGGGCCATGGTGCATCACCTTTGAATGGGAAGCTCCCCACGCTAAACGAGTCGATCTGGAGCAGTATCACTAGCATACGACAAAGGGAGTAATTTTATGAGCGCGGAGTACACGGTTGACCGTGCGCGGATTACGCGGCCACCCACTCATCCCGGCGTCCTTTTTGAGCGAACTATTCTGCCTCACCTCGGTCGGCGCACCATCGGAGAGATAGCAACGCTGCTCGGAGTGAGCCGCCAGACGCTGCACCGCGTGATGGCGGGCGAGACGGCGATAACTCCCGACATGGCCGTAAGGCTCGGCAAACTGTGCGGCAATGGACCTGGGCTTTGGCTGAGGCTGCAGGCAAATTACGATGCATGGGAAGCATCGCGCCGGCTCAAAGAGGAAGTCGCAAAGATACCGGTGCTACGTTAGCTCGACCCCTGCCTGACGCAGCTCGACGCTCGGATAGAGCAGCAACCGCCGCTGCTTTACCAGCTCCAGCAACGTGCTCGCCATCAAGGGACAGCTTCCACCACTCGACCGGGTATGCGAGATCTACATCGGATGTTTGTTATCCATATCACGTAACAGTTGCTCACCACGTTCGACTGCCGCTTCGAGTTCGCGAGTACGTCGGTCGCGCGCCCGGATCATTAATGCCAAAATCACGCAGCCCATCAGCAGTCCGGAGTCGAGAATCATCCAAAAGCCGTAAATTGCGAGCGGGAAGTCGTCCATCGCTCGGCCATTCGCCTCATACGCCATGCTCCAGCGCTGTTTGCTGAGATGAGTTCCAACGGGAAACCCATCGATGAAGCCCTGGGATGGATCGGCGTAATAAACTTTCTCTCGACCGTCGGAATCGCGGATCAGGTATCTCGTCGTCAGATTGCGCGTCCAGGATGGGTAGTGAACGAATTCAGTGCGGGCGACAACCAGTCCATCGAATTGCGCCACATAATGCCCCAGTACCGTGGCGTATTCACCGGAGCTGAGCAGCACGATCATGAGAAAGACCGCGCCCGGCGCCGCGTGTGCCTTCCTCACAGCGCTATTTAGGATTCTGAGGCTCGAGACGCGCGCCGGCCGGCGTCGGCACTCCGGGCGGAGCGATATCGAGGAACACGCGCGGGCAGCGCGTCAGCGTGCAGGTGAAGTTCTTGGGCGTCAGGTCACGAACCAGGAAACACGCCGGACAGCGCAAGTAATTCGTCCGTAGCAGCACACTCTCGCGTTGCATCGTCATCCCCTCCACCACCGCCACTTTAGCCACTCGCTGCGCAATTCGGGCCTACGCCACGTAGCGTAGCACGCCCTTGGCGCCGCATGAAGGTCTCGCCCCAACATGTGTGCAGAGACCGAGCCCGGCGCGCCGACCGAGCCTGGCAGATGCCCCTGCGATTGCTATCGAGGTCGCGAAGTGGCGTCCGCGCCGCTCGCGTCCCGAGGGGCTTCGAAAAACAGCCGCCACAAGGCGCCCTCGCCCATCTGCTGACTGATCTCCAGGAACAGGAAATAGAGCGCGAACACGATGGCGATGCCCAGGGCCCAGGCGAACAATCGATGATGATCCGCATGAGCGATCAGGTAGCGGACGCCGCCGACGACGCTGTGAACTCTGCGTGCCGCGTCCAGAAATCGTTCGACGTAGCCCAACAGCAAGCTCACGACTCCGTAGAAAAGCGTCTTCACCGCAATCGCAACGATCCGCCTGTGCCGTGAGAGTTTGCGCGCGAGCGGCGTCTCATCCATGAGGAGCGCGGCTTTGGCCGCGATCGCGGCGCCGACCACCGCATTGGAAAGCGCGCTTATCTGAATCGAAAAGCCTGCGAGCGTCAGCTTGATCAGGCAGGCAAGGAGCAGGAAGCCGACCAGGAAAAACAAGAACACCGGCCACGCGGCGACGAATTCCCTGTGCAGGAAACGCCCCACTCCGGCCACGCCGTACGACGATGCGGCAGCCATCTAGTGCGCGATGAAGCGGCCCATGGCACCCAGGGTTGAATCGCCCAGCGCGTGCGTAACAAAAGTATAGCGGCCCGCTTGATATAGCGTCATCTCGACTACCGCACCGCCGCCGGGCGGAACCGCCACCGTCTGCCGGCCCACCGTGACATTGCGCGGATTTCCGTCCTCGAGCACGCGCTGGAAGATCGTTCCGATCACGTGGAAGGCGGAGATATGATTCGGGCCCGCATTAACCAGAAACAGGCGCACGGTCTGGTTGACCTTCACCGACAGCGGATTATCCATGTAGCGCAGCGCTTCGCCGTTGAAGGCCACCACGTCGGCGACGCCGTGCATCATCCTGGTCAAATCGCCCCGCAGCAGATCGGGATGGCCCGGCACGGGCTGGGTGTAGAACTCGCTCTGCACCAGCACAAAGTTCTGTCCCGGCCCCCATCCGTTCCTGGGATCGACAATCAACGCGCCGTACATGCCGTTGGCGATGTGCAGCAGCACCGGTTCGCTGCCGCAGTGATAGAGAAACACTCCCGGATAGTAAACCGGAACCTTGAAGCGCAGCGTCTCGCCGGGCGCGATGGTCTGATAGGCGACCTGGTTGGGCCCGAGTTCCGCGTGAAAATCGATCGAATGTCCCATCGTCGCGGTGTTGGTCAGTTCGACCTCGAGCGTGTCGCCGACGCGCGCGTGCAGCACCGGGCCGGGCACGGTGCCGTTGAAGCTCCAGGCCTGGTATTTCCTGCCGCCCCCGATATCCACCGTCTTATCAATCAGCGCGAGCTTGATATGGACGAGTTGCCCGCCGGACAGCGCGGGCAACACCTCGGGTGACGTCGCCTGAGCGGGGAGCGTGTATCCGGGCGGCGTCTTGACTACAGTCGCGGTGACCGGCGCGGGATGAATCGCCTCGTCCGCGCGCGACGCCGCGCCCATCAGGCTCACAGCGCACAGGATCGCGAGGGTTGTTGCGGCAAACCGCGCATCCTTGCTCTTCATTTCTCCCTCCCATTGCAACTCCCGGTCGCTTCCTTCTCCAACCCTGTGCATTCCAAAAGGGGCGCCTCTTTCGCCCGCCGGCGCGCGACTCGCGGGTGAGCGAAAGCGGCGCTCGGAACGGAAGAATGCTTCGGCCGTTAACGGAAGCTTTCCGAGAATAGCGAGGTCACGAGCGGCGTCAACTCGCGCTCCGAGGGGCTGTCGCCGCCGAAATCGTCCATTATGGACTTGAGTTCGCGCCCGCTCATTTTCGGCTGCGCCAGGATGAACGGTATATGGCCGTCCTGCTCGCACGCGCTGCCATGCCACGAGTAATGATCGATTCCGGCGAATGCATAGCGATCCTGAATCGGCAAGTCGGCGCACGCCTTTGACAGCAGGACAATATCCCCGGCCCGATCGCCGTGAGGGCCGACGCCGAGCCAGTTCATCCGTTGCGCGAAATCGATCAGATCCGGCCGCGGATGCTGCGCCAGGTACTCCGGGAGCGGCACCAGGTATTCGCCATCCCAGACCATGAACGGCAGCGCATTCCGGCCCGGCGAAATCGGCAGGCGGGCGAATATCAGGTCAATGGTGCCCTTGAGCCTGGCGACGGGACGGCCGCGTTTGTTCGAACGGTAGAGCGATTTGAGGACTGGAATGACGTCCTCCTCGAGCCGTGCCGGCTTGCTCCAGTCGCATCGCGCATGCTCGGCCTCGCAGGTCGAGCGATCGGCCAGATAGATATTGGCCATAAAGCCCTGATAGGCGATCACGGCCTGGTAATCGTCGTCGGTGTTCGGAAGGAGCAGTATCGGTTTGCGCACCCGGAAGCCGGCGCGGCGTACCGCAGCATACGGCGAGTCCTTCTCGCCGGTTCCCAGCGTGTGCCGCTCATCGTCGAGTGTGGGTACATGCGCGTGGTCGGAAATGAAGATGATGTAAGTTTGGTCGAGCACGCCCTTCTTCTGATATTCGGCGATGACCTCGCCTACCGCCGGATCGGTAACCTGTTCGAGGTAACGCGTCTGCGACGCGAGCGGATCCTTCGACGCGTGAGTGAAGATGTCGATGCCCGGAAAATAGACGGTCTGCAAATCGGCGATTCCGTGCGCCTCGATGGTCTGGATTACTTTGTCGGTGGAACTTCGGTCGATCGACGCGCTCAGCGATTTTTCCGGATTGGCACCCTCGAGCGTGCCCTTGATCAAATCGCCGATCATGCCGGTCATCGCGTTGGGCGCGATGATCGTGAAGATCGTGGCCCCGCGGTGAACTGAATTCAGCGAAACGTAGGACCTCACGCGAAGCTTCTCGTAAAGCGTCTTCACTTCGAGCTGGCGGCCGACCAGGTCGTCGGTAACCACCTTCGCATTGTCCGCGAGTTCATGGACCGAGACCGGCACCGGCGCGAAGAATTTCATCTTGTCGCGCTCGAACCATTCGTCGCCCGGAATCCCGTCGTAGCCCGGCACCGACCCGGTGAAGATCGCGCTCCAGTCGGCGATCGTGCTGGAAGGCAGAATGGCGAGCGCATGCGGCGCCGCGTACGCGTGCTCGAACATTCCGGACTCCTGTTCCTTTCCCGCCTTTTGCTCCTTGCCCAGGATGCCGGCGAGATGCGGCGCATGCCCGGAGCGCACCGCGTCCATGAACTGCGCCGGACAGGCCCCATCCATGGCAAAGATCAGGACGTGGACGCCGCTCGCGTGCGGCGGCGGCGCCTTTTTGACCAGACGTTCTTCGCCGCCGGTCTTTAGCTCCTTGCGCACAAAGGCGCACGACGGCAACAGCATGACCGCCGCCAGGGCGATCGTGAATGCAAGCGGCAATCTTTTATTCATGTGGCGGACTATACGCATGCAGACGACAGTGAAGTTCAGAATCCGTATCGTGCAGGATCGAATCCTTGGCGCGCAAGCCGACGGCCAACCGCCGGCCGGCCCGGCGCAGGCGCGCGACTCGCGCATGGCGCATTGAATCACGCGTCTGCATGCGCTAGCTATGAACAGTCATCGCGCCATTTTGGCGCAATTTTCGAGGTCTCGGGTTTCCAGCGAGGCATGAAATTACATCTGGTCGCACCAAGTTCCTGGTCGAGCTGATAAAGCCGTCGCATTACGACGACCAAGGCTACATCATCCAATGGTGGCGCGGCTTCATCCCCTCCAATTCGCTCTCGTGCCTGTACGGGCTCGCGCTTGACGTGAGCGAGCGGCGCGCGCTCGGCCCCGAGGTCGACATCGACATCGAGGTGCGCGACGAGACCAACGTCTTCATCCCGATAAAGAAGATCGTCGCGCGCTTCGCCGCCAACGGAAACTGCGGCCTGGTATGCCTGGTCGGAGTGCAGACCAATCAGTACGCGCGGGCGATGGACATTGCGCGCGAGCTGCGCGCGGCGGGGATCCAGGTCGCGATCGGCGGCTTCCACGTAAGCGGATGCCTGGCGATGCTGCCCGAGTTGACGCCCGAGCTGAGGGAGGCGCTCGCGCTCGGCATCACGCTCTTCGCCGGCGAGGCCGAGGGGCGGCTCGAGGAGATCTTCCGCGCCGCATACGAGAACCGCCTGCAGCCGGTTTACAATTTCATGAAGGACATGCCGGACCTCGGCAGCCGGCCGCTGCCGTTTTTGCCCGAGCGCTATGTCGCGCGTTACGCGGGCAAGCTCGGATGCTTCGATGCGGGGCGCGGCTGCCCCTACGCATGCAGCTTCTGCAGCATCATCAACGTGCAGGGACGCAAATCGCGCTATCGCACGGCCGATGACGTCGAACGAATGATCCGCGCCGGCTGGCAGCAGGGCGTCAAGAGCTACTTCATCACCGACGACGATTTCGCCCGCAACCGGAACTGGGAAGCGATCCTCGACCGCATCATCGATCTGCGCCTCAAAGAGCGCCTCAGGATCAACATCATCATGCAGGTCGACACGCTCAGCTACAAAATTCCCAACTTCGTGAAAAAGGCCGCCGCCGCCGGCTGCCGCAAGGTCTTCATCGGCCTCGAGAATATCAATCCCGAGAGCCTCAAGGGCGCCGCCAAGGGCCAGAACCATATCGGCGAATACCGCGCCATGCTGCAGACCTGGCGCAAGGCGCGCGTGCTGACCTACGCCGGCTACATCCTCGGCTTCCCGGCCGACACGCCCGAAAGCATCGCGCGCGACATCGCGATCATCCAGCGCGAGCTGCCGATCGACATCATGGAATTCTTCATGCTGACTCCAGGTCCCGGCTCGCAGGACCACCAGGAGCTGTATCTGAAGGGCGTGCCGATGTCGCCGGATACCAACCAGTACGATTCCGAGCACGCCGTCACCGCGCATCCGAAAATGACGGCCGAGCAATGGCAGGACATCTACAGGCGCGCCTGGCATCTGTACTACACGCCCGCGCACGTGGAAACGATCCTGCGGCGCGCCGCGGCGAGCGGCCTCAATCCGGGCCGCGTCGCCTCGATGATCTTCTACTTCTATGCGAGCCACGCCTTCGAAGGCGTGCACCCGCTTCAGTCCGGGGTGTTCCGGCGCAAGCGGCGCTCGCAGCGCAGAGCCGGATTTCCGCGCGAGAGCGCATTGCTCTTCTACCCGCGGCGCCTGGCGGAAATGATCGGCACCTACGTGCCCGCGCTGCGCTATCTGGCATGGCTGGAGCTGCTGCGCTGGCGCATCCGGCGCGATCCCGAGCGCAAGCAATATAGCGACGTGGCGATCTCGCCGGCGGCGGAGGATGACAAGGCGCTGTTCGAGCTGTACCGCAGAGAGGCGGTCAGGCGAGCGGTCGGCGCCTGACAGCGCGCCGCGCGGGCGCCCCATCCCCCAGGCCCGGACCTGGCGTTCGAAGCGGGCTCCGGCGAACTGCTTAGGCAGCGGGGCTCGCCCTATTCCCTCGCGGCCGAATTCCTCGGCGCCGCCCGCGGCCGATCACCCGGAGCTCGCGGCAACCCTGATCGACCAGGCCGTCTTTGCCCCCGGCCTTTCGAAAACCGCCTTGTCCCACGCTCTCACCCGGGCGAAGTCGGACAGGTCCAGTTGCTGGCGAGGGCGCAGCAGCACGCAGCCGACGTTGAGGTCGGCGAGGGTGAAGCGATCGCCGAGCAGGTACGGCGCATCGCCGAGCGCGCCGTCCATGACCTTGAGCAGCACGCGCGTCTCCTCGAGCGCCCTGGCGGCGACGTCGGCGCGGCGCTCGTGCGGCTCGAGGATGAAGCTGTTGAAGGCCCATTGCATCGCGGGCTTTTCGAGCTGGGTTGCCGCCCAGAGCGTCCACTGGAGCGCGTGAGCCTCCTCGTGCAGCGTTCTGGGCGCGAGCGCCCCGCCATGTTTCTTGACCAGGTACCAGTTGATGGCAAGCGACTCCCACATGATGAAGTCGCCGTCCTTGAGCGCGGGAACCCGCGCGTTTGGGTTTATCCGGCGGTATTCATCGCTGTAGATCGAATTGTCGTCCCATCCGATCGGCACACTTTCGTACTCGAGGCCGAGCTCGAGGGCCGCCCAGATGTTGCTGATCGAACGCGAGATCGGAACGCCATAAATCTTGAGCGTCGACATGGCGCGTATTATAGGCGTGACGCGCGTCCAATGGCACGGCCGATGCGCCGGTTTGCATTCCCTGCGGCGCGCGCGGCCGCGCGTGACCTGTGCGCCGCGGGCCCTGCCTCGCCGGGATTTGCCGAAACCAGTTTGAAGAATTTGCTTCCTTCTCCGGAGAGAAAAAGCAAGGTTAGTCCGCTCTCGTCGAGGAGATCGATTGGGATCGCTCAGGTCGTGAGAGCCGACGATCTCCCACGCCGCAACGGTGCGGCGCTCAGCGATCAGTTGCGATCGCGAACGTCGCCGGCCGGACGCGCATGCCGAGCCACGATATCGATCAAGCGCTGCGGATCAAATGGCTTTCTGAGGACCCCGACCGCGCCCGTGACTGACGAGGCCGCCACGCTCGAAACAACGAGCACCGGTATCTGCGCGATCCCGGAAGCTTGCTGCCGCTTGCGCCGCAGAAACTCCCGTCCGTCCATGGTCGGCATGCTCAGGTCCAGCACGATCAGGTCCACCTGATCTTCCGTGCGCAGTCTGCTCAGCGCCTCGCCGCCGTGATGGGCGGCCACAACCTCGAACCCTGAGGCCGTCAGCAGGAGCGACATCGTCTCGAGGATATCCTCATTGTCGTCGACGACGAGGATTTTGCCGCGTGTTATGTCAGCCGCGGGGTTCATGACCAACCCGACTAATGGAGCAACGGTCGTTCCAATCGAAGCCCGGAAGAAGAAACGCGCCGCCCGCGCGCGCGGTTTCGCGGCGGTGGAAATACGGACTGTCGCGAACGGTTGAAGTTACAATCCCGCAGTCAAATAGTACGTCAGCCTCAGGAGTTCCCGCGGCGGGCCCATGTCAATCAGCTGCGCTGTCTTTTTTCAAGGGAAGCTCGACCACAAAGCGCGCGCCTCCGCCCTCGCGGTTCTCGGCATGGATCGAACCGCCGTGCTGTTCCACGATCTCGCGCGTGATAAACAGGCCAAGCCCGAGACCGCTGAAATTTTCCGTCTCGCTGCTGCGCTCGAAGCGCCCGAAGATGCGGTTCAGCGCGTCCGGCGGGATGCCGATGCCGCGGTCCTCGACGAGCACCAGCGCGCTCGCGTTCGCCTTGCTGAGGCGGATGTCGATGGGACCGCCGGCGCCGTACTTGATCGCATTGCCGATGAGATTGGTCAGCACCTGTTCGAGGCGGAACCGGTCCCAATGGCCGAGCACGCTATTTTCGAGATCGAGCCGCAGCTCGCTGCCGACCCTCGACGCCTGTTGCGCGAAGCGTTCCGCCGACTCGGCGACGATTTCGTTCAAGTCGCACAGGGCGCGTTGCAGCGCGAACTTGCCGGACGCCATCTGCGAAAAATCGAGCAGGCGATCGAGCAGCGGGGCGATTCGCTCGGCCTGCGACCTGGCGCGACGCACCAGCTTCTGCGATTCGTGCAGCTCCTCGGCTGCATCGGCACGCTTGCACGCCTTGTCGTGCATGCGGACAAGAATCTCGAGAGTGACGACCAGCGCGCTCAGCGGACTGCGCAGTTCGTGCGACGCGATCGCCAAAAAATCGTCGCGCGCCCGCACCGCCGCTTCGGCCTCTTCGTTGCGCTTGCGCTCGCGCAGGTCGGTCACGATGGCGGCGATTGAAGGTTCTTCGCCGTTGGTGATCGGGCTCAGTGAAATCAGCGTCGGGAACGCGCTTTGCGAACTGCCCAGCACCGGCATCTCTGCGCGCACGTCGCCGGACTGCGCGATCCTGAGCATATCCTCGAGCGCCGTGCGCTCCTCGTCAGGTACGAACTCCCGAATGTCACTGCCCATCATGCGGTCCAGCGGGCGCTCGACCAGCCGCGCGAAAGCCGCATTACAGTAGAGCACCAGGCCGTCGAGCGAGAGCGTCAGCGCGCCTTCGTTCATCGATTCGACCAGCACGCGATACGGATACTCCGCGCCCTCCAGGGTGAAGACCCGCTCCCCTCCTGGACCGGACACCACCAGCGCATCGACCTCGCCGTTGCGGATCGCGTTGAGCGTTTCCTCGGCCTCCTGCAGGCGCTGGCGCAGCTCGTCTATCTCGAGCCGGGCCGAGACTTTCAGGTCCATTCTCATTTGAGGACGACCGCCAGGTTCAACGTCGTCATCACCTTATCGCGGTCCGAAAGATCGCCGATAACGCGACAGGTCGGAGGCGGCTGATATTTCACCAGGGTGGGTGCGGCGATTATGTTGGCTTCGCTCGCCCGGCCCGGTTCCTGGCAGATGTCCACCACCTCCAGGCGATACTCTCCTTTGATGCCGCTATCGCAGATCTCGCGCAGGTTGCGCAGCGCGCGAGTCGAGCGCGGCGTGCTGCCGGTCGTAAACAGACGCAGCACGTAGGTTTGAGTGCGCGGACGCCGGCCCGCTGCTCTCGCTTTCAATTGATGAATGCGGCCCATCAGCTCGTCGCTCCCGATTCGATTTCCAGGCTCACCAGCACCTTTTCGGTCGCCGACAAGTCCCCGATTATCCGCCGCACCGGCGGCGGCATCTTTCGCACCAGGGTCGGGATTGCCACCACCTGATCCGCCCGCGCCAGCTCCGGATTTCGAACCAGGTCGATGATCTCGATGGTGCATCGGTTGCCCATATGCTCTTCACACAGCCGACGCAAATTGGTTATGGCGGTCACCGAGCGGCTGGACTGCCCCGCCACGTACAGCCGCATCGTCCAATGTTCCTCCACCGGCGAAGGATTCGTTGATTTTCGCTCCTTCGGTGAACCACCATCCCACGCCGTCTTTTCCGGATCGGAGGCTTTGGGCATCGAATTTCCTACAACGTCATTTCTCGTCCGAACCGGCAACCGGCTGACCGTTTACCTGACGGCTTCTGGCTATTGCCGTGCGAGATCGCGAGAGCGCGCTTTCGCGCGCGTCATCCAGGGACAACTCCCGTTTCACCTCGACCTCGTCGGCTTCGAATTCGGCGCGCACTGCGGCGATGCGAGCCTCCATCGCTTTGCGCCTGCGCTCGAGCTGCGCGAGCTTGAGCTCTCTTTCCTGCGCGCGCCGCAGCGCCGCATTGCGCTCCTCCGCTTCCAGGGCGACGCGCGCAGAACCCGTGAGCATGCCGGAGGGTCCAAGGTAAACTTCCCGAAGCTCGATGCCCTGCTCGGTCAGCAGGAATTCGCGGATCTGATTGGAATGACTCATACCTCGCGCCTTGAGCAGGTAGAGTCCCCGATTGCGCTCGCCCGAGAGCTCAATGTCCCGCACCAGCATCCATGTGTCAATGATCGAAGAGATTCCCAGCTCGGTAGCCTCCAGGCGCTCGCCGGCATCCGTGAGCGCCGTCAGGAAGGCGGTGATTCCTTCACTCTTGAGAAAATCAATGAGCAGCGTGACGGTTGCATTCGCGGAGCGTTGATCGCCGACCGAAACCAGATTTGACACCGGATCGACGATCACCGCGCTCGGACGAAACTCGTCCACCGCCTTGTGCATCGAAACCAGGTGCATCTCAAGTCCGTGAACCAGTGGGCGCTCCGCAACAATGCGCAGGCGCCCGCTGTCAAGGTAGGGTCTGAGATCGATCCCGATCGATTTCATGTTGCGGACGACCTGGTCGGGCGACTCCTCGAAGGTGAAAAAGATGACGCGTTCGTCATTTTCGGCCTGGGCGCGGGCGAAAGCGCTGGCAAAACTGGTCTTGCCCGTCCCCGCCGTGCCGGAGATCAGCACGCTGCTGCCCCGATAAAGGCCGCCCCGCCCCAACATCGCGTCCAGGTCGCGGACCCCGGTCGATACCACTTCGTTCGACACCTTGTGCCGCAAGCCCATCGAGGTCACCGGCAGGATGGAGAAGCCCCGCTCGCCGATAATGAAAGGATACTCGTTGGTGCCGTGGGTGGTGCCGCGATATTTGACGATCCTGAGCCGTCGCGTCGTGATCTGTTCGCTCACCCGCTGGTCAAACAGAATTACGCAGTCGGCGACGTATTCCTCGAGCCCATAGCGGGTCAACGCTCGCTCGCCGCGTTCACCGGTGACGATCGCGGTCACGCCGAAGGATTTCAGGAACTGAAACAGACGGCGTATTTCCGCGCGGAGCAGCGCCTCGTTCGAAAAACCGGAGAATAGCGTCTCGATGGTGTCGAGCACGATTCGCCGGGCCTGGACCGACTCGATCGCGTGTCGCACGCGGATGAAGAGGCCTTCGAGGTCGTACTCGCCGCCTTCCGCGATCTCGTTCGGATCGATCCGCACGTGATCGATCGCCAGCATCCCGTCGCGGCAGAGCGCATCGAGGTTGAACTTGAGCGAAGCCGCGTTGGCGGCCAGCTCTCCTTCGCTCTCCTCGAAGGCGATGAACACTCCCGGCTCCGAGTACATCGAAGCGCCGTTGACCAGAAATTCAATTCCGAACAGGGTTTTTCCGCATCCGGGACCGCCGCAAATCAGACTGGCGCGGCCGCGCGGCAGACCGCCGAGAGTGATTTCGTCCAGGCCGGGAATACCGGTCGGCGCCTTCTCGAGAACGCCGGCTCCATGCGGCGGATGACCCGAAGCGCGATCGGCGGCGGTTCGCCTGGAGTTGCTGCGGCTGCGCGATTTCGTAACAGGGCTCCTGCGACGATGCTTGGATTGAGCGGGCTTACCCGATCGGTGCAAGGATTCCCATACTGGCGAGGAAGATTCAACCGAGTTTCGACAATTGCCGCGCCGGGCGACGCGAATTCCAGCGGGCGCGATCTTCGACCGTCGATGAGCCGCGCGGGACGATGCGCGTACCGCTGATGAGCTGCGGGGCGGCACGCACTCGCCGGGCAGTCCGGGTGGCGCAGCCCGCTTGTCGGCGGCTAACGGCTGCGCGGGGTCGGCGGGCGGCTGCCGGCAGGAACGTGCTGCTGGAGCGCGCGCACGGTGATACCGAGCCTGCGCGCTGCCGCGCTCGGGTCGCCGCCGCAAGCCGACAACGCCTGCATCGCCATCTCGCGACGCATCCTGGACGAGCTCAGTTTCCAGATCGAGGGAATCGACGAAGCGCCGACCAGTTCGAGGCGCACCTCGGAAGCATGGATGAGCTGTCCCGCGCCCTGGCGCTGCAGGATCGCCAGGCGGGTGACGAGGTTGTGCAACTCCCGCACGTTGCCCGGAAACGGATAAGCGCAGAGCGCTTTCAGCGCTCCCGCGGTGAAGTGCAGATGCGGCGCCGCTGCGCGCAGGAAGTCCGCCGCGAGCAGGGCGACGTCGCCGCGCCTTTCGCGCAGCGGCGGCACCCCCAGCGTCAATACCGCGATCCGCTCGTGCAGCTCGCGCTTGAATTGTCCGCCGAGCACCATCGGCCCCAGCGGTCGATTGGTGGCTGAGACCAGGCGGGCGCCCCGCCGCGGCTGATCGCGCGGCGCCTCGGTGGCCTGCACAATCGTATGCAGCACCCGGGCCTGGGCCGCCGCGGAAAGCTCGGATACCTGATCGAGAAACAGCGTTGCGTCGGGCTCGTTTGCGGTCTCTTCCAGGCGCATCGCCTCGCCGCTGGGCGGGCGCGTGGCCGGCGCGCGGTCCGCCGAAGGCGGCACGGGTTCGGTGACCCGCGCCGTCTCGTTGAGCGCGGCACAGTTGACCGAATACATTCCGCCGGCGCGTCCGCTGGCCGCATGGATCAACCGCACCAGCAATTCCTTGCCCGTGCCGGTCTCGGCGGTCACCAGCACGGGCGAGTCGATCTGGCCGGCGCGCGCCGCCGCGCGCATCACGGCGAACATCGCCGAGTCGCCCGTGAGCAGCGGCGGATCGATCGCGAAGGCGCGCGAGACGGCGTAGCTCGCCGCCGACCACACGCCCGAGGTTTCAAAGGCGAGCGGCGCCGCCGCGAGCATCGGGCTTTCGTTCCCGGTCGGCGTGCTCAATTCACCGCCGTGCTCGATCGTGATTCGCGCCGAAGCCGGGCCGCCGCGGCAATCCGCCGCGGAGGCCTCGATCCGCAGCGTGGCATTCGCGCGATCCTCGAAGTCGATTCCCAGGCCCGCCAGCAACGGTTCCATCCAACGCGCGAGCTGAGGTGCGATCCAGATTTTCTCTTTGCCGCCGAGCGAGCCGTTCGCTGTTACCCGTCGCATATCTTCCGATGCCTCATCCTCCGCACCGCCGAGCTGCCGAGAACGTCGTCCACCTTGCCTCGCCGCCAGGTTAGAAGCCCACCAGGTCCCAACCGGCTTCGACGATCAAGCCGTGCAAAGCGGATACCAAGACCCGGCACCAAGCACATCCCAAACAAGCGGAGCAGAGGCCGCATTTGCGGTCGGCGCAGACCAAAAGTTGGCGATCGGCGCTGCCCATTTCCGCCAACGGCTTATCGACGTGTAGAAACGGCGAAGCCGCAACCGTTCCATCGCCCCGTTTCAGAGCTGATACGGAGCCGCCTCCGAGGCCGTCGGAAAATCCGCACCACCGCTCCGGGCGCTGGCCTTTTTGCGTGCGCATGTTCTACATCCTGATAATCGGGCGATGGATTTGATGACCTGCGCGAGGTTTTCTCGCGTGTATCGGCCGGAGTGACGTCCATGACACAGGCGCATCAGAGCGAGCCCACCTACAAGGTCGCGGTCGAGAAGGATCGGCCGATGCGCGCGCGCGACGGCACGTGCTTGCGCGCCGACATTTATCGTCCCGATGCGCCGGGGCGTTTCCCGGTGCTGCTCGTGCGCACGCCGTACGACAAGGGCGCGGGCATGGCACTGACCGAGAAGGATTACTTTCCGCCGCGCGGCTACGTCGTGGTCGTGCAGGACACTCGCGGCCGTCACGGCTCGGAGGGCGAGTTCTATCCCTTCGTTCACGAAGCGCGCGACGGCTACGACGCGGTCGAATGGGCGGCCGCGCTGCCGTGCTCCGACGGCAAGGTCGGGATGGTCGGGCAGTCGTATCTCGCCCTGGTGCAGTATTACGCGGCGAGCCTGCGTCCGCCCCATCTGTGCGCCGCGGCGCCGGTGTCGGGGCCGGTTAGCTACTTCGAAAACTTCGCTTACCGGCGCGGGGTGTTGGAGCTGGGCTGGATGCTGGCTTATTTCATGTTCATGGCGCGCGACACGCTCGCGCGCAAGGGCATCTACGCCCAGCATCGCGCACGGCTCGACAGTTACGTCTCGCGGCCGGAGGTCCCGATGGCGCCGCTTAAGCGCGAGGTCTATCGCCATCTGCCGCTGCGCGATTGGGGCGAGCGCCTGCGCGACGGCGCGCCGTATCTGGCAGACTACCTGCGCCACTGGACCGCCGATGAGTACTGGGGCGCGACCGATCTGCGCCCGCGCTTTGGCGAATTCGACACGCCGATGTTTCACGTCGGTTCCTGGTACGACGTGTTTCAGTACGACACGCTGGCGATGTACCTGGGAATGCGCGACGGGGCGCGCAGCGCCGAGGCGCGGCGCGCGCAAAAGCTGATGATGGGGCCGTGGGCGCACCTGATGCCGTATTCGATTCCCACCTCGCGCGGCACCGGCGACATCGATTTCGGTCCCGAAGCGCTGATCGAGCTGCACGCGCATCAGCTCCGCTGGTTCGATCATTTCCTCAAGGGTATCGCCAATGGCGTGCTCGAGGAGCCCCCGGTGCGGCTCTTCGTGATAGGCGAAAACCGTTGGCGCGATGAAAACGAATGGCCGCTGAAACGGACGCGCTACACCGAAATCTTTCTGCACAGCGGCGGGCGCGCCAACACACTCGGCGGCGACGGCCGACTGAACGCGCAGCGCCCGGCCGACGAGCCGCACGACAACTTCGTCTACGATCCCGACGATCCGGTGCCGACGCGCGGCGGCACCACGCTCGGGCTCAAGGCCGGCGCGTTCGATCAGCGCGAAATCGAGCAGCGCAACGACGTGCTGGTCTATACCGGCGACGCGCTCGAGCGCGAGCTCGAGCTGACCGGCCCGGTGACGATGGTGCTGTACGCGGCGTCGTCCGCGCCCGACACCGATTTCACCGCCAAGCTGTGCGACGTGCTTCCCGACGGCTACGTCCGCAATATGGTCGAGGGCGTGGTGCGCGCGCGTTTTCGCGACTCGCTCGACGCGCCGACGCCGATCGTGCCCGAGCGGGTGTACGAATATCGGCTCGACCTGTGGGCCACGAGCTATGTCTTGAAGGCGGGCCATCGCCTGCGCCTGGAGGTGTCGTCGAGCAATTTTCCGCGCTACGATCGCAATCTGAACACCGGGCACAACCTGTTCGAGGACGCCAAGATCGCGCGGGCGCGGCAAAGCGTCTTTCACGACGCCCGGTACGCGTCGCGCGTCGTGCTGCCGATAATCCCTCGCTGAGCCGATTTGGCTGTGCCGGGCGGGTTTCCAGCCGCCGGGGCGCGCTTGCGCGATTTTTCCCGCGCGCAAAAAGCCTGTTAATATCGGCGCGCGCGGCGGCTGATTTCGTGCGATAATCGATCGAGCGCTGAGGGCCGCGCCAAGGTCGAAAAATCAGCGCGTGTGGAGCCGGGACCTTGGGCGCCGGCAAGAATGCCGCGAGCGGCGCGAGGCCGGGACTGAGAGGACGAATTCAACTTGATCGCAACCATTTATCGCGCCCGACCCTTGCCGGCCTCCGCGCTGCCATCGTCCCGCCGCGCCCTGAATCGACCGAGCGCTCGGGCGGCGCGTTTCGCGCCGCTGCTCGCGGCGGTTATCGCGCTCGCCGCCGCCGGATGCTCGAAGTCCGGACCGCCCGCCGGCGCCGGTTTCATGAGCGGCCCGGTGCCCGTGCTGGTCGCACAGGCGGTGGAACGGACGGTGCCGATTCAGCTCAAGGCGATCGGCACGGTCGAGGCCTACTCGACCGTCTCGGTGCGCTCGCAAATCGACGGCGAGATCGCCGAGATTCATTTCCGCGAGGGCGACGACGTAAAAAAGGGCGACCTTCTGGTGACCATCGATCCGCGGCCGTTCCAGGCCGCGCTGCGTCAGGCCGAGGCCAATCTCGCGCGCGACCGCGCCCAGCTTGCGCAGGCGGTCAATGACGAAAAGCGCTACGGCTACCTGCTCGAGCAGGGCGTGGGATCGCGCGAGCAGTACGACCAGGCGCATGCGACCGCCGAGGCGCTGCGGGGAACGATGATGGCCGATCGGGCGGCGGTGCAGACGGCGCAAATCAATCTCGGCTACACCGAAATTCGTTCGCCGATCGACGGCCGCGCGGGCAACCTGATGCTGCACGCGGGCAACCTGGTCAAGGCCAACGATGCGGGCAGCGCGATCGTCGTGATCAACCAGATCCGGCCGATCTACGTGGATTTCAACGTGCCCGAGAAGGACCTCGGCCAGGTGCGCGACGCGATGAACGGCCATCAGCTCGCCGTCACGGCGCGTCCCCGCAGCCGCCAGGCCGACGTCGCCACCGAGGAGGGCAGGCTCACCTTCATCGACAACACGGTCAACGCGACCACCGGCACGTTCGAGCTCAAGGGTCTGTTTTCCAACCAGGCTGAGCGCCTGTGGCCGGGACAGTTCGTCGATGTGACTTTGACGCTGAGCGAGATGCCCGACACCATCCTGGTGCCTTCGCAGGCGGTGCAGACGGGACAGGACGGGTCGTTCGTATTCGTGGTCGCCCATGACCTGTCGGCGCAGCCACGCCCGGTGGTGGTGGGCGATTCGCTCGACGGACAGACGGTGATCAAGCGCGGGATCAAAGCGGGCGAGACCGTCGTGACCGACGGGCAACTGCGGCTCTTCCCCGGCGCCAAGGTCAAGGTCAAGCGCGCGCTCGATCAGCCGGCGCAGCAGGTGGCGTCGTGAACCTCGCCGGACCGTTCATCCGCCGGCCGGTGATGACGACGCTGATCTCGCTGGCGATCGTCTTCTTCGGACTGGTCGCCTACCGGACCCTGCCGGTGAGCGACCTGCCCAACGTCGATTTCCCGACCCTGGTGGTAAACGCGTCGCTGCCCGGCGCGAGCCCGGAGACGATGGCGTCGTCGATCGCCACGCCGCTCGAGCGCCAGTTCTCGACCATCGCCGGGCTCGACCAGATGACCTCGACCAGCATGCAGGGTCAGACCAGCATCACGCTCGAGTTCGCGCTCGACCGCAACATCGACGCGGCGGCGCAGGATGTGCAGGCGGCGATCACCGCCGCCGAGTCGCTGCTGCCGCAGGGGATGCCGAGTCCGCCGTCGTACGAAAAGGTCAATCCGGCCGACAAGGCGATTCTCTACCTCGGCCTGAGCTCGCCCACGCTGCCGCTGTCGCAGGTGGACGAATACGCCGAAACCTATCTGGCCGAGCGCATCTCGATGATCAGCGGCGTGGCGCAGGTGGTGGTGTACGGGTCGCAGAAGTACGCGGTGCGCGTGCAGGTCGACCCGCACGCGCTCGCCTATCGCGGCATCGGCATCGACGAAGTCGCGCAGGCGATCCAGAACGCAAACGTCAATCTGCCGACCGGCACGCTCTACGGCACGCACGAGGCGTTCACGGTGCACGCCAACGGCCAGCTCACCGACGCCGCCGCCTACCGCCCGGTAATCGTCGCCTACCGCGACGGCGCGCCGGTACGGCTGGAAGAGATCGGACGGGTGATCGACGGGGTCGAGAACGACAAGGTCGCGGGCTGGGTCGGAGCGCAACGCGCGGTGGTGCTCGCGATCCAGCGCCAGCCCGGAACCAATACGGTCGAGGTGGTCAGCGCCATCAATCGCATCCTGCCCTCGCTGCGCGCCGAGCTGCCGGCCTCGGTCACCATCACCAACCTCTACTCGCGCGCCGATTCGATCCAGGCCTCGGTGGCCGACGTGCAGTTCACACTGCTGCTCACCGTGTTCCTGGTGGTGATGGTGATTTTCCTGTTCCTGCGCAACATCTCGGCGACCATCATCCCGAGCGCCGCGCTGCCGATGTCGATCATCGCCACCTTCGGCGTGATGTGGGCGCTGGGCTACACGGTCGATAATCTGTCGCTGCTCGCGATCACGCTCTCGGTCGGCTTCGTGGTCGACGATGCGATCGTGATGCTCGAGAACATCGTGCGCCACATGGAAATGGGCAAGGGCGTGATGGAGGCGGCGCTCGACGGCTCGCGCGAGATCGCGTTCACGATTCTGTCGATGACCTTTTCGCTGGCCGCGGTGTTCATCCCGGTGCTGTTCCTCGGCGGCATCATGGGCCGCCTGCTGCACGAATTCGCGGTGACCATCGCCGCGGCCATCCTGGTCTCGGGTTTCGTCTCGTTGAGCCTCACACCGATGCTGTGCAGCCGCTTTCTGCGGCCGGCGGGCAGCGAGCGCCACGGCCACGTGTACCTTGCGACCGAGCGCGCGTTCGACCGCATGCTCGCGGGCTACCGCCGCAGCCTGGCCGCCGCGATGCGCCATCGGCGCGCGACGCTGGCCGTGGCGCTGGGCCTGCTGCTGGCGACGGTCGGCCTGTTCGAGGTGATTCCCAAGGGCTTCCTGCCGAGCGAGGACCAGGGTCAAATCCTGATGTTCACCAAGGCCGCGCAGGGCATCTCGTTCGACGCGATGGTCAAGCATCAGGAGGCGGTGGCGAAGATCGTCGGCGAGGATCCCAACGTCGCCACCTACTTTTCAAGCGCCGGCGCCACCAGCTTCAGCGGCGCGGGCAATTCCGGCATTCTGTTCGCGCGGCTCAAGCCGCTCGGCCAGCGCAAGCTGAGCGTGGACCAGGTGATGAACGAGCTGCGGCCGAAGGTGGCCCGCGTGCCCGGCATCCTCGCCTTCCTGCAGAATCCGCCGCCGATCCAGATTGGCGGCAAATTCACCGAGGCCACCTACCAGCTCGCGCTGCAGAGTCCGAACAGCGAGGAGCTGTACAAGTACGCGCAGATCCTCGAGCGCAAGCTGAAGGCGATGCGCGAGCTGACCGACGTCACCAGCGATCTGCAGATCTCGAATCCGCAGGTCAACGTGACCATCGATCGCGACAAGGCGCACTCGCTCGGTATCTCGGCCCAGGCGATCGAGGACGCGCTCGACAGCGCCTACGGCGACCGCCAGGTCTCGACCATCTACGCGCCCAACAACGAGTACCACGTCATCCTCCAGGTCGAACCGCAATACCAGGACAACCCCGACACGCTCGCCCTGCTCTACGTGCGCGCGCAAAACGGCCGGCTGGTGCCGCTCGACACGGTCGCGCGCCTGCAACGGACGCTGGGGCCGCTGGCGATCAATCACCAGGGCCAGTTCACCGCCGTGACCATCTCGTTCAACGTCGCGCCCGGCGTCTCGCTCGGCCGCGCGCTCGACGACGTCAAGCGCGTCGCCGACGACACCGTACCGGCCAGCATCAGCACCGGCTTCCAGGGCACGGCGGAAGAGTTCCAGTCCTCGATGCGCAACCTCGGCATCCTGCTGGTCATGGCGATCCTGGTGATTTACATCGTGCTCGGCGTGCTCTATGAAAGCTTCATCCATCCGATCACGATTCTTTCCGGATTGCCGGCGGCGGGCTTCGGCGCACTGCTCACGCTGATGGTCTTTCACATGGAACTCGACCTGCTCGCCTTCGTCGGCATCATCATGCTGGTCGGACTGGTCAAGAAAAACGCAATCATGATGATCGACTTCGCGCTCGACGCGCAGCGCACCGAGGGCAAGAGCGCGGCCGAAGCGATCTTCGAGGGCAGCATCGTGCGCTTCCGCCCGATCATGATGACCACGATGGCGGCGCTGATGGGCACGCTGCCGATCGCGCTCGGCACCGGCGCCGGCGCCGACTCGCGCCGCCCGCTGGGCGTCGCCGTGGTCGGCGGACTCTTCTTCTCCCAGCTCCTGACGCTCTACATCACGCCGGTCATCTATACCTACATGGAGTCGTTCCACGAATGGATTACGTCGCGCCGCCGCCGGCGTGCCGCGGGCGAACCGCATCTGCTGGCGGGCGGCAGACGCGAAGGCACCGAGCCGCGCCGGCGCGCCGCGTCGTGACCGATGCCTGAGCTGCGCGGCCTGCCGCGGCGGCGGCGCGCCAATCAGCCCGCATGCGCGTGGGACGTCCAGTGGCGCTCTTTTTTATCGCGGCGCGCCGCGCTAAAAGAAAATCGCGATGCTGAGAGGAAATCGCGGTTGATCTCGCGTCCGGCGCGGAGGAAGCCATGGCACGTCTCAGTTCAATCCCGTACGAAAAGATCGATCCCGAGCTTCAGGCAGTGATGCACGAGTACGACGTCGAACTCGGCGGCTCGGGCTTCGTCCAGGTGCTGGCGCATGCGCCCGCGGTGTTCAAGAATTTCATCAAGTTCTATTTTCCGCTGGTCAGCGCCACGCGCGGCGCGGTCAACATGAAGCTGACCGAGCTCGCGCGGCTCAAGGTCGCTGAACGCAACGAATGCGCCTTGTGAATGGGCGCCCGGTTTGCCTTGGCAAGGCAACAAGGACTGACTGAAGAGCTGATCGCGGAACTGCCGCATTTCGAAACCAGCACGAAGCTGACCAACCAGGAGAAGGCGGCGATCCGCTTCGCCGATATCCTCGCAGGCGATCACCGAAAAGCCACCCAGGAAACTTTCGACGTCCTGCGCGCGCATTTCACCGAAGGCGAGATCGTCGATCTCGGATTCAGGATCGTGACCTTCGTCGGCTATGGCCGGCTGATCCACGCGCTCGGCCTTGAAATCGGCAAAACATGCCCGATTTGATCCGGATGGCGCACCGCGGGATAGATCCGCGGCGCGCCCACGGCTCTACCTGAGCGAGCGGAAGCACTTGCGCACTTCGCCGATGTACAGCTCCGGCTGTTCCATCGCGGCAAAATGGCCGCCCTTGCTCAATTCGTTGAAGTAGAAAAGCGTTGGGAAGCGCTTTCTCGCCCAGCGCTCCGAGGTGCGGAAAATCTCCCTTGGAAAGACCGAGCATCCCACAGGCACGCTGACCGGGTCGCGGCGCGCGAACGCCTCACGAAAGCTTTCCCAGTAAAGCCGCGCCGATGAGGCCGCAGTCGCCGGCAGCCAGTAGAGCATCACGTTGTCGAGCAATTCGTCGCGTGTGAGCACGTTTTCCGGATGACCGTTGCAATCGGTCCACGACTGGAACTTCTCGACTATCCAGGCCGCCTGCCCGGCCGGCGAATCGGTAAGCCCGTAACCGAGCGTCTGCGGCCGCGTGCTTTGCTGCTTGGAATATCCCGAATCCCAGTCGCGGTAATAGGCCATTCCCTCCAGTGCGGATTTTTCCTTTTCAGTCAGGTCCGTCGCCGCTCCATCGGGCATGGCCAAGACAAGGTTCATGTGGATACCGAGGCAGTTGGCCGGGTCCTGCACTCCGATATACATCGTCACCGCCGCGCCCCAGTCGCCGCCCTGCGCGGCGTAGCGCTTGTAGCCGAGCCGCGGCATCAGCTCGGCCCATGCGCGCGCAATCCGCTGCACGTTCCATCCGGTGCGCGAAGGCTTGTCCGAAAAGCCGTAGCCCGGCAGCGTGGGCGCGACCACGTGGAACGCGTCGGCGGCATCGCCGCCGAACGCGGTGGGATTCGTCAGCGGCTCGATGACCTTGTCGAATTCCACGATCGAACCCGGCCATCCATGCGTGATCACGAGCGGCATCGCCTCGGGATGCGGCGAGCGCACGTGGATGAAATGAATGCCGAGGCCGTCGATGATGGTGCGGAATTGCGCAAAGCGATTAAGTCGCGCCTCGCGCGCGCGCCAGTCGTACTTTTCGCGCCAGTAGCGGCAAAGCTCCTGCACGTAGGCGAGCGGGATGCCCTGCGTCCAGTCGTCAACGCATTCGCGCTCCGGCCATCGCGTATTCGCGAGCCGGCGCCGAAGGTCGTCGAGCTGCTCGTCAGTCGCCGCGATGCGAAACGGTTCGATGTCCATAGCAATGTTCCCCTTCGGACCCGGTGGCTCGGAGTGCATACTAGACCAAATCGCGCGCTCGAGCCGAACAGCGGCGCGTCATTCGACGCTCTTTTTTGTCACCGCGAAGTGCGCGATAAATGGCCAGGGGGGCCTTATAGGCGGGAGGCCTGACACCAATGGCGGTTGCTGCGTACCGGCTCTTTATCGACGGCCAGTCCGTCGACACCTCGGACCATTACGAGCTGCGCTATCCGTACAACGGCGACCTCGTCGGCACTGTCGCGCGCGCCGGCGACGACGAAACCGACGCCGCGATCGCCGGCGCCGCGCACGCCTTCGGCGAGACGCGCAGGCTGTCGCGCGCGCGCCGCGCCGAAATCCTGACCGCGATGAGCCGCGGCGTCGCCGAACGGCGCGGCGAGTTCGAACGCGCAATCACCCTGGGCACCGGCAAGCCGATCGATTACGCGCGCGCCGAGGTCGCCCGCACCATCGGCGTGCTCGCGCTCGCCGCCGACGAGGCCAGACGCTTCGGCGAGAACGCCGAGCCGATCGATTTCGAGGCCCACACTTCGGGCGCGGTCGGGATGGTCGAGCGCTTTCCCATCGGACCGATATCCGCCATCGCGCCCTTCAACTTCCCGCTCAACCTCGTGACCCACAAGGTCGCGCCCGCGATCGCGACCGGCAACACGATGGTCGTCAAGCCGCCGCCGCAATGCCCGGGGCCGGCCCTGATGCTGGCCGAGCTGGCGCACGACGCCGGCCTGCCCAGGGGCGCGCTCAACGTGATCTCGGCCGATCCGCCGGTTGCGGAGCGGCTGGCGACCGACGATCGCATCAAAATGGTGAGCTTTACCGGCAGCGCCAAGGTCGGATGGGACCTCAAGGCCAAGGCCGGCAACAAGCGCACGGCGCTCGAGCTCGGCGGCAACGGCGGACTTATCGTGGATGAGGGCGCTGACCTCGAGTACGCGGCGGCGCGCACTGCGCGCGGCGCCTTCGTGCATGCGGGCCAGGTCTGCCTCTCGGTGCAGCGCATCTTCGTCCATCGCAGCGTCTATTTCGCCTTCCTCAAGCATCTGGTCGATGCGACCGAGCGGCTGGGCGTCGGCGATCCGATGGATGAGCGGACCATCGTCGGACCGCTCATCTCGAGCGCGGCCGCCGACCGCGTGATGGAATGGATCGGCGAGGCGAAGGCGGCCGGCGCCGGCGTGCTGACCGGCGACCGGCGCGAGGGCAACGTGATCGCGCCCACGCTGATCGAGCTTTCCGAACCGAAGCTCCATCGCCTGCGCGTGTGGTGCGAAGAAATTTTCGGCCCGGTCGCAACGGTCGAGCCGATCAACTCGTTCGCGCAGGGCGTCGCCGCGACCAACGATTCGCCTTACGGCCTGCAGGCGGGAGTCTTCACCAACAATCTCGAGCACGCGTTCATGGCGTTTCGCGAGATCGAGGCGGGCGCGGTGATCGTCGGCGATACCGGCGTCTTTCGCGTCGATACGTATCCGTTCGGTGGCGTGAAGGGCTCCGGCGTCGGACGCGAGGGCGTGCGCTGGGCGATGGAATCGATGACCGAGCCGCGGATGCTGGTGCTGAGCCTGCGCGGCCACGCGTAAATCTATCCGGGGTAGTTGCTGTTCCAAGCGCATTTTCCGCCCGAGGGAAACGATATGAGCCAAGTCATCGGGGACGCGCGCGGTCTGACGTTGGGGCGTATCATTACGGACCCATCGGGCAGGCAAAAAGCTGTGAATGCCCAGAGGGCTGACCGTTGGCTATTACGATCCGGAGACCAACCGGACCACCGATGCGCGCGGTTTGAAGGTCGCCGAGGGTAACGTGCTCGCCGCACTTATAATGCAGGCCGAGAATTGGATGTGGACGCCGTGCCAAAGATCGCCGCGTTGCGCGCAGGCAAAAAAGGATGTCAAAGTGCTCTCAAAATCAGGGCGTCTCTGCTGAGAAAAGCGCTAAGTTATTGGTATTCGGGCGAGAAAGAGATGGACTTCAAATTCAGTGCAGAAGACGAGGCCTTTCGCGCCGAGCTGAGAAGCTGGCTCGACGCCAACCTGCCGCGGCGCGAACGCGGCGAGCATGCCGAATGGGCCTTCTCCGACGAGAGCACCAGCCAATGGCAGCGGCGTGTCGCATGGCACAAGAAGATGCACGCCGGCGGATGGGTCGGCATCAGCTGGCCCAAAGAGTACGGCGGCCGCGGCGCGACGCTCACCCAGCAGCTCGTCTACGGCGAGGAGCTTAGCCGCGCGCACGCGCCCGCGCTCGTCAACCAGCTCGGCACGATGCTCGTCGGCCCGACCCTCATCCAGTGGGGCACCGAGGAGCAGAAGAAACGCTACATCCCTAAAATTCTCTCGGCCGACGAGATCTGGTGCCAGGGATACTCGGAGCCGAATTCGGGCTCCGACGTGGCCTCGCTGCAGACGCGCGCGGTCGAGGACGGCGACTATTTCGTCGTCAACGGGCAGAAGGTCTGGACCTCCGATGCGCATCACGCCGACATGTGCATCCTGCTCGTGCGCACCGACCCGGACGCGCCCAAGCACAAGGGAATCAGCTATTTGCTGGTGGACATGCACAGTCCCGGCATCACGGTGCGGCCGCTGGTGCAAATCACCGGCGATCGCGGCTTCAATGAGGTTTTCTTCGAGGACGTGCGCGTGCCGAAGAAGAATATCGTGGGCGAAAAGAACCAGGGATGGCACGTTGCGATCACCACGCTGATGTTCGAGCGCACGGGGGTCGGCGATCCCAACATGAACACCAACCAGGTGCTCGAGCTCGCGCGCCTGGCGCAATCGATACCGCGAAACGGCGGCACCGCATGGGACGATACTGCCGTGCGCCAGCGAATCGCGCAGTTCGCGGCCGAAGCGGCGGCGCTCAAGTACACCGGCTATCGGCAGATAACGCGCCGGCTCAAGGGACGCCCGCCCGGACCCGAAGGCTCGGTGATGAAGCTCGGGGCGAGCGAGCTGCATCTGCGGATGGCGAAGTTCGCGATGGAGCTGCTCGGGCCGTACAGCCAGATGGAGCACAAGGCGCCGCATGCGCTCGGCCGCGGGGTGTGGAGCTACCGGATGCTTGGTGCGCGCGCTTTCACGATCGCCGGCGGCACCAGCGAAATCCAGCACAACATCATCGGCGAGCGCGTGCTCGGTCTGCCCAAGGGCTGAGCCGCGGCGCATGCGCTCAGCAGCGGGCGAGCGTCAGGAACAGCGGCGCAGGAAAGCAATCGATGGACTTCAAACTGAGCCCTGAGGATGAGGCGTTTCGCGCCGAGCTGCGCGGATGGCTCGACGCGAATCTGCCGCAGAGCGAACGCCGCAATCGCTTCGCCCTCGAGTTCATGCACAGCGAAGGCGGCGAGGAATGGCAGCGGCGGATCGCATGGCACAGGAAGATGCATGCGGCCGGCTGGGTCGCGGTGCATTGGCCCGTCCCATACGGCGGACGCGGCGCCACCCTCACCCAGCAGATGATCTACCAGGAGGAGCTCGAGCATGCGCGCGCGCCGATGCTGGTGAACGCGCAGGGCATCGCGCTGGTCGGACCGACCTTGATGCTGTGGGGCACCGAAGAGCAGCGTCGCCGGTACATGCCGCCGATGCTCGCGGCCGAGGAAATCTGGTGCCAGGGCTATTCGGAGCCGGGCTCGGGGTCGGATCTCGCCTCGCTGCAGACGCGCGCGGTCGAGGACGGCGATGACTTCGTCATCAACGGCCAGAAGGTCTGGACCTCCGATGCGCATCACGCGGACATGTGCTTCCTGCTCGCCCGCACCGACCCGGATGCGCCCAAGCACAAGGGCATCAGCTATATCCTGGTGGACATGCACAGTCCCGGTATCACCGTGCGCCCGCTCGCGCAGATGACGCGCGACACCGGCTTCAACGAAGTCTTCTTCGAAGACGTGCGCGTGCCTAAAAGGAACCTGGTGGGCGAGAAGAACCATGGATGGCTCGTCGCGCTGACCACGCTGATGTACGAGCGGCGCTACCGCGGCCTCGACAACAATGTCGGCGAGCTGGTGCAACTGGCGAAGACGGTACGCCGCAACGGGCATTGCGCGTGGGAGGACGCCGACGTGCGCCAGCGGATCGCGCGCTTCGCCTGCGAGGTCAGCGCGCTGCGGCTGCTCAACCTGCGCCAGCTCACGCGCCAGCTCAAGGGTCTGCCGCCGGGGCCGGAAAGTTCGATCGTCAAGGTCGTCATCACCGAGATTAATCTCGAGATGAGCAAGTTCGCGACCGAACTGCTCGGCGCGTATAGCCAGATCGAACTCGACGCGCCGTTCGCGATCGCCGAGGGAAGATGGCTGTATCGGATGCTCGCGGCGCGCGGGCTGACGATCGCCGCCGGTTCGAGCGAAATCCAGCGCAACATCATCGGCGAACGCGTCCTTGGCCTGCCCAAGGGATAGGCGATCGCGCGTTCGCGCACAACGTCGCCCTTACGCCCTGCTCGCTCGCAGATGCCCCGGCGACAGGCGCGAAATGAGCGACAGGCGCGTGCGCGAGGCAGTTGCTGTTACGTTGCAGAGGCGGGAAGCGATATGTTTGCGAGCGGCGAGTCGTGCGCAAAATGTATACTGAGTATTGATAATGATTATGCCTTTCACTTCGACACACTCCCTCACGCCGCTTTACAGCAGTAGCAAATCGGAATAGCAATGCACTTAATAGTGCTTCTGCGTCCGCGCCTCATCCCATCCGGCTCGGCGAAGCGTTCCTCGTAATCGTCTTGTGCCGGCTTCGCGCCGGTCGAGAGGGCGCTGCGGCCATCCAAAGCAGATGCGGTGGATCACATCCGAAAATTACGTCTTGGATTGAATTCGACAGCGCGATGACGTTACCGAAGCGATAGGTTTTCAACGGTCACTCACGACCCGGCCGCCATACATTCTCAGATATTCTCCGCTGTCCAGCCGAAGATGGAGGTGGAGCATGCGCACGGCTATCCTCGCTCTCCTGCTGGCGTTCGCAATGCAAGCGTCGTTGCCTCTCGCCGCCGCCGCGCCAAGCGCGCCGGCCCGCGCCGGCGCGGAAGTCGTCTCCGACTTCAAATACCTGGTGAACAACCTCAGCGAGGACGCGATCGACGTCGCGACCTCGCCGCTTCATGTCGACGCGGCGGGAGAAATCGTGACTTCGCCGAGGTTCTACCTGGTTGTCGGCGGATCGGCGGCGCTGTGGGGCGGCTCGTTCGCTCTCGACCAGACGATGAAGAGCCATCTCAGGTCGATGTCCTCCGCGGACGCCGACCTGCTCCAGAACATCAGCTACGGCGGCGTCGGCGCGAGCGTCGCCCTGCTCTACGGCTACGGGCTTTATTCCGGCGACGCCCGCGCCCGCCGCTGCGCGCTCACCGCCGGCGAGGGCGCCGGCATCGCAGCTCTGATAAACATCGGCATCAAGGCCGCTTTCGGGCGGCTGCGGCCGAGCCAGACTTCGAGCCACACCTCGTTTTTCCACGGCGGTCAGTCTTTTGTCTCAGGCGATGCGACGCCGATGTTCGCGCTCGCCGCCGGCGTAAGCGAGTACTACGACAATCGATGGTACGTCGCGGCGCCGATTTACTCGCTGGCGCTGCTGGACGGCTTCGGCCGCATGGGACACAACGCGCACTGGTTCTCGGACATCGCCGGCGCGGCGCTGCTCGGCGTGGGAACGACCGAGCTGTTTATCTACTTGCACCGCCAACATGAAGCGGATCCGAACCGCTTCAGAATCTTCGCGATCGCGGCGCCCGGCCCGGGTCCGGGAACACCGATCGGAGGCGCGCCGACCGGAGTAGCGTTCGCTTACAGCTGGTGAGCGGCGACGGGTCAGGCGGCAACGGCCGTCTATTGCGCGGTCAGGGCTTCGACCTCTTCGATGGTCTTGGGAATCGTTGCGGTCAGCACTTCGTGGCCGTCAGCGGTGACCAGCACGTCATCCTCGATTCGGACTCCGACGCCGCGCAGCGCCTGGGGCGCGTTGTCGTCATCGGCGGCGATGTAGATACCCGGTTCCACCGTCAGCACCATCGAGGGCTCGAGCACGCGCGAGCTTCCGCCCATGCGGTAAAGCCCGACGTCGTGGACATCCATACCCAGCCAATGGCTGGTGCGATGCATGTAGTAGCGGCGATAGGCGGAGGTCGCGAGCGCGTCGTCCAGCGGTCCCTTGATGAGGCCGAGATCGATCATGCCCTCGACCAGCACGCGCAACGCTGCTTCGTGCACGTCGTCGAAACGCACGCCGGGCCGCACCGCCTCGATTCCGCGCCGCTGCGCTTCGAGCACCACCGAGTAGAGCGCGCGCTGCGCCTCGCTGAAGCGCGCGCCGACGGGAAAGGTGCGGGTCACGTCGGAGGCATAAAAGTCGTACTCGCATCCGGCATCGATCAGGAGCAGCTCGCCCGCGCCCATCCTGCGGTCGTTGTGAATGTAGTGCAGCGTCGCGGCGTTCGGACCCGACGCGATAATCGAGGGATAGCTCGGTCCGGATGCGCCGCGGGAGCGGAATGCATAATCGACCACCGCCTCGATCTCCCATTCCATCATGCCGCCGCGCGCGCGCCGCATCGCTTCGATGTGCGCCTCGCGCGAGATCGCGGCCGCGCGCCGCATCGCGTCGAGTTCCTCGGGTCTTTTTTTCAGCCGCGCCTCGTGGATGAGCTCGCGCGGATCGAGCATCGCGATCGGACCCGATCCGGTGCGCGGCCGCATCGCCTGCGCGCCGCGCATCAGCTCGAGCACGCGCGCGTTGATCCGTTCGTTGTGGCCGAGCGGATAATACACGCGCTCGACGCCCTCGAGGTAACGCGCGAGCACGCGGTCGAATTCGTCGAGCGTGTAGGCCTTGTCCGCACCGTATTCGAGCATCGCGCCTTCGACGCCGGCGCGCCGGCCGGTCCAGGTCTCGCGCTCGCGGTCGCGCGGCCGCACGAGCATCACGAACTCGCCGTCCTTGTGGCCGGGCGCAAGCAGCGCCACCGATTCAGGTTCGGCAAAGCCCGTCAGGTAATAGAAATCGTTGTCCTGGCGGTAGATGAATTCGACGTCGTTTGAGCGCACGGCGATCGGCGCGCTCGGCAGGATCGCGACGGCGGCGCCGATCTGCGCCATGAAGAGTGCGCGCCGTTCCTTGAAAGTCTCCGCTCGCCCGTTGTCCACGTCGATCCCGCCGTCACTCTCACCTTAGCATCTACGGTAAGCCGGCGCCTGCGACCTCGACCTCCGCGGTTTCGATCCGCGAGTTGCGCTTCGAGCGGCATACGTCGGGATCGATCGATTCCGAGGTGAGCAGGAAAAGCGTGCGGCGCCCCGGACCGCCGAGCATGCATGCGATCGGCATCTGATCGCGTTTGATGCGCTCGGCGACCGCCCCGCCCTGCTTCACGCGCAGCAGCTCGTGCGTGAACGGCGACGCCACCCAGATCGCGCCCTCGGCGTCGAGCGCGATACCGTCGGGCACGCCCTCGCCCAGTTCGGCCCATACGCGGCGATTGCCGAGACTGCCGTCGGCGGCAATGTCGAAGGCGGTCAACCGATGGCCCATCGACTCGCCGACCACCAGCGTCTTGCCGTCGGGCGTGATAACCGTGCCGTTGGGAAAGGCCAGATCGCGCGCCACCACGCGCGCCGCACCGTTGGGCTCGGCCATTACCAGCTCCGCCGGCTTCTGCGGCGCGTTGGCGATGATGTCGTAGCCGAAGTTGCCGACGTAGGCGCGGCCGCGGCTATCGACCACCATGTCATTGCAATGGTACGAGGCGAGCGCGCTCAAATCGGCATGCGGTTTGAGGCTGCCGTTTTCCAGGCGCAGAAGCCTGCGATCGGTCATCGAGACGACCAGCATCCGCCCGTCCGGCAGCCATCCCAGACCCGATGGCCAGGTCGGCACCTCGGCGACCACCGTGTTGCGGCCCTGCAAGTCGACCGCGTTCACCGTGTGCGCGTGCATGTCGGAGTAGTAGAGCTTGCCGTCGTGCCATCGTGGACCTTCGCCGAACGCGACATTATCAAGTAATACTTTAAATTGCCTCATAAGCGTCCCCTCGGCGCGGTCGCGTCTCGCGGTCGCGCGATCGTTTATTCCAATGCGCCGGCCTCGCGCAGCCGAGCAACCTCGTCGGCGCCATAGCCCAGTACCTTCGTCAGGACCTCGTCCGTATGCTGGCCGATGAGCGGCGCCGGCGCGCGTACGCCGCCGCCGGTCCGACTCATCCGCCACGGCATCCCGCAATGCTGTTGCACGCCGACCTCGGGATGCTCGAGGTATACCCAGTAGTTTCGCTCCTTGAGGTGATCGTCCTCGGCCACGACCTTGTTCGGCGCGCATACGGCGGCGGCAACGCCGGCAGCCTGAAGGATTCGTTCAGCCTCGGCGGCGCTGCGCTCCGAGGTCCAGGCGGAAATGATCGTTTCGAGCTCGTCTTCATTCTGCTTGCGCGCCGCGGCGGTGGCGAAGCGCGGCTCGCGCGCCAAATCGGGGTTGCCCATCGCGCGCGCGAGGCGCTCGAAGTCGTCATCGTCGGCGGCAACAATGGATACCCACATGTCGATCATCGTGCCGGAATTTTCGAAGCGATCCTTTGACGGGAATACGCCGTGCGGCGCGATAAGGGCGTCGCGATTGCCATCGCGCGGCGGCTGATGGCCGTTCATGGTGTAATCCATGATCGCCTCGGGCAGCAGTCCCATCGCGCACTCCCATTGGCTCATGTCGATGTACTGGCCTTCGCCCGTCCTGCGCCGATGGTACAGCGCGACCAGCAGCGCGAACGCGCCGTGGACGCCCGCATTGGGATCGGCGTAGCTGAAGCCCGCCTGCATCGGCGGCCATCCCTTGTAGCCGGTGAGCGACGATAGTCCCGAGAGCGGCACTTGCGCCGGACCGTAGGCGACATACTTGTGGTAAGGCCCGGTGTCGCCGTAGCCGGAGAGCGAAATCATGATGATGTCCGGTTTGATTTTGCGCAGCTCCTCGTAACCGAGCCCGAGCTTGTCCATCACGCCGGCCGCAAAATTGTTGGTCACGATGTCGCTCGCGGCGACGAGTCGCTTGGCAATCTCGAGCGCGCCCGGCTTCGCATAGTTCAAGGTCAGCGACCGTTTGCCCTGGTTGTACTGGTTGAAATAGCCGGAGCGATTGATGCCGGGTTTTGCATCGGGCCATGGCGGCAGCAGCCGCGTCACGCACGGCCGCGTGCGCGTTTCGATTCGAATAACGTCGGCGCCGAGATGGGCAAGCTGAAGCGTGCAATACGGCCCGGCCCATACCCAGGTGAAGTCGGCGACTCTTACGCCCTCCAGTGGAAGCTTTGCCATATCGCTGTCGATTCCTGCGGTTCTCGGCTTTTCCTCTGACGTGATGGGCGATCAAATCACGCCCGCGCGATGCAGCTCGTCGATCCGGTTTGCGCCGAGGCCCAGGCGCGCGCCGAAGACTTCATGGTTGTGCTGTCCGAGCGTCGGCGCCGGGCGGCGAATCTCCCATGGCGTGCGGCCATACTTGAGCGGCGCACCGGGATACTTGTAGGTGCCGGCGACCGGGTGCGCGATTTCGACGAAGAAGCCGCGATGCTTGAGATGCTCGGAGTTCAGCAGATCGCCCATGGTCGAGACGGGCGCGAACGGGACGCGGCGCGCCTGCGCTTTTTTATAGAGATCGAGCACGGTCTGCTGCTTTATCCAATCTTCAAGAAATACTTTAAGCGCGTCCCAGTTGGCGGCGCGCTTGAGCCGGTCGGAGAAAATCTCTTCGCCCGCCCATTCGGGATTACCCATCAGCTCGACGAAGTTGCGCCACTGATGCTCTTCGACGCAGCACACGTAGATGTAGCCATCTGCACATTCCATCACTTCGAGCGGTTGGATCGGCCGCTGCCCCAGGCGCGATGCGACCATTTTCATGTACGGCCAGAATTCGAAGAACAGTTCCATCTGCGACGTCAGCGACTCATAGATCGAGACGTCCACGTGCTGACCTTCGCCGTCGCGCGCCTGGGCCAGCACCGCGCCCATCGTCGCCAGCGCGCCATGCGCGCCGCCCTGGAAACCGGACTGCTGGCCGAAGGCCTTGAGCGGCGGCATCTCGGGATATTGCGCGCCGGCGCCGTTGACGTAGCAGATGCCGCTCGCGCTCCAGAGCGTCAGGTCCGCGGCGCGCCAGTTGCGCTTGGGGCCGGTGGTTCCCCAGGGTGTGATCGACGTCATCACCAGGCGCGGATTGACGCGCGAGAGGCGCTCGAAGCTGAGCCCGATACGGTCCATCTCGGGCGGCGTCAGGTTATGCAGCAGAACGTCAGCGTCGGAAACCAGCCGCTCGAGCAGGGCGAAGCCCTCGGGACGCGATACGTCGAGCGTGGTGCCGAGCTTGTTGGCGTTGAGATAAAGATAGAGGCCGCTCTTCTCCGGATGCGGCGCATTGCCGGGAAACGGGCCGCGGCGGCGTGCCGGGTCGCCCGCGCCGGGCCGCTCGATCTTGATCACCTCGGCGCCGACGTCGGCGAGCAGCTTGGCCGCGTAGGGCGCCGAAACCATCCCGCCCAGTTCGACTACTTTCAATCCTGCCAGCGCTCCTGCCATCCGGCTCCGCCACCCTTTCGGCTATTCCGGCAACACCTTGCGAAACGGCTTGATTTCGACGCGTTCGAAAACCCCCTCGCGCGCGTAGGGATCGTTGCCGGCAAACGCGCGCACCGCGGCTTCGTCCTCCATATCGACGATCATCAGGCTGCCGCTGCCGTCGGTGAACGGTCCGCCGATCACCATCTTGCCGTCGCGCGCGAGCCGACCGACGTAGGCGAGATGACGCGGGCGCACCGACGGTCTGAGCGCGGCGCCATTGGGTCCGTCGTGGCCGATGATCACGAACAGCATGCGTGACTCTCCTCTGCGGGCGAAGTTAGCACGGCCCGCGCGCGCCGCCCAAGCGCCTTGCGGAGACCTCAATTGGGAGAAATCGCGCCGTAGCCGCTGTAGTAAATGTAGAAATAGAGCGCGCACAGCGCGCACAGGGAAAAAGTGGCCGCGAGGTCGCGCGCGCGCACCGGGTAATCGATGAAGCTGGTCGGCTGGCGGCTCATCCCGAAGCCGCGCGCCTCCAGCGCCATCGCCATCGCATTGGCCTTGCGCAACGCGCCCATGAACACCGGGATCACCACCGGCACGTAGCGCCGCGCGCGCTCGAGCGGACCACCGCGGTCGAAATCGTAACCGCGCAGGCGCTGCGCCTGCACCACGGTCAGCGCGGAATCGATAAACAACGGCACCAGCCGGAACGAAAGCGTGATCGCGAAGCCCACGCGATACGGCACGCCCAGCCGCGCGAGCCCGGCCGTAAACTCCTCCACCTTGGTCGTCGATAGAAACAGCACCGAGGTCGCGAGCAGCTCGGCCAGCTTGAGCCCGCGTCCGAACCCGAAGAGCAGCGAGGCGCGGCTCAGATGAATCAGCGGCAGGTCGATCAGCGCCGGGCCGCGCCGATAGAAAACCATCCACGCCACCGTGGTGGTCAGGACCACCAGGATGAACAGCCATCGCAGCCGATAGAAGTTCGGCCACGCGCCGGTGATCTGGGCCACCGCTAGCATCAGCAGACCCAGCGGCAGCAGGGCGAGCGGATGGTCGACCCAGTACACCGACCAGAACATCGTGAACAGCGCCAGCACCTTGACGGTGGGATGGAGCCGATGGACGAAGCTGTGGTGCTCGATGTAGAGGAAGATCGGCATCAGTTCCGCGCCTTCAACCAGTCCGCGAGTTCATCGGCCGAGAGCGCGACGGTGCCGAAACGGCGCGCGAGTTCGGTCGCTTCGGGCGCGCGGAAAGAGGACGAGGCGAGCAGGTCGGTGCGCGCGAAAAATTCGCGTACATCGCCGTCGTACAGTTTGCGCCCGCGGCGCATCAGCACCACGCGCCGCGCGTATTCCGCCACCAGCCAGGGCGTATGCGTGATCATCACGATGGCGATGCCGTCGCGGTTGAGTTGCCGCACGAGCGCCATCATGCGGCGTTGCTCGCGATAATCGAGCCCGGTCGTGGGCTCATCCAGGATGAGCAGGCGCGGCCGCAGCGCGAGCACGCTCGCGACCGCGAGCCGCTGGCGCTCGCCCTTGCTCAGCAGAAACGGGTCGCGCGCGCGCGCCTCCTCGAGCCCCACCGCGCGCAGCACCTCGTCGCAGCGATCCTCGATCTCGCGCTCGTGCAGATTGAAATTGCGCGGACCGAAGGCGACCTCGTCGGCCACCGTGGCGGCAAAAATCTGATGGTCGGGGTTCTGAAAAACATAGCCGGCTTCGGCCGCGGTTTCAGCCGGCGGCAGCGTTGAGCGATCACGCCCGCTGAGCATGACCGCCCCCGAAGTCGGGCGCAGCAGGCCGACCAGGTGCTTGGCCAGCGTGGTCTTGCCCGACCCGTTCTGGCCGATGATCGCGAGGAACTCGCCCGGCGCGATCCGCAGATCGATCGCATCGAGCACCGGGGGCCCGTCCGGATAGTTGAAGCTGAGCCCGCGCACTTCGACCAGCGGCGGTCCGTCGTCAAATCCAGCATCCCGCACCTGCCGCGGCGCCTCGGAGGGATCGCCTGCGACCGCCACCCGCGGCATCGCGCGCCAAATGGCCGCCTCGGCCTCGTCGACGCTCGCCGCATGAGCCGCAATTCCCAGCCTCGCCAGGACGCGGTTCAAGTCGGGCGGATGAACGCCGCATTCCTCGAGCAGGTCGATCCGCGTCATCAGATCGCGCGGTGCGCCCGCGGCGATAATCTCGCCGTCGCGCAGCAGCACGAGCCGATCCGCTCCGGCCAGGACCTCGGCTTCGTGCTCGATCGCGATGAGGCTCAGGCCCTGCCCGCGCAGCGAGCGGATGAGTGCGAAGACCTCGGCCTTGCCCTCGGGGTCGAGGTCGGTGGTCGGTTCGTCGAGCACGACCAGCGCCGGGCGCAGCGCAAGCACGGAAGCGATGGCCAGGCGCTGCTTCTCGCCGCCCGAAAGCGACGTCGGGTCGCGGTGATCGAACCCGGCGAGGCCCACGGCCTCGAGCGCCGGACGAATCCGGCGCGCCATCTCCGCGCGCTCCATCCCCATCTGCTCCATGGCGAAGGCGACTTCGTGCGCGACGTTGGTCGAGAAGAGCTGGGCTTCAAAATCCTGGAACACCATCCCGACGCGCGGCGCGACCTGCCATACGCGCGCGCCGTCCAGCTCGCGGCCGCCGATCCTGACCCGCCCGGCAAACTGGCCGCCCTCGAACTCAGGCACGATCCGGTTGAGGCACTTGGCGAGCGTCGATTTGCCCGCGCCCGAGGCGCCCATCACCCCGACCATCTCGCCCGGCGCGATCTCGAACGTGAGCCGGCGCAGCGCCGGACGCGCACCGCCGGCGTAGGTGAAACTCACGTCGTCAAGCGCCGCGGCCGGCGCCGCGCTCGATGCAGGCTCGCTCTTCCCGCACGGCGCGGCGGCTTCCAGAGCCGGATTGCCGGACTTCACATCAGCCCCACGCCGAGCACGGCCAGCGCGATGAACGGGCTCACCACGATCGCGATCGCCTTGTCGTACGGCGCCTGCATCGCCGCCGCCGACAGGAAGCGCGGCGCCCAGTAGCCGGTCGAGACCAGGTTGCCCATGAGCCACGCGCCGCCCTCGCCCAGGACCAGGATCGCAAGCCCGAGCGCGCGCACGCTCCATCGGCGCTCTCGGAACTCGGGCATCATGTCGGTATAGAGCATGCGGCCGCGCCGCACACGCGGATAGACCGCGACCAGGATAAGCGGCGAGAGGATCAGCGCCGAGAGCATGTTGTTGAACACGATCACATTGCCGAGAATGCTGAACGGTCGCAGCGCGAGCAGGTTGTCGCCCCAGCCGACGATGTCCGCGCAGAGCACGCTGGCGATGAGACACGCCGCAACGTACTTGGCGATAGCAACCGGCGAGCGCGCGACCGGGCTCTGGCCGCGCGCGATCACGTTCCACACCTTGTACGGCACATAGCCGTAAAACAGGTTGGCGAAAAAGCCGAAGACGTCGCCGGGGCCGACGCCGCCGAAGAAATCGCCGATCATGTTGCCGATCGCCGAGCCCCATCCGGCCGCCGGCCCGAACAGGAACGAGCACACGACCGGAATCGCATTGGCCGGGCGCAACTCGGTCACGCCCGGGATGAGCGGCACCACCTTGAACGGCACCAGCACGGCGGCATAGAGCGAAGCCGAGATCGCGCACAGCACGACCATGCGCGTGTTGCGCCACATCGCGCCGAGTTCCCTCATGGCGCGGTATATCCGTTGCGCTTCATTGCGACGCAGAAGCAGTATCCCGCGGGCGATCCGCCGATCAAGTGGGCCGGGCGTCGCCGCTGCGCGCGGCGGTCCGCCGGGTCTTGCCGCGCCGCCGCAGACTGCGCAAAATCGTGGACGTATTGCGGCGAAGCGGTCCCCCTCTATGCCAATCTACGAATATCAATGCGAGGGCTGCGGCAAACGCACCAGCGTGCTCACGATGCGCGTGAGCGAGCGCGTCGAGGCCGTGTGCAAGCATTGCGGCGGCACGCGGATGCGCCGGCTGATGTCGCGTTTTGCCACGCCGCGCAGCGAGGAATCGCGGATGGACGCGCTCGCCGATCCTGCGAGTTTCTCCGACGTTGACGAGAACGACCCCCGGAGCATCGCGCGCGCGCTCAAACGCATGGGTAAGGAGATGGGCGACGAACTGGGCGGCGAGGACTTCGACCAGGCGGTGGACGAACTCGAGCGCGGCGGCGCGCTCGACGACGATGATGACGGCGGCGGCGGCAACGCCGACGGCGACGATCTCTAGACGATACTCACCAGTCCGCGGCCGGCGCCTGCCCGGAGCCGGCCGGCGCGGGCGAAGGACAAACGGCGATGGCACGATTCTTTGAAGCGGCCGCAGCCAATCCGGCGGTCCTGCGCGGCAGGACCATCGCCGTCATCGGCTACGGCAACCAGGGACGCGCGCAGGCGATTAACCTCCGCCGCATCGGCCATCAGGTGATCGTCGGCAACCAGGAGGACGAAAGCTGGCGTCAGGCGCGTGCGGACGGCTTTGAAACCCTCTCAATGGACGCGGCGGCGGCTCGCGCGGACGTGCTGATGCTGCTGCTGCCCGACGAGATCGCGCCCGCCGCGTATCGCGAGCTGATCGCGCCGCATCTGGCCGGCGGCAAGGCGCTGGTCTTCGCCAGCGGCTACAACATCACCTACAACTTCATCGAACCGCCGCGCGAGGTGGATGTCGTGCTCGTGGCTCCGCGCATGATCGGCCAGGGCGTACTCGATTTGCCTGCGCGCGGCGAAGGCTTTCCCGTGCTGGTCGGGGTCAAGCAGGACGCAACCGGTAACGCGCTCGCGACCGCGCTTGCGATCGCGCACGGCATCGGCGCGTTCCTGCCGCATGGCGCGGTGGTCGAGTCGAGCTTCGAGGAAGAGACCCTGGTTGACCTGTTCTCCGAGCATACGTGGGCGGGCGCCATGCTCTTTCTGCTCGACCGCGCCTACCGGTTGCTGGTTGAGGCGGGCGTCAGCAGGGAGGTCGCGCTGCTCGAGCTTTACGCCTCGGGCGAATTGGGCGAGATCGGCCGCGCGATGTCCACGCTCGGGATGTGGAATCAGCTCAAGCTGCATTCGCACACGAGCCAGTTCGGCCAACTGACGCATGGCGAGCAGTTTATCGGCGCGCAGGCCGACGAACTGATGCGCAAGGCGATTGCGGAAATTCGCGACGGCACGTTCGCGCGCCGCTGGGCGGCCGAGCAGGCCGCGGGCTCGCCCGAATATCATCGCCGGCTCGATGCCGTGCTCGCCTCGCCCGTCGCCGCCGCCGAAAAAGAACTCTTCGCGCGCCTGGGCCGGCGCTGACGGCGCCGGTCGCAGCGACCGCCCCGCGCCGGTCAAAAAACGCCGATGGCGAAGGTCTGCGAAACGCCGGTTCTGATCGCGGGCGGCGGGCCGGTGGGTCTCACGCTCGCGATCGACCTGGCCTGGCGCGGGATCGATGTGACCGTGATCGAGCGCCGCCATCCGGGCGAGCCGCCCGAACCAAAATGTAATCACATCTCGGCGCGCTCGATGGAGATTTACCGGCGGCTGGGTCTCGCATCCACGCTGCGCAACGCGGGCCTGCCCGCCGATTATCCCAACGACGTCTGCTACCGCACCTCGTTCACCGGCATCGAGTTCGCCCGCATCCACATCCCCTGCCGCAGAGATCGCTTAACCGACAGAAGCGGACCTGACGGCAACTGGCCGACGCCCGAGCCGCCGCATCGCGCCAACCAGATCTTCATCGAGCCGCTGCTGTTCGCACACGCGTCGTCGATACCGCGCATCACGATTTTCAATCGAACCGAGATTACCGGCTTCGAGCAGACCGACGCCGGGGTGGTCGCGATCGCGCACAGGCTCGACGGCGGCGAGACGATTCGCATCGCGTGCGCGTACGTCGTGGGATGCGACGGCGCGAGATCGGTCGTGCGCCATGGGATCGGCGCTCAGTTCGAGGGCGACGCCGTCATCATGCGCGTGCAGGCAACGTTCATTCGCGCGCCCGACCTGCTCGGAATGCAGCGGAACGCGCGCGCCTGGATGACCAACACGGTGAACCCGCATCGTTCGGGGAACGTGATCGCGATCGATGGCCGCGAGCGCTGGATGATTTTCAACTACCTCAGGCCCGACGACGGCGATTTCGACACGGTCGACCGCGACGCGGGCATCCGCTCCATCCTCGGGGTCGGTCCGAACTTCCGCTACGAAATCCTCTCGCGCGAGGACTGGTTCGGCCGCCGCCTGGTGGCGAACCGGTTCCGCGGCGGACGCGCCTTCATCGCCGGCGACGCCGCGCACATCTGGGTGCCTTACGCGGGCTATGGCATGAATGCCGGCGTCGCCGACGCGATGGATCTGTCGTGGATGCTGGCGGCACATCTCAACGGATGGGCGCCCGCGGCGATTCTCGACGCTTACGACGCCGAGCGCCGGCCGATCACCGACCAGGTGTCACGCCACGCGATGGCGCATGCGGAGAGAGAGATCGCGCGGCGCGGGGCGGTGCCGCAAGCGATCGATGCGCCGGGGCCGGAAGGCGATCGCATAAGGGCCGAGATCGGCCGCATCAGTTACGAGATCAATGTGCATCAATACTGCTGCGGCGGACTAAACTTCGGAACCTACTATGCGGCCTCGCCGATCATCGCCTATGACGGCGCGCCGCATCCCTCGTTCACGATGTCGTCGTTCACGCCTTCGACCGTACCGGGATGCCGCACGCCGCACGTATGGCTGGCCGACGGACGGTCGCTGTACGACGCGCTCGGACCGGAATTCACGCTCCTGCGCCTGGACCGGGCGGCCCCGACGGCCGGCCTGGTCGAGGCGGCCCGCCGGCGCGGCGTTCCGCTGGCCGTGCTCGACGTCGATTCGTCCGCGACGGCGGGAATTTACGAAACGAAGCTCGTGCTCTCGCGGCCTGACCAGCACGTCGCCTGGCGCGGCGACGAATGTCCGCGCGATCCGGCGGCGCTCATCGACCTGGTCCGCGGCGCGGCAGGCTCGGCCACCGACGCGCCTACTTCTGCTTGACCGCCTCGACGTTGATCGTCACCGACACGGCGTCGCCGACGACCGCGCCGCCGGTCTCGATCATCTTGTTCCAGGTAAGCCCAAAAGCCTTGCGGCTGACGGTGGTGGTCGCGAAGGCGCCTGCGCGCGTATTGCCCCAGGGGTCCTTGATCGGACCGCGCGGGCCCTCGACGTCGAGCGTGACTTCGCGGGTGATACCGTGCAGTGTCAGATCGCCAATCACCTTCCATTTGCCGGGCCCCCCGGCGGCCTCGATCTTCTTCGATTTGAAGATCATCGTCGGGTACTTTGCGACGTCGAGAAAGTTGACGCTCTTGAGGTCGGCGTCACGGTCGGAGGAGCGAGTATCGATCGACGCGGTATCGATGGTCGCCTCGATCGAAACTGAAGACGGATCGTTGTCCTTCGCCGTAATCGTGCCGGCCACCTTGTCGAACTGGCCCCTGACGCTGGAGATCGTCATGTGGCGCACGGTGAACTCGACCGTTGAATGAACGGGATCGATCTTCCAGGTATCGGCCGAAGCGACCGCCGGCGCGGCCAGCGTCAAACCAAGCACCACAAGAACCAGCGAGAACCTGTTCGTGCTCATTTCCTCCCCCTGCCGCGAAGCGCGGCCCCCGGTCGTTTCAGGCAACCGGGTCTGTTCGAGCGACCAAGTCCGTTCGAGCAACTAAACTCTTTCGAGCAAAACGATTGCGGCGGCGGACATACCCTCGCCGCGGCCGAGCGCGCCCAATCCTTCCGGACTGGAAGCCTTCACATTCACTGACGTGGGCGGCACGCCGAGCGCGCCCGCAAGCCGCTCGCGCATCGAGTCAACGTAAGGCGCAAGCCGCGGACGCTGCGCGAAAATCGTGATATCGGCGTTGACCAGCCGCCATCCGCCCTCGTCCGCGAGCTTCCATACGTCCGCGAGCAGCACCAGGCTGTCGGCGTTCTTATAGCGCGCGTCGGTGTCGGGAAAATTGCGCCCGAGGTCGCCCTGGCCGAGCGCGCCGAGGACGGCGTTGGCCAGCGCGTGCGCGGCGACGTCGGCGTCCGAATGTCCGTCGAGTCCGACATCGTGCGCGATCGTGACGCCGCCGAGCTTGAGCGGGCGTCCGGCGCGCAGCGGATGAAAGTCGAATCCCTGCCCCACTCTAAACGGCATCGCGATGCTCTCCCGCTGCGGCGACGCCGGCCGGTCGCACGTTGACAATACAGCCTGCCGCGTCCAAGCTCATACGCAGCGCGTCGCTACGGGCGCCTGGAGGGGAGAAGTGGCCACGCCGGCATTCGTCAAGAACCCGAAATTCATCGGTGGAGCGATTGTCGTCCTGTGGGTGGCGTACGTGGTCTACTGGAATCACCGCCTCGACCCAATCGATATCCAGTTGTTGCCCTTCCTCAAACCCGCGCAGCTCAATGTCTCGTCGGTCATTATCGGAGCGGCGATTTTCGGATGCGCGGCCACGCTGGCGGTTCAGTTGCTCTGGCGCAGAGGGCGCTCGAAGAACGGCTCTGTCGCCCCCTCCGCGTCGCCCGCGTCTTCCGAGAGCACCAGGACCGTCGCCTGATCGCCGGCCGCCAATACGGTGACGGACGCGGGGCCAATCAGCAAGGCGTCGGCGCGCGATAGCGAGCTCAAAATGCCTGAGCCCTGATTTCCGGTCGGCGTCGCGTAAAGCTCGTCGCCCTCACGCCGCAGACGCACGCGGACGAACTCGGTCAGGTCTTTCGCGGTCCGGATGTCGACCGCGCATCGCACCGTCGCACGGCGCAGTCCCAGGTCGCGCCGCCCGCCCATCCTGCGCAGCGCCGGGCGCGCGTACAGGTAAAAACACACCAGCGTCGAAACCGGGTTCCCGGGCAGGCCGAAAATCGGCTTCCCGCCCATCGTGCCGAACTTGAGCGGCCGGCCCGGACGCTGCGCCACGCCATGAAAGACCTGGCGCATTCCCAGTTCATCAAGTGCGCCTTTGACGTGATCGAACTGGCCGACGGAGACGCCGCCCGTCGACAGCGCCGCGTCGAACCCGAAGGCCTCGAGGAAACGCGCGCGTATTTCCTCGGGACGGTCGCGCGCGACCTTCAGGATCGTCGGCTCGCCGCCCGCCTCGCGCACGGCGCCGGCCAACGAGTAAGCGTTGGAGTTAACGATCTGGGCGCCCGCCGGAGCCTGGTCCACATCGACCAGCTCGTCGCCGGTCGAGATAATCGCCACGCGCGGCCGGCGCATCACGTCGATGGTCGAGCGGTTGAGCGAGGCCAGCGTGCCCAGGTCGGCGGCGGTCAGCCGCTTGCCGGCCTGCATCACGACTTCGCCCTGGCGCAGGTCTTCGCCGCGCGGCCGGATGAAGCTTCGCGGCTCGGCGGGCGCGAGAATCTCGACCATGTCGCCGGTCCCGCGCGTCTGCTCGACCGGCACGATCGCGTCGGCGCCTTCGGCCACCGGGGCGCCGGTCATCGTACGCATCGCGGTGCCCGGCTCGACCCGCGCGCCCGGCATCGCGCCCGCCGCCACGGTGCCGAGCACGCGCAGCCGTATCGGGTTGGACGCGCCGGCGCGAGCGATATCGGCCGCGCGCACCGCATAGCCGTCCATCGCCGAGTTGTCGAAGCCCGGAATATCGCGGGGCGAGCGGATATCCTCGGCGAGCACGCGGCCCAGCGCATCGAGAATCGGCGCTCGCTCGATCCCGAGGGGCGCGATGTTTTCGAGAACCAGTTTGAGAGCTTCGTCGGCGCTGATCATGGATAGGCCCGGCCGCGCGGAACTGCGTCACGGAACGCGTGCGCTAAAATCGCTATCAAGGCAAAAATCAGGATACGCGGGTTCGGGCGCGATTAGAATCACGCGCGCGCCAAATCGGACGCGACCCCTGCGGGGTCAGAGCACAGCCGCTGAATCGCGCGCGTCGGTCGACTCCTGGAGGGGAAGCCGCAGCTCGTAGCTTGGACCGGGAGGAACGCGGTCGTGCAGAATCGCCGGGTTGTACTCGCGCAGCACGTGGACGGATACGCCGGTGCGGCGCGAGATTTCGGCGAAGGTGGTGCCGCCCTTGACCTTGATCACGCGAAACTCGCCGGCATCGTCATAATTCACCGGCTCGAGACCGTAACGCTCGGGCTGATTGGCGATAATCGCAACCGCCATGAAGCGGTTGAGCAGCGAGCGCGTATTGTAGGGGAGGCTTGCGGTGAGCCGGCTGTAATCCACCCCGCGCAGCGACCAGTAATCCTCCATCGCCGACTCGCCGCGATTCCAGCCGACCAGCGCCACGCGCCAGTCGCCGACTTCGTCGTGCAGCGTGGCCAGGTACTGCGCCGCCGCACGCGTGGACTTAATCGGGTCGCGGCGCTCGTCAACGTATCGGTTCACGCGGAGATTAAACCGCCGGGCGGTTGCGACGCTGAGCTGCCAAGGTCCGGCTCCTTTGCTCGAAAACGAACTTTCGGCGAACGAAAGGTAAACCAGCTCCGGCGGCAGATCGTGATTTTCCAGCACTCGCACCATCGCCGGCAGATAGGGCCGGCTGCGGCGGAACGATCCCTTGATTCCTTCATTGTGCTCGGCAAACTCGTCAACATACTGTTGCACGGTCCGATTGAGCACTAACGGGAAGGGTGCGACCTTATGAGGGCCGCTTCGCCAGTAGGGAATGCCCTGTGCGAGAGCTATCGCCGCGTCCATATCCGCCGGCTGGGACGGTTGCGGCGCCGACGATGTCTTGGCAGTTACGGCAGGATGACTTTGGGTGCCGGCTGGCTTATCGAGGATGATGGTGAATCGGTCGCCGGGGCTGTTTGCCAGATCGTTGGCCGAATTTGAGACACAACCCACGAGGGCTGCGCCCATCAAACAACCAATTAGCGATATGATCAGGCTCCCCCGCATTCCGGTCACCCGAAATTCTGACCCGACGCAAACCTACCCGCCGAAGTGGGGGACGGCAACCCCTTCGAAGATGGTTTTTCACAAAAAAAACTAATACTTTTAATCAAAATGATAAGTACAAAACACATGTAGCCTGCTCTGGGTCTCAGTTTTAAGCCATCTGATGCTTTTGTGGTAAGTTGCGGTTTGGTTTCCAAGGCTATGCGAAAACTTCCTTCGCTCCCCATCAAGATATGGAAGGAGATTGTCGATAGCCTGAGCGACGCGATCGTCGTGTTTGACCCTTCATTGATGCCGATCGCGATGAATCCGGCAGCCGAAACGCTGTTCGGCGTTTCCCAGGTCAATGAAACCGCCCTCGATGCGCTGCTGCATGGCAATGAATGGCTCCTGCGGATGGTCGAAAGCTGCCTCAGCAGCGGGCAGGATTTGGCCGACGCCGAAGCCCAGCTAAGCCTCGGGGCGCGAACTGCCACGGTGAGTGCCGAAGTTGCCCCGCTGGTCGCCGCCGCGGGCGCCTCGTGCGGCGCCGTGGTGCTGCTCCACGATCTCGCGCTCCATCGCGGGGCAGCCCACGCCCTTGGCCAGAGTGATCCGGACCTGAGACTATCGCCTGCGGGTCTTGCCCATGAGGTCAAAAATCCGCTGACGGGAATCAAGGGCGCGGCCGAGCTTCTGTCCGGGCGTCTGCGCTCGGATCCGCGCGCTCAGCAATACTGCGGACTCATCCTTGAAGGTGTGAATCGAATCGCCACGCTCGTCGAGCAGGTGCTGGCCGCCAGCGGGCCGCAGCGCCTGAGCTTCGCGCCGGTAAACATCCATCGAGTGCTCCATCAGGCGCTCGAGATGGCCGGGCTGCATCCGCATCCGCCCGCGGGCGTCACGGTCGAGCAGCAATTCGACCCGAGCCTGCCGGAAATCAGCGCCGACGCAGCGGCGCTCGAGCGGACCTTTCTTAACCTGGTGCGCAACGCCGCCGACGCGATCGGCGTCTCAGGAATCATCCGAGTGCGCACGCGCATGGAAACCGAATTTCGACTCACCGCCGAAGGACGACGGCGCCAGTTCCTGCGCGTCGAGGTAAGCGACAGTGGCCGCGGAATGAGCACGGCCGAGATGGAGCAGTTGTTCACGCCTTTCTTCACCACCAAGCCTTCGGGCACCGGGCTCGGCCTGGTGTTGAGTCAACGGATCGTCGCGGCACATGGCGGGAAGCTGTGGGCCGAAGCCGGCGGGGTGAACCCGTCGCGGCCCGCCACCGCGATTCATCCGGTTGCCCCGCATCATCACGCGCATTCGGGACTCGCCCACCCCGGTCATTCCGAGGAACATCGCGCGCGCGGAATGACGTTCAAGGTCACCCTGCCGGTTGGCCCGCGCGACCCCGAGCCGTCCGAGGCGGCATGAGCGAACTGCGAATTGCCGACCAAAGCCGGCGCCGGGCGCGCCGCATGAGCAATCGGATGCGCGTGCGAGCCGTTGCCGGGTGCGCCGATACTGTTACCATAGGAACGAAATGAATCAGACCGAGCAAAGCCTGGGCGGCGCATCCGCGACTCGCCCGTCCACCCGTGCCCTGATTGCCGACGACGACCCGGCAATCCGCCTCGTCCTGCGGCATCGGCTCGAGGCCGAGGGCTGGAGTGTCGAGGAGGCGGCCGACAGCGACGCGGCGCTGGACGCGCTCGGCCGCGGGCGTTTCGATGTCGCCCTGCTCGACATCATCATGCCCGGGATCGGCGGTCTCGAGGTGCTGAGCGCCGCGCGTGAGCAGGGATGCGCGACGCCGATCGTGGTGATCACGGCGGCGAGCACGATGAACAACGCCATCGAGGCGCTCAAGCGCGGCGCGCGCGACTATCTGACGAAGCCGTTCGAGAACCTCGACCAGGTGCTTAAGATCGCGGCGCGGGCGGCCGAGACCGCGGCCCAGGATTCCGAACTCGAGCGGGTCAAGCAGGAACTCGATCGCAAGCTGGTCGGCGGCGAAATCATCGGCCACAGCCCGGCGATCCAGGAAGTCTACAAGCTGATGGGGCGCGTGGTCAGAAACGACAAGATCGACGTCGTGCTGATCACAGGCGAGAGCGGCACCGGCAAGGAACTGGTCGCGCGCCGCATCCACGAGAGTTCCGCGCGCCGCCGCGAGCCCTTCGTCCCGGTCAATTGCTCGGCGATTCCGCACGGCCTCGTCGAGAGCGAGCTGTTCGGCCACGAACGCGGCGCGTTTACCGGCGCGGCCGAGCGGCGCGCGGGCAAATTCGAGGCGGCCGGCGCGGGCACGCTGTTCCTGGACGAAATCGGCGATCTGCCGCTCGAGCTCCAGCCCAAGCTGCTGCGCGCGCTGCAGGAGCGCGAATTCACCCGCGTCGGCGGCTACGAAACCCAGCGTCTGCAGGCGCGCATCATCGCCGCGACCAACCAGGACCTCGAGGCCGCGGTCGCGGCCCGCCGCTTCCGCGAGGACCTCTACTTCCGCCTGCGCGTGATCCTGATCCATCTGCCGCCGCTGCGCACCCGGCGCGAGGACATCCCGGAGCTGACCGACTACTTCATCGCGCGCGCCGTGCGCGACATGGGCTCGCTGGTAACCGCGGTCAGCCCCGAAGCGCGCGCCAAGCTGCAGGCCCACGACTGGCCGGGCAACGTGCGCGAGCTCGAGAACACCACGCTGCGCGCGTCGCTGCTCGCGTCGGGCAACACGCTGCGCGCCGAGGACGTTTCGCTCGCGCGCGGCGCCGTGTCCGGCCCGGCGCCGGGCGCACAGGACGACGCGGCGGCCGATTCGTTCGCGGCCCTGATCGGACGCCGCGTTGCACAGTATCTCGAGAAATCCAACGGCGAGGACCCGCGCGACCTCTATCAGAAGCTGGTGACCGAAATCGAACGGCCGCTGATCGAGCAGGCGATGCGCCGGGCCGAAGGCAACCAGGTGCGCGCCGCGCGCATCCTCGGCCTCAACCGCAACACTCTGCGCAAGAAGCTGATCGATCTCGGCATCGCGACGCGCAAGCTGCCGTTCGAATAGGCTGCGGCCCGCGCTGCCCTGCGCCCGGCGATGAAGTTCGCCTCGCATTTCTACGCGATGGTCGATCCGGCCGGCGGCCACGAGCCGGTCGCGCTCGCGCGCGTCCTGCTCGGGGCCGGTGCGCGCGTGCTGCAGCTTCGGCTCAAGCAGGCGCCGTCGCGCGCGCTGCTCGCCGCCGCGCGCGCCATCGTCGCGCTCTGCCGCGAGCGCGGCGCGATGCTGATCGTCGACGATCGCGCGGATATCGCGTTGCTCTCCGGCGCCGACGGCGTGCATCTCGGACAGGAGGATCTGCCGCTTGCGGCGGCGCGGCGAATCGCCGGCCGCCGGCTGATCGTCGGCATCTCCACCCACAGCGTCGAACAGGCAATCGAGGCCGAGCGCGGCGGCGCGGACTACATCGGCTTCGGTCCGCTCTATCCGGGAGGCCTGCGCAACAACGCCGCCGGCAAGGGCCTGGCGATGCTGGCCGAGGTGCGCGCCGCCGTGCGCATCCCGATCGTCGCGATCGGCGGCATCACGCGGGCTAACATGCCGGCAGCGCTGGCGGCGGGCGCGGATGCCTGTGCGATCATCACGGACGTTGTTCGCGCGCGCGACGTCGCCGCCCGGGTGCGCGCGATATTGGCGTTAGCGCCGCGCGCCTGATTGAATCGCTTCGCTCGGCAGCGCACACGCTTCGCAGGAGGTCCGCGCGATGGGCAGGTTGCAGAACAGGGTCGCGCTTATCACGGGTTCCAGCTCGGGCATCGGCCGCGGTGTCGCCGTCGCGTTCGCGCGCGAGGGCGCCAAGGTCATCCTCAATTATCCGACTGAATCAGAGGCGCAAAATGCCGCGGCGGTGCGCGCCGAGCTCGAAGCCATCGGGGTCGAAACGCTCGCCGTGCAGGCGGACGTGTCCGTCGAGCACGACGCGCGCGCGCTGGTCGAAACGGCGCAGCGCAACTTCGGCCGCATCGACATCCTGGTCAACAACGCGGGTATCGGCAATGCCGCGCGCATTGAAGCGATGGAACCGGCGCAGTGGGACCGGATGATCGCGGTCAACTTGCGCAGCGTCTACTTATGCACGCATTTCGTGCTGCCGATCATGTACCGCCAGGACTACGGCCGGATCATCAGCACCGCCTCGCAGCTCGCGTACAAGGGATCGGCCGGGCTCGCCCATTACTGCGCCGCCAAGGCCGCAATCATCGCCTTCACGCGCTCGCTGTCGTTCGAGATCGGCGCGAGCAATATCACCGCGAACTGCGTCGCGCCCGGCGCCACCCAGACGCGCATGGTCGAGGGGCTCGACCCGGCCATGATGGAGGCGATCCGCTCGGCCATCCCGAAGGGTCGCTTCGCCACCGTCGACGACATCGTGCCCGCCTACGTGTTTCTCGCCTCCGATGAGGCGCGCCATTTCGTCGGCCAGTGCCTCAGCCCCAACGGCGGCGACGTGATGCTGTGAGCGCGTCGATGCCTCATGCTCGCTAGACCAGCGGGGTAAGCCGTCCGCGGATCACGTCGCGCGCCTCGGCTGCCACACGACGGACGATATCGCTCGCGGACGGGATGTCGTTGACCAGCGCGCACGACGTGCCGGCGTAAAAAGCGAACTCGTCGATGTCGCCCTCCATGTATTCGGCCGGCGGCATCACGGTGTACTTGACCAGCGGCGGCATCGCCATCCCGGCGTGCTTGACCGCCCCGATCACCCTGCCCTCGCCCGGGCGCTTGCCGCTTTGCGGGCGGCCGGCCCGCTCCCATTCTTCATAGACCGAGGTGCGCAACACGCGATGCGCCGCGTCGGCCCATCCCATGTCGAACAGCTTGGTGTGCACCGTGTCTTCGGCGCGCGCCGCGACGATGCGTTTTTTGTACTCCGGATGCGCCGGCGATTCGCGCGAGGCCAGAAACCGCGTACCAAAAACCGCCCCGTCGGCGCCCAGCGCAAGCACTGCGGCGAGTCCGCGCCCATCGGCAAGGCCGCCCGCCGCAAGCATCGGGAGATCGCCGATCGCGTCGCGCACCTGCGGCACCAGGTCGAGTGTCGGGACGAGTCCGCGCACATGGCCGCCGGCCTCGATTCCCTGGGCGATAATCATGTCGGCGCCGGCACGCTTGGCATCTACCGCTTCTTCGGCCGAACCGCATTGCCAGATCACTTTTTTGCCGGCGGCTTTGAATTGTTCGATGTACTCGGCCGGCGCGCCCCAAAAGAGCGTCACCGCCTCGACCGCCGCGGCGGCCGCCGCCTCCGCAACGCCAGGCTGAAGAAATGGAATCAGCAGGTTGCAGGCGAGCGGTTTTTTAGTAAGACGCCGCGCGGCCGCGATCTCGTTGTGAATCCCTTCCGGAGTGAAACCGGCGAGCGCCACGGTGCCCATCGCGCCGGCCTCGGAAACCGCGGCCGCGAGATCGGCCAGCGCGATTGTTCCCATCCCGGCGAGCATGATCGGCACTTCGACGCCGAACAATTCGCAAAATCTGGTCTTCAGCATGCGGCGGCCCTCCTGCGGGAAAGAGAAAAAGAGAAAATCGGACAAGACGCGCGTGCTCTCGGATCCGCGCCTCGCGTGCGCGACCTGGTTAACGTCCCTTGAACGTCGGCTGGCGTTTTTCGAGAAACGCTTTGACCGCTTCTCTGTGATCCTCGGTGCGCCCGGTCATGGTCTGGCCCATCGCCTCGCGATCGAGCAGTGCCCGAAAGTCCGAGATCAAAGCGGCGTTGATATTGGCCTTCATGTAACCGTAGGCGATTGCCGGTCCGGCGGCGAGGCGCTTTGCCAGCGCCTCGGCCTCGGGCATCAGCGCCGCGGCGGGCACCACGCGATTGACCAGTCCCAGCGTAAGCGCCCGATTCGCGTCGATCGGATCGGCAAGGAAATAAAATTCCTTGGCCAGCGCGGGTCCGACCAGCCGCGTCATCAACCAGGTGCCGCCGAAGTCACCGGAAAATCCGACTCGTGCGAAGGCGGTGACGAGCCTGGCGGAGTCGGCCGCGAGCCGCAGATCGCAGGCGAGCGCGATGCTCAGTCCCGCCCCTGCTACCGCGCCATTGATAGCGGCAATCGTCGGCTTGGGCAGCTCATGCAACAGCAGGCTCACCTCTTCCGCCCGCCTGAGCGCGGCCATCCGTTGCTCGACGGTGGGACCCGGCCCTTCCGTTTCATTGCGCTCGCGCATCCGGCTGATGTCGCCGCCCGAGCAGAATCCGCGGCCGGCGCCCGTCAGCAGCACGCAGCGCACGTCGGAATCGTGGGCGGCGCGACCCAGTTCCTCGAGCAGTCCCGCGATCATCTGATCGCTCAATGCATTGAGCTTGTCCGGCTGGTTGAGGGTCAGGCGCAAGACGCCCTCGCGCCGCTCGGCCAACAGATGTTCATTCGGCATAAGAAATCCTCGAGGCCACGCGAGCTGTTTTGACCCGCCCTGCCGCGTCGGCTCTGCAACGTGTATTCCACGGATCGCCAAAAGCCCGCAAACCGCGACAGACGCGTTACTGTGGACAGACGAGAGGTGAAGTTGAACCGATCCGGCCGAATTTTCTTGCAACCAGGAGGTGATAATCGTAATAGGTAATCAGAGAAAGGCATAGATGGACAAAGAAAGACAAGCCGAGGCCTGCGCCCGCCCCTCGCCCAATCTCACTGCGGGCAAGATACTACGAACCCGGGTCGTGCTGCTGTGCGCCGTCGCGATCGGGCTCGGGCTGAACCTGCTCGCCGCCGCCAGCCGTCGACCGGCTCCACCGCGCGGCGATCCAATTACCTCGCCCGCCTTACAGGACATACCGTTCGTCTAGCAAGCCGTTCGTCTCGCCTCGCGCAGAAATGGGCGACGCTCGCGAACGACCGATTCCTAGTCGATGCGCGCGAGCCGCGCGAGCGCGGCGGCTAGCGCCTGCGTGCCGTCGCGATCGTGGCCCAGGGCGGCCGCGGCATTGAACATCGATTGCACCAGCGCCAATCCGGGCAGCGCCAGATGGCCGCCGCGCGCGGCCTCGGCGACCAGGCGCAGGTCCTTGCGGATGAGCTTGATGAAAAAGCCCGGGCGCCAGTCACGCGCAATGATCTTCGGTCCGAGATTGGCGAGCTGCCATGAACCGGCCGCGCCCGCCCCGATCGCTTCGAGCACGCGCGCGCGGTCGAGCCCGCCGCTCTCCGCCAGCGCCAGCGCCTCGGCCGTCGCCTCGAGCGTGAGCGCCACTGCGATCTGATTAGCGAGCTTGGTCATCTGTCCGGCACCGGACGGCCCCATGTGCGTCACGCGCCGGCCGAGCTTCTCGAGCAGCGGCAGTGCGCGATGGTAGGCTGACGGCGCGCCGCCCGCCATGATCGTCAGCGTGCCGTCGATTGCGCCGCTCTCGCCACCCGAGACGGGCGCGTCGAGGTAATCAACGCCCTTTTTCGCCAGCCGCGCCGCGATCGAGCGCTCGGCGGCGGGCGCGATCGTGCTCGTATCGATCACGAGCTGCCCCCTGTGCAAGGCGGGCTCGATGCGCGCGATTACGCTTTCGACGTCGGGCGTGTCGGGCACCATGATGAAAACCGCCTCGGCGCCCGCCGCCGCGGCCGCGGCATCGGCGGCTACGGTGGCTTCACTGCGGTCGGCGGCCAGCGCTACTGCGCGTTTGGCGGAGCGGTTGTGCAGGCGCAGACGATGACCGGCGCGCATCAGGTTGCGAGCCATCGGCGCGCCCATGATTCCGGTTCCGATCCACGCGATTTCCATCGGTTTGGTCCTTTAACTGAAAGCGGGCCGGACGCATGGTACGTCCGGCCCGCCTGGCTGTCGAAGGGTGCTCGTCGCCCGGATTAAGCGGCGGCCTTGGCCTGGCCTGCCTGGCTCTGCTCCTCGGCGATCGATCCGCGCTTGGACAGCGCGACCGCGATCGCCAGCATCACGATCGCCAGCACGGTCACCGCGATACGGCCCCAGCTGAGCGAGACCTCGGTTGCGGTGAACGGCGCGGCGAGGATACCGACCAGGTTCATCACCTTGATCATCGGGTTGAGCGCGGGGCCGGCGGTGTCCTTGAATGGATCGCCCACCGTGTCACCGACCACGCTGGCCTTGTGAACTTCGGTGCCTTTGCCGCCGAGGAAGCCGTCCTCGACTTTCTTCTTGGCATTGTCCCAGTTGGCGCCCGCGTTGGCCATGAAAACCGCGAGCAGCTGGCCGGTCAGAATGGTCCCGGCGAGGAATCCTCCGAGCGCGCCCGAGTCGAGACCGAACCCGACCATCAAGGGCGCAAACACGGCGAGGATTCCCGGCCCCAGCAGCTCCTTCTGTGCGGTGGCGGTGACGATATCGACGCAGCGCGCGTAATCGGGCTTCTCCTTGTGCTCCATGATGCCCGGGTGCTCGCGGAACTGCCGGCGCACCTCGAACACCACCTGATAGGCCGCGCGGCTCACCGCCTTGATCGCAAAGGCGCTGAACAGGAACGGCACCGCGCCGCCGATGAGCAGGCCGACGAACACGGTCGGCATGTTCACTTCCACGCCCATCAGTCCCAGGTGCGCCTCGTCGATGAACGAGCGGAAAAGCGAGACCGCCGCGATGACCGCGGTCGCGATCGCGAGGCCCTTGGTCAGCGCCTTGGTGGTGTTGCCGATCGCGTCCATCCACGACAGCGTGCGCGAGGCCTCTTCCTGATGGATGCCGCCCATCTCGAAGATGCCGTGCGCGTTGTCGGTGATCGGGCCGTAGGTATCCATCGCGAGGATGAAGCCGGTCGTGGTCAGCAGGCCAAGGCCGGTGAGCGCGATGCCGTAGAACTGCAGCGCGAGCGAGCCGCGGAAAATGATCATCGCGCCCACGATGCAGAGCACGATCACCACCAGCGCCCACACCGAAGACTCCAGCCCCTCGGCCATGCCCGACAGGATCAGGGTCGCCGGGCCGGTGCGCGCGGCATAGGCGGTCTCGGTCACCGGGCCGCGCTCGGGATGGGTGAAGAAGTTGGTCAGCCACAGCGTGACCACGGCGAGAATAATTCCCAGGGTGGCGCACAGGGCAAAGCGCCAGTCGGGCGCGCCGGTCCGCGGATCGTCGAGATACAACCAGTTGACGATGAAGAATCCGACCACCGATACCGCGGCCGAGGTCATATAGCCGATGTTGATCGGGCGCATCGGGTCGCGCATCTCGCCCGGCGGCACGCGCACCGCGATAATCCCGATGATCGACGAGAACACGCCGACCGCGCGCAGGATGAGGGCGAAGATGATCAGCTTCATCGCGAACGCGCCCGCCATTGCGCCGTAGACACCGGTGAAATCTTTCTCGCCCAGCGCATAGGCGGCGAGGATGATCGCCGCGACCAGGGTCACCTCGTACGACTCGAAGACGTCGGCCGCCATGCCCGCGCAGTCGCCCACGTTGTCGCCCACGTTGTCCGCGATAGTGGCCGCGTTGCGCGGGTCGTCCTCGGGAATGCCCGCCTCGACCTTGCCGACCAGGTCGCCGCCGACGTCGGCGGCCTTGGTGTAGATGCCGCCGCCGACGCGCATGAACAGCGCGGCGAGCGAGCCGCCGAAGCCGAACCCGATCAGCACCTTCATCGCGTTTTCCTGGAAGATCAGGAAGATGATGGTCGCGCCGAGCAGCCCGAAGCCCACCGTGAACATGCCCGAAACACCGCCCGCCTTGAACGCGAGTTCCATCGCGTCCTTGAAGCTGGTGAGCGCGGCGTTGGCGCTGCGCACGTTGCCCTTGACCGCCAGCTTCATGCCGACGAAGCCGGCGCCGTACGAGGCGCTGACGCCCATCAGGAAGGCGAGCGCGATGCCGAAGGAGAGCGACGGCGTGTCGGGATAGACGTGCTGGTACATGAAGAACAGGGCGAGCGCGATAACGATGACGAACCAGATCATGGTCTTGACCTGGCGCCGCAGATAGGCCATCGCACCCTCTTCGACCGCGTCGGCCACGTCGGTCATCGACTTGGCGCCCGGGCTGGCCTTGAGCACGGTGCGCGCCAGCGACCATCCGTAAAGCAGCGCGATAATCGCCGAGCCGAGCACTGCCCACAGGATCACCAGCTGGTTGCTGGTCAGGTGCGGCAGAACAATGTTCGCTTCACTCATCTGAGTTTGGATCTCCTGAAGTTTGACGCTTCCGGCGCCCCCGCGCCGTACATCGGCCGGTCGCGCATGGCGGTCTGCCGAGCAGCAGCAGCCTACGGCGCGCAGTCATTTCGATCAACCGATGAAGTCTAGGATCTCGGCTGGTGCGTGTCCAGCCATTGCGTACCTAATCGCGTCTTGACTCCGCACCTCTTGACCTCGAATGCGAGGGCGCGGCCGACAATGTCAAATGGCCTGGCTCAGGGCGCCGGCGTCCAGTGTTCCGGCGCATCGCGTTCCGGAGCGTCAGGCTGCACTTGCCCACAGCTCCGCCGGGTGACGCGATTGATCGCGCGGTGCGCCATGTGTTTAGCTAAACGCTTCGATACAATTATGAATGTCAATCTTGAGAGCCCTTCGGCGCTGCGGCGCAAACTGACCATCGAACTCGAACCGGCCGAGATCAAGACCGAGCTCGACCGCACCTACAACGACCTGCGGCGCAACGTGATGCTCAAGGGCTTTCGCCCCGGCCGCGCGCCGCGCGCGATGCTCGAGCGGCTGTTCGGTGATCGCATCCGCGGCGAAATCGTCCAGAAGCTGATCAAGGAATACACCGACCGGGCGCTCGAGGAGCGCAACCTCACGCCCCTGCTGCCGCCGGAGATCGTGACCGAGGAGACCGACCTCGCCCGCACCCTGCGCTTCAGCGCAACCTTCGATCTGCGGCCCGAGGTCACGGTGCGCGATTACCAGGGTCTGCGCGTACCGCGACCCGAGGTCACGGTGAGCGACGAGGAGGTCGAGAAAACGCTCAACGATCTGCGCGAGCGCTCGGCCACGCTCAAGAAGGTCGAGGATCGCACGCGCGTCGCGCGCGGCGACCTGGTGCTGGCCGAGATCGAGGGCTTCGTCGACGACAAGCCGCTGGAAGGCGCGAAGATCGCCCAGCGCATCATGGAGGTCTCGCCCGACCGTCTCGCGCACGGCCTCGACGAGGTGCTGAGCGGGGCCGAAGTCGGCCAGCCCGCGCGGGTCACGCGCAGCTATGCGCCCGACTACGCGGAAAAGGACCTCGCGGGCAAAACCGTCGAATGGCGCGCGTCGGTCAAGGAAATTTACACCAAGGTGCTGCCCGCGCTCGACGACGAGTTCGCCAAGGACCTGGGCGACGTCGCCTCGCTCGACGAGCTGCGCGCCAGGGTGCGCGAACAGCTCATGGAGCGCGCGGCGCAGGAAGCCGACATGCGCGCGCGCCAGGGTCTGCTCGACCTCATTATCGAACGCAATCCGATCGAAGTGCCGCAGTCGCTCGAGGAGCGCGAGCGCCAGTTGATGGAAGCCGAGATGGCCGCGGCGCTGATCGGCGCCGGGATGCCGCGCGAGGCGGCGGCTGAGCGCGTGCGCAACAGCGCCGACGAGATCCGCACACGCGCGCACAAGCGCGCGCTCAGCTCACTGGTGGTGGACGCGATCGCCGAGCAGGAAAAGATCGCGGTGAGCGACGACGAGCTGGCCGCGCGCGTCGCCCATCTGGTCACGAGCAGCGCCGGGCGCGAGCGCGAGCATACGGCCGAGCACTATCGCGACGAGGCCCATCGCGCGCAGCTGCGCCAGGCGATGCGCCGCGAGAAGACGCTGGATGCGCTGCTGGCGCGCGCCCAGGCGGAGCCGGCCGAAACCGCCGCGGAGACGCCCGCGGGCGAACAAACGAACGAATAGCTGCGGGCCCCATGACGGATTTCAGGTTGCCGCGCTATCCTAAAGCGGCTAAAATTTTGTTGTAGTGCCTGGGCTGAGACATTATCGCCAGCGGCCCCGGGCCGGGGCCCTATGAGCAGTCTGGTTCCGATTGTCGTCGAACAGACCGGGCGCGGCGAACGCTCCTACGACATCTATTCGCGCCTGCTGAAGGACCGCATCGTTTTCCTCGGCACCGAGGTCAACGACGACGTCGCCAACCTGGTCACCGCCCAGTTCCTGTTTCTCGAATCCGAGGATCCGGAAAAGGAGATAAACTTCTACATCAATTCGCCCGGCGGATCGGTCACCGCCGGCCTGGCGATCTACGACACGATGCAGTTCATCAAGCCGCCGGTTTCGACCCTGTGCCTGGGCCAGGCCGCGAGCATGGCCGCGGTGCTGCTGGCGGCGGGACACAAGGGCCGGCGCTACGCGCTGCCGCACTCGCGCATCATGATTCATCAGCCGATGGGCGGTGCGCAGGGTCAGGCGATCGATCTCGATATTCAGGCGCGCGAGATTTTGCGCATGCGCGAGGAGATCAACAATATTTTCGTGCGCCACTCGGGGCAGAAGCTCGCGCGCATCGAGAAGGACACCGACCGCGACACCTTCATGTCGCCCGAGCAAGCGGTTGAATACGGACTGATCGATGAGGTAATCGTTAGGCGGGGAACCTCCAAGTGAAGGGCGGCGGGAGGCAGTAAATGGCCAAGCATGACGACCGCTCGGGCAACCTGGTCTGCTCGTTCTGCGGCAAGAGCCAGGACGAAGTGCGCAAGCTCATCGCCGGCCCGACGGTCTACATCTGCGACGAGTGCATCGACCTCTGCAACGACATCATCGCGGAGGAAACCGACAGCGAGGAGGCTTTCAGCCAGACCTCGGCCGTGCCCAAGCCGGCCGAGATCAAGCGCGTGCTCGACCAGTACGTGATCGGCCAGGAGCGGGCGAAGAAGATCCTCTCGGTCGCGGTGCACAACCATTACAAGCGCATCGACTCGCAGATGGTCACGGGCGAGGTCGAGCTGCAGAAGTCCAACATCCTGCTCATCGGGCCCACCGGCGTCGGCAAGACGCTGCTCGCGCAGACGCTCGCGCGCTTTCTGCAGGTGCCCTTCACCATCGCGGATGCGACCTCGCTGACCGAGGCCGGCTACGTCGGCGAGGACGTCGAGAACATCATCCTCTCGCTGCTGCAGAACGCCGATTACGACATCGAGCGCTGCCAGCGCGGCATCGTCTATATCGACGAGATCGACAAGATCGCGCGCAAGGGCGACAACCCCTCGATCACGCGCGACGTCTCAGGCGAGGGCGTGCAGCAGGCGCTGCTCAAGATCGTTGAGGGCACGATGGCGAGCGTGCCGCCCAAGGGCGGCCGCAAGCATCCGCAGCAGGAATTCCTGCAGGTGGACACGACCAACATCCTGTTCATCTGCGGCGGCGCATTCGTCGGCCTGGACGACATCATCCGCCGGCGCATCGCGGGCAAGACCATGGGCTTTCGCGCCGACCTCTCGCATCGCGATCCCAAGACGGTCTCCGAGCTGCTCAACGAGGTGCAGCCCGAGGACCTGCTCAAGTTCGGCCTGATCCCGGAGTTCGTCGGCCGCCTGCCGGTGATCGCGACGCTCGGCGAGCTGGACGAGGACGCGCTGGTGCGCATCCTGACCGAGCCCAAGAACGCGCTGGTGCGCCAGTATCAGAAGCTGTTCGACATGGAGAACGTCCATCTGAAGTTCACCCAGGGCGCGCTGCGCGCGATCGCGCGCGAGGCGCTCAAGCGCAAGTCGGGCGCCCGCGGCCTGCGCGCCATCATGGAAAGCATCATGGTGGACCTGATGTACGAGATCCCCTCGCAACCCAATATCAAGGAGGTTCTGATTTCCGAGGAGGTGGTCACCCAGAAGGAACAGCCGCTGCTGGTGTATCAGAAGACCGCCGAAACCGCATGACGTCTCCGGGGAAAAGATAAGCGATGCTTTTTCGCAACGATAAGGACAAGAACGACAAACGAGACGGACGCGACGGCCAGGGCGACATCGTACCCCTGCTCCCCTTGCGCGAGCTGATCGTATTTCCGCACCAGGTCTATCCGATTTTCGTCGGCCGTCAGAAATCCATCAAGGCGCTCGAGGCGGCCGAGGCGCGCAAGCAGCCGATCCTGCTGGTCGCGCAAATGGATGCCAAGGTTTCCGATCCCGGCCCGCAGGACATCTATGCGACCGGCACGCTCGGCGTCGTGGTGCAGCTCCTGCGCCTGCCCGACGGCACGGTCAAGGCGCTGCTCGAGGGCAAGCGCCGCGCGCGTATCGTGCGCTACGTCTCCGAACAGGACTACTTCCAGGTCGAGGTCACGCCGATCGAGGAGGTCTGCGACCGCTCGACCGAGGTCGAAGCGCTGATCCGTTCGGTCAACGCGACCTTCGACAATTACGTCCGGCTGAACAAGAAGATTCCGCCCGAGATGGTCACCTCGATCGCCGCGGTGGACGATCCGGCCTATCTCGCCGACAAGCTGGTCGAGCATCTGGGCATCAAGCTCGAGGACAAGCAGGCCCTGCTCGAGTGCGCCAATCCGGCCGAGCGCCTGGAAAAGATTCTCGGCTACATGCGCGCGGAACTGGAAATCCTGGAGGTCGAAAAGCGCATCCGCTCGCGGGTCAAGAAGCAGATGGAGAAGACCCAGAAGGAGTACTACCTCAACGAGCAGATGCGCGCGATTCAGAAGGAATTGGGCGAGAAAGACGAATTCAAGAACGAGATCCAGGAGCTCGAAGAGAAGCTGCGCCAGAAGAAGATGCCCGCCGAGGCGCGCGAAAAGTGCGAGCGCGAGATCAAAAAGCTCAAGATGATGTCGCCGATGTCGGCCGAGGCGACGGTTGTGCGCAACTATCTCGACTGGTTCCTCGCCCTGCCCTGGTTCGAGTACACCGAGGACAAGCTCGACATCAAGGAAGCCGAGCGCATCCTCGAGGAGGACCATTACGGGCTCGACAAGGTCAAGCAGCGCATCCTCGAGTACCTCGCGGTGCAGACCCTGGTCGGACAGATGAAGGGTCCGATCCTGTGCCTGGTCGGACCGCCGGGCGTGGGCAAGACCTCGCTCGGCAAGTCGATCGCGCGCGCGACCGGGCGCAAGTTCGTGCGCGTCTCGCTCGGCGGCGTGCGCGACGAGGCCGAGATTCGCGGCCATCGCCGCACCTATATCGGGGCGCTGCCCGGCAAGATCATCCAGTCGATGCGCAAGGCGGCGTCGGGTAATCCGGTGATGCTGCTGGACGAGGTTGACAAGATGTCAACCGACTTCCGCGGCGATCCGTCCTCGGCCCTGCTCGAGGTGCTCGATCCCGAACAGAACTGCACCTTCAACGATCATTACCTGGACTGCGACTACGATCTCGCCAAGGTGATGTTCGTCACCACGGCCAACACGCTCGAGCGCATTCCGCGCCCGCTGCAGGATCGGATGGAGATCATCCGCATCCCCGGCTACACGGAATCCGAGAAGCTCAACATCGCCAAGCGCTACCTGGTACGCAAGCAGCGCGAGGCCAACGGCCTCAAGGAGGAGAACATCGAGTTCTCCGACCAGGCGATACTGCAGATCATCCGCGTCTACACACGCGAGGCGGGCGTGCGCAACCTCGAACGGGAGATCGCGTCGATCTGCCGCAAGGTCGCGGTCGAGGTGGTAAAGACCGACCGCAATGCCCACGTGCGCGTTTCCGCCTCCAGCCTGCTCAAGCACCTGGGACCGCCGCGCTTCCGCTACGGCATGGCCGAGACGGAGCCGCAAGTGGGCGTGGCCACGGGGCTGGCATGGACCGAGATGGGTGGCGAGCTGCTCGGCGTCGAGGTCACGATCGTGCCCGGCCGCGGCAAGCTGACCGTCACCGGCCAGCTCGGCGAGGTGATGCAGGAGAGCGCGCACGCGGCGCTCTCTTACGTGCGCTCGCGCGCCGACGCCTTCGGTCTGGCGCCGAACTTCTACCAGAAGATCGACATCCATATTCATATTCCCGAGGGCGCCACGCCCAAGGACGGCCCCTCGGCCGGCATCACGCTGGCGACCGCTTTGGCCTCGGCCCTGTGCCGCGTGCCGGTGCGCAACGACCTCGCGATGACGGGCGAAATAACGCTGCGCGGGCGCGTGCTGCCGATTGGCGGACTCAAGGAGAAAATCCTGGCGGCGCATCGCGGCGGCGTGAAGACCGTGCTCATCCCGAAGGAGAACGCCAAGGACATCGACGAAATCCCGGCGCCGATTCTGAAGAACGTCACGCTCCTCCAGGTCGAGCACATGGACGAGGTCCTGCGCCACGCCCTCGTGCTCGAGGACCCCGACGCGTTCTTCAAGTCCAAGCCGGCGCCGATCGCCTACGCGTCGGTCGCCGAACCCAAGGAAGAGCTCGAAGACGACGAAGCGGAGGACGACTCGACGATTCCCTCGCCCACCAATCTGTCCTGAGGCGGCGGGCGGCCGTAAACTGAGGGGCAAGCCCCCGCCCGGGCGCGGGGGCGTTTTGCGCACGTTGCATGACGGGTGCGTTCCAGCTAACCAAGAGTAAGCACCGGGGCGGGAGGATAAATGACTAAGGCCGAACTAATCGAGGGGCTGGCGAGCAAGCTCAACCTGAACAAGGCCGAAGCCGAGAAGGCGATCAATCTCCTGCTCGACGATATCGTGGCCGCGCTCAAGCAGGGCGAACGCGTCAATATATCGGGCTTCGGCACTTTCTCGGTTTCCGAGCGAGCGTCGAGGACCGGGCGCAATCCGAAGACGGGCGAGGCGATCCAGATATCGGCGAGCCGCTCGGCCAAGTTCCGCGCGGGCAAGCAGCTCAAGGATTCGCTCAACGATGCCGCGTCGGGCGGTAGCCCGCAGCCGAGCGCGCCTTCGGCATAGGCGTCGCGCCAGGGGTTATAATGACGCCGCGCCTGTCCCGGGCGCGGCGTCTTTTTTTGCGACCCGAGCGACACCACGCGCGAGGCGCGACGGAGACGCGCGCGCGAATGGCACGTCGCGGGATGACGCTCGACGGCCGCGTCGTGCTCGCTGTGCTTGACCATTCGCCGGTGCGCGGCGTGAATGAGTTTCGTGAGGGGGCGGGCGGCGCAGCGTTGATTGGGTTTTGAGGGGCCAGCTCAGTTGGCGCAGAGTTGATTGGATTTCGAGGGCGGTTAGCTCAGCGGTAGAGCATCGGCCTTACAAGCCGAGGGTCGCAGGTTCGAAACCTGCACCGCCCACCAATAAAATCAAGAGCTTATGCGGTTCCGGAATTCCGTTGGATCGTCCGATGCCGGTTTTGGTGCCGGTTGCAGCTTCGTTGCGGCGGATTTCCGCCCGCAGAAGCGGCTATTCGCGCAATAACTCGACCGCGTGGCGGAGCTCACTCCTTCGGCCCGCATCACCAAGTCGATCGCGCTCCCGCCTGCGCGGCACGCCCCCAAGGCAGTGTCAGAGATTCTTCTGCGGGCTGATGACCAGCGACGGCGTCCGGTCGTCGTGGAACGGGCAGCGCCCGATGAGCTCGGCACCGTGGGGGACAAGCTCGACCCCGCAGCGCTACCCCCAGCCGCTCCACCGTCACCTCGCGCTTGATCCGCTCGATCTCCTCTGCCGCGATGCGCGCCATTCCGGATTTATGAGACAAACTGTCGCTCGTTGTGCCGCGAAAGAGCAGCGGAGCCGCCGGCAGGATTGGTCAATGGGAACAATGAAGGGCGCGGTGGAACAACGCCGCACCCCATCAGGGAAGGATTTCAAACCGCCCGAGGCGATAGGGCCGATAGACTTCGAAGTCGTGCCGGTCGATGGTAAAGACGCGACGCAGGTGCTCGCGTTCGGCAACCCTTACCAGCGCGGCGTCGGCCAGATCCATCGGCAGGTCGCGGTACTTCCACATCAGTTCCTTCATCCGCGGACAATCGTCGTGGCCAAGCTCGATAAATCGCACCCCGCCAACATTTATCATGTCCCACAACGCCCGTTGGGCGTCGGCGGATGATCGCAGCAGATACATTGCTTCAGTAAATGCCGGCCAGACGGTGCCCAGCGGTTCCCGCATCATCGTCAGCGCCCCCCGGCAGGCTTGATGATGAGGGTCGCTGCGATCAATCAAAGCGACCAGCGGACCGGCGTCGACCAGCATGGCGGCCATTGCTCTTTTCCCGCAGCAGTTGGGCGAAGTGCTCGCCGGTGCGCTCAGAGAGCCGCTTGCCACCGCTATCCCAGCAGCCGATCAGATGGGCCATCGCCTCGGCTGGCGGCACGGCCGCCCGCCGAACACCGTGCTCGCGCAGGGCTTCAAGCGCCTCGCGTACCACGTCGGACCTGCTGCGGCCACTCTCCCGCGCGAGCCGGTCGAGAAAGGCCGCCGTGCCGGGATCCACTCTGACGTTCAGCGCACTCATAATAGCACTTGTATCACAGCCTGTAACACAACGCCAGTCGACCTCACTGGGATCCACCTCCGGAATCTGATGGGGCAACGAGGGGGGTCATCCAGGGATGAGTGACGCATCTCATCAAATCACGCGCGATGGCCCCCAGGCCGAGCGCGTCCACAGCGTTCTCATCACCATAAGCGGCGCCGCAGGCGATGGAATTGACGGACACGCCGATCCTCGCCCGTGCGATCGACCTGCGCCGCTTGCTGGCCAGAAATTCCTATTTTCTGCTCGGACCGCGTCAGACCGGCAAGTCGTTCCTGGTCCACCACACCCTGCCCGACGTACGCCTCTACGACCTTCTCGACAGCTCGACCTACCTCACGCTGAGCCGGAATCCCGGCCGCATCGCGGAAGAGTTGACCGAGCGCGAACGGGTCGTCGTCATCGATGAGGTGCAGCGGTTCCCGGAGCTCCTCAACGAGGTGCACCGCCTGATCGAAACGCGCCGGGTCCACTTCCTGCTGACCGGCTCCAGCGCGCGCAAGCTGCGCGGTGGAGGTGTGAACCTGCTCGGCGGGCGGGCGCGTACCCAATACCTGCACCCGCTGACCTCGCATGAGCTGAGAGTACGGTTTGATCTGGCTCGGGCCGCTGAGCGCGGGCTGCTGCCCTCGACTTATTTCTCGGATGACCCCCAGGCCGACCTCGCTGCTTACTCCGGCACGTATCTTCAGCAGGAGATCGTTGCAGCAGGCGTCACGCGGAACGTTCCGGCATTCAGCCGCTTCCTCAAAGTCGCGGCACTGTGCAACGGAACTATCGTGAACTTCACCAATGTCGCCAACGACGCGCAAGTGCCCCGCACCACGGTGTACGAGTACTTCGAAATTTTGCGGGACACGCTGGTGCTGCACGAGTTGCCGGCGTGGCGAAAGTCGATCAAACGCAAGCCGCCTGGGTCATCGAAGTATTATTTTTTCGATGTAGGCATGGCCGCCGCGCTGCAAGGACGTCTGTTCCGCAGAGACACGCCGGAGTTTGGCCAGGCGCTCGAGACGATCGTGTTCCACGAACTCCTCGCCCACCGTGACTACGTCTGCGATGAACCGCTCCATACTGGCGGTCAACCTCGGGTTTCGAGGTGGACTTCGTGATCGGAGACCACACTGCGATCGAGGTCAAGGCGAAGGAAAATGTATTCGTCCAAGACCTCAAGTCGCTCCTGGCCTCGTCCGAGGAGCGCAAGTTCCGCTCGCTGGTCTGCGTGTCTCTGGAACCTCGCGCTCGCAAAGTCGGGGCGGTATCGATCCTTCCCTGCACCGAATTTCTGAGCGGCCTGTGGAGCGGTAACTTCGACGGATCGAGCAGCACGTGAGGTCTCGGCATAGCCGTCTCCGGCAAGCGCGGTACTTTGTCCGTGCTATTGGCATTCGGCGGGTGGCCTGCGGATCGGGCGGAGTCGCCTTACAAGCCGAGGGTCGCAGGTTCGAAACCCGCGCACGAACGCGTTCCGAGACCAGACGCAGCTCCAGCGCTTGTGCGGAACGGCTGCGCGGCTAGCCGGCAATTCCCCGCGCGCTCGGGAGATAGCGTCCGAAGCGCCCAGCCCCCGTACAGGAACAAACTCCGGCGGCGTCCGGCCTGACGGCATTTCTGATTCGCGTTACCCGATGCAAAGCTGCAACATCACTAAATCCCGCGACCGCACAAAGATTTAGAATCCCTCGCACCTGAGCCCAATTTTCAGTCCGGCACAGCCGATGCTTATCGCGCGCTCCATGATAGGCACGCTGATTTTTTGTCTTGAAGCATTGGGTGCGTGGCTCTGCGCCGGCGTTGTTGTCGCCCTTTGCATCTTTCCCGCCTCTATAGGCATGGACAATTTAGAGACCCCCGCCGGAGCCGAATCGGGCGATTCCCAAAACCCGGAAACCTCGTACATCCCACCCGGTTCCGCGCGATAGCGTGGCCGTTGCGATAGACGATGCTGGTTTGAGTTACTTTGGCCGATCGTCTGGACGTTCGCGGCTGAGGGCAGCCCTGCCCACGTGTTTACGCACTTCGGCGAGCTACAAGCGCCAATGCTCCGATGGCCAGGAGCCCGGCTACAACCATGCTGGCCGCAGTGAGAGCCAGAGGCATCCGGGAGTCGGCGTTTAGCGGAACTATTCGTACGAGCATCACTATCGTACCCAGCGCGCTCGTCAGCATTGAGGTCAGAACGGCCAGCAGCCTCATACGAATCATGTTTTCACCGGATGCATCGCTCGCGGCCCGCAACCTAAATGAAACCTGCTTCTTTGGCGCAGCGCTCACATAGATAGCTCTCACCGAAAAAAACCAGGTCGTGCTTCAGCCAGCCCTCCAGCGACGACCTGACGATCTGGCTCGCGCGCATGTTGTTCGGACGCAGAAGCACAGCATGCTCGGGCGGCGTCAGGCATATCCTGCACATGAGTCCGGTGCGAGGAGTAAATAGACGAGACGACTTGCAGATCACCGGAAATTCAGGAGACGCCGGCTTGACGGAGCGAACCGATGCCGTCGAACCCTGAGAATCCGGCGTTGACCCGGCACTCGGGACAAGATCGGGGACCAGCATTTTTCGCAATTCTTCGAGGCTGGGGATCATACAGTCCTCCTGCCCGGATCCGACCTTTGCCAGTCGAGTTGAGCAGAGGACGTGCCAGCAGCTTGCCCCGCCTTTCCCTTTCGCAAGTAGGCTGTACGGAGCAATGCGACAGACGTCGTTGCAGTAGTGCGACAGAACGGCCGAACCCGCTGCTCGGATTACACGGGCTTAGTTTCCGCCTACCGAATCTCTGGTATCCAATGAATCTCAAAAACGGCGCATGCTACGCAGAATGCCGCCTATATTGCGATTTTGGACGGACAAAGCTCCGTTTCGAGCGCAGTGCGAATGCCCAAAAAGATGAAGCGGCGGGCTACCCGCAGAACTTGTGACCGCGCGCGATGTCCGGCACTAGACACAGGCGGCGCTGGACAATATGCAGCAATCGCTCGAGACCGTCGAGGGTCGCAGGTTCGAAACCTGCACCGCCCACCAATAAAATCAAGAATCATTTCATGCGTCAGTCTCGCGACGGATAGTTTGACGACCGGACGCAAGACCGTTCGGATTCGCTCTCGACAGTGGCCTAGACCGAGAGCTGACTCGGGCTCGCTTGCGCCTGGTCAAGCGTCATCGCCCGGACATCAAGCGGGTCGCGCGCGTCCTCCGAGAGAGCGCCTGCTCAAGGGCCAGGAGATCTCGGCGCTGTTGACCGAGGCGGCCTGAGGGTATTCTCAACGAGATGGACTGGACCGCCTACATTGGCGACGACGGCGCGATTTACTTCCAGGCGCGATTCGAGCGAGCAATCGGCGAGAGGTCGGCCAGACCGCTCCCGGACCAGGTCTCGCGCGTCGTCGAGGGCGAGAGCCTCGAGGGCCGGTCGTACGAGGAATGGCGTGCTTATCTGGACGCCCGTGGCGGAGCGGCGTCGGTGAGGACCTAGCGCATGGACTGGCAAGCCACGCTCTTTGAGCGAGACCGCCTGATCACCTTTCGCGGCCTGACCCGCGAGATCAAGCCAGGCCTTCTCGGCGACCGTGAGGACTGGATCGAGCCAGGGCAGGAATGGGGCGGGCGCAGCTTTGAGGAGTGGATGGCGTTCCTCCGTGCGCGCGGCGGTTCGGTCACGATCGGGTTTGATAGCACAAGGGGTTGGGTGGAACGGGAATAGCAGAATGGCTGAATGCGAATCGCGTTCGCATGCCGTGTCTCCGATGCCCCCGATCGACGGAAACTCGTCCGCATGCGCGCATCGAAGGCGCAACCGCCGTGAAGCAGAGAAATAAGCGCGTCCCTCACTGGGCCGGACCTGCGGTCGTCGGCATTGGCCTCGCCAGTCTTTTCTCGGATATGGGCCACGAAACGGCGACTGCCGCGATGCCGGCCTTTCTCGCCTCACTTGGAGCAGGTTCCGCAGCGCTGGGCGTGATCGAAGGGCTGGCCGACGGCGCATCCAGTGTCGCCAAGCTGATGTCGGGCCTCTATGCCGACCGGCTCCGGCGCAGAAAGCCACTGGCCGTTGTCGGTTATCTGCTGACCGCCCTGGGCATGGCCAGTCTGGCCGTGGCGACCGATTGGTGGCACGTGCTCCTCGGCCGGCTCGGAGCATGGCTCGGCCGCGGTGCCCGGACGCCGGTTCGCAATGTGCTGCTCGCCGAGGCGACAACGCCGGAGAGCTATGGCCGCGCCTATGGTTTCGAGCGCGCGATGGACAGCGCCGGAGCGGTGATCGGCCCTCTGCTCTCGGTTGGGTTGCTGGCTGCCGTGGGCATGCGCCGGACCTTTGCCCTGACGCTGGTGCCGGGGGTAATTGCCGCGGTCCTTATCGCGGTGCTGGTCCCGGAGCATCGCCACGAGACGCGGTCACATGAAAAAGTATTGGCAAACGTCGGCGCGCTCCCTCAGGAATTTCGGAGATTGCTGGTCGGCGTCGGGATCGCCGGCGCCGGAGATTTCTCCAACACGCTATTAATCCTGTGGGCGACCCAGGCCTGGGCGCCTCATTACGGTCTCACCCGGGCAGCCCGGCTCGCGATGCTCTCTTACGTCGGATACAACGTCATCTACTCCGGTTCGTGCTACGTCAGCGGACACCTCGCTGACACGTTCCCCATGCGGCTGGTGTTGGCGGGCGGCTATGCCCTGGCGGTGATTCCCGCGGGCCTTCTCATCCTGCCGGGAAGCTCCTGGCTCAAATTCGCCGCCATCTTCGGATTGTCCGGCCTGTACATGGGTGTTTGGGAAACGGTCGAGAGCGCCACAGCGGCGACGACGCTTCCGAATCCAATGCGCGGGGTCGGATTCGGCGTCCTCGCAACGGTCAACGGTCTCGGCGATCTGGTTTCAAGCGTGGTCGTCGGTTTTCTGTGGGCCATCTCACCCGCCGCGGCGATGTCATTTGTGATCGCAACCTCGCTCGCCGGAGCGCTGATTGTCGCTTCGTAACGGTGTGGAAGAATCAATGGAGCTGATGTAAACGAGCGTCGAAAAGATGCGCCCGCAGGTGCATGCGGTGAATGCTCAACTCGCCGCCGCGGCCCAGGCGTTGAACATGCAGTCGGCGCTGCAACACAGAAATGATTAGCTGCGCGACGCGCGCAAACGACTCGCGCAGGTATCGGCGCCGCGCCGCGCGTGATCGATTCGATGCACGCACGCCTGCAGCGATGTCGCGGCTCCGCGCTTCGATGGGCGCTCGCGCAAGCTAGCGCGCGCTTCGAATCGGCAGCCGAGGCGAGTCGCTGCTTCTCTCACCGGAGTGCGCGACGGGCGCTGTCCGGCGAACAGTTGCGTCGATGGCACACAATCTGCTCATCGTATCGGCGGCGGCCCCTATCTTCAGGCCACCTAGGAACTATCCCCCCAAGGTCGGCAGGAGGAGTCCCAGGGGCCGCCAACAAAGGAAAAAATGACGGCTCGATCTGTAAACTTGTGACGCGGCCGAGCAGCACGGGATCGCGCCGCCGGGGCCGCGGCGCGCCGTCGGGGAGCGCCCGGGAACCGCTTCGGATGAGAGCGCCGCCTAAGACGTCACTTCAAGCTCGGTAAGCCGCCTCGTGACGCGCGCCACGCGCTCGTCGGACCTGTAGCGGCGCGCACAGCGATGACAGGCGTAGAGCGGCTCATGCAGGAACAGGACGCCCCCGAGGCTCTCGGGCTTGAAGTCCACTTTGTACGACTGGCTTCGCGTCCAGCGGCAGACTCGACAACGCAGCGGTTGAAAGATGCCCAACGCGCCATTGATGAACGGCTTAGGCTGTCGCGATATCATCGCCATAAACTCCGCGATTTGGCTGGCGCGCTCGAGGCCAGCCCGCGACCCGATTGGGTTGCCGACCCGCCCATCGAGAGCCGCTGCTATTGTGCCGCCGGCCGCGCAAAAACTCCAGCCGCGCGCGCCAATCAACAGCTCATGCACGCCGCCCGTGGACTGCAGGCAACGCGTCGCGCGCCTCACGCCCGTGCCTCGCGGGCTCCCGGATCGGCGATCATATGTCCCGCTGCAGCTCGCTGCCGAGCAGCGCGCGCGCCACGCGATTGAACTCGTGATCCCACACCGGTCCATGGTCGAGCGGCTCATCGAGGGTCCGCAGATGCGCCAGCTCGTGCACCAGCGTGTGGAAGCTGTGATGGCCGGTGTGGCGGCCGACGAGGATCGTCCGGTCGCGGCGCATCAGAACGCCGCAGACCGCGCGTCCGTGAACGTTCTGGATCACGGTTTTGCGCACCAGGTACACGCGCCATCCCCGGGGCATTTCGTCGCCCCAGATGCGCGACCAGGTCCGGCGCGCAAGCTCGGTGATATCCTTGCGCCGAATCGCCCGATTCGGATTCGCCATCGTCGCCGCTTCGCCGCGCGCGACCTCGTCCGCCGCGGTCCCGGGACTAAGGCTGCTTGCGGAACTTCGGCAGAAGCTCGCGCGCGAACGTCTCCATTGAACGCCGCACGATTTTCGGATCGATCCCGGGAAAATGCATGCCCAGCACCAGGTGCGTGGTGCGCACGCTGCGCGTGAAGCGCTCGAGGCCCTCGGCCACGTCCCGCACCGTTCCGACGATGGGCGTGAACAATAGCGGCTCCTCGGTGCGGCGCAGCTCAGCCGCCGGCGGCGGCTCGAACAGCGTCGGCGGCCCGTGCATCTCGCCCGCATCCGCCAGCCATTTGCCGTACACCGAGAGCATCCAATGCACGTGATCCTGGACCTCGTCCCAGGCCTGGTCCCTGGAAGGCGCGATGTGCGTCCACACGAGCTGGGCGACGTTGAAATCCGCCGGATTGCGGCCGTGGCGGCGCAGCGCCTCGTCATAGGCCGAGGTGTCGCCTACGCCAAGGTAATGGCAACCGAGCCGTGCCGCGCGATCGACCGCCTTTGGACCGAGCGCGCCGACCCATAGCGGCGGATGCGGCTGCTGCACGGGCCTGGGTGTCAGGCGGATGTCCTGCAGATTGTAGTGCCGGCCTTTGAACGAGAACGGGGCCTCGGTCCACATGCCGCGCAGCACGTCGATCCCCTCTTCGAAGCGTGACGCGCGTTCCTTGTGCGAAATTCCATAGCCCAGGAATTCGTGGCGCGCGTAGCCCTTGCCGATTCCGAGATCGAAGCGTCCGCGCGAGATCACGTCCACGGTGGCCGCGTCCTCGGCCACGCGCACGGCGTTGTGCAGCGGAAGCAACAGCAGGAACGTGCCGATACGGACGCGGCGCGTGCATGCTGCGGCCGCGCCGGCCAGAGTCATCAGCGAGGGCGAGTAGCCGTCCTCGGCGAAGTGATGCTCGGTGAGCCAGACGGTGTCGTAACCAAGCTGCTCGGCGAGCTGCATCTGCTCGAGCTGCGATTCATAGACATCGGCCCACGGCTTCTTCCAGGGGGGCGGGTTGCGAAACGAAAACATCAGTCCGACATTCATGGGTTTGCTCCTCGAGGATCTCGCGCCGACAGCTCAATCGTATACCGCAAATGTATCCGGCAAACGACTCGAATCGAGTCCGCTCCGCACGCGCAACTCTCCCGCATCGCCCGCGCGCACACGGCCGCGATTCAGATGAAGTGCGGCAGGCCCGTATGCGCCGTCAGGCCGCCGTCGACCACAAGCGCCGCGCCGGTGACGAATGAGGCTTCGTCGGAGGCGAGGAAAAGCGCCGCGTTGGCGATTTCCTCGGGCTCGCCGATCCGGCCCGTCGGATTCTGGCCGAGCCGGCGCTTGAAGCCCTCGACGTCGTCGCCGCCCAGCACCTGCGAAACGCGGGTGTTGATTGCGCCGGGACATACGCAGTTGACGCGAATGCGATGCTTTGCGTTCTCGAGCGCCGCCGCGCGGGCGAGGTTGATCACGCCGGCTTTGGCCGCATTGTAGGCGGACATGCCGTAGTCGCCGGCGGTGCCCGAAATCGAGGCGGTGTTGACGATCGATCCACCGCCCTGCCCGCGCATCACGGGAATGCTGTGCTTGATTCCGAGAAATGCGCTGGTGAGGGTGACCGCGATTATCCGGTTCCAGGTTTCGAGCGACATCGCTTCGAGCGGCTCGACGCTGCCCAGGCCGGCGTTGTTGAACATCACGTCGAGCCGGCCCCAGGTATCCACGGCCAGGCGAATCGCGGCCTGCACGCCCTCCGGATCGGACGCGTCCATCTTGAGCCAGCGCGCGTTGCCGCCTTCGGCGCCGATCGCCTCGGCCACCTCGGCGGCGCGCCTGCCGCTCAGATCCGCAATCACTACCGAGGCGCGCTCGCGCGCGAAGCGGCGGGCCGCGGCGGCACCGATACCCGATCCTGCGGCGGTGATGACCGCAACCTTGCCCTCCAGTCTGCCGCTCATGTTCTTCTCCTTCTCCGTCGCGTCGCCGTCTTCAGTCTGTGGCTTTATAGATCGCACCGCACGGCGGATGCCATCGCAGGCTCGCCCTGCGCGCCTCGGACACCCTCGAATTTCGCCCGGGGCTCCCCGCGCGTCGTCGAATACCGCGGCGGCCGGGAGCCATCGCACGTTCGGGATTGTTATCCGGATGAGCGCAAGCGGTATTCCGACATTTTCCGCCGCGTTTGCAACAGTCGACCCGGGAATGGAGCAGGCGAGCAGGAATATTGCACGGAGCAGTCAGAATGCGACACGCTTCCACACTTGTGTTGCTGATCGTGGCGCTGGCGTCCTGCTCGAATCGATCCGCGGCGCCTTTGCCGGCGGCTGCGCTCACGGAACGCCCCGATCCGTTGCGCGAGTTCGCCGGCACCTGGCGGGGAACCTCGTTCAGCACCTACGCGATGGCGACGGTGAAAATCAGCTTTCAGATCCGACAGAACGGAAAGCGGTTTACCGGCGATTATCGTTGCGCGCCGGGCAACGTCGTCTGCACCAACAACATCCAGCGCGGCTGGGTGCACGGCGAGATCGCGGCGCGCGGCTTTACGGTCGCGATGGAGGACACGAGCTGGTGCCTGTTCTTCATGAACGAGTTCTATCCGCCGTCGGCGCGCGGCGAGTACACCTGCTACGAGGGCGGCATGGTGATGGATCGCGGGATCTTTCGCTTGCGTGGCCCCGAGTCAGCCGCGCGCCGGTCATCGAACGACTCGCGAAAAATTGACTTGACTACGAGCTTTTCGAACTAGTCCCCGCATCGTCACGTCGATCGGCCGCTGGGCAAGCTCCGGCGGCTGTTTAGAGCTCCGGTGGGCCGGCATATGGGTGCGCGGCGCATTTCTGCCACATGGCTTCGCAGGGAGGACCTGCCGTGTCAGCGCATCGCTGCTGGCGGGGGAGAATGCTATTGTGAGCAGGGCTGCGAAAAAGCGACCCTGCGATTGTTTCCGCGCCAGTCGTTGCGGCACTCGGCGCAGCGCCGTATCAAAGCCGGATCGATCCCATGGAAGCAATCGTCGCTCCGGTGCTGCCGATCGAGGCGCGTTCGCAGTCACCGCCTTCAGCTGACCACGACATTCGCCGGCTCGAACTTGGAAGATCGCGGGCGAGACCTCTCGTCCACAATCCGGCTTTACCATCGGCCGTCGTCCCCAGCACACAATCTGCCTTTACAATCGCTGCGGTCCGAGACAAAGTTTGAAGTTGAGCCTTGGGTCGCTTCGGAATCCGGTCGTAGTGCGATGTCGGCAAAACTTTCCGCAGAGACGGTCGATTTTATTCGAGGATACTTCAATTCCGTCTGGGCGCTCGAGCTGCTTCTGCTGATGCGACGCGAGCAGGCGCGCGCATGGAGTGTCGGCGATCTCATTCGCGAGCTGCGCGCGAGCGACCTGGTTGTGTCAGGAATCCTGCCGGAATTCACACGCAAAGGCCTGGTTGCCGAGATTGGGTCCGGACAGTTCCGCTATTCTCCGGTGAGCCAGAGACTGGGGCATCTGGTGGATCGGGTGGCCAGCGCTTACGCGGCAAACCGCGTCAGAGTGACCGAGGAGATCCTGAATGCGCCGAACGACAAGATTCAGATCTTTGCCGACGCTTTCAAGTTGAAGAAAGACCGATAATGCACATACTCGCATCCGTCGTCTACCTGCTCTGCGCCGTCGCCAGCCTCTTTTGCACCCTGCTCCTGTTCTCGACCTACGCTAAAGACCGCACGCCGTTGCTGCTGTGGAGCACTCTCTGTTTCGTCGGCCTTACGATAAACAATCTGCTGCTCTTCACAGACTTGACGATTCTGACGCAAATCGATCTGCGGCTGCCCCGTGCGATATGCGCGCTCGCCAGCGTCTCGGTCCTGCTCTATGGCTTCATCTGGGAAGCCGACCGGCGATGATCCCCTTTTTTCTGGGTATGACGACGATGGGGTTCGCTCTGTCGACCTTGTTCTTCTTGCGCTTCTGGCAGCGGACGGGGGATATTTTCTTCGGGTGGTTCACGCTGGCGTTCCTGCTGTTCACCCTGAACTACCTCATCGATGCGTTCCTGAGCCTAAGCGCTGACTCGATTTTCGCGTACCTGCTGCGGCTGCTGGGTTTCGCGGTTATTGTCGTCGCCATCCATTCCAAAAACGCCGGCAAAGAGTCACCTCCGAGGTAAATCGGCAGGATGGAGGCTGTTCATGATCGCGGGCGCGACCGGCCGTTCGGCCGCGGCATCAACTCTCGCATCCGGCGCGGAACTGAGGCGCCGGAGCCTCGCAGCGCGGCGAGGCTCCGGCGTCGTACTCGAAGCGCTCGGCGACGCTCAGTTGAGACTTCTCGAATGCGATCGTCGCGCGGTCGCAATTGCCATTTTGTCGTCGAGGTCCGGCCCCTCACCAGGAGCGGCAGCCGCCCGGTCGCGTTCTCGGTTGCCATGTCATCGTCAGGGGGTGCGCTCTCACGCACCGGCGCTCAAGGCACAGCATTCTTCGAACATATTTCGCGCGATTGGGAATAAAACGGTTTTATCGCAGACGGATCGTCAGTTTACAAGCCTGTGGACTGTTGCGCCTGTGTAGTGCGGCTTCGCACTGGGCATTTCCACTCAGAAGCGATAGAAATTATAGGGGGATTTTCGCCAGTAATAGCGACGCACTGCAGATATGGCACGATGGTTGCTGCCAATCAGCGCGCGATGTCAGAACCGGTGCTCCAGGCCTTCGTTGTGAATCGGTAATGAGGCTGGCTTCAGCGTCCAATCGAGCCTTCAGTTCGGACCATCATGATGTTTGGGATGATCGTTCGCGTTCCAATTGACAGGACTAGGCACACTGGATTGGCGGTAGTATAAGAATAGACGCATGGAACTCGGCTACAATTATCAAAAGGTGGGACAATGCAATACTATCAATACTTCCGCCTGAAGGGTCCGCCTTTCCAACCGGCGTCGCCCGACGCGGCAGTCTATTTAAGTCCCACGCACATCCAGGGCTTGGCGACCCTCGAGTCCGGCATTTCGACCGATCTGACGGGCCTTACGCTCTTGACCGGTGAAGCTGGCACCGGCAAGACCACGCTTATCTATTCGTTGCTCCAGCGCGACTACAAGCGCGTGCGGATCGCTCATATTGACGATCCAAAGCTGTCGTTTCCGGAAATAATGCGGGCGGTGCTGACGCAATTCAATTTGTACTCGACCGGAAGCGACAAGCTGGATTACCTCGAAGCATTGGATCGGCTCCTCGACCTGCACGGCGACAAGGAGCGGATCGCGATCATCGTCGACGAAGCGCAGGTGCTGAGCGACGACGTGCTCGAGGAGCTGCGGCTGCTGTCGAACCGCGGGCAACGCAACGACCGCCGCCTCCAACTCATCCTGGTCGGACAGCCCGAGCTCGCCGACCGCCTGAAGAAGCCGCATCTGCGCCAGCTCAACCAGCGCATCTCGTCCCGGGGCGTACTGAACCCACTCACCTCGCAGCAAGCCATCAAGTACGTCGAGTGCAAGCTGAGCGCGCAGGGCAGCAACGTCCAGACGATTTTCGCGCGCGGCGCGCTCAAGCGTTTGCTCAAGCGCAGCGACGGTATTCCGCGCAAGATCAACATGCTGTGCCATACGGCGATGGAAGCCGCATACCTGGCCGGCGAGCGAAAGGTAAGTTACAAAACTGCGGTCAAAGTCGCATCCCAATACTACGATTCGGTCAAGATCGAACGGCAAGGTATCGCGCGATGGGCCATGCCGGCGCTGATGGGCGCGGCGGGGTTGGCCGCTCTCCTGCTGGCCGCGACCCTCTATCCGATGGTCGCGGGCTGGATGCATCGCGTCCCGTCAGGCAAAGCAGTTGCGCAATCGCTGAAATCGGTCGCCCGACCCAAACCCATCGCGAGAGTCGAGCCGCTCGCGCCGTCAAAGCAGACGGAACAAACCAAGATGGAAATGGCCAGGCCGGCTGCGGCCGCGAACCCGGTTCTCCAACCGGTCTCCGCAACGAATTCGCAAGCGGGCGCCACCACTTCAGAGAGCCAGCGCCCCGAGCTGCGGCAGTCGCTGAGCGACCCGGTCCCACCGGCCGCTGCGGTCGCGCCGGCGGCGGCGCCGGCCGCACCTGCGCCGGCGGCGCCGGCAACTTCGAAGGGCAGCCTGGCGGCCGCGACCACGCAGGCCATCCGGATGGCATCGGTCAGTCCCGCCTCGGCGGCGGAGACCTCGACCGCGCAGAAAGCCGCCGCAACTCCGACACTGCGGCGCAATCAGATCACAGTCAGGTATGGCGATACGCTCGAGAAAATCGCGATTCGCTATTTTGGATCGAAGGCCGGCGTCAGCGAGCTGGTCAGCGCGAACCCGCAGCTTGGAAATATCAACCAGTTGACGGTAGGCGAGACTATCTATCTGCCGCCGGGCGTTTCGCCCAGAGCAGTTCATGCCGATACCGCGGCGGACGAGGCAGCCTCGGGCTCCGACTCTGCTGCCGATAATCAGTAGCTCGAAGACGTCGCGGCTTGCGCGTCGCAAATGCGCGGGTCGCGGTGCGGATTACTCCGGGCCGTGCAACCGTGCGCGGCCCGTTTCATTTCCGGCGAGCGCAACCTCGACACTCGCATCGAAGCTCGCCTGCCCGCCGGAGAACGGAAAGATTGCGACCGCCTCGTCGGGAATGACCGCGCCGCCGTCGGTGAGCGTGTTCAATCCCAGCCATCCGTCGCGCATCCATACTGTACCCGCCGGCACGTCGGCGGTTACGCGTGCGCGGGCCTGCATTTCGCCGCGGCGGTTGTGAATGCTGATCGCGTCGCCGTCCCGGATGCCGCGCGCGGCGGCGTCATCGGTCGATATCCATAGCGTCGCCTCGGCGTCGGCCGCCGCCAGCGTCGGCAGCGCGCGCCCGTGATCGTAAAACCCATGAAACTGAGTCAGCGTGCGCCCCTGGCGGAAAGCGAGTGGGTAGTTCGAGGCTGCCGGTTCCTCATGCACCGGCAGCGGCGGGAGTCCGAGCGCCGCGGCATGCTCGGAGTAGAACTCGATGCGACCTGAAGGTGTCGGAAAGCGCAGGTCGGGATGCGCAACGTGCGAAATGTTGAGCGGACGGATGCCGCCCTCGGCTCGCAGCGCGGTCACGGTCGCATGGCCGGTCCCCGCATGGTCGAGGATCGCATCGATCGGCCCCTCCTCGTTCGCCCATGGATAGAAATCGCGCAAACCGAGCCGCTGCGCCAGCTCCCTGAGCACCCAGGCGATCGGACGCGTCTCGCCGGCCGGCTCCAAAATCTTCGGCATCAGGTACAGATGAGTGTTCGTGCTCTTGCATCCGAGTTCTTCGAGCCATGAAGTGGCGGGCAATACCACGTCGGCGAAGCGGCGCGCGGTATCGTTCAGGAAGAGATCGTAGCTCGCGATCAGGTCGCTTCGCGCGAGGCCTTGGGCCACGCGGCCTGCATCGGCGTACGACGACAGCATGTCCGTGCCCAGGAGCAGCAGAACGCGCAAGCTGCCGGCCGCGAGCGCCTCGGTAATGCGCGGCATCTGACTCGGGCTGTAGCGGCCCGGCGGGCGGCGTTCGAGCGCGAGAATATCGTTGTTCAGCGCCTGGCCGTGCGCGGCGCTGCCGTGACGCGGGCCGAAACCGCCTCCAGGCACGCCGACATTGCCGGTCAGCGCGGGCAGGCATCCGATCGCGCGCGCCCCGTGCCATCCGTTGCTTCCCTTGTGCATCGAGCTGCCGCCGAGAACGATCATCGCCGGGTGCGTCGTCGCATAGCGCCGCGCGAGATCGGCGATGCGTCCGGCGGCGACGCCGGTGATGCGCTCAGCCCATTGCGGCGAATGCGCCTGAAGATGCGCGGCGAGCGCGTCGAAGCCGACCGTATGGCGCGCGACGAAGTCGGCCGCGCACAACCCCTCGCGCACGATGACGTGCATCATGCCCAAGGCCAGCGCCGCGTCCGTGCCCGGGCGGATGATGAGCGCATTTTCCGACTGCGCGAATGCCTCGGTGCGACGCACGTCGATGGCGACGATGTGCGCGCCTCGTTGGCGCGCGGCCACCAGATGCCGCGCCGTGTTGGGCTGGCTTGCCAGGTTCGCGCCCCAGAGCAGGATCATCGCCGAGTTCGCGCCCATGTCCTCCTTGGTGTTGGTTTCGAGAATGCCGGTGAGCCCGAGCCCGAAAGCGCCGAGGCCCCAGCAGATCATCGTCGGATTCCACCATTGGCAGCCATAGAGATTCGAGAACCGGCGCACCAGGTGCGCGGAAACCCGGGTGCCATAGTTGTTCGCGAAAAGACCGTGGCCGCTCCATGTGCCGACCGCCTCGCGTCCGGCCGCCGACATGCGTTCGGCAATCAAATCCAGCGCCTCGTCCCACGACGCGCGGCGAAAATTATCGCTGCGTCGGGCGCGCACGAGCGGCGTCAGCAAGCGGCGCGGGTTATCGATGATTTCGCGCGAGGCCTGGCCGCGCAGGCAAAGAAAGCCCCGGCTGTCGGGATTATCCGGGTCGCCGCGCACGCCGGCGAGCCGCCCGTCTTCGACGTCCACCAGCATCCCGCAGAGCGTCGGATGGCAGTTCATCGGGCACATCGTGCGGATGGTCGTCATGGCGCGATGATAACGCGTCCAGCGATTGTCCGCCTAGCGACGAGCCGGGCCGGGTGTGACCGGAGCATACGCAGCACGGCTTGACATTTCGCGTCGCCGCACAAACTATGGCCGCAACCGCGGCATCTTCGCCGCCGCGGTGCGCGCGTATGGAACCTGCCTCGCGGTGAAGCAATCGAAACCTCTCCAGGCGATCGTGGTCGGCGGCTCGATGGCCGGGCTGTGCGCGGGTCTCGTCCTGCGCGGCGAGGGATGCGGCGTCGAGGTGTTCGAGAAATCGCCGCGCGAAATGCAGGAGCGCGGCGCCGGACTGGTGGTGCAAAAAGAGGTGCTCGACTTTGTCGTCGAGCACTGCGGCGTCAGTGCCGACGAGCTCGGCGTGCGCTCGCGCATGCGCCAGCTCCTCGATCGCGCCGGCAGCGTCATCTGGAGCGAGGACGGCGCGCAATTGATGACCTCGTGGGACTCGCTCTATCGCAATCTCAAACGCGCCTTTCCGCCCGAGCATTACCATCACGGATGCCGGCTCGCATCGATCCGCCAGGACGCCGCTCGGGCCTGCGCCACGTTCGAAGACGGCCGCGAGCTCACCTGCGAGCTGCTGGTCTGCGCGGACGGCGCGAACTCGACGGCGCGTCGCCAGCTCCTGCCCGAGATTGCGGCGCGCTACGCCGGCTACGTCGCCTGGCGCGGGATGATTCTGGAGCGCGAATTGGAGCCTTCGGCGCGCGATCTGCTGGCGGAGAAGTTCACCTTCTTTCATTCGACGCATACGCAGATGCTGAGCTATTTCGTGCCCGGGCCGGCGGGCGAAACCGCGCCCGGGCAGCGCCGCATCAACTGGGTCTGGTACTGGAACGTGCCCGAGGGCGAGCCGCTGCGCCAGACGCTCATCGGCAGCGACGGCCAGATGCACGACTACTCGGTGCCGCAGGGCGCGGTTCAACCGGCGCTGAGGCTGCGCCAGCGCGCGATCGCCGCCGACGTTCTGCCGGAGATTTTTCAGTACCTGTTCGACGCGACCGCGCTGCCCTTCATCCAGCCGATCTATGACTTGTCCGCGCCGCGGATGGCTTTCGGGCGCGTGTGCCTGATCGGCGACGCCGCCTTTGTTCCGCGTCCGCATCCGGCGGCCAGCACCTACAAGGGTCTGGTGAACGCAGTCGGCCTGGGCAAAAGCCTGCGTCTTCACGGACACGACGTCGTCGCGGCCCTGCGCGAGTGGGAACCGTCGCAAATGGAACTCGGCGAGCGTCTCGCGCGGCTCGGCCAGGAGCAGGGCAATCGCTCGCAGTTCAGCACCTCGGGCGGCGCCGACGTGGTAAAGCTGGTGGCGCGCGCGATGCGTCCGCCGCCGTCGCCCTGAATGGCTCGTCAGCTTTCCTGGCAACGGGACTCAAAGATGGAAAGTGTCGCACGATTGGAAGCGGCCGCGGCTTCAATGATCGCGCGCGCCGACCTGGATTGGATTGCGGAATGCCGGCTGGTCAAAATCAGCGGGAATCGACCGCCGTGGACGCCGAGCGGCATCCACCTGACCGCCGGCGAGCGGGTAAGCGTTTTCGTGGGCGGCCGCGCGAGTGTCGCCGCAGCGCCGGAAATCTGGGTCGGCGCGCACTTTACGCTCTGGATGCGAATTGATGCGGCGGGTGAGATCTTTCGCGCGCCCAGCGGCGGCTCCTACACGTTCACCGCCGCCCACGGAGGAGAATTGTTTCTTGGCAGTCTTTTTCCGGGCGACTGGGCCGATCGCAGCGGCGCCCTGTCCACCGATACCCGCGCATGGGAACGCGTGGCCGGCACGATTGCGGTCCTTGTCATACGCTGGAAGGTCGAGCCGGCGGCCGGGCTCGAGCGCCTGGCAGGCGCACATCCGGGGGCTGCGGCAATGCTGCACGGCGAAGCCGCGCGGCTGCGCAAGCCGCCGATTACGCCGCCCGGATGGCGTTACCTGTGGTCGATCGGCGATGCCGGCATCTTCGACAGCCGGCCGGGCGCGGCGGGCCAACCGCGGATCGAATGTCGCGTGCGCGACGACGCCGCGATCCTGCAGCGCCCCATCCATGCCGTGCTCGACGAGACCATGCGGCTGCGCTGGCGATGGAAGATCAACGCGCTGCCCTCCAGGATTCGCGAGGATAGTGTGCCGAGCCACGACTACCTGAGCGTCGCCGTCGAATTCGACAACGGCCAGGACCTGACCTACATGTGGAGTGCCGCGCTCGAGCCGGAAACCGCATTCCGTTGCCCCATCCCGCGCTGGAGCCGGCGTGAAACGCATATGGTGATACGCTGCGGCCAGGCGGGACTGGGAGACTGGGTAAACGAGGAACGGAAGATCCGCGAGGATTACAGCCGGGCGGTCGGTTCGCCGCCCGGCGCGATAGTCGCAGTCTGGTTGATCGCCGTCGGCATTTTCTCCCACACCACCGGTCAGTGCGAATATTCCGGACTCGAGCTGGTGACCGGCGACCGCTCGATGGCCCTGATTTGATGCGCCGGCCCTAGCCCGCCGAACGGATGTAGCTGCGCAGCTCGTCGAGCTCGGACTGCGCTTCGCCGAGCCGCTGCTTGACGACGTCGCCGATGCTGACGATGCCGGCGAGTTCCCCCGCGCGCAGCACCGGCAAATGGCGGATGCGCCTCAGCGTCATCGTCTCCATCAGCTCGACGATCGCATCCTCCGGCGTGCACGTGCGCACCTCTTCGGTCATCAGGCGCTCGACCGGTAATGCAATCGCCGCCTCGCCGAACTGCGCGAGCCCGTGGATCACGTCGCGTTCGGAAATGATGCCGACCAGCCGGCCCGCCCGGTCAACCACCGGCGCGGCGCCGATGCGATTGCGGCTGAGCACCCTGACCAACGTCGCGATGGAATCGTGCGGGGCGACGGTGACTACCTGGCTGCCCTTCCGCCCCAGGACTGCGGCTACGTTTGCCATACTTCGCCTCCCGGAAGACTTGATGGCCCTGAACAAGTGTGCGCGCTCCGCCATGGATGGATCAATCGCTAATCTGGCGCCGCAGTCGCGCTGAGCCGACACAGCACACTTAAGCGCCAGGATTCTCGATTCCCGGGATCGCCCAGGGGGCGAACGGTCCGCGCCGGGCGGCCATTTGCAGGAAAAAATGCCTCGCCCGCGCGGCAAGTGAATTGACGCCGACCCGCCCCCGGGGCGGCGCTACAGTTCTTTGTCGCTCTTGATGAACCGCATCCCCGACGCCGCCATCGAATGGCCCAGTTCCACGTCGGTCAGATGCTTGAGAGTCGCGGCGTCGTACACGTTGAGCGCGTGCCATTGGCCGCCGCAGTAAAGCTTCTTGCCGTCCGGATGCAGCAGCGGCACGGCCTGGCTGTTGGGCAGGGGAACTTCCGCCTCACGCTTGCGGGTCTTGTAGTCAACCTTCCACAGGTCGTTCCAAACAAAGTAGGCCTTGTGCAAATCGGGTGCGGTGCCGATACCCTCGACCGTGTACCACTCCTCGGCGAACGGCTCGAGCTCGACCACATGGAGCTGCGGATGTTGCTGCTTGAGGTCGATCACGCCGAGCGCCAGCGTGTCGCTGCTGGTGATCGAGTCCTCGACGATGATCGCGAAGCTCAGGATGTAGTTCTGCTCCTGGTAATTGGCGAGGATCGGCAGGCCGTAGGTGGCGCGGATGCCGGTGATATTGCGATGGGCGAGCGGAATCGAGCCTACCTGGTGACCGTCGTCGGCGTCGAGCACGAGCACATCCTGGCCGATGCAGAAGGCATAGATCCGCTTGCCGTCGGGTGAGAACGCGAACGACATCGTCTGCGCCGGAGCCGGCAACGTCTTGACCAGCTTGTTGCTCGCGGTGTCGAAGACTGCAAAGCGCGGCGCCTCGTGCTCGTAGCGGCCGAGACTCTGCTTGAGCGGCAGTTCATAGACGTAGAGCCGATCGCCCGTGGGATTCAGATTGACTGCCTCGACGCGCGCGATCTCCTTGTCGCTCGAAAGCTTGTAGGTGGCGACCTGCTTGCCTTGCTGCAAATCGACCACCGCAATTGCCTGATCGAGATTGGTGGTCGCGTACGCGTAGCGCGGCGTCGCAGGGTTGGTCGCAATCGCGAGCACCGGCCCCTGCCCTTCAAGCGCGATGGTCTTGACCAGCTTGTCCGTGGTGGTGTCGACGACTTCGACATTGTTGGGCAGGGTGCCGACGACCATGTACCACTTGGCCGACGCGCTCGTCGCCCACGTCATGAGCGCTATCGCGAAGAGCCACGAACAACAGTGCCGCCAGTATCGCGCGCCTGATCGAGCCATCGGATCGCCCTCCGCAATCTCCGCGACTGCGCCGCCATGGGCCGGCGGCGGTGTGCGTGCGAATCGCAGTATTAGCCGGACCGCCGCCGCGATGCAAAAGCCGCGGGCGGCGGGAATTTCCCGAGGATGGTCCGCAGGGTCGCTATTTCACCTTGGGCAGGCTGACGAATACCGCGGCTGCCACGACCGAGGTCCACAGGCCCTCGCGGTCGCCGATCGCGGATTGCGTGACGTTGCGGGTGGTCACGATTTTGTCCGAGACTTTCCAGATGTCCTTGCGTTCGTCGTAGCTGGAATTCGGGTCGAAATCGACCCCGAGGATCGTCGCCAGCATCGTCGCCGCCAGGTCTTCAGCGTAGTCGCCCGCCTTCTGATCGGTCTCGCCGAAGCTCTTGTGCTCCGACAGATAGCCGTACTGGTCCTTGTCGGCGGGAATCGCCAGTCCGACCGAGGCCGCGACCAGGCGATGCGGTTCGTTGGTGGCGTTGTCGTACATGACCGCGTACACGATCTGTCCGGGCCGCAGATGCTTGAGCCCTTCCTGGATCGGAATCACTTTGCATCCGGGCGGAAAGATGGAACTGACGCGCACCAGGTTGAATTCCGCGATCCGCGCGTCGCGCAGCGCAAGCTCGAAGGAGGTCAGCTTCTCGCTATGCCGACCCACGCCCTTGGTAAGAAAAATCGCATCTCCGATTGGCCCCATCTATGAGTTCTCCGCCTTGGTGCGCTGGCGCCGCGTTTCACTGCGCACAATCGGCGCAGCATTCAGACCGAGCGCGCCGAATCAAATCGCGCCGTCATTGCCGGGACGTTAAGCTCGTGTTTCCGTACCGTGATCGACGACGATCCGCGACGTTCTCCTTGTGGATACATGGCGCCGAAACTCGTCGCAACAGGGGTGGACGAAAACGCCGCGGATCGGGTCGATCGCCGCAATTTGCCGACGCTCGATGAATTGTGATAACGCGGCGCTAGCATCCAACCCTTCCGCAAGCGAGGACACGACGATGATTTCGCTCAGCGATTACAGCGCCTATGACGGCATCGGACTGGCCGAACTGGTTGCGCGCAAGGAAGTGACGTCCGACGAGCTCATCGAGGCCGCCTTCGCCGCGATCGCCAAGGTCAATCCGCGCATCAATGCCGTGCTGCAGACGATGCCCCAGGAGGCGGCGGCGACGGTTCGCGCCGGCCTGCCGCGCGGCCCGTTCAGCGGCGTGCCGTTCCTGATCAAGGAGATCCTCCTGCACGCCAAAGGCGTGCGCTGCGAGATGGGCTCACGGCTGGCCAAGGGCTTCACGCCCGACGCCGACACGGAACTGATGGCGCGGTTTCGGCGCGCGGGCGTGGTCCTCGTCGGCACCACCCAGACCCCCGAGTTCGGCTACAATCCCACCACCGAGACCAAGGCCTTCGGCCCGGTGCACAATCCATGGGATCTCGGACGCAGCGCCGGCGGCTCCAGTGGCGGCACCGGCGCGGCGGTCGCAGCCGGAATCGTGCCGCTCGCGCACGGCAACGACGGCGGCGGTTCGATCCGGATTCCGGCCTCGTGCAACGGCCTGGTCGGCCTCAAGCCGTCGCGCGACCGCGTGCCGCAGGGGCCCGACTACGCCGACGCGCTGTGCGGGCTTGCCTGCGAGTTCGTCCTGACGCGCAGCGTGCGCGACGCCGCCGCGATGCTCGACGCGGTGGCCGGGCCCGACCCGGGCGCGCCCGGCTATCCGGCGCCTCCGGCGCGCCCCTACCGCGAGCAGATCGGCATCCCGCCGAGCCGCCTGCGTATCGCATGGACGACCACGCCGGGTTCGGGAGAAAAGGTCGACCCTGAATGCGAGAGGGCCGTGCACGAAACGGTGCGCCTGCTCGAGAGCCTCGGCCACACGCTCGTCGAGGACCGTCCGCGCTACGACTGGGAGGCTTTTCTCGACCACATACACGTCATCTGGGCTGCTTTCGGCGTCGCGATTATTGACGCGGTGTGCGCCGCCACCGGACGCAAGCCTGGGCCGGACAACCTGGAAGCCGTGACGCTCACTTCATACGAGGACGGCAAGCGCTACTCGGCGATCGATCTCGTCAATGCGATGGCGCATTGTAACGTGGTTTCGCGCGCGGTGGGTGCGTTCTTCGAAAAGGTCGACGTGCTGATCACACCGACGATCGCTCGCCCGCCCGCGCCGCTCGGCGAGATCGACCAGGACCGCAAGGGCTTGTCCGCTCGCGAATGGACCCGGCAAATTTTCTCCTACGTGCCGTTCACGCCGCTTTTCAATGTTACCGGCCAGCCGGCAATATCCCTGCCGCTTCACTGGAGCGAGGGCGGGCTTCCGATCGGTGTGCAGGCGGTGGGACGTTTCGATGACGAAGCCACGTTGCTCAGCCTGGCCGCGCAACTGGAGCAGGCGCAGCCGTGGGCCTCGCGCCGCCCGCTGGTGCATGCGGCCGAACCCTGACGAGTCGCGGGGGCGCTGAACGATTCAACTATCCGAGGCGCGCGATCCGTGCGACAACGCGGTCCACGAGCGTGCCGGCCGAGCCGAGATACGACGCGGGCTCGAGCAGCCGATCGATCTGAGCTTCATCGAGATGCCCGCGCACCTCGGCGTCCTCGCGCAGCGCCTGGGCGAGCGTCTTGCGCCCGCCGATGGCGCGGTCGGCGACGCGACGCAGCGCGCGTTGGGCGCCGGCCCGTCCCATGACCGGCGTGAGCCCGCTCGCCACCGCCTCAGCCATTATCAGTCCGCCGCCGAGCTCGAGATTGCGCCGCATCCGCTCGGCATCGATCGTCATCCCTGTCGCGATCTCGATCGCGTGCGCCAGGGCGCCGGCGCATAAGGCGAACGATTGGGGCAAGGCAAGGCTTTCGCTCTGCCACGGACCCATCGCACGCTCCTGCTCCTGCGCCATCGCCGCCAGCATCACCGGTACGAGTGCCTGAACCTGGCGCGCCGCAGCGACGATATGTTCCGCGCCCACCGGATTGCGCTTCTGCGGCATCGTGCTCGAGCCGCCGCGCCCCTCGGCGTGAGGCTCGAATACCTCGCCGACCTCGGTCTGCATCAGGAGCCTGATATCGACCGCGAATTTCGCCAGGCTTCCGCCGATAAGCCCCAGCAGCGACACGGCTTCGGCGACGCCCTCGCGTCTCACATGCCACGGCAGGTCAGGTGCGTCGAGTCCGAGTTCGCGGGCGAGGGCCTGGGCCACGGCTATGCCATTGCCGCCGAGCGCGGCGAGCGTTCCCGCCGCTCCGCCGAACTGCACGACCAGCACGCGGCGCGCGACCTGGTCGAGCCGTTCTACATGATCGCACAGCGGCGCGGCCCAGACCGCGCACTTCAGGCCGAAGGTGGTCGGCACCGCCTGCTGCATATTCGTCCGCGCGGCCATCGGCGTGTCGCGAAACTCGCGCGCGCGTTCGGCCAGCGCGCGCGCGAGCGCGACCAGGTCGCGGCGCACGAACTCGAAGGCGCGCCGCATCTGCAGCACCAGGGCGGTGTCCAGAATGTCCTGCGTCGTGGCACCCAGATGGACATGGCGCGCCGCTTCCTCACCGGCGACGCGGCTCAGTTCGCTCACCAGGGCAGGCACCGGCACGCCGCTCTGGCGCGCGCCTTCCGCGACCCGCTCAAGTTCGAGGTTTTCAACCCGGGCCGCGCGCGTAATCGCCTCGGCCGCTTCGCGCGGAATGAGGCCGAGGCCCGCCTGAGCGCGCGCCAGTCCCGCCTCAACTTCAAGCATCAGTTGAAGATGGTTCGATTCGGCGAACAGGGCGCGCATCTCGGCCGTGCTCCACAGCGCGCCGAAAATCTCCGAGTCCGCCGGATGTATGCTCATCGCGCGTATCGATGTCAGATGTCGAAGAACACGGTCTCGCGCTCGCCCTGCAGCACGATGTCAAAGCGCAAAACGCGCTGGCCGGCGCCGCCCGGCGCGCGATGCGCGATCAGCGTGGACCGGCGCGCCGGCGGCACCGCGTTCAGCACCACGTCGCGCTGATTGAGCGGCTCATCCGGAAAATAGATCCGCGTCGCGAGCCGCTTGAGCAGTCCGCGCGCGAACACCGACACGTTGATATGCGGCGCGTGCAGCGCCTCGCCTTCAGCAGGGATGGGCCCCGGCCTGATCGTTCGCAGGCAGAAGCGGCCATCCGCCCCGGTGGCGACGCGGGCGAATCCGCGAAACCCGGGACCCCTCGCCGCGCCGTCGCCGCGATCTTCGGGATGATTGTAATGGCCGGTCGCGTCCGCCTGCCATGTCTCGATCATCGCATCTCCGACCGCGGCCCCATCGCCGTCGAGCACCCTGCCCTCGATCGTCATGATGTCGGCGCGCGGGTCATCGTGCGCGCGGTCGCTCCATGGTTCGCGCAGCAGCGCCTGATGGAAGAACGGGCCGATGGTTTGCGAGGATGTAATTGGTCGAGTCATCGCCCGCCTCCCGCGCCGGGCCGTTCGAAGGGCGTTGCGCCGCGGCCGCGCAGCACGATATCGAACCGGTAACCGAGCGCGCGCTCGGGAACCGTCGTTTCGAGATCGAAACCGCAAACCAGCCGCTCGCGCGCAGCCGCGTCCGGCACGCTCTGGAAGATGGGATCAAGCGCGAGCAGCGGATCGCCCGGAAAATACATCTGCGTGATCAAGCGGGTCGCGAACGCCGGGCCGAAGAGACTCAGATGGATGTGCTGCGGCCGCCACGCGTTGTGATGGTTTTTCCACGGGTACGCCGCCGGCTTGATGGTAACGAAGCGATATTTTCCTTCCCCGTCGGTCGCTACGCGTCCGACTCCAAGGAAATGAGGATCGAGCGGAGCGTCGTGTTGATCGGCCGCGTGCGCGTAGCGGCCCGCCGAATTGGCCTGCCAGATTTCGATCAACGTGTTCGCTATCGGACGCTCGTCCTCGTCGAGCACGCGCCCGCTGACGACGATCCTCTCGCCCAGCGCTTCGCCGCCGGCGAAGTGTGTCAGGTCGGCATCCGCGGCACTGACCATCTCTGCACCAAATCGCGGTCCGGTAATTTCAGATAATGTGTGCGCGATTCGTACTGGAGGATTTTTGGGCGCGCGCTTGTGCGTGCTGGTGTATGCCGCATGGTCGTAGGGAGGATCGATGCCGGGGCCGATTCGGCGATATTCCGCACGCGACTTCATTGCGCATTCTCCTGCCTAACCGGCCAGCGGCTGACAGAGCACATTGAGGACCGCCTGGCAGCGCTCTTCGCGCACGGCGCGCAGCGAGCGCTCGAGCGCCGCGGGTAATTCGCCGGGATCGCCGACCGCCTCGCCGTGACCGCCGTATGCGCGCGCGAACATCTCGTAGGCCGGCTTGGTCCCGAAGCTCACGAACGGCATCCTGCCCGTGCGCATCGCCCAGCCCTCGGGATGCACGTCGCGGACGGCGCGATGCACCGCGCCCCATCCACCGTTGTTCGCGATCACGGTGAGCGTCGGCAAATCGAGCATAGCGGAAGCGAGATGACAGGCACTAGGCACGCTGAAGATGTAGCTGCCGTCGCCGACCACCGCGATCGCGGTCTTCTCCGGCGCGCCCAGTTTGACACCCAACGCCGCGCCCACGCCCCATCCGAGATGGCCGGCGGTCGAATGGCCGAATTGCATGCCGGGCCGCTGTAGCGCGATGTGGCGCAGGCTCAAGTTGTACTCGTTGATGAACACGGTCTCCGCGTCGCTAATCTGCTCGAGGCAGTGGGCGATCCATTCGAGCGTGATATGTCGGGCCTTCGCGCCGGTCTCGATTTCGTGCTGTGTCGCGCTCATCAGCTTTCGATGCTGCTCCGCCACCCGCGCCGCGCGGCGATCGATCGCGGCCCGGCGCGCCGCGCGCATGGGCGCGAGCGCCTGCGTCAGCATCGGAAGCGCCACTGCCGAATCGGCCTGCACCGCGAGATCCGACGGGAAGCCCCAGATCGGGTAACGATCGTAAATCGGGCTCACGCCCAGATTGATCACCTTCGCGCTCGTCGCCGGACTGCGCAATTGCGGAATCCAGGGCACGTCGGTGTCGATTACGAAGATCAGGTCGGCGTCTTCGAGATACGAAGCGGGATCGTACCCGAGATGCAGGGGATGGCGGTTGGGAAAGTTAACGTACGCGGGATTCGGATGCTCGATCACCGGCAAAGCGAACGATTCGGCCAGCGCCACCAGGCTTGCGACCGCCGCGGGATTGCGCCCGATCGTTCGCGTGATGATAAGGGGGCGTTCGGCGGCGGCAATCATCCGCGCCATTGCTTCCAGCGCGGCGGGCGACGGCGCCGACGGCATCACCGGCGGTTCGAGACCGCGCGCCGCATAGCTGAACTCGCGATGCGGCTCGGCCAGCACCTCGCGCGGCAGGCTCAGATAGACCGGGCCGCGCGGCTCGGCCATTGCGATGGCGAAGGCGCGGCGGAGCACGGCCTCGAGCTGCGCGAAATTGCGCAGTTCGTAATCCCATTTCACGAACTCGCGCACGATCGCGCCCTGGTCGAACGCCTCCTGCCCCCAATGGATAAGCGTGTCGCGGCTCCCCGGCATTCCGGTCTCGGTTAGCGGGGTGCGGCCGGCGCACAGAACCAGGGGAACGTTGGCGCGAAAGGCGTTCATGAGCGCGCCGAGCGCGTTGGCGGTGCCCGGCGTGGTATGCACCATCGCGACCGCGGGCTCGCCCGTGGCCAGGTAGTAACCGTGCGCCATGCTGACCACGCCGCACTCGTGCGCGACCATCAGCGGGCGCGGCGCGGTCTTTCCCTCCAGGGCGCGGCGCGAGAACGCGTCGATGATCGAAGCGAAATCGGTCCCAGCATTGCCGATCAGATAACGCACGCCGAGCGCGTCGAGCATCTCGAGCAAGGCCTGTGCGGTATTCTCGACTGCGACCGTTCTGCGTGTGCTCATCGTGGATTGCCCGCGGCGTCCTCGGTATTCGATAGCGCGTGCCCGTCTTGGACGAAAGCTTACGCCAGCGCGGACGGGCTTGCGACCGGATCACCCGGCGCTCCGCGGTGAGCTTTCAATCCGCCGAGGCTTGGATGGAAGATCAGACGATGGCACGAAAAAGGGCGTTCTCGGCGCGCATCATTCTTTGCGCGCCCGCATTTGCCGCGGCGCTCAGCGCATCGACGGCACATCTCGCGCGCGCCCGCTCATTGGAATCCGATTGGCGGCCGATTGTGCTTAAGGGCCGCGCCCTACCCCAACTTGTCGGCACTTCCGAAAGCCGCCTCGAAGTAATGGCCCTGCACGACGGCCGCCTCGAGCCGATTCCGTTTCAGGTCGATCCGGTTCTGCCCGGCGGCAGTTACGCGCTGTCCGACACCGCTCATCCTGCAGCCGCCGACGCGACCGACACATTGGGCCGCAACGATGAACTCGCAATGATGCTCTCCGACCTGGGCGAGCGCGCATCCGCGGAGGATCTCCCCTCCGGCGCGCTCGAAATCGAAGTATTCGACCCGACGCCGAACGTCCGCCGCTATGCGTATATCGCCGCAGTGCCCTCGCCCCGGCGCAGTACACTCTCCTATGTCAGTTACGATCCGCTTCACGAGCGGATCGAGGGAGAAACCTATCGGCTGACGCTGAGCGGCGATTTTCCGATCGCCCTCGAGCTGAAGGCGGACGGCAAACCGTCGTCCAGTATCGTCGAGGGAACCGAAGTACAGGCCACGGCGCAGGTCCTGGTGCTGTTCAGGATCCATCTGAGCGCCAAGGGCATAAGGAATCGCACGCTCGGATGGCGCGGCGGACCGGTCCGAGTCATCCGGCGCGTCAGCCATTCGATGAAGCGCTTCCTCGGTATCCAGCCGCCCCCGGTGATGAGCGACGAAATCTTCTATCCGGAGAGCGCCGAGGACTCCTTCTCATCGTACGTACCGTGGATTCCGCGGCTGTTCTTCAGCGACGTGCGGGCGCGCGCATGGCTCGACTTCGTGGGCATGGACGGTTTCGCGATTTCGTGGGACGACGCAGCCTGGCTCCCGCTGCATACGGAAACTCAGCGTGCCGCGCTTGCGGCTGCGGTGCGCGACAAGCCGCCGGACGCGAACTGGATCGCGCTTAAGGGCGCGGGACAGGTTGTGATCCAGACCTTCATGCCCTCGCGCGATCTCGCGCGATTGCGCCGACGCCTCTGTCTCGGCCGGACCGCGCCGACCGCGGACTCTTCTCGCCCAGGCGGTGGCAGGCTCGAGATTGGCTATCTGATCACCGGGTGGGAGGACCTCGCTCCCGGAATGCACGGGCTCGATTCCATGCTGATCGTTCTGCCCGACCGTGCCTCGCCGGAAGCGGTCGCGCGACAGCTGGCGGCGCCGCCGCGGTTAAGTGTCAGCGCGACATCCGTTCCGAATCGCCCGGCCCCAGCGCCGGGTGCGCAGCGCTAGCCCACCTTGACCAGCAGGTTGGCCATGTCGTCCGCGTGCTCCTCTTCGGTCTTGAGGATGTCTTCCATCAGGCGCCGGCTGGTCGGATCGTCGTTGCCGAGCCATCGCACGATTTCCGAATAGGATTCAATCGCGACGCGTTCGGCGACCAGGTCCTCCTGGATCATCGTGACCAGGTCGTTGTGGCGTCCGTATTCGGAATGGCTGCGGCCGGTGATGCCGTCCGGGTTGAAATTCGGTTCACCGCCAAGCTGCGTGATGCGCTCGGCAACCCAGTCCGCGTGCTGCTGCTCGTCACCTGCGTGCTGCAGGAACTCGGCGCGCGCCGGTTCGGCATCGAGTCCCTTGGAAAAGTAGTAGTGCGACTTGTAGCGCAGGATGCAAACGATCTCGGTCGCGAGCACGTCATTGAGCACTTTGATCACCTGGCCACGGTCGGCGCGATAGCTTTCCGTAACGGCGCCGGATTCCATGTGCCGCCGCGCGCGCTCGCGCATCTTCTTCACATCCGCGACAAAGCCGCCGCTGGCGGCCTGCAATGGTTTGCTTTGAATTACCATCGATTTCTCCAGTGATGTGGATCGCTATTATGGTAACAAGGGCGCCAGCGGCGAGTCACGTGGAAAAAGGAAACGCCGCGACCGGCTTCACGCGAGCCAAAATTGAAAATCGCGCGCTCGCGCGAGGGCGCAGTGTCTCGCCTTACTTCGCCAGGCGCTCGATTGCGCGCAATATCCGCGCCCGCCGTTCCCCGGGATCCGGCGCGAACGACTCGGGCTGCAGCGCCGTGGTCGTCACTCCCGCCTTCTCGTATTCGGCCAGGCGCGCGCGGCACTGGTCCACGCTGCCGAATACATAAATCTCCTCCAGCATACGATCTGGCACGGCGGCAAGCGCAGCCTTGCGGTCACCCGCGTTCCACGCCGCGGATGCAGTAGTGGCCTCGCGCTCGAAACCGATCTCTTTGAAGAAATTGTTGTACTGCGGCACCGTCAGGTAGGCGGTCAGATGCCTGCGCAGCTCGGTGCGCAGCGCGTCCGAGTCTTCGTCCACCGCGACGAATATCCGGCAAACCACGTCGAGCGGAGCGCTCGCGTCCTTGCCCGCCGCGCGCTGACCTTCGCGCACGTGCGCGATCATGCCGGGCAGGGTCGCCGGCGTGATGAAGTTGGTAATCAGTCCGTCGGCGATTTCGCCCGTCAGCCGGAGCATCTTTGCGCCCTGCGCGCCGAGATATATCGGCGGCGGCGTGTCCAGCGTGACGCTCATGCGAAAGCCGTTGACCTGCACCGTTTTCCCCTTGAGCGTGACCTTGTCGCGCCTGAAGGCGCTGCGGATGGCGGCGACCGTCTCACGCACACGGGTCAGCGGATGCTCGAACGGCACGCCCATCCACTGCTGGACGATAACGGGCGTCGAGGTTCCCAAGCCGAGGATGAATCGACCGCCCGAAAGCTGCTGGACGGTCGCCGCCGACATCGCGATCAATCCCGGCGGCCGGGTGAATACCGGCACGATCGCGGTGCCGAACCGCAGCTTCGGCGCGAGCATCGCCGCCGCCGCAATTGGCGCAAACGCTTCGGTCGCGTACGACTCGAACGACCATGCGTCCATGTAGCCGGCGCGCTCGGCTGTGCGCACGAGGTCAACGAAATGCTGGTTCTGAAATGCTTCGAGCGGAATGGTGATTCCTTGCCTCATTATCGTTCCTGTATCTCCGTCGTGCCAGTGGCGAATGAGCGAGAGCGCATCGCTTCCAGTCGTTATTGCATGCTGATGTGCGAAGGCCAAACGGCGAGCCCCCCGCCATTGCTCACGCGCGTGACTGCGGCGGGGTTATATGTCTGACTATTTATCCAATGCCTCCCGCCGAGACCAACCCATCGCTTTCGACATCCGCGGCTTTCGACCGGCTGCCGCTGCTCGAGCGCATCCTGCCAACCGAGCCTGATTCGCCGCGTGCCTGGATTGTCGCCTTCGCCGCTTTTGTTGCGATGTTCACCACCTTCGGCATCGTTTACAGCTTCGGCGCATTCGTCAAACCAATCAGTGCCGAGTTTCACAGCGGGCGCGCGGCAATCTCGGCCGTCTTCTCGCTCACGGCGTTCATCTACTTCATCCTGGGCGCTGCCGCGGGCCATATCTCCGACCGCATCGGCCCTCGGCCGGTGGTGGTTGCGAGCGCTCTCTTCATGGGCGCGGGCCTTTTGCTCACGGCGCACATCGATCGCCTGTGGCTTGGCTATCTCACCTACGGCGTGGGCGTCGGTCTCGGCGTCGCATGCGGTTACGCGCCGATGGTGGCGCTGGTCAGCGGATGGTTCGTGCGGCGGCGCAACACCGCGCTTGGAGTCGCCGTATCAGGAATCGGTTTCGGCACGATCGTCGGCGCGCCGCTCGCGGCGCACTTCATTCCGCTCTACGGATGGCGCACCACTTACACAATTTTCGGCGTGGTCAGCGCCGTGCTGATGCTCCTGGCGGCGGCGCTCGCGAAATGGCCTCGAATCGCACGCAGCGGCAGCGGGCCCAGCGCCGGCGAGGCGGTCCGCACGACCGCATTCGCGTTACTCTACGCTTCGTCGTTCCTGTGTTCGGTGCCGCTGTTCGTGCCGTTCGTCTTCCTGCCCGGATTCGCCCGCGACCTTGGCGTAAGCGCGGTCTCGAGCGCGGCGTTGATCGGCGTGATCGGCATCGGCAGCGTATGCGGACGCCTCGGCCTCGGAACACTAGCAGACCGCCTCGGCATTGTCGGCCTCTACTTGCTCTGTTTCCTGCTGCAGGCGATGAGCTACGCTATCTGGCTGGGCGCCCATTCCTACCCGACGCTGGTTATCTTCGCGCTCGTGATCGGAACCGGCTACGGCGGCTATTCGGCGCTGGCGCCGACCGTGCTGGCCCAGTTCTTCGGCACGCGAAACCTGGGCGCGCTCGTCGGTACGCTCTACACGAGCAACGCTTTCGGAACGCTGATCGGGCCACCGCTGGCCGGCTTCATAATCGACCGGACCGGCGGTTATCGATGGGCGATTGCCGCGGCCCTGGCGATGGCGAGCGCCGCATTCATCGTGCTCCTGCCGCTGCCCAACTGCGAGCTTCCGGAGCCGGCGCCTCAAAAGATCGGATGATTCTGCACGGACTTGTACTTGGGATAGCCCGAGGACACGCCGTATTCCATCACGCCGTAGCCCACGGCGTTGCCGTCGCGCACTTCGATCACGTGATCGCTCAACGTGCGCACCAGGCGGCGGATTTCCGGGTCGCGCAGATCCCAGCGATCGTGCTCGACGTGAAGAGGTCCCTTGTCGTCGCCTTGCGCCCATCCGCGCAAACCGCCGTACATTCCCGACTTCAGGTAATAGCGCCCCGGCAGCATCCTGATCCGCACCTGCCGCTTCGCTCCGCTCGCGAACGTTAGCTCGAAATCGCCGTGGTCAATCGTCTGACCGCGCGGGTCATCGGCCCAGGTGACCTCGTGCGTTACGCTGGTGATGCGCCGGCGATGGTCGGAGCGGTGGCCGAGCGGCAGAACCTCTTCACCCGTGAGGTAGATGAAATCGCCGGGCGCGCGCTCGTTGAAGTACCACTGCAGCCCGTGATCGGCGAACTGGATGGTGGACCAACTGAAGAACAGGGGCGGAAAATACGAGAGCGGCGGTTTGGTTTCGTCGGTATGCAATTCGGCGCGGATGCCCCAAGAGCGGTCGCGCTGCCCCCACCAGGTCTCCGGCTTGAGCTCATATCGCCGGCCGTCGCACTTGATCCATCCCGCGTATCGTCCGACCTGCTGCGCGCGCGCGATCTGTTCGGCTACGCGGCCGTGGCGGCGGCGGAAATGCGGCTCCTCTTCATGGGGATTCAGCGTCGCATGGAATTCGATGTCGAAGCTCAAACCGGAGTCGTTCTCCGCCAGCACGATGCGATGGCGGCGCAGGCCCTCGAGCACCTGGATATGCAGCGGGCCGACCTTGGTCAGCAGCGGATCCGGGCGCAGCCGCCGGGACATCCGGATGTTGTGCTGCACGTTGTCGATGGTCACGCCGGCGAACGCGTCCATCACGTTTTTATTCGGATAGTAGCCGAGCCCGATGTCGAAAATGATGTCGCCGGCGGGGATCGGATGGCCCGTGTACCACATCCGCTCCATCCATGCCGGATCGCTGGTGAAGACGTGGTCGTAAGTGGTGGGAAGCTGATGACCGATTAAATCGTCCTGTGCGGTAAGCATTTCCCTGGGTGCTCCTGTAAGCGTGTCGCTAGGCGTTGGCGCCGCGCGAAATCTCGGCGAACAACGGATTCGCCGTCAATGCGAGCTCGCGTTTGACCGCGTCGCGCATGTAGCCCGCGAGCGTCGCTTCGACTGCGTGCGCGACCACGGGATCGAGCGCGGCGCGATGCTCCGCCAGCCATTTGAGCATGTTGCAGACCTCGGTCTCCAGCCGATCGCGCCGCTGCTCCAATTCATGCGTGCTAAGCGTGCTCGCCGCAGCTGCGGATGGCTTCCATGCCGGCGGACGCTCCGCCTGCGCGCGGCATAGTTCATCCACCCGGGCGAGCGCGGCTTCCTGCAAACCGACCTCGGCCAGCGTGATGTCGCGCGACCATTCCAGGCGCGAGCGCATGTTGCGCAGCAGGTCCATCACCGCGAATGCCTGACCTCGCGCGTATGCGTCGTCGACGTGCGGAATGATCTCGCGTTCGAGCGCGATGATGATTCCATCGATAAGGCGGTGGAGCGTGTTATTCATGGTGTCTCACCCGACAGCAGGCGCTCCAGTTGCGACAGCAAACGCCATAGCTGGGCGCCCATCGCCGCCATCCTCAGGTCGTCGAAACCGCCGCCTTCGAAGCAGTTGGCGGCGCCGACGTGCATCACGGCCAGCGTGAAAGTGCCGAAGACCTCGTAAAAAGCGACGGCGCGCGGGTCGACCGCGATCCCGCTAAGCTCGTGGTACCTGCGGTAAAGCTCCTCGCGCGCAATCAGATGGCACATCAGCGGCGAGCGGCCGCGAAAGGCGCGCATACACATCCATCCGAGGTCCTGGTGCGGATCGCCCAGGTGCACCAGCTCCCAGTCCAGGATCGCGTTGATGCGCCCGTCGAGCACGAGGAAATTGCCGATGCGGTAGTCGCCATGGATGACGCTGATGCGCGGAGCGCGCGGACTGTTCGCGCGCAGCCACAACAGCGCCCATTCCAGGATCGGATAGCGCCTGCGCTCGTGACGCCTCAGATACCGCTCCCAGAACTCGATCTGCGCCGCGGCAGCCGTGCCGACGTCCCGTGCGCCGTCAAGCCGTTCGGCGGGCGTTCCGCGCCATTCGAAGCTATGCAGGCGGGCGAGCGCCGCGACGAACTGCTCGCCGAGCGCCGCTCGCGTCGTGTCGTCGAAAGCGCTGCCCCCGCCCGGCACCCACGGCAACGGCGCCTCGCCCGCGACCTTCTCCATCACGAAAAACGGCGCCCCCAGCGTCTGCGGCGAATCGGTGTACCAATAGACCCGCGGCACCGGCACGCCGGTACGCTCGATGGCCTTGAGCACGAGAAATTGCGGAGCCGCGCTGTACGGCGCGAAAATCCCGTCCGGCGGCCCGATTCGGGCAATCAGCTGATGCGATTGGCGCGCTGCGCCTTCCTCCCAGGTCGCCTCGAAGCCGTAGGTCAGCCATGAAAAGCCGACCGAGTATCGAGTCAACCGGCTGACGCTTGCAGGCTTGCCGGTCTGCTGTTCGATGAACGCGGTGAGGCGCTCTCGCAATTCGCTTTCGCTGGGCTGATACATGCGATGAGGATGCGGGCGGGCTTCAATTCGGCGGCATTATCCGGCTCTTACATCTTCATGCGTTCATGCGCCGCGAAAGCTAGCAAACCATCATCGGCTTTTAAAGCAGGCGCTGTTCAATGACCACATCGCAACGGTGGCAGGCGCTGTATCCGAAGTACAAAGGTCGACGTGTCCGAAGTATCCATCGACCGCCTATCCATGTATCCGAAGCAATCATTTCACAGCATGCAGCGTCAGCGTCACGGCATGCTGCGCCTGAAGGTTTCACCACTGTTTCGCTCCATATCTCCGTCGTAGGTTCGCCGCAAACATTGCAGTCTGCAGCTTTCATATCGTTGCAGCCTGCACTCATCTGCAGGATCAAATGCGCGGAACTGTTCAGCAAGGGCTGATTACTCAGGATGGCACGCGGTGTGCTGAAAACCGTTGTCATGTGGGATTCGATCTTCATCCTGGCGATCGTGATCTTTTTCGTCGTCAGCCTTGCCTACGTCGAAGGATGCAAGCGGCTATGAGCACCTGGGAGTTGATCCTCGGTTCGGTTGGCGCCGTTCTTCTGACGGTCTATCTCGTTTACGCACTGCTGCGGCCTGAGCGCTTTTAGCGCCCGCTTTCCCTCAACCAAGAGGCATCGACTCAGATGTTCTGGAACGCGTTCGTCCAGGTTGGGATTTTTATCGCCGTCGTCACCGCCGTCAGCGTGCCGCTGGGACTCTACATGGCGCGGGTTTACGCGCATGAGCCGACTTTTCTCGATGCGGTGCTGCTGCCGCTGGAGCGTTTGATCTATCGCGCGTGTCGCGTGCGCCATGCAACCGAAATGACCTGGAGCGAGTACGCGATTGCGATGCTGCTGTTCAGCATGGTCGGGATGATCGTGCTGTATGTTATGCAACGCGTGCAGGCATTTCTGCCGTTGAACCCGCAAGGATTCACCGGGCTTGCGCCCGACCTCGCCTTCAACACCGCCGCCAGCTTTACCACCAACACCAACTGGCAGGCATACGGCGGCGAATCGACCATGAGCTATTTCACCCAGATGGCGGGGCTCGCCTACCACAATTTCGTCTCGGCGGCGGCCGGCATCTCGATCGCGATTGCGGTGATTCGCGGCTTCGTGCGCCGCAGCGCCAGGGCTCTCGGCAATTTCTGGGTTGACCTGACGCGCACGACGCTGTGGATACTGCTTCCAATCTCGCTTGTCGGCGCACTGGTGCTGGTGTGGCAAGGCGTGCCGGAGAATTTCAGACCGTACGTGCATGCCAAAACGATCGAAGGCGCTGAGCAGGTAATCGCTGAGGGACCGGTCGCCTCGCAGGAGATTATCAAGACGCTGGGCACCAACGGCGGCGGTTTCTTCAATGCCAATTCGGCCCATCCGTACGAAAACCCGACACCGCTCAGCGACCTGATCGAACTGGTGGCGATGTTCGCGATCGGAGCGTCGCTGACCCACACCTTCGGCCGAATGGCGGGCGACAGACGCCAGGGCTGGGCGCTGTTCGTCACGATGGCCCTGCTGTTCGTGATGGGAGTCACGCCTGCGATCTGGGCGGAGCAGCGAGGCAATCCGCAATTCGCCGCGCTGGGCCTGCGGCAAAACGCCACTGCCCAGCAGCCCGGCGGCAACATGGAGGGCAAAGAGACCCGATTCGGGATAGTCGATTCGGCGCTGTGGGCCACGGTGACGACGGATACCTCGTGCGGCGCAGTCAACTCGATGCACGACAGCTATACGCCGCTCGGCGGCCTGGTGCCGCTGCTCAACATGCAGATCGGCGAGATCATCTTCGGCGGCGTCGGCTCGGGGCTCTATGGAATGCTGGTGATGGCGGTGCTGTCGGTATTCATCGCCGGCCTGATGGTCGGGCGAACGCCGGAATATCTGGGCAAGAAGATCGAAGGGCGCGAGATGAAGCTCGCGATGCTGTTCATCCTGATTTTTCCCGCCGTGATCCTGATGCCGACGGCGATCGCGGTGGTGACGAAGGTCGGGCTGGCGGGGATCAGCAATCCGGGCCCGCATGGCTTCTCGCAAATCCTCTATGCCTACACCGAAGCGTCGGCCAACAACGGCTCGGCCTTCGCCGGTCTCAGCGCGAACAGCTTTTTCTACAACACCACGCTGGCGTTCGTGATGCTGTTCGGCCGCTTCATGATGAAGGTTCCGGCGCTCGCGTTGGCCGGTTCGCTGGCGGCCAAGAAGGCGGTGCCGCCGAGCGCCGGCACTTTCCCGACCGACGGCGCGATTTTCGTGCTGCTGCTGATTGGCGTGATCCTGATTGTCGCGGCGCTCACGTTTTTCCCGGCCGACGCGCTGGGCCCGATCGTCGAGCACCTCGCCATGATGCAGGGCAAGCTCTACTAAGACAGGAGCGGGATTTCGATGGCCGAGCGAAAGGCGACCGCGCTGTGGGACGGTCCTATCGTCAAGAGCGCGCTGGTCGAATCGATGCGCAAGTTGGATCCGCGCACTCAGGCGCGCAACCCGGTGATGTTCGTGGTCGAAGTGACCGCGCTCGCGGCTACGCTGATTCTGTTGCGCGACTTTTTCGAAGGACGCGGCGCACTGGTCGCCTTCGAGTTTCAGATCGCGCTATGGTTGTGGTTCACGGTGCTGTTCGCCAACTTCGCCGAGGCGATGGCCGAGGGACGCGGCAAGGCGCAGGCCGACAATCTGCGCAAAACACGCACCGAAACCCAGGCCAAGCTGATCGGCCCTGACGGCAAGGTCCGGATGGTCGCCGCGACCGGGCTCAAGCGGGGCGACGTGGTGCTGGTCGAGGCCGGCGACGTGATTCCCGGCGACGGCGAGGTCATCGAAGGTATCGCCGCCGTCAACGAGGCCGCGATCACCGGCGAATCAGCCCCGGTGATCCGCGAAAGCGGCGGCGACCGCAGCGCGGTCACCGGCGGCACGACGGTCATCTCGGATCGCATCAAGGTGCGCATCACGGCCAATCCCGGTGAGACTTTTCTCGACCGGATGATCGCGCTGGTCGAAGGCGCGCAACGCCAGAAGACGCCCAACGAGATCGCGCTCAGCATCCTGCTCGCCGGCCTGACGATCATCTTCATGCTGGTGTGCGTGAGTCTCTATCCGTTCGCGCGCTACGGCGGCACCTCGCTTTCTCTGCCGGTGCTGGTCGCGCTGCTGGTGTGCCTGATTCCGACCACCATCGGCGGGCTGCTCTCGGCTATCGGCATCGCCGGGATGGATCGGCTGGTGCAGCACAATGTGCTGGCAATGTCGGGCCGCGCGGTCGAGGCCGCCGGCGACGTCGATACGCTGCTGCTCGATAAAACCGGCACGATCACGCTGGGCAATCGCATGGCCACCGAGTTCATCCCGATGCTCGACGTGCGCATCGAGACCCTGGCCGACGCGGCGCAGCTGGCCTCGCTTGCCGACGAGACGCCCGAGGGCCGCTCGATCGTGGTGCTGGCCAAGCGCGAGTACAATCTGCGCGGCCGCGATCTGGCCGAGAAGGATGCGCAGTTCATCCCGTTCTCGGCGCAAACGCGGATGAGCGGCGTCGACCTCAACGGCCGGCGTATCCGCAAGGGCGCGGCCGACCAGATCGTCACCTTCGTGCGCGAGGCCGGCGGCCAGGCCCCGGCCGAGCTGGCCGGCGCCGTCGAACGGATCGCGCGCAGCGGCGGAACCCCGCTGGTCGTCGCCGAAGACGCCAAAATACTGGGGGTCATTCACCTCAAGGACATCATCAAGGAAGGCATCCGCGAGCGCTTCGCGCGGCTGCGCGCGATGGGCATGCGCACGGTCATGATCACCGGCGACAATCCGCTCACCGCAGCGGCGATCGCGCACGAGGCCGGCGTCGACGACTTCCGCGCCGAGGCCACGCCGGAAACCAAGCTCGCATTGATCCGCGAAGAGCAGGCTCAGGGCAAGCTCGTCGCCATGATCGGCGACGGCACCAATGACGCGCCGGCGCTCGCCCAGGCCGACGTCGGCATCGCCATGAACGCGGGCACGCAGGCGGCGCGCGAGGCCGGTAACATGGTCGACCTCGACTCGAATCCGACCAAGATCATGGAAGTGGTCGAGATCGGCAAGCAATTGCTGATCACGCGTGGCGCGCTCACGACCTTCTCGATCGCGAACGACGTGGCCAAATATTTCGCGATCATCCCGGCGATGTTCGTGATCGGATACCCGGAGCTGCAGCGGCTCAACGTGATGCGCCTGGCGACGCCCGAAAGCGCGATCCTGTCGGCGGTCATCTTCAACGCGCTCATCATTATCGCCCTGATCCCGCTCGCGCTGCGCGGCGTGGCCTATCGCCCAATAGGAGCGGCGGCGATTCTCAGCCGCAACCTGCTGATTTACGGCCTGGGCGGAGTGATCGTGCCGTTCATCGGCATAAAGGTAATCGATTTGTTCGTCACCGCATTCCATCTCGCTTAGGCAACGCAAGATGAAGCTCATGCGAACGTTGACAACCGCCGCCACGATGACGCTGGCGCTCACCCTGCTCACGGGCATCGTTTATCCATTGCTGGTCTGGGGGTTCGCGCAGGTGATTTTTCCATGGCAGGCCAATGGCAGCCTGCTCGTGCGTGACGGGCACGTCATCGGCTCGGCGATCATCGGCCAGAACTTCGCCGATGCGCGGTATTTTCATCCCCGCCCCTCCGCTGCGGGCGACAAGGGCTATGACGCGAGCGATTCGAGCGGCTCAAACCTGGGTCCGACCAACCGCAAGTTGATCGATACGACCAAGGCCGCGCTGCATAAGGCGCTGGAGGAAAATCCCGGAGCTTCGCCGGCGCAGGTGCCGATGGACATGGTGACCGCATCCGGCAGCGGGCTCGATCCGGAAATCTCGATCGCCGCGGCGGAATTGCAGGTCGCGCGGGTGGCCAAAGCGCGCGGGCTGGGCGAACCGGCGGTGCGGCAAGCGGTGTACGAGCATATCCGGCCGCGCCTGCTGGGCCTCGTCGGCGAGCCCGGAGTCAATGTGCTTGAACTCAACCTGGCGCTGGACCGGATGGGCGCGGCGGCCCACTGAGATCGCGCGCCGCCGGGCGTATATACTCTTGCCGTGATGGCCGAGGACCGCCCCGCACCGGAATCTTTCCTTGACCTGGTCGCGGAACAGCGCAAGGGACGGCTCAAAATCTATGTCGGCGCGGCGGCCGGCGTGGGCAAGACCTGGCGGATGCTCGAAGAAGCGCACGAACTGCGCGCCAAGGGCGTGGACGTGGTGCTGGGTTTCATCGAAACGCACGGGCGCGCCGACACGCTGGCCAAGGTGGGCGACCTCGAGATTGTGCCGCGGCGTAAAATCAATCATCGCGGCGTGCTGATGGAAGAAATGGACGTCGACGCGATCCTCGCGCGCAAGCCGGAGATCGCGGTGGTGGACGAACTCCCGCACACCAACCTGGCAGGTTCAAAGCACGAAAAACGTTACCAGGATATCGAGGAGTTACTCGGCGCGGGCATCAACGTGATCGCCGCGATGAACATCCAGCACGTCGAGAGCCTCAATCCGACGATGAAGCGTCTCACCGGCATCGACGTGCGCGAGACGGTTCCCGATTCATTCCTCGCCCGCGCCGACCAGATCGTCAACGTGGACGTCACCGTCGAGGCCCTGCGTGAGCGGCTGCGCGAGGGCAAGATATATCCCGCCTCGCAGATCGAACATGCGCTCAAAAACTTCTTCAAACCGACTAACCTGGCCTCGCTGCGCGAGGTCGCGCTGCGCGAGGTCGCGCGCGGGCTGAGCCGCCAACGCGAGGATCGCGAAGCGCTCCAGCGCGAGGGCGGACGCCGGCCGCTCAAGACCGAACGTGTGATGGTCGGGCTGTCGTCCAACGCGCATGATCGCGGGATGCTGCTGCGCAAGGCCTGCCGTATCGCAGGACAGCTCGGCGCCGACTGGTACGCGGTGCATGTCGAGACCCCGGCCGAGGCTGTCAGCCGCATCAGCACCCATGATTTCGTCAAGCTGCTGGACAATATCAACCTCGCCAGCGACCTCGGCGCCGAGACGGTGTGGCTGAAATCCGACGATATCGTTTCCGCCCTGCTTGGCTTCGCGCGCGAGCACGGCATCACCAAGCTCGTGCTGGGCCGCACGCATCAGCCGCTGTGGCGTCGCCTGCTCAAGGGCGACGTAACCAAGCGCCTGCTCAATGCCGCCGAGGATTTCGATGTCGAGATCGTGAGCGGTGACGGCGAAGAGCCGGGGCACGGGACATGAGTACGCCGTCGCTGCGTACGCGCATCCGTAACGTCAGCCTGGTGATGGTGGCGGCCGTCATCGCGCTCGGCGCTTATGCCTTGCCTCGGGTCTATCAACTCGGCACGGCGATCCGCGACACGCTCCATCGCAACTACATCAGCATCGAAGCCGCCGATCACATGCATCAGGCGCTGCGCGTCCTGCAGTTGGCTGAGCGCGACGGCCGGGCCCACGAGGTGCTCGGTGATACGCGCGACCGCTTCATGCACTGGATGCAGGTCGAAGACAACGATTTCACGGAACTGGGCGAGCCGGAGCTGGCGCACGATATCGAGCGCCGCGGAGGGCGCCTGTTCGACGAAATCGCAGGCGCGCCGCCGGGCGCACGCCACGACGCCGAGTTCGACGAACTTCACGCGCGGCTGAACGATCTTGCCGCGCTCAACCAGGCCGCGATGTGGCGTGCGGACAGTCGTGCCGCCGAGCTCGGCAAACGCCTCACGTACGAATTCGCGGCGGGATTAGTCGCGCTACTGGTGACCGGGACCGCGCTCTCGTGGGCGCTGGGATGGGCCCTGGCGCGCCCGCTTACCGAATTGGCTGAGCGGCTGCGCGGGCTCAGCCAGCGTCACACCCAGGTGCGACTGGGGCCGCAACCCCTGGCTGAACTGGATGCCGTCGCCCACGAATTCAACCTGATGGCCGAACAGCTCGAGCAGTATGAAAAGCTCAATGTGGAGCGACTGCTCTATGAAAAGCGCAAAACCGAGGCGATCATCGAGAGCCTCGAGGATGGCGTGGTCCTGATCGACTCGGGCGGCATCGTCACCCACATCAACGAAATCGCGGCGCTGATAATGGACATCGAACCGTCCGACGCGCTGGGCAGCCCGTTCGACGACCTCAGCAGCAACTCACCGCACTACCGCCGCGTGCGCGACGCGCTCCGCGGCCTGCGCCGGTCCGCGCCCGACGGCCCGCGCACCGAAGTGCAGCTCCACGTGCGCGGGCGCGATCATTCCTACGTGCTCAAGCCGATCGCGCTCCATCGCACGGAAGGCGCCCCCCTCGGCACGCTGCTCATCCTGCAGGACGTGACCTATCTGCGCGACCAGGACCGCGCGCGCAGCAACCTGGTCGAGACCCTGTCGCACGAGCTGCGCACGCCGCTGACTTCGCTCGCCCTCTCTGCGCAACTGCTGCAGCGCGATCAGGCGACTCTCGACCCGCGCCAGCGCGAATTTCTGCACACGATTCTCGAGGAATGCGCGCGCATGAAGCAGCTCAGCGACAATCTGCTAAACCTGGCGCGCGGCGAAATGGCCTCGATCTCTCTCGACCGCGAGCGGCTCGATCTCGCGCGCGTGGCCGAAGAGGTGGCGGCGCGCTTCCATCTGCAGGCGGACCAAAAACAGGTCACCCTGGTGCGCAACATAGCACATGTCCCGCCGGTCAGCGGCGATCCGGTCAAGCTCTCATGGGTGGTTTCGAACCTGATCGGCAACGCGCTGCGCTACACGCCGCAGGGCGGTAAAATTGAAGTGTCTACCGGAGTGGCCGAAGATTCGGTGCGGCTCGAGGTTGCGGACTCCGGCCCGGGTATCGCTCCCGAGCTTCGGGACTACGTGTTCGAGCGCTTCGCCCAGTACGGCAACGGCGCGGACAAGGGCTCGGCGGGACTCGGGCTGGCGATCGTCAAGGATATCGTGGTGGCTCATGGCGGCAGAATTTTCGTCACCGGCAATGCGCCGCAGGGCAGTCGTTTCGTGGTCCAACTGCCGGTCGCGCGCGAGGGCTGATGGCACGTCTGCTCATCGTCGATGACGAGCGCAACATCCGCGGCAGCCTCGTCTCGTTTTTCCAGTCGCTCGGGCACGAGGTGCAATCCGCCGGGAGCGGCCGGGCGGCCCGCCTGCTCATCGAGAGCACGCCCTTTGACCTCGTAATCACGGATTACCGCATGGCCGAAATGAACGGCATCGAGCTGCTGGGCGAGATCAAGCGCCGGCGCCCCGAGACGCTGGTCATCCTCATGACCGCCTACGCCACGGTCGAAAACGCGGTGGCGGCGATGAAGGGCGGCGCATTCGACTACGTGAGCAAGCCGTTTTCGCTCGAACAGATCCAGCATCTGGCGGAGCGCGCGCTGCAGATGCAGGGCTTGCGGGCCGAGAATCGCGCGCTGCGCAACACCATCGATGAAGCGCCGCTGCTCGAATCGAGCAGCCCGGCCATGGTGCGCCTGATGGAAACGGCGCGCCAGGCCGCGGCCAGCGAGGCCACGGTGCTGCTCTCGGGCGAAAGCGGCACCGGCAAAAACGTGCTGGCCCGCCAGATCCATCGCTGGAGTCCGCGTCACGAAGGGCCTTTTGTCGTGGTCAACTGCACCACGCTCTCTGAAGAGCTGCTCGAGAGCGAACTGTTCGGCCACATGCGCGGCGCGTTCACCGGCGCGATCAAGAACAAGCCCGGCAGGCTCGAAGCGGCCGACGGCGGCACCGTGTTCCTCGACGAAATCGCCGACCTCTCGGCGGCGCTGCAGACCAAGTTTTTGCGCTTCGTGCAGGAGCAGAGTTTCGAGCGGGTCGGCGGCGACCGTACCATCCGCGTCGATATCCGCATCATCGCCGCGTCCAATCGCGACTTGCGCGCCGAGGTCGCGGCCCGCCGCTTCCGCGAGGATCTGTTCTATCGGCTCAACGTCATCACGCTTTCGGTCCCGCCGCTGCGCGCGCGCCGCGAGGATATCCTGCCGCTCGCGCAATGGATGCTGGCCGCGGCCAGCGTGCGCAACCGCCGCGCGCCGATGCGCCTGGCGCCCGAGGCCGCCGATGCGCTGCGCAACTACAGCTGGCCGGGCAACGTGCGCGAACTGCGCAACGCGCTCGAGCGCGCCGCCGTGTTGTGCCGCGCCGACACGATCACGCCCGATGACCTGCCCGATTCGGTCTTCCGCGAAGCGCCCGCCGCCGCCCGCTCGACCGCTCCCGGCGAGTCGGCCAGCCTGGAGGAGGTCGAGCGCGAGCACATCATGCGCGTGCTCGCGCAAAGCGCCACGCTGGAGGAAGCCGCGGCCCGCCTCGGCATCAACGTCACCACGCTGTGGCGCAAGCGCAAGCGCTACGGCGTCGACTGATCGGCGGCTGCCGTTCGCCTATCGAAACGCCGGCATTACCATCTCCGCCATGTCGCGGAACACCTTGCGCTGGTAGTCGGCCGGCGGCAGCATCGTGATCTCCTTGATCCCGGCCTGCTCCAGCTCGCGCACGCGATGGACGATCTCCTCGGGCGTACCCACGATGCACACGCCGGCGATCGCCTTGGGCGTGATAAAGCGGCGCTCCTCCGGCACCAGGAACGTGCAGTGCCCTTCATGGACCTGCCGGAAGCGGGCATTCTCGGGCAGGCTGAAATTCTTGACCCGCTTGACGTAGTCGTCCCACACGTCGGCGAAGAACGGCGGGATCAGTTCGTCCTTCTCGCCGCGCTGCTTCCAGATTTCCCAGGCGAAGTGCAAGGTGCACGCGACCTGCGATCCGGTCTCGTTGATCACGCGCTCGTCGCTCAGCTTCTCGCCCGGCCGCAGCACACATGCGGTGGTCAAGCAGCTGGTGTAAAAATCGGGGCCGATTTTGCGCCCTGCCTCCTTGGCTCCCGCCTCGACCAGTTGCATCGAGCGCCGAAAGTCCTCCGGACTGCCGGTCACGGTGATCCAGCCGTCGCCGAATTCGCCCGTCGCGCGCAGCGCCTTGGGGCCGTTGGCCGCGACGTAGATCGGGATCGGATGGTCGAGATTGATGAAGTAACGGTCGCGATGGAGAAACTTTATCTGGCGCGTCTTGCCGGCGTAGGTGTAGTCGACTTCTTTGCCTTCGAGCAGCGCGCGCACTACGCGCAGGTATTCGCGAAACTCGCGCGGCGGCATCGGATCCTGCCCCATTACGCGCATCGCCGTATGGCCCGTGCCGATGCCGAGAAAGACGCGGCCCGGCGCAAGTTGCGCAATGGTCGCGATCGAATGCGCGGTCACCGGGGCTATACGCGTGCCGCTGATCGCGACTCCGGTGCCCAACCGGATGCGCCTGGTGTTGAACGCGGCGAGCGCGAGCGTCGCGTAACAATCCGACCAGATCATCTGTGAGTCGGGGACCCAGGCGCTGTCGTAACCCAGCTCTTCCGCGTAGCGGATCAATTCCCATTTGTCGATATGAGTGTCGAACATGATTCCGAATTTCATCGTGGCACCTCGCTTGGCGGTGTTTGCGACGAGCGGCGCGAACGCCGATCGTGACCGAGGCTCTTCTACAACGTTTGCGCGCCGGCGCAAAACCCGCCGCTACGCGGGCAACCGCGCCTCGCGGCCTGAAGGATCAGGCTGTAATGGCGAGCCCGGCCTTGACCAGCCGCTGCTCGAGGAGCGGGATGCGGTCGTGGCCCCAGAACGGCTCACGTTCGAAAATGAACAGCGGCACGCCGAACACATGGTCGGCCGCGGCTTCGTCCTGCGCCGCCGCGTAGGCGCGAGCGCCCTCGCCTTCCAGGTAATCGCGGTACTCGTCGGTCGAAAGGCCCAAGCTCGCGACGAGCGCGGCGACCGCCGCCGGATCGTCGGCTTCGAACTCGCGCCGAAAGAACAGTTCGTAGGTCCTGCGACTGTACTCGAGCAACAGTCCCTTCGATTCAGCGAAGAGTCCGCCGATGAGCGCGGGCCGCGTATCGTAAACCTTCTGCGGCGCGCGAATCAGGATGCCGCGTGGCTGGGCCCATCGGCGTGCATCGAGGTACGAGTATTTCGCCTTATAATCGGAATAGACGCTGCGCTGGCCGCGATCCTTGATCCGGAGCTGGAACGGAATCCAGCGCACGCGCACGGCGAAGCGCTCCTGCAAAGCAAAGGCCGGGTCAAAAGCGAGATACGCAAAGGGACTCTTGTAGTCCGAATACATCTTCACTTCCTCGCGTTCCATCGCCGGCCTCGCGGAGACGATTCCTAGGTTTTCAGATTGAGCACCTGCGCAAGATGCAGCGGCTGCCGCCCGCGACAAAAATGGCGAATCTGGGTGCGGCAGGCAAAGCCGTCCGCCACCAGCAACGTGTCGGGTGCACTCTGCTGTATAACGGGGAGCAGCACCCGCGACGCGATCGCGCGCGAGATTTCGTAGCGCTCGGCGCCAT